>ERZ779895.516-NODE-516-length-53038-cov-4.496405_pt1 | contig 53038 bp, 59 predicted proteins | sample MGYA00511093_ERZ779895 | MGnify/ENA primary metagenome ERZ779895 (study PRJEB29588, sample SAMEA2142970) | human gut metagenome | biome: human gut; feature: human-associated habitat; material: faeces | place: Denmark | collected 2008/2010 ... | reverse complement strand
CCCCCTGCCGCAGCGGCTGCATCTGATACTGCAGTTTTGATGTCAGGTTCAGATCCTCGATCAGATGCTTGATCTTCACACCCTGATCCCGTATGATACCAAGCTGTTTTTTCTGCTCGGCGTCCATATTTTCCGCAGAAAGAAGCTGCTCGGCATAGCCCATGATCATCGAAAGCGGTGTACGGATATCATGCGACACCCCAGCGATCCAGTTTGTCCGCGCTGTATCCCGCGCCTCGATCACGGCTTTCTGCCGCTCCAGACGCTCCGATGTCTGATTTAACTTTTCTGCCAGTTCTCCCGTCATGCCCTTTTCCTGCAAATGAATACTTTCTTCTTTTGCAAGATCTTCGATCCCTGCTGCCAGCGGACGAAGCGAACGGTAAAAATGCAGTCCGAAGAAAAAACAAAATAAAAGGATCAGCCCTCCGTTTGCCAGAAGTATGGTTCTAAACATCGATCCGATCTTTTTCATAAACGGCATTCCAAACTCCATCTGGTGTTTCCAGACACTGTCCTTTTCCTCTCCGACTACAAGCAGCTTTTCACCCTGCTTCCAGCACTGCACCGGGTAGTCGTCCAGATACCACTTGCTGAACGCCGCAACATCCGCCGCTGTATACCTCTCGGGGAAATCCTCCGGTGTGTCATAGCTCCAGATGACATTTCCCCCGGCATCCAGCAGAAATGCCCATGCATAACCATTTAAAAGCGTTTCTCCCTGATCTGTAAGGACATAACCGTCCCCGCTGTTTTGGATCTCCCGCGCGATCTGCGAGATTTTTCCCTTTGCTTCACTCTGCGTTCCATAATGCAGGGTCAGTCCTGCTAACAGCATGAAATTCAGCACTAAAACCATACAGGTGATGAAAACTGCCGTGCCGACGTAATTTCGCATGATCTTAAATAGACTTTTCATTCTGCCACCTCTTTTGCCAGCCGGTAGCCGAGTCCCCGCACGGTCAAAATATATTCCGGTTTCGATGGATTGTCCTCGATCTTTTCCCTGAGATGCCTCATATGCACCATCAGCGTATTTTCATAGCCATAATAGCCATCCCCCCAGACTGCCTCGCAGAGCATGTCAAAAGTCACGATATTGCCCCGGTTGTCCGCCAGCTTCTTTAAAATAGCAAGTTCCTTCGCCGTAAGCGCACTTTCTGCGCCATCTTTTTTTATCGTTGCGCTCCGAAAATCCACCATGGCGTTTCCAATCTTTATCCCGGCAGTCTGCACGGGATTTAGCACCGTGCGGTAAGTCCGTTTTAGGATCAATGAGACCCGAAGCAGCAGCTCCTGCGTCAGAAAAGGCTTTGTGATATAATCATCTGCACCAAGCCCAAGTCCGAACAGCCGGTCCTGATCCTCATCGCGCGCCGAAAGAAACAATGCCGGAACATCCTCTTTTGCCCGGAATTCCATAAATAAATGAAATCCGTCGCCGTCCGGCAGATTCACATCAAGGATCATAAAATCCGGTTGTTCATTCTCAAAAAGCTCCCTTGCCTCCCTGCAGTTTTTTGCGGGAAACAGCCTGTTATAGCCTTCCCTGGCCAGTATTTTTAACAGCAGTTCCAGAAGTTCTGCATTATCGTCCACCAGTAATATTTTGGCATCCTGTATCCGTTCCATAAAATCTGCTCCCATCTCTTTTCTTTCCACAATTATAGCGGTTTTCTATGCTTTCTGAAAGAAATCCGGGCAAAATTTAAGGCAAATTTAAGGCAGCGCAGATTTTCAATTTATTTTTCAGTGCGTCTTGCTTTTTTTTACAGAATGGTGTTATAATAAACTTCGTCAAATGGGGATATAGCTCAGTTGGGAGAGCGATACGTTCGCAACGTATAGGTCAGGGGTTCGAGTCCCCCTATCTCCATTTTTTCTATACCCAAATTTAAGCTAATCTTAATGGGCACTTCAGTCAGATCTAAGGCCTCTGTTTTATCTTAGACTTATCGCAGGACAGCGACAACACATCTGTCCCCGGCTAAGAAAGAGAGGTATCCATCATGAACTACGCAATCCAGACAAAAAATCTATGCAAGGAATATAAGGGTGAACTGCGTGTTTCCCACTTAAACTTAAACATACCATCCGGCTGTGTTTACGGTTTTTTAGGTCCGAACGGTGCCGGAAAAAGTACGACCATGAAAATGATGCTAGGACTTGTAAAACCAACCGACGGAGCTGTGCGCATTCTCGGCAAAACCATGAATGAGAAAAACAGACTTACCGTTCTTTCCATGATCGGTTCACTGATCGAATCACCTGCCTACTACGGACATTTAAGCGGACAGGAAAATCTTGAAATTGCCGCAACATTAAAGGGCGTAAACAAAAAGTCCGTCTCCCACGCCCTTGAAATCGTACATTTAAACGACATCGGGAATAAGAAGGTAAAGCATTACTCGCTCGGCATGAAACAGCGTCTCGGCATCGCCTGTGCCTTACTCGGAAATCCGAAACTGATCCTGCTTGACGAACCGACAAACGGTCTCGATCCTGCCGGTATTCAGGAGATCCGCGAACTGATCTGCCGCCTCCCGAAACAGTATGGGATGACCGTACTTGTTTCCAGCCACCTGCTGTCTGAGATCGACCAGATGGCGACCGAGATCGGCATTATCGATCACGGAGAGCTCTTATTTGAAAATTCTCTCCATGTACTGCACGCCCACAGCCAGGAAAGTCTGCATCTGCGCACCTCCGAACCGAAACGCGCGCTTGCCCTGTTAAAGGAGAAGCATGTTCCGGCATCGCTTTCCACCTCCGGCTCAGATCGCAGAGATACGATCCTTTCTCTGCCAATGCTCTCCGACTCTGAGCTTTCCGGCGTTCTGCACGCACTGATCACGGATCACATTGAAGTCTTTCGGATCGAAGAATCCAAAAAGAGTCTGGAAGACATCTTCTTAGACCTGACCGGAAGGAGTGTGTGCTTATCATGATCGCAGCTTTTCATACAGAATTAAAAAAAATGCGGCGGCGCCATTTTCCACTGCTGATGCTCTGCCTGTACGGCTTTCTGTTTTTGTGGTGCGCCATGGATTTTAGGCATGTGGATGATGCTGCCCGTGCAAGTGGTTATTTTTCCATGCTTTACAGCCTTCCCACCATCAACACGGTCGTGTTTCCTTTGTTTCTCGCGGTACTTGCGAGCCGCATCTGGGACACCGAGCACAAGGGAAACACACTGAAGCTGTTGTGTACACTGGAAAAGCGCGGGAATATCTTTTTTGCCAAATCCCTGATCGGAACCCTGCTTTTTGCGGTAACTGCGTGCTTTGAATGCCTGCTTATCCTGTTCTTTGGAAAAAAACTTGCATTCACACAGCCGCTTCCGGTCACACATCTGGTCTGCTTTTTTGTGACCACTTTTCTGACCGGCACATGCATCTATCTGTTTCAGGAAATCCTTTCGTTTTTCTTTGATAACCAGATCATTCCACTTGCGATCGGTCTGATCGGCTCCTTTTTCGGACTGTTCTCACTGTTTTTTTCGGAAACATTTGCCCAGTTTGTCATCTGGTCCTATTTTTGCCAGCTCGCGACCGTCCACATCAACTGGGATCCTGCGGCGCGCACGGTTTCCTACCTGGAATCACCGCTCTCCACCGGTCATCTGCTCGTTGTCCTGATCCTGCTTGTTCTGGCATGTATCATCGGAACCGCTTTATTTGAAAGAAAGGATGTTTAATATGTTAAAATCATGCATACGCGCAGAACGAAAGAAGCTGAGATCCTCTGCCATCTGGCTCCTGTTTCTGATCGTACCTGTTTTTCCCGCCATTATGGGAACCTTTAATTACATCGGCAATCTTGCAGTCTTAAAAAATGGCTGGTACAGCCTGTGGACCCAGCACACACTGTTTTATACGGACTTTTTCTATGCTCCTCTGATCGCCGCCTATGCCGCGTATCTCTGGCGCATGGAACATTTAAACCACAACTGGAACTTTCTTATGACCGCGCCGGTTCCATTAAAAGATCTGATCCTGGCAAAATTCATCGTCCTGTTTCAGATGACCGTTTTCACCCAGATCTGGATCGGCATCCTGTTTTTTGTTTGCGGAAAGCTCGCCGGTCTGCCCGGTCTGATGCCGCTTCCCTGTATCTTCTGGCTGTTTCGCGGCTGTATCGGAAGTCTTGGGATCATTGCGCTGTCCTTACTGCTTTCCATGGTCATCCGCAGTTTTTCCGTTCCAGTCATCCTTGCCCTGTTCGGCAGCATCGTAAGTCTTGGCATGGTTGCAAAGGGTGCCGGCTATTTCTGGCCTTATGCGCTTATGATGCTCGCAATGAACGCGAATTCCGCTACGGATAATATGGCTGGCACTTATGTGCCATTTCTGTTTTCTGCCGCGCTTTTCCTGTTTTTGTTCCTGGAAACCGCCATTTTCCTGTTAAAAAAGAAAGATGTTCACAGCGTTTAACTGCTGCGAACACCTTTCCCTCTCTTATATGCTCTATCTTTATGCTGTTTTCCAGCTCTACTGCGCCAGATTTTCGTTGCAGAACAGTTCAATGTCATTTTCGATCATTGTGCTGTCGCAGTCTGTTGCAATACCGGATGCAAGCCAGTATGCATACGGGCCGGCATCATACTGTGCAAGCGCTTCTGCATCACTTCCGTAACGGAACTCGATGTGATAGGTCGTATCTGAGGTATCCGATGCCAGGAAGAAATAGGTGAACTCTCCGGAATCGGCATCGTCACTCTCAAATTCATAGAGACCTCTTGTCTCCTCCATACCAATAAAATGATAAGTATGCTCGAACAATTCATTTCCGTCTGCGTCCTGTCCCTTGATGGTTGATGTTGCACCGTCAAATTCCAGTGTGGCAAGTCCCTCGGTAAATCCGCAGAAATATGCAAAATTTCCATCCTGATATGCAGTGACTGCATCCTCGCCGTATACTTCACCGGTTACCATGGATGAGAGCTTGTCAAAAGCCGCCTTGGCATTGTCTTCTCCAACGATCGCCGCGCAGTCCGTAAGCCATACGTCTTTATACTCATCTGCCAGGATCACCGGCCAGAGTTCTTTATAGCTTCCGGTCAGATTTGAAAGAAGCTCACCTGCTGCCGCAGCGTCATCTGCTGTACTCTCTGTGGCTGATTCTGCCACTGCTTCGGCAGCTTCTGCCGCTTCGGTACTCTCACTTGCCTGTGCCTCTGTCTGTGTCTCAGTTACCGTACTGCTCTGTGTCTCTCCGCATCCTGCAAATACTGAGAATGCAAGTGTAAGTGCAAGCAGTACACTTCCAAATTTCTTTTTCATGTTTTCTCCTCCAAAAAAATATGTGCAGTTGTTAGTTTTCGCTAACTGCCACACATATTTTATAGAGATATTTCATCCGGCACAAGGACTGTCCGGGCGTAAATCTATCCAATCGGACACCTCTTTTTAAATTCTGTCGGCGTCACACCGTAGGTTTTCTTGAATGCCGATGTAAATTTGTTGGGATTTTCATAGCCGATCTTCGCCGCGATCTCTCCCACCGTAAGCTCTGTTTCGAGCAGGAGTTTCTGCGCCTCCTGCATACGGTAATTCCGCAGATATGAATACACGGAAGTTCCGTACACGCCCTTAAAACACTTTTTTAAGGCGGTCGGCGAGATCCGGAATCGCTCCGCAAGCTGTCCGATCGTCTCATGTCTGGACAGATCCTCCGTCATATATGCCGCCACTTCCTTGCTCCTTGCGACCTGCGCGTGACTGAAATATTCTGTCTGCAATATTTCTTTGCCCGCATCGAGATCACTCAGGAATAAAAGCAGTTCTAACATCTTTAGTTTCCGGTATCCGGGCTTTTGCTGCTCCCTTCCCTGATACAGCTCCGAAAAAATGTGCTGGATCGAAGGATTTGCCCGCATGATACAGCAACGGTTTTCCTCACAGATGTATGTCCGCAGATGCGCAAGGTCGATCCCCAGAAGTTCCATGATCCGGCGAACCTCCGGCAGGATTTTTTCCAGATTGATGACAACCGTGATCCCGTGATAGTGTTTTAACGGAAAACAGGAAAAGGACTTTTTCTTTCTGACAGAACCGATCGACAGATCCCCCGCCGCCATGTAGCAGCAGCTGTTTTCCCCGAAACTGCACTCATAGCGCCCGACCAGACAGTGGTTGATCTCGATCATATTTTTTGCCGTTGCCTGATCTTTGTTGCAGTATTCCATATGCATATCGTTATAATAAAGCTCTACTCCCGAAAACACGCGGTACGCCGTGATCTTTCCGCTTCCCGTCTCATTGGACAACTGATAGATCCTGCAGTCCGCATCCATGTCCGTTTCTTCCCGCTCTGTTTTCGTTTTTCCGTATAATTTTGTTCCGCTGAGTTCAAACGGAAGCTCCGGGTGCGTGAGAATATCGATCGCCCCCAGAAGTACCTGTTCTCTGTCCGCCTTCATGCGCGTTCCTCCTGTCCGGTCAGCGTCCCTGCTTCTCCTCACCCCTCCGGAATACTTCCATCATCTCCGCTGTCAGCGAGATATCATTGTCGGTCGGCGGCATATTTTCCCTGGTAAACCAGGTCGCCTCTCCGAGCTCGTCCTCCTCTAACGTGATGTCATCCGCTCCATCCAGTTCCGCGAAGAAGCCGACTAAAAGTGTTCCCGTAAATGCCCACGGCTGGTTTTTGTAATAGCGGATGTTCTTGACCGAAAGCCCGACCTCCTCTTTTACTTCCCTTGCCACGGTCTGTTCCAGTGTCTCTCCAATCTCCGAAAAGCCGGCGATCAGTGCGTATTTTTTATAATCACGGTCCGCATATTTTGTAAACAGGATGCGGTCTCTTTCCGGATCGATCAGACCGATGATGACCGCCGGTGAGATCACCGGATAGACGATCTCTCCGCACTTCGGACAGCGCATTGCGCGCTCCTTTTCATCCGGCTCTAACTGCCCGCCGCATCTTCCGCAAAACTGATGGCTCTCCCGCCACTGATACAGATTAAATGCCGTAATGCCCGCAAACGCAAGATGACGCGGCGCGTAGGTACGGAAAATGTTTTTCCTGCACCTGCAAAGCCCCGGTATTTTGTCCACATCCGCATTGCGCAAATAGAAAAATCCGGTGTCATCGATCTGAAAAAGATAGCGGTACTCTGCCTCCTGTTCCCCGATCCGCGCTTTTACCTCCTCAAATGTGAGCATCCATTTATTCTTTTCATCTAACAGCACCTCATTTCCGTCAAAGATCAGCACGATATCCTGCGCCTTCGGTGCGTGCGGTGTAAATTCATTGTGATAAACATGCGGAAAAATATCCTGTATCATATCTGCTTCCTTTCCTCGTCCCCATTACAGAGCCGAAATGCTTCCCGCATCCCGCTCTGATCCGTGGCCGTCAAATAAAAAAAGTATAAGACCTGCATCATCAGCCAGTGTCTTATACTTCTGTACTCTTTTTTATCGGGCATCCCGCTTTGAATCCGGACCACAAACGTTACCTCCGTAGTTAGCTCGGCCCAGGCGACCTCACGGCACATAAGAGCTCTTACTTAGTGCTGCTTTGTTCCCAACCTGACACGGTTCGTAAGTTCCTATTGCGTAAGACCCAGACTTCAACGCCACTTGCGAAGGGCAGCTTTACAGCCCAAAAACCCGCGGCGGGATATCACCCCAGCTCTAGCGGATTGCTGGTACAGGGTACCGCTACTCCCCCGGCTGCCCGAGTTCTTTTAGTATAACGGTTTTTCATGGGGTTGTCAATTCCTGTTTCGCCTTTTTGTTGCGCACGCGCAGCTCCTTAAAAAAGCGGCTTAATATCTCTGAACACGCTTCCTCAAGCACTCCCCGCTCAAGCTCCACCTGATGATTAAACTCCTGCATCTGAAGCAGATTTAACACCGATCCGGCGCAGCCGGCTTTCGGATTCATGCATCCGATCACAACCTTTTTCATGCGCGACTGCACGATCGCCCCGGCACACATCTGACATGGCTCTAAGGTCACATACATCGTACAGTCCTCCAGCCTCCAGTCACCGGTCTTTTTGCTGGCTTTTTTTATCGCCGCGATCTCGGCATGCGCCAGCGTGACCTTGTCCGTATTTCTGCGGTTGTAACCACGGGCAATGATCTTTCCGTCCTGCACGATCACGCAGCCGATCGGCACCTCTCCGATCTTATACGCCTTCTTTGCCTGTTTTAGCGCTTCGCGCATGAATTTTTCCTGTTCTTCCACCGGCTCATCCTTCCTTCCCGCACATATTTTTATTTCGCATCGGTCAATATCTGCTATAATAATAACATAGAATTCAAATATAGCAAAATTTACGGAGTAGACCAAACTATGAACCTGATTTATGAGACTGACCGCCTGATCTTAAAAGTACTGCGCCCGGAGGCCGCAAAAAAAGTCCTCTGTTTCTATCTGGACAACAAAGAACTTTTTGAAAAATACGAAGCCAGCCGGCCGGACAATTTTTATACCGTAAAATACCAGAAATCTGTTCTGCTATGCGAATATAATCTGACCGTGCAGCTTTCCGCTGTGCGCTTTTATGTGTTCTTAAAAGACGATCCCGACCGGATCATCGGAACCATCTGTTTCCGCGACATCACACGCTCTATCTATGACAGCTGTGAGGTCGGTTACAAATTTGATGAGCGCTTCTGGCACCACGGCTATGCGACGGAAGCTCTGATCGAAGGCATTGATATCATGTTCGGCGATCTCGGTCTGCACCGGATCACTGCGTGCGTCATGCCCGGAAATACCCCGTCCATCCGCCTGCTCGAATCCCTCTATTTCAAGCGCGAGGGACTGCTCCGGCAAAACGCCCGGATCCAGGGCGAATGGGCCGATCATTATCTTTACAGTCTCATTCATCCATAAAACGATACCAGTAGCCAAATTGCCCGGTCTTTACCCCGGTGTCCTTTTCCTGTCGGAATTCCGGGAATCCAAAGACCGCCGCAAGCACTTTTTCCTGGTTCTGATAAATGCCCGGCACGCCGATAAACCACTTTCTTCCGCTCTCATTTTCCACTTTTCCAAGGAGCAGATGGCGGTAATTGAAAAAACCGTGCAGCAAAAAGCTGTTGCTGCCGAGATACCAGTACTTCTTTGGCAGTTCCCGCAAATCCTTTAATTCCATGTGAATCCCGGAAATCTCCGGCATATTTTCAAACAGATTTTTTGCTCCATACATCCCGTTAAGCTTTTCCCATAAATCCATCCACATATCCCCGGACCGCTGCGCTTCCGGCTGTAGTTCCTCCGACTGCTGTTCCCCGGATTGCTGTGCCTGCACACTCTCGACCTGCAATTTCTCCGACTGACCGGATTCCTCCGGCTCCTCTGCCACAGCCGCCTGCTCCACCGGGATCTCTTTTGTCTCCTCATAGGGCTTAAAATTGTCCCGGTAGATCGCCCTTTCATCCCTCTGGCTCGCGAACATAACCGTATCATCCAAAAAGATGAGGATCCCTTTCATATCTTTCATGCAATAGGGTGTCTCACCCACTCCATTACAGTTTAACTGGCGCACAAAATCGCCGCAGCCGTTTACCAGCGCGATCTCGCCGATCTCCACGCCGACGATCACCTCATTTTCCCGCACAAAAAGATAGACCGGACACTTCACATTGGTATATCCGGTTCGTTTCAAATGGATCTCCACCTGACAGTAATCGCCCCGGATATCCACCTTGGCAAACCCGACATTCTGATTTTTGTTATTATTCTCATAAGCATAGATATATGTAACAAATCGCTGCATAAAAGGCCTCCCTGTATCTACTATGTTCTATCCTATTCCGAAAATATTTTATTCATACCTACAATTATTCGCTTTTGCACATGGCAGTTTTTTCCTAACGGTGCTATAATAATTGCCAAAAAGAACGGAGCGATCACATGAACATTCATTATACCATCCACAAAGTCGCAGACCTGCTTGGTATTTCCGCCGACGCGATCCGCCTTTACGAGCGGGAAAACCATACCGTAAAATCCAATATGACCGCACTTCACGACCACACCAAGGACATGCAGAAGATCATCGGTATCATCCAGCAGATCTCCTCACGCACGAATCTGCTCGCGCTAAATGCCACGATCGAAGCAGCCCGTGCCGGGGAAGCCGGAAAAGGCTTTGCCGTTGTCGCAGAGGAGATCCGTATGCTTTCCGAACAGACCAAAGACTCTACGGAAAATATTGAATCGATCATCACCAAGTTAAACGACAACGCGACCGATACCATCACGTCGATGGATACCGTGATGAATGAGATGGAAAAACAGGTCAATATGATCCATGCGATCGAGACGAATTTTTCCGAGATCCGCCTGGATCTCTCGGATCTGAAGCACAAATCTGAGGATATGAATGAAAAGACCAGACTTTTGACCGAGACCAATAAGACGCTCATCGATGACACCAACACGCTCTCCTCGACGAGTGAGGAGATCAGCGCTTCCTCCGATGAAACCTGCGCGATGTGCTCCGATAACGCAGAACGATTTAAGACGGTAAACAATGTGATCGCAGAACTGGCGGCAAACGCCGGAAAGATGAATGTATTTATTGAGGAATATGACCGTATGCACGCTTCCGACACAGAAGAAATTCACGAAACCGTAGAACGCACAGCCTAGTTCTTTACTGTGTTTTAGTATTTTTACACATTGTTCTTTTGCATTTTTTGTATTTTTTATGTTTTTTGCACAAAAAGAAGTTGACTTTTCTTAAAACCTGTATTATATTATATACAGAAACACAAACAAGCCAAACTCCTTAAAAGGATACCTTCCTTTTATTTTATCCTAAACTCCCCAAAAAGAGAGGACGTCACGTCCTCTCTTTTTACTGTCTTTTTTCTTTTTATTTACCGGGAAATCTTTGTTATGAGATCATTGGATAAAAAGTACGGCGCGTCATCAAACGGATTGATCACGATCCCGTCATTCCCGTTTTGACTGAGCGCGGCTGCTTCCCCAAAGGTCTGCACTGCCGTCTTCTTCGGATGCTTTTCGTCAAAGACATTCTGCCATCTAAGCAGCGCTTCCGGATCCGTAAATACCGGGATCGCAGAGGTTCCATCCGTGTTTGCCACCGTTGGGAAGGACAGGTTTGTTCCATCCGCAAACACCGCCATCATAAATTTCGCGTGCGCGATGCTGTAATGAAACAACCGCAGAAACTCCGGCTCCTTTTCAAACTTCGCGTAACCCGAAAGCAGTCCGCGCAGCTGTGGATTTTCCACCGTTTCTTTCTGCTCCGCCATCTGATCCGGACGGATATTGCTGAGCACGGCAAATTTCTGTATATTTTCCCGCCGCATATTTTCAAAATGCAGAGAAACCATGCAGTTTTCCGCTTCCTCTGCGCCTCTTCCCGGAGCAAGCTCTAACTTATCTACTCTCGCCGCAGCAAGCGGAACGCCGGGATGATACAGATAAACGGCATCTCCCACATGCACCTTTCCGCTCACGGTTCCGACTGCCGCGATCCCGATCTGCCCCATGGAAAAGATCTGCTCTGTCAGAAATATAAACTGTCCCGCCTTCCCACGGTCTTTCTTTCCAAATAATCCCATGTTTCTTTCCCCCGTATCTTATTTGCTGTTTGCCGGTTCGATACTGATCGATTTTCCTTTGATCTTTACGTTTTTCATCGCCTGAAGCACTTCTTTTCCATATTCACACGGGACTTCAACGAACGTATATTTATCATACATGTCGATCGCGCCGACCAGTTTACCCGGCATTCCGGATTCCCCTGCAAGCGCTCCCAAAATATCACCCGGTTTTACCTTCTGTTTCTTTCCGATATTGATAAAGAGACGTACCATACCGTCTTCCGCGCCGGTATCACCAAAGTTGTAGTTGGCGTCATCCGCCTCGCTGCTGTCGCCCTCGCCCAGTGCCATTTTAAGGAATGCCGCCGCAATATCCATCGAAGTATAATCCGACTCATTGACCTGCTCATCGATCAGATTGATCATATCTGTCAGATCTTCCTCATCAATGATCTGCTCGATCTTATCCATGATCTTTTCCATCTTGATCTGCGCGACATCTTCGCTGGTCGGGATCGGCTGCGCAAGGATCTTGGTCTTGCAGTAGCGCTGGATATCCTTTAATTTGTATACTTCTTTTCCACGCACAAACGTAAACGCGCGTCCGGTACGGCCTGCACGTCCGGTACGGCCGATACGGTGTACATAGTACTCATCATCCTGCGGAATGTCAAAGTTGAATACCGCTTCGACATCGTCCACATCGATACCACGCGCCGCCACGTCCGTCGCAATAAGGATCTCAGTCTTGCCGTTTCGGAAACTGTTCATGACACGGTCTCTCTGGGACTGCTTCATATCTCCGTGCAGTCCTTCCGCGAAATATCCCCTGCCCTGCAGTTCGCTCGCGAGCTCATCTACCATGCGCTTGGTGTTACAGAATACGATGGAAAGCTTCGGATCGTAGTAGTCTAACAGTCTGGTCAGCACATCCACCTTATCCTTGCGCTTTACATCATAGTAATACTGGTCGATGCTCGGAACGGTAAGTTCCTTTTTTACTACTTTGATCGTCACTGCGTCTTTCTGGTATTTCTTTGTGATATCTAAAATTGCCTTTGGCATGGTTGCGGAAAATAACACCGTCTGACGTTCCTCCGGAATATAGGAAAGGATCGTCTCAATATCCTCACGGAATCCCATGTTTAACATCTCATCCGCCTCATCCAGCACAACGGTATGCACATGTTCACAGCGGATCGTTTTTCTGCGCAGATGATCCATGACACGCCCCGGTGTACCGATGATGATCTGTGCGCCGCCCTTTAAGGAACGGATCTGCTTTGTGATATCCTGTCCGCCATATACCGGGAGGATCTTGATCCCGTGCATATATTTGCTCAGTTTGCGGATCTCATCCGCCACCTGGATCGCAAGCTCTCTGGTCGGGGAAAGGATAATGACCTGTGTCTTTTTATTGTCCGGATCTACTTTTTCAAGCATCGGGATTCCAAACGCAGCTGTCTTTCCGCTTCCGGTCTGCGCCTGGCCGATCACGTCTCTGCCGCTTAATACAACCGGGATCGCCTGTGCCTGGATCGGAGATGCTTCTTCAAATCCCATATCTTTGATACCGCGCAGAATCTGCGGGCTTAATTCTAATTCATCAAACCTTAATGTCTCCATTTATTTCCTTTCTTTCATCAAAAAAAGCTGCTATACAATCTACAAAGTTACCAAGGATTGCACAACAGCCCATAACTCTACATGTCGTTGCTATCATAGCAGAGGTATCTTTAATTGTCAAACGGTATTTCTGTGACCTGACGCACCAGCGTGCGGGATTCCTCCGTTTGTATCAGCGCCTCTTTTTCCCTCCGCGTCAGCTTTTTTATGGCAGCCTCCCGTTTCATCGCCGCCTCTTTCGTATCCGAGATCTCCAGATACACCAGCTTTAACGGCCCACGGCCTTTCGTGTATTTGGCTCCCTTTCCACTGTTGTGCGCCCGGATGCGTTTGCGGATCTGATTCGTCCATCCGGTGTAATACGTCCCGTCCGCGCACAAAAGCATATAGGTATAATTTTTTATTTCTTCTTTCATAGACTTTCCAAAACCTTCATAAAACATACGGGCATACGATTTTATGTACACGGGATTGCATCTGCCATCCCGCTCTATAGAAAGCAATCGATAAACCGGTAGCTAAACCTGATCTTTCCTGTTGTACTTCTTCTGGTAAAAAGCGATTCGATTGCGAATTTTTAAATCCCGTCTTACCATATTATACGAAAGAATCGCTTTTCGGTTCCTGTCCGTAGATCGTTCCTTCTTTTTCTCCGAAAGCGCCGATGCTTACGTTGCTTCGCTGCTGCTTTTTCACCTGATACAGCATTCCATCCGCCGTATGCAGGAAATCCCAGATCTTTCCATCCTCGTGCGGGACATCCAAACAGATGCCCTGTGAGATCGTGACATACTCCGCCGCCGGGGAACAGCTGTGCTCCAGTCTCAGATTTATAATACTCTCCCGCAGCTGAAGCGCCAGTTCCAGTACTTTTTCCCTGGTGCAGCCCTCGTAGATCAATATAAATTCGTCCCCGCCGTAACGCGCGCCGAAGATACCGCTTTGCCGCATCAGATCCCGGATGCAGTCGGCGATATGACGGATACAATCGTCTCCTGCCTGATGTCCGTAATGATCGTTATACTGTTTAAAGTAATCAATGTCAAGAATCTCCACGGCAAGCGGCGTCCGCTCCCGCATTGCGCGCTGAAACGCCTCTTCCGCGTAATCGTTCAGCCGGAAACGGTTGTACATGCCGGTCAGTGCGTCCGTCTCCGAGCGTTTCTGCAAGATACGGTTCTGTTCTTCCATGGCTTTCCGCTGTTTCGCCGTCTCCTCTAAAGATTTTCGGATATTTAACATACTGAGCACCGTGTAGCGGTTTTCATTTTCCATCAGTTCTGCCAGTTCAAAATATTGCGCCGCCGCATCTTTATACTGCTCCGTCTCACCCTTTACCTTGTAATAACGGATCTTTAATGCCAGAAGCTGCCTGCGGATATGGGTAATTCCCGCTTTCGTTGCAAGTTCTTCCATTGCAGAGAGCACAGTAAGGAAATCCTCGTTCTTTCCGATCAGAAAAAGCATTTCGCAGTAGGCGTAAAGATCATCAAACACCGAAAGAAATTCCATCGGCTGCTCCATCATCCCACGGATCTTTTCAATGCAGTCGTCCCTGCTTTCTGTGCGTCCCATGGAATTATAACAGCGCGCCTTAAAACAGCAAAGCGCGATCTCTTCGATCTTTCCGAGTCTGTCCTTGCAATCCTCCTCGGCTTTTTGGATGTAATACGCCGCTTTTTCCGGAAACTCCCGGTACAGATAAGTATTTCCGATCCCAATATAATAGGTAAGAAGATAACTAAAATACTCCGGTGACATCTTCGTCTTACAAAGCGTCTGATAGCCGATCTCATAATACTGCTGCGCCTGACTGTACTCACCAAGCCGGTTGTAGAGCGCGCCGATGTTCATATTCACAATGATTCCGACATCCTGCATGTGATATTTTTCACAATAGGAAAGTGCGCTTAAGTAATAGTCCATCGAAAGCGGCGCATTTCCACGGTTTGCGGATGTGATCGCGAGCAGATTGTAACTGCGCGCAAGAAGCTCCCACTGTCCGCTCCGGTCGAGATACGCAAGCGCGACCGACAGACTTTCAAAAAGTTTGTCCACGTTGTTTAATATGTAATAGGCTTCCCCCATATAGTAGGCGGAGAAGCCGAGTAATGTTTCATCTTTGGTTTTTCTTGCGAACTCATATAGATTTTTACAATAGTATAATGTTTTTTCCGCATCGATCCCACGGTTTCCAAGCGCACTGCGAATCCAGTCCTGCACCTGTCCGTTCTGACTGAGTGACTTCATATGCCCCTCCTTATTTCTATATCCTGATGTCGTTCATTATACTATAATTTTTCGAAAATCAAAATGTTTGTACCTGATTTTATTCAAAAAACGTGATCGGATCAATGGTCTCTTCCCCGTGGCGCAGCGCGAAATAAAGGTTGCTGCCCTCAACGGAATAGTATTTGGTCGGCTGACTGACATAGCCGAGCACATCGCCCGCCTCCACATAAGCACCCGCATGGAACGGAACTTCTTTTAACTGACCGTAAACGGCGGAATAGCCGTTGCCGAGATCCATCGTTACCGTGCATCCGGTCTCCTCGTTTGTGGAAATATCCGTAATGATGCCGTCAGCCGCGCAGGTCACCTTGTCATTAACCTCACCGGCAATGATGACCGCCGGATTGTAACGATAGGAATCGAGCGTCGCGTAATAGACGGTCTGATCCATACTGTAATTCATGATCACATTTCCCTGAAGCGGCCAGAGCAGTTCGGAGCTCTCCGAAAAATTTAACTCTGCCGTGGTCGTTCCGGTCGGAACCGCCGCCTCCGCCTCTTCTTCCACCGACTCCGTCTCCACGTCCGTTTCCACGGAAGGCATGACCTGCTCGGTCTGTGGTTCACTCACTTCCGGAAGCAGGATATTGGAAACATCCTCCGCCGGTTCCACTTCTGTTTCTTCCTCTGTCACATATTTTTCGCCATCCGGCTCTGCCTTCTGCTCATACTGCTCATTCCGATTCGTCTGCTCCGAAACGTAAATTCCTGTCATTCCCGCCGCCGCAACGACCATAAGCCCCGCCGCAAACATAAACTGTTTCTGTTTTAAAAATTTTCTCCATTTATCCTTTCTCATATCATCACCATCCATAGTCTTATTTTCTATGTATAGTGTTGACGCATTTTTACTTTTTATTCTGTTATTTCGATATTTGGAAAATAATATTTTAAAATTTCCACGCAGTCCTTCCCATCCTTCGCGAGTTCGTTGGCTCCCCACTGGGATAATCCGTAGCCGTGTCCGAGACCCTTCGTGACAACGCGCACCCGTCCGTCCACTTCCGCGATCGTAAAACACGCCGAGGCAAGCCCGAATCTGTCCCGGAACTCATCCCCGGATACCGTTGTGCCGCAGACCGTCACTGAGGTCACATAACCGCCGTCATCCCTGCCATCGATCGCAATCTGTGAGATCAGATCCGTCTCCTGAAATGCCGCATTCGGAAATATCTGCTCTAATTGTGCCAGAAATTCCGTTTTTTCAAAATAAATCACTTTCAGATAATTTTCTGACGGAAGATCCGCCTGACTGTCCACGCCGGTCAGATAAGGAAGTTCTCCCGCCGTCCTTGTCTTTCCCGCACTGACCGCATGGTAGGGCAGCATCAGCGTGGTATTGCCGCCGTAAGATACCGTGATATCTGCCGTGTCATCCACTGCGTCCGCAAGGATCTGATAATCCGTGGCAAAGTTTTTCTCGCCGAACGCCGCCATCATCTCCTGGACGGAAAGTCCGCTCTCCGGCTCCCTGCCCGCCGCCACGGCATAGTCATAATTTGCGCGCGCGATCACTGCCTGCGCACGGATTGCCTCGCGCTCGCTGTCTACATGGATCTCTTTTGCCAGAATGGCGATCAGCTGTTCCCGTTCCTTTGGCATACTGCCCTGTGCCATCACCGCAGTCTCGGTAGCTGTCTCATAGACCGACTCCCCCGCAACCGGTGTCCCCTGAAAAAACACGGTCACGATATAGGGAAACAGAAATAAAAAGATTACGAGCGACAGCATGATTTTTATTTTTTCTTTCACTTTATGATCCCACCTTGTCCGTTTATTTTATGCATGGGATCTGTTTTTATGCTGTCGCTCTGCCAAATTACATTTTCTTTAAGATGATATTGCTCAGTTCGGCGAACTGTGCGAGTGAGAGCGCTTCGCCGCGGATCGTGACCGGAACGCCAAGCTCTGTGATACTCTCTTCGATCACTTCTTTGGAAAGCGTGAGCTCCCCGGAATTTTTCAGTCCGTTCGCGAGCGTTTTTCTGCGCTGGTTGAACGACGCACGGATAATACGGAACATCAGCTTTTCGTCCTCCACCTGTACCGGCGGCTCCTTGTGTCTGATCAGACGGATGACCGCGGAACCGACCTTCGGGCGCGGCATAAAGCAGTTTGGCGGTACGATCGCAACAATCTCCGGTGCTGCGTAATACTGCACTGCCAGTGAGAGCGCGCCATAGTCCTTGGTTCCAGGTCCGACCTGCATACGGTCTGCCACTTCCTTTTGCACCATAACGGTGATAGAATCGATCGGTACATGACTTTCAAACAGTCCCATGATGATCGGCGTTGTAATGTAATAAGGAAGATTCGCAACGACTTTGATCGGTCTGCCTCCGTTTTTCTCCTCCGCCAGTTTTTTAATATCTACCTTTAAAATATCCTGGTTTATGATCTCCACATTGTCATACGCTCCCAGCGTATCGCCGAGGATCGGGATCAGGTTTTTGTCGATCTCCACTGCCGCCACTGCCCGCGCGTGCTCACACAGATACTGTGTCATCGTGCCGATCCCCGGTCCGATCTCAAGGACGAAATCATCCTTTGTCACATCTGCCGCCGCAATGATCTTTTCGAGTACATGCGTATCGATCAGAAAGTTCTGTCCGAATTTTTTCTGAAAATTAAAATGATATTTCTGCAGAACCTCTATCGTATTCTGCGGAATCCCAAGTGTTGCCATACGTTTTCCTTCCTTATTCTTCTATCCCAAGCATAAATTTGTTCACAACATGACAGACGCCGTCCTCATCATTGGAATAGGTGATAAAGTCTGCCGCTTCTTTTACCTCTTTCTGCGCATTTTCCATTGCCACGCCAAGCCCGGCGAACCGGATCATGGAGAGATCGTTAAATCCGTCGCCACAGCAGATCATCCGCGACTTGTCCTCGCCGAGAAACTCAAGCAGTTTCCCAAGGGAGTATGCCTTGTCGATCTCCGGCGGCATGATCTCAAGGAAAAACGGCTCGGAGCGGAAAATATTGAGCCGTGCGCCAAACTGTTCCCGCAGTTCCTTCTGGGCGTCGAAGATCTGTTTCGGTTCCCCGGTCATTAAGAATTTGTTTTCCGGGAAATCAATGTACTCCACAAAATTGTGAACCTCCTGCATCGGCAGATGGTTGATCCTTGCCTCAAGCTCGTTGTATTTATCTTTTCCATTTCCGAGCACGATCCCGGATTCCGTGTAGGATAAGATACCGATATTCATTTTTACCGCGTAATCATAGAGATGCTTTACATACTCTTCCGGAACGGTCTTATTGTAAACGACTTCTTTTGTCCTGCAGTTGATGATCTTTGCGCCGTTAAAAGAAAGGATATATCCGCCGTATTTTTCCAGCTCAAGCTCCTCCGCCAGCGGCAGTACGCCGGGTGTCGGTCTTCCGCTCGCGAGCACTACGGTCTTTCCCTCTTTCTGGATCCGCATCAGCGCTTCTTTTGTTTTCGGTGTGATCTCTTTTTTTGAATTGGTCAGTGTTCCGTCCAAATCCAGCACTATAATCTGATAAGCCATATTTTTTCTCTCTTTCGGAATTTCCTTATTTTATACCTGATTTTATTTCATATTTTATCATGTAAGTAAATATATCATACTCTGCGGCGAAAAGAAATCATTTCCCGCACGCATCCTGTTTTTCGTACTGCGCCGCCGCCTCCACAAAATGCCGCGCAAACGCCGGATTGGACGGATAGTACAGATGTGGAAAGCCCATATAGCAGGTGTCCGTCTCATGCACACAATCCCAGCTTTTGCCGGAAACCGGCTTTTTCGCCACGCAGTCCGCTCCGTTATCCTCACTGTCATAATAATGAAATTCATGACCGAGGATACGCGCGCCCCCGCTTAGAAAATGCGGCTGTTTTTCCCGGACTTCCACATAGCCGAACCGCACGAGCTTTCCCTTGTATACACATTCTTTTGGCAGGACACCGCACATCGCATGGGAAACGCCCTTTTCATCGACCAAGGTGCTGTGCAGATACATAAAACCTCCACACTCCGCGATCACGGGCATCTTTTTTTCCACGGCGTTTTGAACCGCCTTTCGCATTGCCGCATTTTTTTCCAGATCCGCCGCGAAAAGCTCCGGATAGCCGCCGCCCAGGATCAGTCCCACGATCCCCTCCGGCAGTTTTTCGTCCGACAGCGGGGAAAACGGGATGAACTCCGCCCCGTACTCCTCCAGCAGCCGCATGTTGTCCTCATAATAAAAACAGAATGCCGCGTCTTTTGCGATCCCGATCTTTACCGTCTGCTTCGCCATTTCCCTTTTGGCTTCGCGAACCGGAAACGCCTCTGTTTTTTCCCGTGCTGCGGCAAGGATCTTTTCCAAAGAAATGTGCTCCGAAAAAAGTTCGCCCGCCCGCTTTGTCTGCGCCTTTAAATCGGCGATCTCCTGTGGCATTTTAAGCCCAAGATGGCGGCTCTCGATCTTTAGATCTTTCACATTTGGGAAAAATCCAAACACCGGGACGTTTAATTCTTCCTCGATCACCGGCGCGATCGTCTGATAAAAGCTCTCCGACACCCGGTTTAGAATGACACCGCAGATCCGTTTTTCCACATCATAATGCAAGAATCCGGCTATGAGCGGAAGCAGGGAACGACCCATGCCGTGGGCATCTACGATCAGAACAACCGGCATTTTTAACGTACACGCAAGATCATAGGCACTGCCCTCCGCCTTAATGCCGCCAAGTCCGTCATAAAGTCCCATCACGCCCTCCACGACGGAGATGTCACAGGTTGCTTCACCTGCCGCAAAAAGCTCGCGCACCCCGTTTTCATCCGAGAAAAAAGTATCCAGATTCCTTGATGGCACACCGATCACTTTCTGGTGGAACATCGGGTCGATGTAATCCGGCCCGCACTTAAACGCGCGCACGGAAAGCCCCCTGCTTTTTAACGCTTCCAAAAGCGCGCAGGTAAGCGTGGTCTTTCCACTGCCGCTCTTCGCCGCGGCGATCAGGATCCTTGGCGGATTCAGTGTTCTAACGTCTTCTTTCCTCATAAAACCTCTTTCTTTTCCTATATGTCCAGTGGATTTTTACAAAACTTCCACTCTACATCTGCATCGTACATAAATACACCGGATTTTCCGCCTGCATCAGATGGTAGTTCCCGACGGCTTTCACGCGGCTCACCTGCAATGCCACGACCTCCGACTGTGTGACCTCTGTTTCTTTTAGGAGTGCCGTGATCTCCGAAACGGTCTCCAGACTGATCGCAGTGATGACAATGCGGATATGCGGATTTTTTTCTCTTAATACATTTATGATCTCATGCAGGTTTCCACTGCTGCCGCCGATAAACGCATGGGTCGGCACCGGCAGTTCTTTTAATGCGTCCGGCGCTTTTCCGTGAACGACCGTGATATTTTTTAAATGAAATTTTGCCCGGTTCTGTTCGATCAGCGCCACGGCTTCTTCCTTTTGTTCCACTGCAAAGACATGGAGCTTTGCGGAACGTGCGGCTGCCTCCACTGCGATCGAGCCGGTTCCGCTTCCGATATCATAGACCACGGAATTTTCCGTCAGATGGAGCTTGCATATCGCGACTTCGCGCACTTCCTCTTTTGTCATCGGTACTTTTCCACGGATAAACATATCATCCGCTTTTTCCGGCGCAAGGTATCGATCCGCACAGGAAGCATTCTGCACCGCGCAGATATAGAGCCCTTCCTCCGTCACCTGTTCACACGCTTCCGGCGTGAGCGTGTCGATCTTCTGTTCCGGATAAGAGAGCTGGTAGCCGACTTTTACCGTACAGTCAGAAAGACCTGCCTCCTTTAATACCGCTCCAATCTGCCGGATGTCTTTGGCGCCGGAGACTAAGAGGATCGTTTTTTCATGGCAGCGCACTGCCTCTGCCACTTCCGCTTCCCATACATCCCTGCCGCCTTTTCCATGAATGCTCAGTATTTTCGCGTCCTGCCAGTTCATGCCGCAGGCAGCCGCAAAACAGGACACCGACGAGATCCCGGGCTGTATGCAGATTGAGATTTCTTCCGTTCTCTCTTTCTTCCACGCAGTCAGCTTCTGATACAGCTTTTCACATCCGCTGTAAAATCCGCTGTCACCGGAAAAAAGGATGACTGCGCGCACGGTCTCTCCCGCCGCCTGATCCAGCGCATCGGAAAGCACCGGGATGATGTCTTCTGCCAGATAATACGGAAGCGTTTCTTTTTTCGCATGAAGTCCGGCGAGCAGCCGCTTCGCGCCAAAGAGATAATCCGCCTTTTCCATGGCATCCTGCGTCTCCACGGTGCGCGTTCCCATTTCTCCCATGCCCGCTCCCGCAAGCACAATATCCATTCTGTTTTTAACCGGGATCGATACTCCCGTCAGTTCTTCCAGCTTGCGGCATACCGCAAGAAATGTCATCCCCGGCTCTTTCTCCGGGTTTCCGATCACGCAGAGTGTGATCCCGGCATGCGCTGCCGCCTCTGCTTTTTCCTGGAATCCGCCCGTGATCCCGCTCTCTTTTGTGACCAGATAGCGGATATCATACGCATGGATAAACGCCAGATTCATTTCCTCTGAAAAAGGCCCCTGCAGCGCAAGGATCTGTCTGCCTTCCAGTTCTTCCTTTTTGCAAAGCGCAAGGCTTTCCATCCCCGGCAGCACCCGCACATAAAGTCTCTTTTTTAATTCCGGCTCCGCACAGTAGACCGAAAGTTCCTTGCTTCCGGTCGTAAGCAGGATGTTTCCCGTTCCGCCATTTTTTATCTCTTCCTGCAATGCCTTCGCGCATGCGTGGCTGTCCGAAAACCAGAGCTCGCGCTCCCCTCCATCCAACGCGGGAACAGCGGCTCCTTTGGTTTCCCGCTTTAACCGAAAATAAGGCAGCCCGCTTTCGCGCGCACTGCCTTTTATATTTTTGGAAACCTCCGTTGCAAACGGATGTGTCGCATCCACGACCGCAAGAAATGCACCGCTTTCCATAAGCCCACGCATTTCCTCTGTATTCATTCTGCCCTGACGTACCGTAATACCTAAAAGCTCCGGCATCACTTCTTTACCATACTCGGTCGCCACGCAGATCACTGCCTCGATTTTTGCCCCGGAAAGCGCCATTGCCAGTTTTCTGCCTTCGGTCGTCCCGGAAAAGATCAGCACTTTTTTCATAGGCGGTATCCCCGCTTTGTCACCAGTTTTCCATCCATGATCTGTGACTGTGAATTGCCGATATAGACCGTTGTAAACATGTTGACCTCACGTTCCCGCAGTTCTTTTAGGGTACACACCGAAATCTTCTCGCCCTCGCGCCCGATATTTTCCACATAACCGCAGGCGCGTGTCTCCTCCATATGCAGCAGGAGAATGTTGCATGCGCGCTTCAGATAATCCACACGCTTATGGCTTGACGGATTGTAGATCGCGATCGCGAAATCTCCCTGCGCCGCCGCGATAAGACGCTTTTCGATCTGTTCCCACGGTGTCAGAAGATCACTCAGACTGATGACGCAGAAATCATGGTTGAGCGGCGCGCCAAGTCTCGCAGCCCCGCTGTTTGCCGCTGTGATCCCGGGGATCACGGTAAGTTCACAGTCCGGATATCCGACTCCGATCTCATACATCAGCGACGCCAGCCCATATACACCCGCATCTCCGCTGCATACAAGTGCCACCTGTTTTCCTGCCATGGCGTTTTCAAAACACAGCTTGCAGCGCTCGATCTCCTGTTTCATCGGTGTCGATAACAGTTCCTTTTCCTTAAAACGCTCGCCAAGCAACTTTAAGTACACCGGATAACCCACGATCACATCGCTTTCTTCCAGCGCGGCGATCGCCTGTCCGGTCATCTGCTCCTCCGCGCCCGGTCCCATTCCTACGATATAAATATTATGCTTCATCTGCCCGCTCCTTTATTTATTGCATACGGACATTATACCATAGTTTTGCTTAAATTTTTCCGAAACATCCAGATTCCCATGAAAACGACTGTTCCGATGCCTTACCGCAGTTCCGGCGCCGGAGCAAGATTTTTGTCATATTCCTTTAAATATGGGATTTTTTCTCTTACACGCGCGATCTCGTCCATATCGATCTCGCAGACCAGCACTTCCTCACTGCTGTCTGACGCCTGCGCGAGTACCTCGCCCATCGGAGAGACCACTTTGGAGCATCCGCCGGCTCCCTCCTCGATATTGTTGATCCCCATCACAAAGACGGTATCGTCCAATGCACGCGCCGGAAGCTGGATATGCCAGCGGTTCATTGCCGGAATGCTCCAGACCGAAGGCACAAGGATGATCTCGGCTCCTTTTAACGCAAGGATGCGGCTCGGCTCCGGAAATTCAATATCGTAACAGATGAGTGTTCCGATCTTCCCGACCGACGTTTCTAACGGTTCATACGCTCTTTTTCCATGCACAAAATAGTTCTGCTCTCTGCCCCACAGAAATGATTTCTGATATTCCGCAAGAATGCGCCCGTCACTTTCGATCACATATAAGCCGATATAAAGATCCTCTCCCTTTTTCTGCGGAAGCGGCAGTACCGTCACGGTATGTGTCTCCTTCGCAAGTGCCTGGAATTTCTCTAAGATCTTATCATTTTCCTTTACCGCGGCAAGGAAATCAAACGTTTCCAGATAATAGCCGCAGGTCCAGAGTTCCGGGAAAACGACAAGATCCGCTCCCTTTTCCACCGCGTCTTTAAACATCTCTATTCCATGTTCCACATTCTTTTCGACCTCCGTCGGAATGGAATGTATCTGTATCAGTCCTGCTTTCATTGATATCCTCCTGCCTTTATCTATAATACGCTTGATAAAAATTTCTTTGTTCTCGCGTTTTTCGGATTCGCGAAGATCTCTTTCGGATCTCCCTCTTCCACGATATAGCCGCCCTCCATAAAGATCAGGTGGTTGGATACTTCGCGCGCAAATCCCATTTCATGTGTGACTACGACCATCGTCATGCCTTCCTCTGCCAGATCCTGCATGACTTTTAACACTTCACCGACCAGTTCCGGGTCAAGCGCTGATGTCGGCTCGTCAAAAAGAAGGACTCTCGGTTTCATCGCCAGCGCCCGCGCGATCGCGACACGCTGCTGCTGTCCGCCGGAGAGATTTCCCGGAAATTCGTCCGCCTTGCTTTTCAGTCCGACCTTATCCAGCAGTTCCAACGCCTGCGCCTTTAATTCTTCTTTCGTTCCACGTTTTAATTTGGTCGGCGCGAGCATGATATTTTCCAGAACCGTTTTGTGCGGAAACAGGTTGAATTTCTGAAACACCATACCGACCTCCTGGTGCAGCTTTCTCTTATCATAAGCCGGTTCATTCACCACCTGGCCCTCATAGGTAATAGTTCCGCTGTTTGGTGTCTCTAACAGGTTGATGCAGCGCAGAAACGTGCTTTTTCCGGAGCCGGAAGGTCCGATCACGCTGATCACTTCCCCTTCCTCGATCTCCATATTGATATCTTTTAACACTTCCAGTTCTCCAAAAGATTTTGAAAGGTTTTTTACCGTTAAAATCGTCTCTCCCATTATTTCATCCTCCTTTCAAGCTTTGACAGTGCAAATGACAGGATGGTATTTAATACGAAGTAAAGCAATGCCAGTGAGGTATAGATCTCAACCGTCCGGAACGTGGAAGATACCGCCTGTGTCGCCTGATGCGTCATCTCCGCCACACCGATGACCGTGAGGATCGAAGTATCCTTTACACTGATGATGAACTGGTTGCACAAACTCGGCAGCATGATCTTTAATGCCTGCGGAAGAATGATACTGGTCGTGATCTGGAACTTGCTGAGCCCCAGACACACACCCGCTTCATTCTGTCCAGCATCGATCGACTGGATCGCCCCACGGACGATCTCCGCGATATACGCGCCGGAATTGAGTCCGATCGCCGCAATACCTGCAGTCAGCGCCGATACATCAAACTGAAACAGCATCGGAATCGCGAAATACAGGTACAATGCCTGAACCATAAGCGGCGTTCCCCGGATGATCGCGATATAAACACCCGCGATCCGATATAATACATTGTGTTTTCCAGCTCGAATCAGACCAACGAGAAGACCTATGATAAATCCCATCAGTATTCCCACGACTGCTATCAGCATTGTTATTTTTAAGCCTTTCATCAGAGTCGGAATTACATTTATTGTGTAGATCCACTGCATATCCATACTATGTCCTCCCTGTCTCTTTCTCTGCTATCCGCGCATTTTTTTATTCTTCACCGAACCATTTTTCATAGATCGCGTCGTAGGTTCCGTCTTCTTTAAATGCCTCAAGCGCCGCGTCGATATATTCGGTGTAATCCGAACCTTTCTGTAACATGATACCGTACTGGCAGCCATCCATCAGATCGCCCTCTACCTTGCATCCGCTGTCCGGATTCTGTGACAGATAATATTTCATATTCGGTGCGTCATAAACGACTGCATCCGCCGCTCCTCTCTGTACCTCAAGGTAAGCACTCTCGATATTCGGGAATGTTGTTACCGTACAGTCTTTTACGTTCTCATTTACATAATCGATCGATGCGGTTCCCTCTTTTAACGCAATCTTCTTTCCTTCGAGATCGGAGATCTGTGTGATGTCCTCATTGTCATCCTTGACAAAGATCTGAAGACCTGCGTCATAATAAGGATCTGAGATGTCCATGACCTGCGCACGTTCATCGGTGATCGTGATGCCCGCCAGCGCCATATCCAGCTTATTGGTCTGTACCGACATCAGCAATGCGGTGAAATCCATCGGCTGTAAATCATATTCAAATCCAAGATAATCGCTGAGTGCCGCGAGCATATCAATATCAAATCCTACATAAGTGTTGCTGTCATCCGGGAAGCAGAACGGAACGAAACTTGTATCACATCCGACCGTCAGCTTCTTTCCTGCCAGTGAATCTTTGTAATCTCCACCGGTTACCGCTGCTGTCGTATCTGCCTGGGTATCTGCTGCTTCCGATGTTTCTTTTGCTGTATCTGTCGTCTCCTTCGCTGCGCTGTTGTCTGTACTGCTGCCGCATCCTGCCAGACAGGTTACTCCAAGTGCCGCTGTTAATAACATTCCAATCATTCTCTTTTTCATAAGAATTCCTCCTTCATCCTCTCAGTAATAAAATAAGGCGCAGATGCTCTTTGCACCTACGCCTTTGTAGTTTGTTCTGATGTGATTATCATAGCCTCTTTAAAACCATTTGTCAATACAAAATGTAATTTTTTTTTCATTTTTTATTCTGTTGCTCATTATTTATTCAAACAGCTGAAAGCGGCTGCTGAACGCATCCAGCTTGCCGATGCGGTTTGTAAGCTCTATGCTGCGGTTTCTTCCGATCTCCACGAGGATCGCATTGATCAGCGTGAGCGGTGCCGTGAACGAATCAATGTAACTTGGCATGGCTGTTTCTGTCAGAAAGCAGTATGCCGCGTCCTTTACGATCGGTGAAACCGCCGAGTCCGTGATCGCGACCGTGACCGCGCCGCGCCCTCTCGCATAGGAAAACATTTCTTCCGTCACTTTGGAATACCGGCTGAACGTGATCCCGATCACAACATCCTCACCCGACACATCACAAAGCCTGTCCGCATGGCAGTCAAGGCTTGTGATCAGCTCGACATTTCCGAGTGTCATATTAAGATAATACTGAAAGAACTGTCCGAGCGCCGACGCGCTTCGCGCCGCAAGGATATAGATCTTTTTTGCCAGTATGATCTTCTGGCAGGTTTCAAAAAACATATCCATGTCTAACTGGTCGAGCGTATGCTCAATGCGGTTAATGTCCTGTCTGAAGATCTCCGCGATCCCCGCTTCCTTCTCATCATATGCCTTGCGTGAGATCTCAAGTCGGTCTTTCATCGTCAGCTGTTCCTTCGCCGCCTTCTGCACCTCGTTTTTAAACTCCGGAAATCCCTTATGACCAAGGAAGGTGCAAAATCTTAATATACTTGCCTCACTCGTTCCCACCGCTTCCGCGAGCTGCTGGATATTATAATAAGAAACCGCGGTTATATTCTGAAGTACAAAATTTGCGATCTTCTTTTGTGTTTTACTCATTTTTTCATAATTATCTGCAATCGTTTCTTTTATCATAGGCGACTCCTCCTTTTTTTCTTCTTCTCTATCTTACCACAGATTTTTAAAATGATAAAGCATTTTTCATTTTTTATTTTTGTGAAAAATATATTGACATTTGAAAAAGTGAGAAATATAATGACCATAAAAACAGAGCAAAGGAGCGATCGTTATGACACTAGAAGAATTAAAAGAAGAATACGCCACCAAAAACCCGTCATCCAAAAAGGCGTTTGACAACGCATGCAGCGATATCCCGGGCGGGATCACCGCAAACGTAAAATTTTTCGCGCCCTTCCCATTATTTATGAAAGAAGGACACGGTGCATGGCTTACCGATCTTGATGACCACAAATATGTAGACTACGTTCTTTCCTACGGTCCGCTCATCCTCGGTCATGAGCGAAAGGAAGTGCTTGATTCCATCCAGGATTATTTCGCGAAACACGGAACCATGCTCTATGGTACCCCGCATGAACTCGAAGATATCTTTGCAAAAAAGATCAAGAAACATTTTCCTTCGATCGAAATGTTACGTTATACAAACTCCGGTACCGAGGCAACGCTTTTATGTATCCGTACTGCTTTCGCCTACACCGGAAAATACAAACTCGCAAAATTTGAAGGCCACTACCACGGCGGCTATAACGAAGTATTAGTCAGCGTAAACCCGGATGTAAGCAAAGCCGGTGATCCCACACATCCGACTCCGCTTCCGGAATCAAAGGGAATTTCCGACCGCATGCTTGATGATACGATCGTACTTCCTTTCAATGATCTTGAAGCATGTACGGAGATCCTGACCAAGCATCAGGATGAAGTTGCAGCGATCATCATGGAGCCATTGTTCGGCGGAACCATTCCGGCTACCAAAGAATTTATGACCGGGATCCGTGCCCTCACCAAAAAGCTCGGCATCCTTATGATTATGGATGAGGTAAAGACCGGTTTCCGTATTACGCTCGGCGGCGCACAGCAGTATTATGATGTAACGCCGGATCTCACCGCGCTCGGCAAAGTCATCGGCGCCGGTTTCCCTGTCGGCATCGTCGGTGGACGTAAGGACATCATGAGCATGGCGGCTCCGCAGGGCTCCGACATCCTCGACAATTCCAACACCCGCTCCGCTGCGGATATTCTTTATCACAGTGGAACCTATAACGGTCATCCGATGATCTTAAACGCCGGACTTACCACGATCGGCATTCTTGAGCATGAGTTTGACGGTCTCTTAAAACGTACCGAACGCTTAAAGAACGGCATCCGCGACATCTATGCCGCACACGGGATCCACATCCTGACTCCGGGACTCGGTTCCATGTTCAACATCGCAGTCACTGAACTCTCCGACATCAAGACCTACCGTGACCTGCAGAAATCTGACTTCGCACTGCGCAAAAAACTCGATTACGCACTGCTTTTGGAGGGTATCTACAACAAACCGTGCAACCGCTACAACATGTGTACCGCGCACACGGATGAAGTCATTGACTTTACGCTCGAAGCCTATGAGAAAGCATTCAAACGCATTTAAAAAGGAGGGGTTTTATGAACAATTATGTCATTACCATCAACCGCCAGTTCGGCAGTCTCGGACGTCCGATCGCCCGGAAAATGTCTGAAATGCTTGATATTGAATACTATGACCGTGACATTGTAGACAGTGTCGCAAAAGAGATGGATCTGCCGGTCTCCGTGGTAAGCGATGAGGAAGAAACCGCGAAATCAAACTACTTCAGCATGAAGTTCCCGCTCGGAAACGGCACCACAGCCATGCAGCAGGATATTTTTGAGGCTCAGCGGCGCATCATCTCAAACCTCGCGGATCGTGAGAACTGTATCATTGTCGGTCGCTGCTCGGACTACATTCTGCGCAACCATCCTTCCCTGATCCGCGTCTTCATTTACGCGCCGAAGGATGTCCGCTACAAAAACTGCGTGGAAAATCTGCACATGTCCCCGGATCACGCGAAAAAGATGATCACCGACGTTGACAAGGCAAGAGATGCCTATCACATGCATTTCGCCAGATATCTTCCGAGTGATTTCAACCACAATGACATCATGATCAACAGCAGCTTCCTCGGTATCGACGGCACCGCCGCCTATCTCGTGGATCTTGTAAAACAAAGACTCAGCATACGATAATAAAAAACGACAAAAGGGAGCCGGAAATTTTCCGGCTCCCTTCTTCTATGTGCCATAACATGGACTTTCCTTGTATGCAATCATTTGAATTTAAGCATGAAAAGACTGCCTTAAAACGTATAAGCTCATTGTTCTGTATATAAATTTAACTGATTGTCAATGTCCCGACCAACATACATAATCCTAAGAATTGTTACCACTTTTGTATCTGTATCCGGAATATAAAACACTGCATAATTATCTACAGGTAATACACGAAGACCGCGGCTTTTCCACGGTTCTTTTGTATATCTCCGATGCCGCTCCGGCATGGTATCCAGACTTAATATATGTTTTTCCAAACGTTCAAGCTGTCCGCTTGCATTTTCCGGTGATTGCAATTCAAAAGCAATATATTCAAAAATCCCTCTTAAATCACTGTCAGCCTGCTCAGATACTTCTACTTCATATATCATAAGCCATAGTCTTTACGAATGTCAGCAAAGGCTCTTTTCGCATTTTTTGTCTGTCCAGTCTGCATATCCGCATATCCTTTCTCCAATTCTTCATGAAACTCTGCCTCGGATAATGTGCTGATATCAACCGGTCTTGCAGATGGGAGTTTTACTTCAAACGGAAGTCCTCTCTGCAAAATGATCTGTTTATAAAACATATTGATAGCACTGGATGCCGGGATACCAAGCTTCGCCAGAATATTTTCTGCTTTTTCTTTGACATCCGGTTCAATTCTTGCATATAAATTTGCTGATTTCGTAGCCATGGATCATCTCTCCTTTCGAAAATAGTATTTCCTTATATTTTTATTATATGCAAATGTCCATACAATAGCAATACCGATTTTTCAACCAACCAGTACTCATTCTTCGCATACTCTGCTATAATAATCTCATCTATTCATCCAAAGGAGCATACACAAAATGAACGTTGTTATCGCAATCGATTCTTTCAAAGGAAGCCTGACATCCATGGAAGCAGGCAAAAGCGCCGCTGACGGAATAAAGAAGGTCCATCCGGACGCCAAAATCTCGGTCTGCCCTCTTGCGGACGGAGGCGAAGGAACGGTAGAAGCCCTCACCACCGGATGCGGCGGGATATTCACCGAGGTTACTGTTACCGGCCCGCTGGGGAAACCGGTCTCCTGCCGCTACGGCATTCTCGAAGAAAGCCAAACCGCGATCATCGAAATGTCCGGTGCCGCCGGGATCACGTTGATCTCTGCCCAAGAGCGAAATCCGCTTGCCACAACGACCTACGGTGTCGGCGAGGTCATCCGGGATGCGATAGGACGCGGATGCAGACATTTCGTCGTCGGGATCGGCGGAAGCGCCACCAACGATGGCGGGATTGGCATGCTTCAGGCACTTGGATTCGGATTTCTGGACAAAGCCGGCAGACAGATCCGCCTCGGTGCCTCCGGTCTCGCCGACCTTTGTACGATCACCGATGACAACGTTCTCCCGGAGCTTTCGGAATGCACCTTCCGCGTTGCCTGTGATGTGACCAATCCGCTCTGCGGCGAACATGGATGCAGTGCCGTGTTCGGGCCGCAGAAAGGCGCTACTCCCACGATGATCGACCAGATGGATCACTGGCTCTCCGGCTATGCCACGCTAGCCGGGAAGAAATACCCCAAAGCCGATCCATGTCATGCAGGCGCAGGCGCTGCCGGCGGTCTCGGCTTCGCGTTCCTTACTTTTTTAAACGCAACATTAGAATCGGGAATCCAGATCGTCCTGGATGAAACACATCTGTCCGACCAGATCCAAAAGGCAGATATCGTGATCACCGGCGAAGGATGTCTGGACGGGCAGACCGTCATGGGAAAGGCTCCGATCGGCGTGGCAGGGATTGCAAAATCCTTCGGCAAACCGGTCATTGCCTTTTCCGGCTGTGTCACCAAAGAGGCTTACACCTGCAATGCGGCAGGGATCGACGCCTTTTTCCCGATCCAGCGGGGCGCAGTCTCTTTAGCGGATGCCATGAACAAAAAAAATGCCGCAGAAAATCTCTGCGACACTGTAGAACAGGTCTTCCGGCTGATCAGGACTTTTTCCGTTTAACCGTCTCAAGCCCGGAGCAGACCTTATCCGCATAGCAGACCAGCCAGCTCTCCCGGTACTTTGGCGGTCTGATATTTAACGGAAACATATGGCATGCGATGATATCACGCTCGATCTCGTTCAGTTTAAAATCTTCGAGCGCGTTCTCAAGCGCTTTTCTGGCGTGATGAAATCCATGCCATTTGTGGGAATCATCCTTTTCATGCCAGTCATACAAGAAATAATCATGGAGCAGCGCTCCGCGGATCAACGCTTTCTCATCGACCGAAATATGCATTTTCCACGCAAGATAAAGGCTGTAATGGGCAACCGAAACACTGTGCCGGAAAACACTCGTACAGCCGTGCTGCATATATCTGCCCGATTCGAGCATCCTCGAATTTTTACACACCTTTTCCAACTCCTTTTTAAAAAACGCTTCCTTCTCCGCCGGCAGCTTCTTTGTCATCTGACCACCTCATTCCCATAGAACCGCTCCAGCACCGCATGAAACTCCTCCGGCACATCCATGTTGACGCAATGACCGGCTCCCTTTAAGATCACCACTTCCCCCTGCGGTTCATCCGCCTTCCAGTTCCAGACCGCCTGTTTCTCCATCGGGATATCATATTCCCCACACCCGATGATGATCGGATAGTTTCGCTCCCTTTTCGGATGCACATTGACCATGTGTCCGAGCCCTGCAAGATAGCGGAAAGAACTTTTCGGAAAATGGATGTTCATCTCGTAAAACGCGTCCTGCGCCTCTTTCGTGTACGCGGATACCTTCTTATTCTCTTTCGCGAACCATCTGACCGAGACGAGCGCCCGGAGCATCATGCGCATCTGTTCTCCCGCGTTTTCCTTTTGCATGGTCATATCAAAATTATTGATGTTACAGCCGCCAAAACAGGCGAGGGAACTTACATACTCCGGGTAATAGTTCGCAAAAGCCTGTGCAAGCACCGCCCCAAGCGAGATCCCGACCAGATGTATCTTTTCGATCTTTTCCGCATCCAGTATTTCCCGGATCCAGACAGACATCTTCTCGATGCCGTCGCCTTTTTTCGTTTTCCGCGACTGTCCATGTCCGATGATATCCAAAAGAAGGATATTATACTGCCCTCCGAAATCTTCCACCTGCCGGGCAAACATATTGTGATCGACAAACGCCGCATGCAAAAACAGGATCCACTCCCGTTTTTCGCCGCCGCTTATGTAATATACGATCGGTGATTTTTCCAGTTTCCGTTCTTCCATGCGTCTCTCCCTCTTTTGCATACGCCATGCTCTTTTCCAGGCTGTTTTTCCGTTTCCATAAAAAAACAGAGATGATAAGGATCTCTGCTTCCTGTCATCTCTGTCATCATAGCATATTTTTACTTTTCCGGGAACATCTTTCCAAAGATCATGCGCACCAACGGGCCTGCAAAAAAGATCTGCCAACAGAGCGCCATCGGGAAATTGAGCGCCGTGGTCTGGATCCAGTTCGGGATCAGGGACGCATTCACTCCTTTAAAAAGCGCGGTCGCCACAAAGCTCATCATCGGGCACATCACACAGACCGTCATCGCTGAGATCGCAAGGATCACGAAGATCAGCTTATCCTCGCCCGGTGTCACAAAACGGAACGCGAGCTTCTTTGCGAGCGGGCCTGCAAGAAACATTTCAAGCACAAATGCGACAAGCCCCATAAGCCACAGTTCTCCGAACGCGAGTACAAATGCTTTTCCGGTCACTCCGCCCATGTCCATGGAAATATTGTATACCACCATCGCGTATACCATCACAAGTACCATCATAATCGTAAAAATAACATCCTGAAATTTTGTCTTTGGCATTTTTTCCTCCTCTTCTAGCACAAAAAAATAGTGAGACCTACGCAAATTTATAACTTTCATTTGATTATATGCGTATAATCTCACTACCATTTTCATCTGAGCCATTATGTAATTTTTTATTTCATAGGTCATTATAGCGCAGATATTCCGCACGCGTAAGCCCTTTTTTCTTTTTCTACAAACGTGTAGAACAGCCGCGCATGATCGAATGGTTCTTTGGTCAATTTGCCTTTTTCTCCATCACCTTGCAAAAAATGACCGCCGCCACGGTACTCGCTATGGTCGCCACCATGCCAGGTCCGACGACCGCCGCCGGATTTCCGCTTCCGTACTGGCTGCGGTACGCAATAATGTTTACCGGAATAAGCTGTAACGAAGATATATTTAAGATTAAAAAAGTACACATCTCCTTTGACGCCACGCCGTCTCCGCTTTTCTTCTTTCCATTCTGAAGTTCCCGGAGCTCTTCCATTGCCTTTAAACCCGCCGGTGTCGCCGCCCAGCCAAGCCCGAAGACGTTCGCGATAAAATTGGTCGCTATGTACTGAAATGCCTTATGTCCTTTCGGAATTCCGGGAAACAGAAAACGCAGATAGGGCATGAGCCGTTTTGCCGCATTCTCAATGATGCCCGCCTCCTCCGCGATCCGCATGAGGCCGACCCAGAAAGACATGACTCCAACCATCGTGATCCCGAGCGCGACCGCTTCTTTTGCCGAGCTTAACGCCGCATCGGTGACGGACGGCAGCGTGCCGCTTAACGCCGCGTAAATGATACCGGTCAGTATCATGAATCCCCACAGATAATTCAGCATACCTGCCCCTTTCTTTTTTTGTTCATTTTATGTTGCATAATACCGGTTTGTTCCAACATATGATAAAACCAAGCACATTCCTTAGGATCTTCCATGAAAAAAATCTCGTTTCACCATATGTTCCAGAAAAAATATCTTCCCATATACGGTATCTTCGCCACCCTGTCCGCCTTTTCCTTTCTTCTGCTCTCCCAGCCGGCGGATGGCAGCTTAAAAAAAACTTACACCAGTTTTGACTGTTTCTGCACCGATCTGTTCCGGGAGAGCATCACCTCAAACACCATAAACCTGCATTATACGCTTGCCAATCCCGCTTCCTACGGGATAAAGGACTACAAGGTATCGCTTGGTTCGATCGGAAAGAAAAGCCATGAGCGGTCGCTTCTGGAATTGGAAAACGCAAACCACATCCTATCCGGTTTTTCCAGGGAGCAGCTGTCCGTTCCCGAACAGATGACCTACGATGTCCTCTCCGACTTCATCAATGCAGAGCTGTCCGGTTCCGCCTACTATTACTACGACGAGCCACTCCGATCCTCCACCGGCACACAGGCAGAACTCCCGATCCTGCTTGCGGAGTACACCTTTCGCAACGAGAAAGATGTGACCGATTATCTGGAACTTCTTTCCGGGCTGGATACCTATTTTGAAGGAATCTGCACATTTGAGCAGGAAAAATCCGAGGCAGGGCTTTTTATGTCCGGGTTTGCCGCAAAAAATATCATTGCCCAGTGCGAGCAGTTTTTAAACAGTAAAGATGACCATTATCTGGTAAACACGTTTACCACACGGATCGATGCCGCAGGCTTTTTAACTTCTGAACAGAAAGATGCCTATAAGGCAAAAAACAGCCAGATCTTCACGGAACATGTCCTTCCTGCCTACGAACATTTGAAAAACTGCATGAATGAGCTTTCCGGCACCGGAAACAATGAAAAAGGGCTCTGCCATCTTCCGGATGGGAAGAACTATTATACCCTGGTAATCCGCTCCTGCACCGGCACTTCCGACTCCATCCCGGAACTGGAAGCACTGGTCAAAAACAGACGTGATTCCGACCTTTCCGGGATCGGCGCCCTTTTAAAAAAGAATCCGTCGCTTGCCGTAACATCCGAATCGTATGACCTTTCGGACAGTGATCCGACCGCAATCTTAAACCATTTAAAGGATGTGATCACCGAGGACTTTCCTGCCCCGGTCGAAACAATGTTTACCGTAAAATATGTTGATGACGCCCTAAGCGACTATCTTGCTCCCGCGTTTTACCTGACCGCGCCGATCGACGACATTTCACAGAACTGCATTTACATCAACCCGAAAAGCAATTACACAAAAATGAAACTGTTCACCACACTTGCCCACGAAGGTTATCCCGGCCATCTCTACCAGACCGTCATGACCTCCACCTACGGCATTCCCACAGTGCGTTCGATCTTAAACTACCCGGGCTATACCGAAGGATGGGCTACCTATGTGGAAATGCAGTCTTACCACTACGCCGGTCTCGATGAGGATCTCGCCACACTCCTGCAGCTGAACCAGTCCGCTATTTTAAGCCTGTACTCCACCGCCGATTTTGGCATTCACTACGAAGGCTGGTCACCGGATGACACCCGGAACTTTTTCGCCAAATACGGTTTTACCGATCCGTCCACCATTCAGGAAATTTATGAGCTGATCGTGGAGGAACCCGGTCACTACCAGAAATATTACATCGGCTATCTCAAGTTTCTGCAATTACAGGAGCAGGCAAGGTCCATCTTAAAAGACGATTACTCCAATGCCCGTTTCCATGAAGCCATCCTGCGCATGGGGCCTGCACCTTTTCCGATCCTCGAAAAGTATCTGCCGGTGTATCTTTCCGCAGAAAATCAAAAAGGTACAGTCAGCTGACCTGACTGTACCCTGATCTTACAGATACCTCTTTACATTTCCTCAATGATCCGTCTTGCATCTTCTTCGGAGACCATTCTCGCATAGCTTCCGTTTTCAAATTCCATGACTGCGCCGATCCCTTTCTGGAATACGAAACGCAGCTTTCCGTCGCGCACCTTTTTATCGGTATAAAGCTTATGGATCAGTTCCTCGCGGTCGATATAATCCGGGATCTCGGTCGGCAGTCCTGCCTTTTTAAGCAACGATACCACACGATCCACATCCGCCGCGCTGATGTAGCCATAGCTGTTTCCGAGGCGTACCTCCGCGGTCAGTCCGATGCCGAGTGCCTCACCGTGCAGAAGCTGATAGCCGCTGACCGTCTCGATCGCGCGCCCTACCGTATGTCCGAGATTTAAGATCTCACGCAGACTCTTTTCCAGCTCATCCTTCATGACAACTTCATATTTGATCCGGCAGTTCTGCTCTGCCACATGCTCAAGCACCTCCGGCTTAAACGCGAAGATGTCATCCATATGCTCTTCCAGATAGGCAAAAAACTCGATGTCCGCCATGCACGCGTGTTTGATCGTCTCCGCAAGTCCGCTCACAAGCTGACGCTTCGGCAGTGTCTTCCATGACGCGATATCGATATACACCTTTTTCGGCTGATTAAAAAGCCCGATCAGGTTCGTTGCAAGCGGTGTGTCCACCGCCGTCTTTCCACCGATCGACGCATCCGCCGCCGCGAGCAGTGTCGTCGCGTAATTCAAAAACGGGATTCCCCTTCCGAATGTTCCCGCCACAAAACCGGCAAGATCCGTCACAACGCCGCCGCCGACCGCAATGATACAGCAGTCTCTGCGAAATCCCGCCGCAAGCATCGCGTCTTCGACTTCTTCCTTGGTCTTTCTGACCTTGCTTTTCTCTCCATTCGGAAATACAAAAAGCTGCGCCGTAAATCCCGCTTCGATAAGCAGGTTGCAGATCTTTTCCGCATGCAGATCCTTTACGATATCATCGGTCACGACTGCAAACTTATGTAAACCGCCAACCAGGCCATTCTTTAAGTCTTCGACCAGTTTCTCTTCGAGTCCGTATCCGATCTCGATATCGTAGGAATCATCCACGACTTTCTTTAATCCAACGTGAAAATTGCTCATAAACTCCTCCTTTTTCCTTTATCTTTTATCCTTACCGCTCCAAAAGCGCCTGATAGACATCACGCTTGCTGATCCCCCGATCCTTTGCCACAAGCTTCATCGCTTCCTTACGGTCTGTTCCCTGATCTTCATAATATGCCATGTGTTCCTGTAACGTCATGGCCTCCCATTCTTTCTGCTGCTCTATTTTAAGCTCCGCGCGGCTTTTTCCTTCGATCACGATCACATATTCCCCACGTGGCTCATTTTCCTGATAAAACGAAAGCGCTTCCGCAAATGTCGTCGGAAAAACTTCCTCATGCTTTTTGGTCAGTTCCCTGCAAAGCCGGATCCTCCGGTCACCCAATACCGCGTAAAGTTCTTCGAGTGTCCGGATCAGATGATGCGGCGCCTCATAGACGATGATCGTGCGGGTCTCTTTTTCCAGTTCCTTTACGATCTCCGCCCGCTCTTTTTTCTCGCGCGGCAGAAATGCCTCAAAGCAAAAACGTCTGGTCGCAAGCCCCGACATCGTGAGCGCCGTAATGCAGGCGGCAGGTCCGGGCAGCGATGTCACCTCGATCCCCTCTTCCATGCAGATACGCACCAGATCCTCTCCCGGATCGGAAATGCCGGGCGTTCCCGCATCGGTGATGAGCGCGATATTTTTTCCCTCGCGCAGCTTCTCAACCAGCTGATACGCCTTCTCGATTTTATTGTATTCATGATAGCTCGTCATCGGCGTTTTGATCTCGAAATGATTCAAAAGCCGGATGGAATTTCTGGTATCCTCCGCAGCTATCAGATCCGCTTCCTTTAATGTCCGAAGCACCCGGAACGTGATATCCTCCAGATTTCCGATCGGTGTCGCACACAAATATAATTTTCCTGCCATAATCTGACTCTCTGTCAATCCCTCATCCAATTTTAATATCCGTAAATATCAATGATCTCGTGCGTATAAACGCCCTGCTTTTCATATACGATCAGCGGTTTTTCCACGGTCATCCTCGGATTTCCTCCACGGATCCCACCGATCAGCACCATATTCGGCTCTTTATCCACAAACGGATACACCAGTTTCATGCGCTTCGGCTCGATTTTATACTTTGTCATGGTCACCATGATCTCCGCCAGACGAAACGGACGGTGTACCATATAAAAGCGGCCGCCCGGCTTTAAGAGCTTCGCGCTCTGTTTTACAACGTCATCCAGCGTGCAGAGCACCTCATGCCTCGCGATATATTTTGCCTCTTCGCTGTTCTTTAACCCATGCTGTCCGATCATATACGGCGGGTTTGTCGTGATCACGTCAAACGAAGACGGTGGAAACAGCGTGGATGCCTCTTTGATATCTCCATCCACGATCGATACCCGCTCCTCCAGCTGATTATAGGCAACACTTCTGCGCGCCATATCCGCGCTCTCTTTTTGGATCTCAAGCCCGGTAAAATATCTGCCCTCGGTTTTCGCTTCCAAAAGGATCGGTATAATGCCGGTTCCCGTTCCGAGATCCAGCACCTCATCCCCTTTTCGCACCTCGGCAAAACCGGAGAGTAAGACCGCGTCCATGCCAAAGCAGAAACGCTTCGGATCCTGGATGATCAAATACCCGTTGCGGTTTAGATCATCAAACCGTTCTCCCGGATGTAAAAAATCACTTTGCGTCATCGAGTTTCGATTTTCCTCCCTTGTCCTCCAATGCGGAAAGTTCCTTTAATTCCTGCGCGGACAGCTTCAGATTCTCTTTTCTTCTGCGCGGGCGGAATTTCAGTTCCTTTACCTTATACTCGCGCAGTTCCTTCTCATCGTTGACCTCAACGATCACCTTGACTAACTGGCGTAAAACATTGACGCTTTGCACTTCGCCCCTAACTCCGTCTATCGTTGTTACGGTATCTCCGATATTCGGCAGACGGCTGTTTAGGTACTCATAGGTCTCTTCCTCATTCTTCAGACAGCACATCAGTCTGCCGCAGACACCGGAGATCTTGGTCGGGTTTAAGGAAAGGTTCTGCTCCTTTGCCATCTTGATGGATACCGGCGCAAACTCGGACAGATATGATTTACAGCAGAGCTCCCTGCCGCAGATGCCGATCCCGCCGAGGATCTTGGTCTCATCACGGACACCGATCTGGCGCAGCTCGATTCTGGTGCGGAATACCGAAGCCAGATCCTTTACCAGCTCACGGAAATCGATTCTTCCATCCGCCGTAAAATAAAACAACAGCTTGTTATTGTCAAAGGTATACTCCGCCTCGACCAGTTTCATCTCAAGCTTGTGCTTTGCGATCTTTTCGAGACAGATCTTAAACGCGTCCTTCTCTTTTTCTTTATTGCGCCGTTCCTGTTTTTCATCTTCTTTGGTGGCAACACGGATCACAGACTTTAACGGCTGTACGACCTTGTCATCCGCAACCTCTCTGGGTGCGATCATGACCGTTCCGTACTCCACGCCTCTTGCGGTCTCGACGATCACATGCGTCCCCACCTTCATATCAGATTCCGCAGGATCAAAATAATATATTTTTCCCGCGCTGCGGAATCTGACACCTACTACTTTTACCATCCTAATTCTCCTTTATCGTCAACAGCAGCAATTCAATGACCAGATCAAAATTAACATTTGCGTTTAAGCGGATCTTTGCCTTTTCAAGCGCTTCTAAAATGTTCTCGATCCCGCCATAAGAGCTTCTGCTGGCTTCTTTCTTAATCTCATAGACCTCTTCTTTAAAAATCAGTTTATTTACATCGGCAGTTGCCTTATAAAGCAGCACATCCCGGTACCAGATCATGATCAGGTCAAAATAATCGTTGATCTTAAGCTTGTAATTTGAGATCTGCTTGACTGCCTCAGTCATCTCATAAAGTTCAATATCATCCAGACGCTTGATCAGCTGAAGCGCCGAATTTTTGATCTCGTTAAAATCTTCGGACTCCGCGAGCTCGATCGCCTTGCCCACATTTCCCTGCGCAAACGCCACGCACACATCTGCCTTGTAATCCGGGACTTTGTAATTTTCCATCAGATATGCCTTGATCTTCTCATCCGGAACCGCTTTTAAGCTGAGGCGCACGCATCTCGAAAGGATCGTCGGCAGAAAGATCTCCGCGTTGTTGGTCAAAAGAAGGATCACCGCGTAAGCCGGCGGTTCCTCGATGGTCTTTAACAGCGCGTTCTGCGCCTGCACGTTCATCTTTTCCGCCTCGTCCACGATATAGACCTTGTACGGGCTGCTGTACGGCTTTACCCCGATGTCATTGTTGATCTGGCTTCTGATGTCATCTACAGAGATCGTATTCGGTTTTTCATGCTGTAGATAAATGATGTCCGGCTGATTTTTGCCAAGTGCCTGCTTGCAGGAATGACATTCCATGCAGGGCTCCGTTCCTTTCTTTTCACACTCAAGCGTCATGGAAAACGCGTCCGCGATCATCTTCTTTCCGCTCATATCCGGTCCGTCTAAGATATAAGCATGAGATACCTTATCTGTTTTTATCGCGTTCTGCAGATGCTCAATGATCTGCTCATGTCCTAAAATATCCTGAAATCCTGCCATTTGTCTTCCCTCCTGCCTGCTTGTTTTTATGTCAGTATATCGAGCAAAAGTCCCTCGATCTCACCGATCTTATTTAGTATGGCGATATGATCTGTCTCATCCTTGATCAGTTCTTCCGCCAGCTCATTTAAATTCTCGTCAACCAGCCGGATGATGCCGTACACCCGGTGTCTTCCCTTTCGGTCGAGGAAATTCTCCCTCGAAAATTTGTGGGAACGGTTCACGATCTCATTCATGAAATCCCGGATCAGCCCGCGGTATTTTTTCATATCACGGATATCCATATGCCTTGCGATCAGCTGCCCCTGCACCGAAATGTTGTTGAGCAGCAGATTTAATTTTTCTTCGAGACTCGCGTCCGCGATCGCGCTGGTCAATGTAAACTTGAATGTTCCATCGTCCTGCTGTACCGGTGTCGTTCCCTCCACCGGCGCGGAAGATGTTGTCTGATTTACTCTGATATCCATGATATCCCACCCCCGTTGCCTATTGTTCTATATCGGCTTTTATGTAGGAAACCAGTTCTTTGCAGGTAGTGTTTTTCTCCGCATTTTCAAACCATCTGCAAATTCCTGCCGCCTTTAATCTCTCTGCGGAAAAATCCACGCTGTCCGCGAGGAAACGTCTGCAAAGCTCCGCGTAATTCGGCTCCTTTTGCGCCCTTTCCCTTGTAAGCGCCCGCAAAAGCCGCTCGCCGTCCTCTACTTCCACATAAAGCGAAACGAGCTTTTCCGCTCCAAAATAATCCCGCATTTTCACATAAGATTCCAGTGTCCCGATGACCAGATAATTGTCCGTGGCAAGATCGATCTGACCATCATCCACCGTAAAATACTTCCAGACGCCGCAGATCGTATCATAAGCCCGAAGCTCAATGATCTTTCCCTCAGCCTCCAGTTTCTTTTGCGTTTCTTCCGTGACGAAATGGTACTCAACACCTTCCTGTTCCCCGACACGGATCGGTCTTGTGGTATAAGGCACAATCGTCTTCAACGCCAGCCCGCTCTCTTCCAAGAGCATCTTAAAGAGCGTATCTTTTCCGGATGAACTTTTTCCCAACAAACAGTATATCTTTCCCATATCGTTTCTCTTTCTTAATTATAATATAGTCTTTAAAAATTGACAACGTTTATCCAACCGTCTTCCACAGTTCCCTGGACATTGAGCCCCAGTTTTCCACAATTTTTCATGTTTTCCACGACCTGTCCGGTGATCTGCTCGCCCGGCACCAGCATCGGTATCCCCGGCGGATAAAGATACACATACTCTGCTGCGATCTTTCCCTCCGCCTGATCGAAGGAAACTTTGCGCACTCCCCCGTCCACCGCATCCGCGATCTCCAGTTTCTTTTCGTTTTCCCGATAAACACGTTTGATGAAATCACCGGAAGCATCCTTTTTAGATCCGAGCGTCCCGTCTACCGCAAGAAGTGCCTCTGCAAGCCTGTCAAATCCCTCTTTCCGGTCCATAATGCTCGTCATCGCGGTCACATAAAACCCGGATGCCATCTCCATCTGGAGCCCGTAACGCGAAAGCAGAATATCATAGAGCTCCTGCCCCGTCATATCCGTATCTCTCACCGACAGGATCAGTTTGGAAGGGTCAAAATCAAAGGCTTCTTCCGTGCCAAAATCTGATCTCTTTAAAATTTTGATCTTTTGCAGCTTTTTCGTTTTTTCAAAAAATTCCCGCAATCTCGTTTCGTAATCGGAAAAGAGCCGCCCGCCGTCCTTTTCCAGCATACGCACACACTTCTCGATCCCCGCCATGAAAATATAAGACGGCGAACTCGTTTCGTAGATCCCAAGGAATTTCCTCATCTCTGCTTCCGAAACCCGGTCTGACTGCAAATGCAAAAGAGCGGTCTGTGTAAACGCCGGAAGCGTCTTGTGGATACTCTGGATCACAACATCCGCGCCAAGTGCCTTCGCCGACACCGGAAATGCCTCCGAAAAGCCGAAATGCGCACCATGCGCCTCATCCACGATGAGCGGGATCCCGTGTTCATGCACGATCCGCGCGATCGCTTCAATATCCGAAACCACACCGTCATAAGTCGGAGATGTGATGACAACGGCATCGTACTTTTTTTCTCCCGCCAGTGCCAGACGCACCTCATCCGGCCGGATCGCTCCCTGTATTCCCGCCTCCGTGATCTGCGGATACAGATAGTCCACCGAAAGTTCGCGCAGATATGCCGCATGATAGACCGCCTTATGGCAGTTGCGCGCAGCCTGCCGCGTTTCGGGACTGCGGCGCTTACCGCTGCAAGCAGTCCGCAGGTGCTCCCGTTCACGAGATAAAAGGTCTGCTTCGCGCCAAACACCTTTGCCGCGTGCGCCATGCCATCTTTCAAGATCCCTTCGGGATGATGCAGGTTATCAAATCCGTCGATCTCCGTGATATCGATCTGATAAGGATTTGGGAAGAAAAGTCCGGCGCGTTTATGTCCCGGCATATGAAACGGATAGATTTCGCCCGTTGCGTATTTCTCTAATTTCTGATCCAGCTGCTCCATATTTTTCCTTATCTTCTTCTCCGTCTTCTGCGCTTCTTCCATTTCTTCGACGCCTTGATCGTCTTATACGGGCTTCGATTGTTTCGATCGATGGAAACCCGTCTTCTCCAGATCTGGAATTTGGAGAACGCAAAGAGTGCAAGCAGCACAACTGCCACTACCGCCACAATGCCAAGAAGGATGCGTAAGATCACACGGAAATTGATCCGAAATGTCTTTTCCTTCGTCTGCTCCGTATCGGTAAGCGTCTCGGTCTCCTGCTCTGTATCGGTCTGTGCATCGACATTTCCAAACGCGAACGGCTCCACGGTCGCGCCGGTCTTTACGATATCCGCGCCGCCAACGACACGATCCGCATAAGTGTAGCTGATCCTGCCCGCCACATTTCCGCTCGCGTTGCTGTCATCCACCGTCGGGACCGCGTCGGTAAACGTAGCTGTCTTCGGGATGACGATCGCGCCATTTGTATCTATATTCACGAATTTTTCGTTTGTATTAAAATCTCCGGTATCCACATCGCCGCCGGACAGTCTTGTCTCATTATCCGCAATGTTTAGGATCTGGAAATTGTCAAAGCAGTAGTCAAACAGCGCACGGCTGTCATCCCACTGTCCCGGGGACTGCACATCCATCACCACACAGATCAACGTCATGCCGTCCTTCTGCGCATAGGTCACAAGTGTGGAGTTTGCGGCTTCGGTGTATCCTGTCTTTCCGCCGACACAGTATTCATACACATGCTTCGCCGTACGGAACGGATGCAGCATGCAGTTGTGGTTCTGAAGCGGCGTTTCGTCCACATGCTTATTGGTCGGCGGTATCATATAGGATGGCGTTCCGGTGATGATGCGGAACATCTCATTCTGCCATGCCGCCTTTGCGATCAGCGCCATATCGTAGGCACAGGTATAGTGATTTTCATCCTGAAGCCCGTGTGGATTGTTAAAATGCGTATTCTGGCAGCCCAGTTCCGCCGCCTTCTGATTCATCATGGAGACAAAGTTCTCCATGGTGCCGCCGATGTGCTCCGCCACCGCGTATGCACACTCATTCGCGGATTCGAGCATGACCGCGTAAAGGCACTGCTCCAAAGTCATCTGCTCTCCGACATCACGAGCGATACCGGACCCCTCTGTCTTGTATACCGCGTCACTGGAAAAAGTGACCGTATCACTTAGGTTTCCGTTTTCCAGCGCCAGAAGCGTCGTCATGATCTTGGTGATACTCGCCGGATAATGGGCATCCATGCTGTTTTTCTCATACAGGATCGTTCCGGTACTTGCCTCCATCACGATCGCGGACGCGGACTGCACGTCCGGTGCCTCCGGCCAGAAATCTGCCGCCTGTACTTTTCCCGGATTTATAGTAATAGAACATACCGCACACACGATCGCAACCGCCATGCATGTAGCTTTTTTTATTTTCTTCATGGTGATAACTCCTTTAAAATTCCGTCTCAAACCTCAAACGATACAATTTCTAGTATAATATTGAATTTTGCCTGCCGCAACACTTTTCCCATATTTTTTCCCGTCCAGGGGAAGAAAATACTTTTTTTCACCCTGTAGTTATAGTAAAATGAAATCTGGTATTAAAATTTTGATAAAGAGGTATTCGATGAGACTTAGAAATATTAAAGGTGCGACAGAAGCGATCGAAAGCAGTCCTTACTGTATCCAGGCACCGGCTGAAATGAAAAATCACTGGAGAGAATTTTTCGGAAACGACAATCCGATTCATATTGAAGTGGGAATGGGCAAGGGGCGCTTTTTGATGAACCTCGCCGCATTACACCCGGATATCAACTACATCGGTATCGAACGCTACACCAGCGTTCTTTTCCGCGCGATCCAGAAAATGGAGGAGGAGCCTCTGCCGAATGTCCATTTTATCTGTATGGACGCAGATGAACTTCCTGAGGTTTTTGATGAAAAGAGCATTGATAAGATCTATCTGAATTTTTCCGATCCGTGGCCAAAAGACCGTCATGCCAAGCGCAGACTGACTTCCAGACAGTTTCTTGCCCGCTATGACCAGATCTTAAAGCCGGACGGTGTCCTGGAATTCAAGACAGACAACCGGGATCTTTTTACATTTTCGCTCGAGGAAGTTTCCGAAGCCGGCTGGACGCTAAAGGCATCCACCTTTGATCTGCACAACGATCCGGTTTTAAACGAGGGCAACATCATGACCGAATATGAGGAGAAATTTTCCTCCAAGGGCAATCCGATCTGCAAAATGATCATCTGCCGTTAAAGCGGAACATCTGCTCCGTCACTGCATCTCCGGGATTTAAGACGATAAAATTATCGTCATAATCTCCGGAGATGATTCTTTTTAAGATATCGCACGAACCCGTGATCTTTTCTTTCTTTAGCGGGAGATAACGGCATATCTCCTCCGCGTTTTTTTCTGTTTCTTCTATATTATGTGCACCGGTGTCGATCACATCCATGGTATGATACCCTCCGTAGATCGCATCTAAGATCTCCGGCGCATTTTCTCCGTAAGTTTCCGTGATCTCCTTGCACTGCCCCAGTACAGATTTTTTGTCTTTGATCCATCCACCGGTCAGGTACAGATGCCCTGCCTGTATTTTCGAGCGGCAGGTGCGCCCCTCTGTTTCCCGGTACAAAAGCTGGCTGATGCAGTCATCAAATCTGGGCAGGACCAGTCTGGTGTTTTCACTTATGAGCCCGACCGTGCCGTATCCACAAAGTCCATATGTCAGAACGATCTCATCCACATTCTGATGTTCACTTATCAACACCGAGAGCCTTTCTTTTAACTCTTTTGGATGTTCATGCATACCGCGCGGCTGCTCTATGATCTCCGGAAGCACACTTTGCCCCGCGCAGGCTTTTTTCAGTTCCTCTGCAAGCATCCCGCAGGATACGATCAACCGTTTCATTTTTTCCCTTTCCGCATATACTCTTATTATAAGGAGGATTTTCCATGAAAATGACCAGAATGATTTTCTACCGTCTTTACAAACATGATCTTTACCGAAAAGGCATCCCTACGATCAAAAAGTCGTTCCGTGAAGTAAAAAAATACTTCAATTCCAAATAAGCACTGGACTTTTTCTGTTTGGCATTGTAAAATGTCTTTTGGCAATAAATTTCAGGACAAAAAAAAGCACCGACCCTGTAGCTACCTACAAAACCGATACTTTAGTATGCGCCTTCAGGGGTTCGAACCCTGGACACCCTGATTAAGAGTCAGGTGCTCTGCCAGCTGAGCTAAAAGCGCTTGTTCTTGTCGAACGCAAGATATATTATATTATAGGTTTCTAAAAAATGCAACACTTTTTTTTAGAAATTTTTAAAAAAAATTTAAGGAGACATTTATGAAGGTACAAGAGAGATTATTAAACTACGTTTCCTGCCATACGACATCCGAAGACGACCAGGAAAACATTCCAAGCACCAGCCGTCAGTTCACACTGGCGCACATGCTGGAAAAAGAACTGACGGACATGCATCTGTCCCAGGTAACTGTAGATGAGCACTGCTACGTCTATGGGCTTCTGCCTGCGACCCAAGGCTATGAATCCAAAAAAGCGATCGGCTTTATTTCCCATATGGATACTGCCCCGGATGCTTCGGGCGAAAATGTAAAACCTCAGGTAATTCCTGATTACGATGGAAAAGACGTTCTGTTAAAGGGAACCGGTGACCTCTTAAAAGTCAGTGATTTCCCGGAACTGAAAGATTTTAAGGGCCGCACCCTCATCACAACGGATGGAACCACGCTGCTCGGCGCGGACGATAAAGCAGGGATCGCGGAGATCCTAACCGCAGTGGAAGAGATCATCCGTGAGGACATTCCACACAGCGACATCTGGATCGGTTTCACCCCGGACGAAGAAGTCGGACGCGGGGCGGATCTTTTTAACCTTGATTATTTCAAGGCAGATTACGCTTACACGGTTGACGGCGATTATGAAGGCGAGATCGCCTATGAAAACTTTAACGCCGCCGCTGCTTCTTTTAAGATCAAGGGCGTAAATGTCCATCCGGGTTCCGCAAAGGACATCATGGTAAACGCTGCCGCTGTTGCCTGCGAGATCCAGAGTCTTTTGCCGGAAGCAGAAACACCGGAACACACCGAAGGACGCGAGGGCTTTTTCTCGCTGATGCATATGTCCGGCGAGATCGCGCACGCAGAGCTTTCTTATATCATCCGCGATCATGACAGAAAACGGTTTGAGGAACGCAAGGCGCTTCTTACTTCCATCGCGGATCAGATGAACAAAAAATATCATGCGGATACCGTATCCTTAACCGTAACCGACAGCTATTACAATATGCTTGAGGTCATGAAGGATCATATGTATGTGATCGAGATCGCAAACGAAGCGATAAAAACGGTCGGCATTCCGCTTGTTTCCACTCCGGTGCGCGGAGGTACCGACGGTGCCCGGTTAAGCTATATGGGTCTGCCGTGTCCGAACCTCGGAACCGGCGGCTACGGATTCCACGGCCCGTATGAACACATTACCGTAGAAGGCATGGAACATGCAGTAAAGATCATTAAGGAAATTGTAAAACATCCGGTTGAAAAATAACAGCGACAGAGACGGGATGCGTTCCTCGTCGCCATTACAAAAAACGATCGCAGAGATTTCTCTCCGCGATCGTTTTTATTTTAACATTCTTTACATATTCGCAAATAATGCCGCGATCTCTTCCGGTGTCATTTTCCGGTTTGGATCTGCATCTGCCGCCGGTGCAGGCGTCGGCTCCGGTGCTGCTTCCGGTTCTGATGCGACTTCCGCCTCCGGTGTCACTTCCGGTTCCGGCGCTGCCTCCGGCTCCGGTGTCGGTTCCGGTTCTGGCATGACTTCCGGTTCCGACTGAACTTCGGCTTCTGGCGCAGATGCCGGCTCCGGCTCATTCTGCATACTTGCAAGCAGTGCCGCGATATCGTCAGGCCCCATCATCTTGTTCGGATCATCGGCTTCCGGTTCCGGTGCCGAATGTTTTGCAAGTGCCTCAAGCGCTGACTTCGGATGCGGTGCCTCTTCCTGAACCGGTTCCGGTGCGGCTTCCAGTTCCCCGCTGTAGAACCATTCGGAGGGAAAGCGCATGATTGCGGCTCTGGTTCGGCTACTGTCTCTGCCTCAGGAGCTGGTGCTGCTTCCGGTTCCGCCATAACTTCCGGCTCTGGTGTCGGCTCCGGCTCGCTCTGCATACCTGCAAGCAGTGCCGCGATATCATCCGGGCTCATCATCTTGTTCGGATCATCCATCACAACCGGTTCTTCGGTCTGTCCCGCATCTGCTGAAATTTCCGGCTCTGCCATCGGCTCCTCTTCCTCGATCACCTCAGATACTTCGTCCTCGGCAGGGATCAGTTCCGGCTCGGTGATGACATCTTCATCCGCATCCGCGGTCGGAATGATCTCCGGCTCCACCTCGTCCACATCCGGCATGATGTCCGGTTCGCTTATTACCTCTGCTGCTTCCGCGAGCTGCTCCGGCAGTTCTTTTTCCATCTTCCGGAACAGATCCGCCAGTTCATGGCTCATCTCGTCCAACATCTCTTTCTGCTGTGCCAGCAGCTCTTTGTTGGACTGCTCTAACAGATTTTCGAAGCCATAGACTTTCTCCATCATTCTGTCATTGCTGTTCATCAGCGCATCTGTGTTTTCCTTACTGCGGCTGATTGTGATCTTCGCGATTGCCTTCTGGATCGAGATGATCTCATCCTTAGGTGCTTTCACTTCTTTTCTGACTTCACCGATCTGTTTTTCTATTTCCGTAAAATGCTTCCGTAACAACAGATAGGATGCCTTCTGCGATTTAAAAACATCCTCATAAAGTTCTTCCATTTTTTTCTGACGTTCCTCGCTCTGCCGCAGGATCATATTCACAAGAAGATATACGAGCACCAGCATGATCACCGCTACGATCGCCATGTTAATATAACTTTGTGAATCATTGATCATAATGTACAATTCTACGACCAGTAAAGCGGTAAGTGCCATTACTGAAAAAAGAATTGCGAATTTCTTACGATTCTTCCCCATGAGACGTCTCCTCCATCTAATGTAATATTCATCCATTTCTTTCCTCTAATATAGCACAAAAGCCGCTCTGCGACAACCACAGAACGACAAAATGTGCGCTTCGGTCCAACCGGAGCAGATGCTTTATTTTCTTATGATTCTTAACTGTTTTTTATATCCCGCACACTTTGCAAACTTCCTTTGTCCACCGTTTTTCATCCAACAGCAGCTCCTCATGCTGCAGGTCGAATTCCCGGATGTCCGGATTCGCAAAATACTTGAAATACCGTTTCAAATATTTCTTTCCCATTTTCTTTGCGTAAAATACATGAATGACGGTTCCCGGCACCTCGATCTTGGTGCCGACTTTCGTATAGAGATCCGTGCAGAACTGATTTTTCATTGATTCCTTGGAAATAAAGGAAAAATCCATGCCGCTGTTTATTCCCATCATTTTCATAAATTTCTTTATGTACTCGGATCTGTCGCTTTCCTCGTTCATTTTCTTCTCCAGTTTCTTTTCCAATCCGGAGCTTCCATTTCCGGTGATCAGCGGATAAAACAGCGGTATCATGAGCGCTGTCTCTAATTTTGCCAGCCACTTTGGCGCCTGATCCATGTCACTGGAACCGATCATCGCATGATCGATATGGACATTCTGCCGGCTCACCAGCAAAGATACGACCGAACCTCCGAGTGAGCAGCCGTATGCCGCGAATATTTTCCCGTCAAACCGTTCTTTGATAAACGCCTCGATCTTTTCTGTCTCATCCAGTTCGGAAACAAACGTCGTGTTCTCTGTTTCATCAAATCCACTGTAGCTTACCACAAGCGTGTAAAAGTGCTGCTGCAGAAGGTCGAGAACATGTCCGAAATTATTTTTCCAGTAACAGCAGGTTCCCGGAAAGAGCATGATAACCGGCTTCTCCTGATCTCCAAATTCATATACTTTCATTTCTTCCACTCCCAGTCTGTACATTTTCTACGATATCGTTTCGTTCTTTGGTTAGTTAGAACTAATACACATTTTAACACACTGCATATTGAAGTGCAAATTGAAGGAACCGCAATCTTACGAAAGTGTAAGTTTCTCCCCCCGAAAATGTAAGCCAATTCGATGGTAGATCGTTTTGTCCCCCACTACTCGGGGGTTTGACAGTTGAATATTTAAAAAAGTTATCGCAGGTCGCATAAAACCTACATTTTTTATGTCAATTTTTTCGTTTTGCTATGTACTTGTTTATAATAGTGTTATATGCTTAAAAGAAAAAGGATTTTGTGTTATGTATATTGCAGTTACAGGTAGTAAAAACAATAAAGATGTTTACATTTATCAGTCATTCCGAAAAGAAGACGGGAAATCATCTTCTCGTATCTATAAAAAGCTCGGAAAATACAACTCTTTGTTGGAACAGTTCAATGGTGATGATGAAAAACTTATGGCCTGGGCTAAAAGCGAAGCCGCCAAAGAAACCGAACTCTACAATGAGCGCACTGGGAAAGTTACGGTTGAATTCTCGCAGGCTGCCTGCATTCCTATGAATGAGGCACGTTCCTTTCATGCCGGTTATGTCTTATGATGGAACAGAAAAAGAGCCTGCAAAACGCATTAAAATAAAACGATCTCTCGTTATATTTCCGTTTTGCAGGCTCCTTATAGTCTTCTGCTATATTCAGCTCGTTTACAAACTCTTGCGCTGTGGGATCATCTTTAAGGATTCTCGGTGTTACCGAAATCAAGGTTCCGGCTCCTCTGTCCAGTCTGATGGTCCGCCCACTGGCTCATTTTATTCAGTTATCGTATCTGTTCAGACCCCCCGTTAGTTGAAAATGATATCCGGGGTTCCGTTCAGTGCTTCGCGGATAGCTGTGAAAGCATTTATTCCATGCTTACGGGCTGATCCGATATAACTCATGATTGTAAGATATTCCTGTGCACCTTTTTCACTCCGGAAGCATCCAGAAACCTTGGTTTTTACTTTTACCATTCTCAGATCACGTTCCGCCTGATTGTTATCAAAGGGTACACAGAGATTCTTTAAAAACAGGCAGACTGACTCCTTGTAATTATCCAGTCTGCAGATCAAATTTAATACTTTGCTTTTTTTCTTCCGACCGCGCTTTTTAGCTGAAGTTTCAGGAAGTGGATTTTCCCCATATGCAGTTTTGATGATGGAATCATACTCCATATCAAATTTATAGCGGTGATAGCAGCTGACCTCATCCTTACCGGAAAGAAGTGCTTTATCATGTACCTTTTTCATATCGAGCAGAAGCTCCTTAAACCTGACTGCCCATGTCTGCTCCGGATGGTTTTTCCATCTACGCGGGTGCCGGTTTCATCACAATGGACCAGTCCAAGCGTGATCATTTTCAGACGGATCCGCTCATAAGTATCTTTCAGCGCTTCCGCACAGTGGGTTACCATGTTTTTGATGATTCCTGTTGCCAACGGGATGTTAAACACGCTGGACAGGATTTCATGCGTACGATTGATGCTGACGGCACCAACAGTGTTGAAAGCTACAACCATCGCCTGAAGATTTTTGCCATACTGGACAGCTGCCTTGATGTTTTCAGGAAATGCTCCTGTTTTTACACCGTCATGCAAAAGGCATCCGGTACAGTCAGAATGCATATGCTGCCTGATGTGGTCTGGATTGGAAATGACAGTGAGATGAACCCCTTCATGACCTTCCTGGGCACCCTGTTTCTTCCCTGAGGATTCACGGAGACTTCGGTTCTTTTTTGCCACAGGCTTCTTAAGTCCGTCAGATGAAGGAGGCTTGGAACTGTTTTTTGAATTTTTGTTTAGCTGTTCCTTCAGTTCCTTGATGGTTTGATTCAGCCCGTTAATTGTCTGATTCATGCTGTCAACAGTAGCTGTTAATGTGCTGTTTTGTTTCGTCAGGAAATCAATCTGTGCCATAAGCTGACGAACAAACACTTCTGTAATGTTAACTGGCATTCAAACCACCTTCTTTCTGCGGGATTTTATGTTCCTATTATAGCGGAAACACTGTAAAAAAGGAGACCGTTTCAAGTTTTGTGTAAACGTTAAAAACTGATATAAGATTTGTGAATAGTTACAAATGGGCAGAGCCGATTTTCCGGATTCTGCCCATATCTGCATTATACAGGAGTTTTTGGGCATGTCAATAAAACCTGCCTAAAACAAGCTGTTTTTACAGGTTGCGTCCGATTAGACGTTCTTCAAAATAGATTTCCAGCTGGGAATGGATCTGCCCCCAGTCCTGCCTGTGTCCGGTCCATTTTTTCGTGATATCCATAGTTGCCAGATACAGCATTTTTAAAAGGCTGTCATCCGACGGAAAAACGGTCTTGCTTTTGGTCACTTTCCGAAGCTGACGGTTGAATCCTTCAATGGCATTTGTGGTATAAATCAAACGTCTTACAGCTTCTGGATACTTGAAATAAGTGGACAGTGTTGCCCAGTTATCATGCCAGGATTTATAGATTTTTGGGTACTTGGAATCCCATTTATCCTTGAACAGTTCCAGTTCATTTAAAGCGGTTTCTTCCGTTGGAGCTGCATATACAAGCTTCAGATCAGCCATCAGTTTTTTGA
>ERZ779895.509-NODE-509-length-53250-cov-5.986615_pt1 | contig 53250 bp, 38 predicted proteins | sample MGYA00511093_ERZ779895 | MGnify/ENA primary metagenome ERZ779895 (study PRJEB29588, sample SAMEA2142970) | human gut metagenome | biome: human gut; feature: human-associated habitat; material: faeces | place: Denmark | collected 2008/2010 ... | reverse complement strand
GCAAAGCTACAACCAAACCTCAAAGTGTAAAAGGTGCATTTCTTCGAATGCTTACATATGTATCGAGTTGATGTTTATATCTTGAAAAACAGAAGAAAGAATTTTAATAACGCTTACATAACAAAAAGACCGTCTCAAATTTATCTGAAACGGTCTTTTCTCTATAATAAGAATTTCATTATTCTGCTACATAAGGTTCCAGCGCTAAATCGCTAATATATATTTTTGATACAACCTTCTGAATACTACTTGATGCACTATTATTCGTATAGAATCTCAAATCAAATTTAGCATAATCACTCGCAGATGTAACTTTCCAATCATTAGCTTCTTCATATTTTTCATTTGATGAATCTGTAACTACAGTCCCAACAGTCTTACTCTTTTGAGCTAAATTAATATAAATAACAAAATTCTCCCACTGACCTCTCGCTGCAGGTTCTTTAGACACGGTCGTTGCCAGAAAAGTCTGATTGGTAGAAACAGCAAATGATGAACTATTATCAGCATTCCTACAGGTTATTACAAGTTTAGAAACTCCACTTTCAGAAAGTTCGTCGTCAAGTGTTGCACTCTGACTCAATTCAGTTTTAATCTTCATCGATAACTTATAAATTTGTGTTTGCGAAACATCCAATGGTAAAGTATGATAATAACATAATGCAGCTTTCCAATAACTATTCCCAGAGGTTGAAGCGCCATTTGTTGATGTATATTCCAAAGAGGCATATTTCTTCCACTCAAGACTTTCATCTTCTCCTATGGAAAATTGAGCCACATCCGCATAAGTAGCAGCATTATCTAAAAATTTAACCCAAGTATCAGAAGTCAATTCAAATGTTTTGACAACTTCTGTAAGTTCATTACCTAATGGCAATATCAATGGCACCTCATCTACAGTCGCATCACCAGGAACAGCGGAACCTTCTCCCCAATCAGTAATACCTTGTGAAGTAATCGTAACAGTATAATCCTCTGTAGAAGAAGACCCCAGTTCCACATTCAAGCTAATATATTTTCCTCTTTCAAATTTTACATCAGAAGCTTTGTAAGAAACTTTGTAAGTTCTTCCTTTTGATACGATAGTCATCAATGCTGTACCCTGAGCAACAGTCTGTTCCGGCACAATAGCACGGTACTTCATGGATGTGGTCAACTTATCCATAGTCACATTAGCTTTCTTTTCTCCGGGTGTCACAGTACTTGCTTCCAGATTCATTGTAGCATCCGTAATCATATTACTCAATGTAACCACTGCATCTTCAGCGGCATTCGGCCCTGAAAGAGTCACCTCTACCAAAGAAAGTGCATGAGTAAACTGCAAGTCTACATTTGCCTGTCCTGCGCCAGCAGTTAAGTTAGCCATCAAATAATCATTAGCTAAATAGCCACCTGTTTCCTGATCCGCACTGACCTCTGCAGCAATGGCCGTACTGGTTGCAGACGCAGCATAGGGATAGTATGCGTAATATGTATACACTCCATCCGCAGGTACATTCACAGTAGCACCTGTCCAGGCATTTCCATTATACGTATATTCCAGATTAGAATAAGAGTCTACCTCTTTTACAAAAATACCAACAGCATTTGTACTCTCAAAAGAGGCTTGATAGGATCCGTCTTCCATTGTAACTCTGGAAGCGGAAGTTCCTTCTATACCCATTGTAAACTTTACATCTCCACCTTGGTTAGACGCAAGTTGTTCACTCAATTCATTGTTACATGCAGTCATGGCTGTTGCCGCAATAGCTGCAATAAAGATTTTATTCAATGCTTTCATATTATTAAGATATTATTTTATTATTCTTGATATGGTTCCATTGTCACATCACTTATATAAATTGATGCATTAACAGATTGGATAGCCGCCGTAGCCGCACTATTAGTATAAATTCTCAAATCAAAGCCACTCTCTATATCAGCATCTGAAGAAGATTCAAATTTTGCAGGATTTTGAGCATTATTACCTGGAATAGAGCCAGTAGTTGAACTTATCAATGAAAAGTCTATATAAAATACATACTCTTGCCAAGTATCTGAAGTACTAGGAGTTACAAAAACTGTTGTTGCACCCGTCTCCTTATTAAAAGAAGTTGGATTTGTACTTGCTGCAAACGACCATTTATAATGGTCATCAGTTAAATTCTTTGACTTGCATGTAAACACCAAAGGAGAAATTTTACCTAGTTCATTTTCATTAGATTTTATTTGCAACGTTACTTTATAAACCGAATTCCCTTCTTCAACGTATATAGGTTTTACATGATTATAACCAATAGCAGCTACATACCAACTATTATTTACGGCCTTACCCTTGCCATCATTTGCAGTTGGATCCCAAACAGAAGTATAAGTCAATTTTGCAACCTTTTCCCATAAAGTCTCACTGCCACTCTCCAAAGCAAAAGTTCCCAAAGTATCTGTAGCATGTTTCAACTGAAACCAGCTCTCATCATTAAAATTCCGTGTATCAGTTAGCACCGAAGGAAGATTATCTCCAAATGGCTGAATCAAAGGAACCTCTTCCGTTTCACCACCTTCTGGATTTTCTCCTGGAGCCCAGCCATTAATCAGTTTTCCACTAATTGTAACTTCAGCCCCATCAGGCAATGCATTTAATTTATTTACAGTAATCTGCAAAAACTTACCACGTTCATAGCTTACATTTTTACTAAAAGTCACATCAAATGTTTTTCCACCGGCTACAATTGTCAGCAATTTACTACCAGCTTTGATTGTCTGTTCCGGTACCACAGCACGATAAGTCAATGACTCTGCTGCTTTTTTCATCGCTACACCTACAGACGCACCACTAGCAGCAGTAACGGATCCATCTTTCGCATTCACTGATGTAACAGGTAAAATACTCTGGAGAGTAACTGTTGCATTGGCATCACTCGTAGTACCTTCCATTAATGAGACCTGTACCATGGCCATAGCATGCGCAAAGTTCAATGAAATGTTTGTTGCTCCAGCAGCAGCCTCTGTATTACGGGCTGACAGCATATCATTTTTATCAAATCCAGCAGTCTGGTCTGCACTTACCGTATCTTTAATTGACGCAGGATCAGTTACAGATGCATCATAAGGATAATAAGCATAATAGCTTAACTTTACACCATCCTGTGCTGCAATGGCATTTTCCGATGTCCACTTAGAACCATTGTAAGTATATTTCACATTCGAAGAAACCAGTTTTTCTCCATCATAAGCAAAAATACCAATCTCATCATTTGGTTCAAAACTAGTAACCAACGTTCCATCCGCAATAGCAGTACGTGACAAATTTTCCACGCCAATACTAAACTTCACATTTTGTCCGTTCTTGCCATTCTCGGCCAGCTGCTCTTCCATTTCATTTGAACAGGCAGTCATTGCCAACGCGCCTGCCAGGGCAAATATCAAGTTCTTGAAATACATTTTCATAAGGTCATATTATTAAGGTTATTATTATTCCGGTTGTTCATTTCCTTCCACTCCAATTTCACCACTTATTTCCCAGTCTTCCACCGTAATCGGATAGCTGGTTACTTTCACGGTCGGAACGAAGTTTACATCAATTTTTATCTCAAATTTTGTATTAATAGCCCCAGGTACTGCAGCTATGTAATCAGTTACTTTTACCTCGATGGGGGCTGCAATCTGTGCGTTGTTTTCATCCAACAACGTAATCACAATGACAGGCGTTACAGTAGCTGCCGGTGTTTCAGTTGCACCTTCCCCTTCGTTTCCGTCTTGTTCTTGTGACTGAACCGGGAACAGCATAGCTCTAAACTTATTACTTGCAGTAGCTGTAGCTCTGGAACGTCCCGCAGTACTTGCGTCCGCTAATGTCAGCGTACCAGTTTCCGATTCTGTCAACGTTCCGTTCAACACATTCAGGCTACCTTTCAAGGCCGTATTTTTAACTTCTACCTTCATGCTGGAATAAGATACTTCCGGAGCAATGTCTGCAGAAACCATAGCAAACACATGCTTCAGTTTAAAAGCAGCCTCACGGTTATCTTTATTCAACCCGTTCACTCTGTCAAACTGAAGGTTAAAAGCCAATTCCTGCTCCGTAGTCAAATCTACGTTTAACTGGTTATCGGTGACTTCAGCCATACGCGGATAATATGCAGCTAAGTCCCTTTTATCTCCATTGGAAGGAAACACTGGAACAGAATCGCTTTGGTTAGCTGTAAAATAACTTCCGATACCTCCTGAATTAAAACCGACATTAAAATAGGGTTCTACCAGATTATCTGTACCCTCTTCCAACATAGAAACGCCAATGTTCTCCCCTTTTGCATAAAGCTGCGCAGCCTTATCGGCTTCAAAGCCCACATTCTGAGCCGTCACCACCAACGGAAAGGCATTCTCATACACAGCAGTAGGCCCATCGTCTTTTCCACACGCTGCCAGCAAAAACGCCAGAGACAGCGCCCAGAGATAATTCCTTTTGTTTATCATGCTATTATGAATTTATTTAGGTTATAATTGATTGTCTCGTTGCCATAAAATGTTTAGCAAGCAATGTGTTTTTCTTGATTATTGCGCAGCTTGAACCACTACAAAAATACGAAATTTGCGTTATAAAGACTATACTTCTTTTGTTTCAAAAATGTGCTATTTTTGTACAAAAGAGCAATCTTTACAACACACAAAATTATCATAGAGTACTGACAGAGTTTTCCTGCCAGTACCCTATCAGAATTTATTTCTGTTTCACCAGTTTCATATACACAGGAAGTCCGTTTCGCAACAAACAAGACACTTCCGTATTTCCATTCTCCATTGTCTTTAAGAACACACCAGGCACATTTCCATCCATCTGCCAGATACCTTTCAGTTCAATAAAGGCAGGGGTAGGAATTTCTTTCCAGTTCTTCTTGTCCAGCAGTTTAGGACGCAAGTTCGGATTAGCCATACCCAACGACAGACTACCATCCGTATTCTTTTGTTCTATCAGTAACAGTTCCGTAGCTGAAGAAACCACCTCACCGGCTGTCAATCCCTTCGCAGGAGTAAAGAATGAATAAGCCAGCACATTCTTCGGTGCATATTTAATGATGTGCAAGGAATCCTGCATTTCCACTACCGAGAATAGTTCTCCTTTTGTCTGACGGTCGGCCACATTCTTCATCTTGGCTTCATCCGCTGCCGGAACTACTACAAAAGAATAGGACTTTTTCTCCGGTTTCACCCCATGGTTCATATACGCTTTTGCCACCACTTCTTTAGCCGGTTTGCCAGCCATACCTACAGAAGAAGGCGTCTCCTGTTCGTCATAAATCACTGTAAGTTCATCGTGACCTGCCGGAACAAAGAAGCCGGTTGAAACAGGATTAATCATCGTCACAGGTTCTGAAGAAGCATAATTCTGGCGATTTCCCTTCGTTACCTCCTGTCCGTTCACAATCAACTTATTGTACTGCTTACTTACTACCGACTGGAATAAGTTCGTAGCCGTAATCATGTTGTCCGCATAATCACCCTTTGCAGAAATACCATTTCCAATACTGAACAACATACCGTCGATAGCCAACACCGACTTACAGAAAGTAAGATTGGTAGGAGTGAATCGCTGGCTTCCCCAACGGTCATCCTGATCAAAAGCAGTAACAAAGAGTCCGTAATCCTTCATCGATACAGCCCCGGCAAAATTGCTCGTTCTAGCCTTCTGGTCAAAACGATCCTTATCGTTCTTGTAAGGCATCATTTCCGCCCAGTCGGTATAATGCACTGTCGTACTTCCCGGCATCATGTTCCAGTCCCATCCGGCACCCTTGTTCTCATTGTTAGAAGGATAACCTGTAGGAACCAGTCCTCCGTCGTACAGAATCTCCAGTGTACCGTGGCTCTGGTAACGTCCGAAACGATTGGTCTTGTTATAAATTTCACTTCCCCACAACATAGCCGTAGGCGACTTCATCACAGCCACCCATCCCGGCTGGCGATACACTCCTGCCGAGCTGTAGTTATACTGATAGAATCCGTTGGCATCAGCAGCCGGTACCGGATACTTATCCGTCTTAAAGAAGTAATTATAATAAGCAGCCAGTTCCTTATCTAAATCCGTACCTGTGGCATCCGCTCCAATCTCAATCAACTGTTCAAACAATTTCTGCGTAAAGGGCACTTCAATACTATAGAAAGGATGGCGTCCTGCCATACTGTTGGCATAAATCCGGTTCTTATCACCTTCTGCACGCACAGCAGTCATGTAAATCGTTACGACAGCCTTTTTCAGTCTTTCATACGACTTAGGGTCAATCTTGAAGGAAGTTCCCTTGAAACGATAGAAGTATTCCACCCACGTTTTGTAAGAATACATGTATCCGTTATAGTGCGCATTGTGGTGGAAACCTGTACCGTCCGGCTTCAGGATGTCCTTATTGCCCACATTATAGCGCGTACATACCCGCAGGAAGCCGGAGAGCAACTGCAAGTCCTGCACAGCCTGCTGGTCATTCGGGTTAGCCAGTGCCAGATTAAACACGTATGGCACAATATTGAAAATATAGTCCGAACTAATCCAGTTCAGGATGGCCTTATCTCCTTGACGAATCACATCCACTTCCAGTAATTTCTGTACGGCGGCAATCATTTTAGCCTTACGTACCTCATCACACACCGGAATGGCACTCATCAAATCAGTAGGAATCTTTCGTACATCACTATAGTTGCTATATACCAGCTTAGGCATTCGAAGGAAAAAATTGTGTGTAAACAGATAATCCAGATATAAATCCAAATCGCCTTTGGCTGATTTACCGTATTTCTGCACTCCGTATGACAACGCACGTACCGTTTTTGCCACATCCCTCAGATGCTGATTCATCACTTTCTCACCCCATAAATCTGCTCCTGTCACGGTATAGTCTCCCGTACGCTGCAACATCAGCATCTTTAGCCCCATCTGTGCGGACTTCAGCTCACTCTCAGAAGCCTTCGGTTCTGGAAACTTATATTTCTTACGAAACTCTGCAAGTTCTTTCAGCTTCGTTTCGTTCGCATCCTGATTCACCGTCTGCTGTACTGTCTCATCTGCCGTTATGTTACCGGCTGCATACACAGCCGGAATACACATTCCACACAAAAAAAGCAAATAAAGATTTCGTGTTAAGTTCATGATACTCGATTTTTAAATTTCGTGTTTTTACAAAATATTCTACTCGCATATACGACATTGTCTTTGTACTCCAAGCCTTCCCAAGAGCACAAAGACAATGCACTACTAACCTTATTTCAAGGCACTAAGCCAACCCGGTACATAGCCCAAGCGTCGTTTCAATTGTGCTTCATAAAGAGAATTTGGTGACACCGGTGCATCCAGACTTTCGTAATACTTAATCTGGTTTTCAGAAGTATCAAATGGGACTGATGTACCTTTCCAACCCACAATGATTGGCGGCATGTTTTTCCACCATTGGTTATTGTCATCCCACCAGATCCATTTATTGTTCCAACCATCATCACATTTCACTCTGGTAGCGGTCATATTCCATATTGTCAAGTCATTCAGATGGTTTGGCAACTGTGCCATATCACCACCTTCTCTCCATGCCACAAAACCACCTTGGCAAATATCAATCAAAGTAGCACGCGGCTGAGTAGCATGCGATTCAAAGCAAGAATCATCTCCCCATCTCACGTTCCAGATAACAGCTCCCATACTTTGCTTCGACACACCACATCCGTGATACTGACCTGCACCTTCCATATAGTCACCCAACTGGTTACCGCCGGAATTCACAGCTATATATCCGTTACAATGATCATACACCTTACCAATAAACACACGCGAAGAAGCCTGTGAACGAATAGCAGAGTGACCTCTGTTGCCTGAAATCTCAATATCATACGCTGATACATTGGCACACGATACAAACGAATGAGCCTCGCTCACACTCTCAAAATTCACCCGTCGCATCCAGGAGTTTGTCAGGCGAATCATCTGTATGGGCTTAAAAGCACCGTCATCATCCGCGCTGCCATGGTGTTTAAAGTCATCCTTAGAGTGGCCCAAGAATGTCAAGTCTTCCACTCCCACATTCTCATAATGCGGATATTGATTAACCTTCCATCCCCATTTAGCCTCAATCTTACGCATAATCGGTTCATAGAAAGTCAGCGTATTGCCGGAAACCTGCTTCACCTGATGATAATCATAAATTTGTACTCCATTGTTATTGAGTTCTGTCCACATAGAAGAAGTTGCATGGGGAGCCAGTTCCTCAGCCACAAGTACCGGATCATTATTCACCAATGACACGCAAACCCAGTCACCCACATTAATACCTGAAGTAGAAGCGACTTCTATTGAAAATGTTCCTTTCTCCGCATCTCCCGTCACAGTTGTCAACTCTGTCAAATCTGAATTATGCTTAAAGTCCAGCATATTAGGAGTCGACCACATTTTACTTGGATCTGTAGCATTATTCTTAACTGCCATCTCAATGGTAGTCTTATTCCGGCCAGCTCCCTTGAAAATAATATTTCCCATGGTCAATCGCAAGGTTTCTACAGTTTCCGTGTCATTTCCTCCACGCAAAATATATTTTCCGACTGGGAAATAGATAATTGCATTGGCATTATTTCCTCCAATATAATATCTAAATGTCTTACCTTTATCCGCTGATTGTTCCGTACACTTCATTACCTCTTTCAAAATCTTAATCAATGCCGGACGGTCAGAAACCTCATCATTTCCATTGGCTCCATAGTCTTCAATATTATATACCTTATAAACAGCACTTCCCTGTGCCCCACCGGTGATGTAACCATTATAATACTTATTACCACTGGCATCAGTAAGCGGAGTATCAAAATCTATCCTGACATCAGGAGGAGCCACCTCGCCATGCATATATCCTGCATACGAAAAGTCCAGCAACACATTATCCTCCGCTTTCATCATGAATTTCTTCCAAGCATTAGCTGAAGTAGAAGCTGAAGCATCCATATTTAAAGAAAGTTCTCCCACTGCAGTCTGTAAAGACAATACACCATCCGTTACAGAAGCCGACTTAAACAATGAATAGCTGGCAGCCGTTTTCGCTTCCAGTGAAGGTACCACATCAGTAGAAAGATTTTTCCACTGCACACCGTTCAAAGACATCTTCCAGCAACCGTCCTCACCCAATGCAATCTGCGGCGTGAACACTCCTTTCCCTGTCTTTCTCAAAGCGGGAACCGCATTACCACTCACGTCTGTCAGTTCCACTTGTGTACCGTTCATCTGATATACCCAATATCCGGCTTCATTAATTCCCATCACCGGAATGTCATTATCCACTTCAGCAGAGCTGGAAGCACCCACAATCCAATTATTGTCTAATGTCAACTTATATCCGGACTCGCCATCTTCCGTATAGTCTACAATATTAACATCTCCTTCAGCCATCAACTGAAGTGCTGCCACATTGGTATTATATTGCTGCAACAAACTTGCTACTTCTTCCGGCTGTTCCGGAATGACAACCGGCTCTGTCACTTCTTCGTCTGAACAAGAAAACCAGAACAAAGAAGCTAAGAGAGTTATTCCAATATTTAGTTTTTTCATAATACTATATTAACTAAAAATAGATTTTATTCCATATTCTCCAGCCAGACTTACAACTGGCTGGGAAATGAATATTAAAAATATTATCTTTTATCGCTGAGCTCCATAAGCTGCATAAGCACCACTTGAAGTAAAGCCACCCGTACTTATATCATCTGGTATTATAATGGGACATTCCGTTGCAGATGGGATAAGGTCATCTTTTGTCGCTCCTTCTGGAAGTTTACTTTCTTTATTAAAATACCTCCAGGATAAATTCTTTCCATCTGCATTATATGACACATTATTAGCGTATGATTCTTGGGTAATTTCTACCGGATCAGCTGTATCCCATAATAAATAAGTACCTGTAGTAGAAACATTGTTATAAAATATATTATAATGTATCTCTGTTTCTTTAGAAAATTTAGCCGTAACACCTTTAGATGTTGGCAAGTAATTATAGAAGGTATTATTGTTAAATAATATCGTTGCAGGATTAGTTGTAGCCAAAGTTAAAATTTGCCCCTGTGTTTCAACTTTTGATGCAATTATATTATTCACAAAATATACATTTGCACTGCTTATGCCCGACAAATTAAAAATATTCTGACCCTCAGTCTCAAAATATACGAAATTATTCATGAAATAAAATTTCTCTATAGACTGTACCTTAGAACAATACGCAACTGCTTTTTGGGCAGGAGGCATTATCTTACAATCCTGGATAATAACATAATCCAGGCTATTTGTTGAATTTGCAATTAAATAATCTGAATAGCTAACAGCATCTAAGTTTAAACCATAACATGCAAAGTTACCATCTAAAGAAATTCTTTCTGCTTTCACCACAGGCATTTCATTGTATTTTTCAGGAAGCAAAATTAAGTTCTTGACACTCCCCTTCAATATAATATCATTACCATTGCTAACAAAGAAAAGTCCAGATGAAGGTACAGCACCTGAAGAATGAATACTGCCATTAGGGGTATTATTTTTATTAATAACTAAATCTCCGATTCTGATATCCAATCCTGCTTTATAGTCCTCATAATAACTTGTAGGTTCCGTTCTTGCCACAATTTCATCTGTAATGGTATGAATACCATGAGTGACCTCCATCGTAACTACACATTTGCTGGCATAAGCTGGAGGAGTAACCTTCACCTTTAATTTACCATCCTTTCGTTCAGTAATTTTAGCTTTCCAGTCTGCTGGCACTATCGGGCGGACAATATCATCATCAGAAGCTAAAGTCACTTCCGCTTCCAATTCTGCTCCTTCTGTTCCAACAAGCCACATTTCGCCATCGGCAAGTGCCGGAGAAGTAATCTTACACATCAAATCCGGAATTACAGGAATCTCATAGGTTCCACCTGCCGTTAAAGTAATTTCTATGACACCAGAAGTGGAAGTATCAACTGACGCTATAGGAGAAGAGGCTGTGGAAGAAGTAGAACCGACAGCCGACACTTTAAGATCTTTCCATTCTTTTGTGGCACTATCATAAACCCACCACGTTCCTCCTTCAATTTTGAACTGTGGATTTTCTGCATTTTCACCGTCTTTCGCTACTGCATATTCTCCCGTATCTTCACCTTCAATAATCCAATTCCCGTTTTCTCCAATCGTGATGGAAGGGTAATTGGCTCCCACAACTCCATGGGTCAGCGTCAGCGTTTCTCCGTTGCTCAATGTCAGGGTATAATTTGTTCCATCAAATGAATAGCTTGTGATGGTTTTATTTCCATCCAGCAACACACGAATGATGTTCATGTCGTCATTCAGCTTCTGTACCTGTGCTTCATAATCCTCCACACGGTCTTTCAGCGAATTAATGTCTCTTTCCAGATCGGTTGTATCACATGCTGAGAATCCGCACATCAACAAGCCGAGCAATAATGATTTATATAGTTTCATAAGTTTACAGTTTTAATTATGCTGTTACAGTTACATGCAAAGGCTTTACCAAGCGATAGCCGTCCTTGTTATATATTTCAAAATAAATGACATATTCTCCCTCATCCACACCTGTAGGTACCGTTATTGTAAGGTTACCAGACGCATCCAATTCCACATTCAAGGGTGTAGGACTTATTACTACCTCATACAAATCTGTGTCTAAAATTGCAGTGAGTGTTTTATTCCCTCCTTTTGTAATGGTAAGATTCTGTTCAGGAAATGTCATATCCATTCCACCCAACACGGCAACATTTATATAACCATCTGAATCGTAGAGTTTAAACTGTAATACATCAGGACTCCCTGTACTAACTTTTACATCCTCAAAAATACTCGGATGAATTTTGCTTACGTCAGCCACATTATAAGCCCCGGGCACTCTTTGTTTCTCTCCATCCCCAATCTGATAACACCAGTAGCCTTCATCATCTATTGACATCACAAGAGCTAAACCATCTTTTCCATCGACAGGTAATGCACTCCCCAATTCAATCTCTTCACCATTATAACTGAAAATCCACTTCTTCTCATCATTAATGGTCACTACCGGAAGGTCACCTTCAGGCATTCCTCCATACACCGTCCAGGAAGTACCGTCACTCAGTTGCAGGGTATAATCTCCATTCTCACTCTGCGTATAACTTGTGAAATAAATCTTCCCGTTTGCCAGATTGTAGAAAGTATTGATATTGCTGTTCAGCTTGTCAAACTCCACCTGCAATGCATCCAGACGTGCAGACAAGGCATTGATGTCATCACGTATCTCGTCCCGGTCGTCACACCCAGAGAATGTGACGAGGGAGAATATGCTTAGAAATAGTAATATATGTTTTTTCATAATCATTCTTTATTTATCGTTGAGCACCATAAGAACTGTAGGCAGCCGTAGGAATAAAGACTCCCTTAGTAGTATTAAATGAATTAGCGTCATCCACTTTAAAAATATCAGACTTTTTGAAATCCGCAGTTGAATTTGAAAAAGCGGGAGGACAAGTGATTGGTGGATTAACTCCACTATTAGTAAAGAATACCTTAAAGGTTTTTTCATTGGTTCCAGAATACCCAATGTTATTGCCTCCAGTTGCTTTGGATGGATCCTGCATATTATTCACATACCTGATAAACATAGAATTCGCATCCATTTCCGTATTCCAGAATATATTATTATTAATATCAATTGCATTTATAGACTTTGCATAAACCATTGCAGTAGTAGTCGATTCAAGTCCTACAATTGTATTATTATTAAATATCAAGGAATTAATCGTCCGTGAATTTCCGTTATACATTTTCACATTTAGCGCCACACCTGATGTTTTATCAACACTTCTATAAACAATGTTATTTACAAATTCAAATACACTGCAATCCATATTATTCACTAAGTTTGTTGCACTAACATCTGGGGAATTAGGACTAGCACTTGTATCATCAATATTAAAATTACATGATACAGCAGAAAATTTCTCCAAACTTACACTACCAGCAGTTTGCGGCATCGCAAAACCAGAACCTGCAATCAATCCACTTACATTACAATTATTCATTATCACATTGACAGGAGTTCCTACTTGGAGACGCAACACATAAGAAGACGTTGCAGTATATTCGATATCCACATTCTGACATATGAAAAATTTATTCAAATAAACTTGTCTTTTCACTGTTAATTTAGAACGTTTATTGGTATCATCATAAGGCACTATCACCAGATAATCTACAGAATTGGAGGAGCCTAAATTATAAGTAAATGTTATATTATCTTCCTTCACAAAATAGACTCCGCTTCCTGAGATTTCTGTATCCCCAGTTACAATGTGTATTTTCTGATCATCATCAATACCCAAAGATTCTTTCGAGAATTCATACCCATTAATACTCAATGTAGCTCCATCCAAGAACCGAGCATAATTACTATCATAAACCTTAGGTAATTTCACATTAATCTTATCTACTGCCCAAAAGACACCTTTATTCACACGAACAGAGATTTCAGAAATATTGCTTGCTACCACATTTGCTAACGACGAAGCGGAGGCCTGTTCCGGAGCATAAACCACAAGCAGATAATTATATCCATTCTCGTCAGCAGCATCCAATTCTTCTAATTCGGCTCTCCATCCTGATGGATAAACAGGTGCTAAAGGAGTTCCTGTGATTTTCACTTTAAAAGTTTTTGTCTCTCCCGGTTGAAACTCGATGTAACCGTCGGCTCCTACCACATCTTTATTAATCTCACACGCCAGTTGAGAAACAATAGGCAACTCATAAGTTCCTCCTTCATTAGCGAGTGTAATGACGAATTTGTCACCATCCACTTTAGCAGATTCAAAAATCTGGTCACCAAGACTTCCACCGCCGATATTACCGCCTTCTACAAGCTTCCATTCACCATCTTCGCCAAAACGAAACTGCCATGCACCGTCATGCACCCGAAATTCCGGAATCTCCGGCGTTGACCCTTCTTTTCCTTCCGCTTTCACACCCGTAAAGATTCCATTTACTACCCAGTAGCCGTTCTCATCAACAGAAATTGTGGGCTGCTCCACTTTGCCTGGTTTACCCACGGTCAACGTCATAGTACTTCCATCACTTAAGGTAATGGTGAATTGAGTATTATCATCTGATGGTTTCACTCCATTAATAGTTTTCTGCTGAGGATCAAGTACATAAGACAACACCTCCACATTATCGTTCAAGAGTTTAACCTGTTCTTCCATCAATGTCACCCGATCCTTCAGGTCGTTCACATCATCTTTCAGGTCGTCTACTTTACATCCCACCAAAGACACTACCATCAGCGTGAGAAAAATATACGATTTAATATATTTCATAGAATAAGTAATTTAAAGTTATTCAACGACATTCACAATGAACTCACACAATTTCTGTTGAGACTCTTCGTAATTTGAATTATTCAGAACAAAAGTAGCCCGATAGGTACCCACATTGCTATAAGTGTATGTATAATCAGACATAGGTAGATTGATTTCCTTAATCTTAATCCCTGTATCAACATCATCAGTCAGCTGCCAGTTAATATAATCCGACACTAACCATGAATATTTCCACACACCATTAGCCGGACAGCCCGCTATATCAATATTCCCAGAAGATAGATTAGCAAAGTTCCAATATCCTTCTACACCACTCTTTACCGCTCCATACTCCATATCAGACGGCATATCAAACTCATTATCTTTATGCTCATCAAATTTAGTTTTATTCTTCATATTAACAGGAGTCAGTCCAAATGCATCTGCAGAAATAATCATTGTCCGATTATCTTTCAACTTGGTTTCAATGCATATATCTTCAAAATGAAAGGTCGATTGCAAAATTGTTTCTTTAGGAGTTGTTGAATTCTGAGGCGCAACTTTCTTATCTCTATTCAACACAAAGGCCAATGTCATTTTCTTGCCAATATAAGGAGTCAAATCTTTTTTAATCTGCTTGGCATTATAAGCATCAGTTGACTTATCTGGCATTTCACTACGTTCCACCAATTGTTGCCAGTTGACTTGCTCTTCCAGCATCACAGAATCGGCTTCAAAATCACGGCTCAATCCTGGAAATACAGGCTCACCATTTTCGTTTTCTGTTACGAACAGTACATCCATCTGATTTTTGCAAGAATTCTCCGGATCTGTTCTGAATATACCATACTGCGCCCAAATCTTAAACTTCAGTTCCGCTGACACAATATCTTCCAAAGGAATCTCCGTACGGTTACGGTAAGCATACTGATGTCCCAATTCTCCACTGAAGAAGGTAATCACATCGGGCTCACCTTCCAAACCGAAGGTTACCGGACAATTTTTCTTCACCGTAATGACTTTACCGTCATAGCTCACATTATCATCTGCCACTACATTCACACTTGCTCCTTCCAAATCTTCAAACAAAGTCTGCTGACAAGAAGCAAAGCCAACAATCAAAAAGGCTGATGCCAATAATTTATATATCTTCATGTTACGCAAATTCTTTTATAGAAACGACAAATAGTTACCATCCAGGATTATTTCCTGTTATCAATTTGTTTACTGCTTTCTCACTATCTGGAATCGGGAAATAATTATAACGTTCCGGAATTGCAAAGAACGAAGCAACCTGAGAACCCTGATTCCAATTTCGTCCACTATTAGCTCGACTAACCTGTTCATTCATACTCTGGATATAATCTCCCCAACGTATCAGGTCATAACGACGTATCAATTCAAAACACATTTCTTTAGCACGTTCATCCTTAATCGCATTACGGAATTCATCTTGTGAAAGTCCTTCCGGCAAATCACTGATTCCAGCTCTTCTCCGTACCTCATTGATATAAGTATAAGCCGCAGCAGGTCCATTCACCTCATTCTCTGCCTCAGCAAGCATCAACAGCACATCTGAATATTTCAGAATTGGGAAATTAATGGAAGTCATGTTCTTATTTTTCTTGGTAGCCGGCTCGTATTCACGACGGAATTTCGCACAACATAAATCTTTGCGTGTATTATCACGGTTAGTAGGCCGCTTCGTATATACATCTCCAATCTGTTCTATACTTGAATCATACTCCGGTTCTGAACAAAGCCCATAGTCATAAGACACGCTTCCATAACCGTCTGCCGACATTACCCAATCATATAAATAATCATCCTGGAAAGTACGACCTACAATTCCTTTATCTTTACTGATTTTAGATGCACGGTATGTAAATGGAGCTATATTCCAAATGAAACGTTCATCTTTCTCAAAATCTGCAGAAACTTCCTCTTTAGTTGTAGGCCCCACATACCCAAATAGTTCATACAATTTAGGAGTAGCCCATATAAATGCATAAGCATAACCTGGATCAGCTTTTCCCACTACGTTGGTCAGAGAAGAAAAGTCCGAACACTGAATTCCGATAGTATTTCCAACACGGCCTTCTGCCCGAACATCACCCGTACCGTCTCCGGCAAATTCAGCCTCCCAAATACTCTCATGTTTATTGCTTGTATCATACTTATCAGAACACATATCAATAAAAATATCCCAGTACTTACCTGACAACTCATGTCCCCCTTCAGAAACTACTTTCTTAGCAAAAAAAGCAGCCTTTTCAAAACGTTCACGAGTTTCAGCTGGCGCAGGTAGATTATCCCGATAGTGTTCACCAGCCCAGAACAAATACACTCTGGCAAGAATACCCCATGCCGCTGATTTAGAAATACGCCCTGGCAAATAATCCAAAGCTGCAGCCGAAAGCAAACCACCTGTTTCTGTATTTGCAGCTTCTTCCATTTCTTTCACTATAAACTGATAAATCTCATCTTTGGGCGTACGAGGAAGATCCTTCCCCGACAAACTTTCAGAAGAAGAAGTAGATTGTGTCTTGAACGGTACGTCTCCCCAATTCTGTACCAAATTAAAGTAATAGAACGCACGAAGGAAGCGAGCTTCATCTCTAAACTGAAGACGCTTTGCATCTGTAATGTCTTTCACCTTATCAATCTGCTCTAAGAAATAATTAGCTCTTTCAATACCATTATATAAAGTAAACCAAAGCCCTGTAACTGCAGGGTCGCTTGTGGTAGCAAGATTGCAAATTAATCCAGTATTCGACACACGGCCAGTAGAACCGCCATAACAACTTAAGTCATCACCACCAGCCAACAAATAATAGTCTCCTCCATAAAAAGTAGACTGACCAAGAATCGCATAAATTCCTGTCAACACAGAACTAGCCTCATTTTCATTCTGAAAATAGTTTTCAGGCACAATCTCATAAGGTTCCTTATCTAAAAAGTTACAGGAAGCCACGACTGATGCCATTATCAATGAAAGGAATGTATATTTTATCTTTTTCATATATGCTTAATCGTATAATGTGTAAATATTAAAATCCCAAACTCACGCCAAAGTTCACGGCATAAGCACGTGGATAAGCTGAATAATCCAACCCTGGAGTTAATGCTCCCGTACGGATGGATACTTCAGGATCATATCCTGAATATCCTGATATTGTCCATAAATTTTGTCCAGCTACATATACACGTGCACTTGAAATTTTCCAGTTCTTTAACAATTTAGCAGGTATAGTATAACCTAATGTTAATGTCTTGAGTCGAAGGAAAGAAGCATCTTCAATAACACGAGTAGACACGACTTGATTAGAGCTAGAACGGAAAGCTGCCGGAATATCACTTTCCGGATTATCTGGTGTCCAACGGTCGGCATAGCTTGCAAACTGATTTAAGTCCTTCTTACCATTCGGGTTTTCAAAGAATAAACGATTCGCATTCAAAACATCATTTCCGTATGACCACTGAAAGAAAATACTTAAGTCAAAGCCCTTATAAGAGAAATCATTGGTAAAACCACCTGTATGGATAGGAAGTCCACGGCCAATGAACGTACGGTCGCTGGAATCAATAACTCCATCACCATTGATATCTTTATATTTAGGCATACCCGGCTGTGTATTGGTTTCTCCAGAGAAAGCCGGGACTCCAGGACGTAAAGTATAGACTCCACCAGAAGAATAAAAATCATCGTACTTATAGGTACCTTCATACACGTAGCCGTACATCATACCCATTGAATATCCTACCTTGGCAATGTAAGTCGGCTGAGAGTTATAATTTTGATCAAAATAAGCAGCTGTCAACAATGTATTCTGGTTCTCAGCCAATTCCAATACCTTATTTTTATTAAATGCAATATTAAAATTAGTAGACCACTTAAACCCTGCACGATCGATATTCACAGTATTCAAGGTCAATTCAATACCTGAATTACGCACTTTTCCAATATTTTTCATCGCACTGAAGAACCCTGTTGTCTGAGGTAGTGTAGCATCCAACAATAAGTCACGGGTTGTTTTCCAATACCAGTCAAAATTCATTGAAATACGTTCGTCAAAAAAACCTAAATCCAAACCAACATTCCATTGTTCCGTCGTTTCCCATTTCAAATCCTCATTTAAAATAGAAATAGGTGCCACACCAATACTATTCAGATTATTTTCAAACGGATACACAGTTGAAGAATTACTACCATTTGAAATATAAGTTCCCGTTTTGGATTTAAGCATAGATAATAATGCATAATAATCATATTCACCTACACGGTTATTACCTGTCAAACCCCAACTAGCACGAAGCTTACCGTTTGACAAAACTTTTGATAAAGGTTTCAAGAAATTTTCCTTACTGAAACTCCACGCAGCTGAAGCTGAGGGGAAGTAACCAAAACGATTTTTCTTACTAAACTTAGAAGAACCATCGGCACGGAATGAGGCAGTAGCATAATATTTTGATTTATAATCGTATTTTACACTTGCCAGGAAAGACATCATAGACCAGGAAGACTTCAGAGATGTAGTGGTACTAGGAATACCTTCGTTCATTCCTGCCATTCCCAATGATTCATTCGGAATATTTGTTGTTTTAAAAGAATAACTTTCATAATCTGAATTCTGGAATGTGACACCCAACAAGTTATTGAATGCATGATGTTTCTTTACTCGTGTCTGATAAGTCAGCACATTCTCATTTAACCAGGTCAAACGTTGACTACGAGTAACTGTCGCATTAACTTTATCATTAGAAATTGGGCTTCCATAACGCGACTTAGAGTTATTAAATGCATCATTGCTACGAGAGTCTTGTGTATAACCTCCAGAAACTTTCAGCTTTAACCCTTTGATAAATTCATACGCCACATAGCCATTCAACTGCAAGTTATTAATATAGTTTTTACGATAAGAGTTCAATAAATCCATATACGGATTAAAACGATAGTCATTTGTCATATCCAATGCATCATCAATTGCATTTTCCTTTAAGCCTTCCAAGGACTTACTAGTATGATTCACCGGACGATAACCCCAAACACTATAAAACAAGTTATTCATACCACTTGATGAATACAAAGAAGTAGAACTTCCGGTCTGAATGCTACGAGAGTAGTTAGCTGTAATGCTCGCATCCCATTTACCGTGGCGAACCACTGTATTTAAACGCGTTTGAAAACGCTTGTAATTTGAACATAAAATTACACCGTCCTGATCAAAATAAGAAACAGAAGCATTATAACGTACTCCTTCAGAACCTCCCATCAAACTTACAGCATGGCTTTGCTGCCAAGCAGTTCTAAAAATCTCATCCTGCCACGCATATTGAGGAACATTCCGATAATAATCCAAATCATAATAAAGGTTGTTCCCATTTTCGTCTAAAACAGGTTGCTTATTCTCGTCATACTGCATCAAATAATACCGCTTGGTATCTTCTGGATACAATTCATTCTGAAGTCTGATAAATTCATAAGCATCCATCAAAGGAATTGTTTTTGTGATATGCTGCACACCAAAACTTCCTTCATATTTTAACTGCGGCTTTCCAATTTTTCCTTTCTTAGTAGAAATAATAACTACACCATTGGCACCACGAGCACCATAAATTGAAGTTGCAGAAGCATCTTTCAGCACGTCAATTGATTCTATATCTGACGGATTAATTGTCGAAGCAATAGCCGGGTCTTCCACAGGAAAACCATCCACTACATACAACGGAGAGTTATCCTGAGTCAATGAGTTGTTACCACGAATCACAATATTCATGGTACCGCCCGGAACACCTTCTCCCGAACTTACATTCACACCCGCAATACGTCCTCCCAATGTCTGGTCAAAAGACGAAGAAGGAGTATTCAACAAATTATCCATATCTACTTTAGCAACAGCACCAGTCAAATCACTTTTCTTCACTTCCTGGTAACCTACTACTACTACTTCATCCAACACCTTCGTATCTTCTTCCAGTACGATAGACATCGGCTTAGAGGTATCCACCTGCAGTTCTTTTGTGGCATACCCAATAAAAGAAATTACAATAATAGATTTTTTGTTGGGTACCCCCAATGAGAATTTACCATCAATATCAGTAATGGTTCCCTGAGTAGTACCTTTCACCTGGATACTGGCACCAATAACGCTTTCGCCCGTCTGGTCAACCACAGTACCCCTCACGAGTACCTGGGCCATAGCCACAGTTACAGAGAACAAGACGAACAACATCATGCTCAATCCCCTTCTCCATAGAATAGTTCGGAATTCGGTTTGCATACAAGAATTTAGATTAAATTTAGATTTTAAAGTTTTCGTCACAAATGTACCGTTTTATTATAGAAAGAGGTGACAAAATAGTTCATTTAAGGGTACAAAAATATTCATCACCTAAAATACACCCCAAAGAGTAAATTCATAACCAAATGATTCACAGCAACATACAAAATGCAATATGATAAAGAACATCTATTAAACGCCACTAATTTCACCCTTCAAAAAACGCTTCGACGTTTAGTCCAAAACGCAAGTACGTTTTAGTTAAAACGCAAGTGCGTTTGACTTCAAACACAAGGACGTTTTAATCCAAACGCACTTGCGTTTTCAAAAGACACCAAAAATCATCTTTTTTTCCTCTTTTAAAAGAGGAAATACGTATTCGGAATCGTTTTTCTGTTTCTATTATTTGCAGAGTTTTCAAATTAGCCCTATCTTCGCATGATAAAAACATTCAACTTTTTATGACCCGGATGAACAGAATAAAGAAACTAAAAAAAATCCGCCTCCACCATGAAGGAACCCACATCCTGATTACCAGTGCAGTCCTGCTGCTGCTTATCAACGCGGCTTTATACTGGGGGATAGAGTGCCGGATACCTTTTTATATCGTGGCAGCCGTAAGTGTCGTAGTCTACTTGCTGATGGTCAATTTCTTCCGCTGCCCGATTCGGTTGTTCAAAGGAGACACGGAGAAAACCGTGGTAGCTCCGGCAGACGGACGCATAGTCGTGATAGAGGAAGTGGACGAGCATGAATATTTCCATGACCGCCGACTGATGATTTCCATCTTTATGGACATCACCAATGTACATGCCAACTGGTATCCTGTAGACGGAGTGGTAAAACATGTAGACCATCACAACGGACGGTTCATGAAGGCATGGCTTCCTAAAGCCAGTACGGAAAACGAGCGTTCCATGGTGGTAATTGAAACGCCTGAGGGTCATACGGTTATGGCACGGCAGATTGCAGGTGCAGTGGCAAGACGCATCGTAACATACGCCGTACCGGGTGAAGACTGTTACATTGACGAACACATGGGATTCATTAAATTTGGTTCGCGAGTGGATGTGTACCTGCCGTTAGGTACGAAAGTTTGCGTCAGCATGGGGCAAAAGACAACCGGTAACGAAACGGTAATTGCCCGCTTGCCTTAATCCTGAAATACAATATTTACACCTTATTATATTTATACCTTTTATATATAGGATATGGCTAATGTGATAACCCGGAATATTCCCAATACGATTACGAGCTGCAACTTGTTTTGCGGATGCATAGCCAGCTACATGGCTTTCCATAGCAAATATGAATTAGCCCTGCTTTTCATCGTGTTAGGAGCTACATTCGACTTTTTCGACGGGATGACCGCCCGTCTGCTACATGTCTCTTCTCCCATCGGAAAAGAACTTGACTCTTTGGCAGACGACATCACGTTCGGACTGGCACCGGCTGCCATCGCTTTCTCCCTGTTCAAGGAAGTGCATTATCCGGATTTTCTTCAGCCGTTGTCAGGAATCATGCCCTATACGGCTTTCCTGATAGCAGTCTTCTCTGCCCTACGACTGGCCAAGTTTAACCTGGATGAACGGCAGACCTCTTCCTTTATCGGGATGCCTACTCCGGCTAACGCATTATTCTGGGGCTCACTGACCGTGGGTGCACACAGTTTTTTGGTGTCCGACCATTTCAACGCTTTATACCTGTTCATCTTAGTAGTAGTCATGTCACTGCTGCTGGTGGCAGAACTCCCGATGTTCTCCCTGAAGTTCAAGGACCTGTCGTGGGGACATAACAAGGTAAGCTATATATTCCTGATAGTCAGCATTCCTCTGTTAATCATTTTCCAACTGAGCGGATTTGCAGCTGTCATTGTCTGGTATATCATTCTGTCATTACTGACATATAAGAAATAGCTTAGAAATCGTATGGCACATTTTTTGCATATATCACATTAAAAACAAAAGACAATGTTCCATATTTTAGGCTTTCTATTTTTTATCATACTGGTTGTTCTGGTGATTGGATTGCTCATTCTTTCCAAAGTCATCGGCATGGTATTCGGATTCAAGCGTCGTATGCAAGGTAAGAATTCGGGCCAGCGGACAACTTACTCTTCTCAAAATTATCAGTCGGGCAATCGTCAGGAGGAAACATTTGATTCTTACTCCACGCAAGGAGATGTGCCTGTGCGTCAACGCAAAAAGATTTTCGATAAAGACGAAGGGGAATACGTGGAATTCGAAGAAATCAACTAAGAATTCTTATCTTTTCTTCCGGAAGAAATCTTTCATCAGTCCGGCACATTCGTCGGCCAGCACTCCTTTCACAACTACGGTCTTCGGATGCAGGGCTTGAGGAGCATAGCGCTGATAGCCTCTTTTCTCGTCTTCTGCACCGAAAACGAGCCGACCGACCTGTGACCAGGCAATGGCACCGGCACACATCACACAAGGCTCCACCGTAACGTAGAGCGTGCAATCAGTCAAATATTTTGCCCCTAACGAATTGGCAGCGGCAGTAAGTGCCTGCATCTCGGCATGGGCTGTCACGTCGTGCAGTGTTTCGGTCAGGTTATGCGCACGTGCCAGAATGCGGTCACGACAGACTACCACGGCTCCCACCGGAACCTCTCCTCTTTCTGCTGCCCGTGCGGCCTCAGCCAGCGCCTGTTTCATGTAAAAAGAATCGTCTGCCATAACTTATCTGCGCATATCATGTTCCTTGAAAAGAGTAGGATAATCTTCCTCCATATTCTGATGGATAAAAGCCAAAACGGTCTCACGAAGCCAGCGTGCCTTGTTGGTTATCTGGTATTTCTCCAGATAACGGTCTACAATTCGCACCTCTTCTTCGCTCATCAGACAAACCATCCGCTGGCGGCGGGGAGGATTACTGACTGGTACTTTTTTTCTTTTTTTTCCGCTATTTACCATCTTCGGTGCAAAATTAGCGTATTCTGTTAAAATGGAAGCATAAAAATGCGTATTTTTGCGAAAAAGCGGAAAAATGGCATCACATAATGAACTGGGAAAAGAAGGAGAAAATGCGGCCGTGAAGTACCTGCTGGAAAAAGGATATGAAATCAGGCACCGAAACTGGCACTCCGGACACCGTGACCTGGACATCGTGGCACAGAAAGACGGTGAACTGGTCATTGTGGAGGTAAAGACGCGGAGCGATGCCTGTTTCGGACAGCCGGAGGATGCGGTGGACAGGCGTAAGATAAGAAGCATTGTGGCCTCTACGGATGCGTACGTCCGAAAGTTTGCCATTGACCTTCCGGTTCGCTTTGATATTATCACGGTAGTAGGAAGCCGCCCTCCTTTCCACATAGCACACATTGAGGACGCCTTTTTCCCGCCCGTATGGAACTAACTTTGAAACAGAAAAGAACAATGACATATCCTGAACCTATTGTATTGGCAGAAACGACTTCTACCAACACGTATCTGGCGACACTCTGCCAGAAAGAAGCGTGTGCGGAACTGACCACCGTGTATTCATCTTTCCAGTCAGCAGGACGCGGACAACGTGGCAACAGCTGGGAGTCGGAAGCCGGAAAGAACCTGCTCTTCAGTTTTGTAGTTTATCCGGAGTTTCTGGAGGCACACCGCCAGTTCTATCTTTCACAGGTGACTGCCCTGGCACTGCATGATGTATTGTCCTCTTACACGGAAGGCATTTCCATCAAATGGCCGAACGATATTTACTGGAAAGACAAGAAGATTTGCGGCACACTGATTGAGAATGACCTGACAGGCATCCATATCAGCCGTTCTATTTCGGGTACGGGCGTAAACCTGAACCAGGAACGTTTCCTCAGCGATGCACCTAATCCGGTATCATTATGCCAGATTACGGGCAACCAATATAACCCGCGGGAGATACTGGAACAGATTATGGAAAAAGTGACGGAGTACTATCAACTTCTGAAAGAGAACCGGACAGAGGTGCTGGAAACACGCTACAAGGAAGCGCTTTACCGAAAAGAAGGATTACATCTGTTCCGCGATAAAGACGGTGACTTCCGGGCACGCATTGCCGACATAGAACCGAACGGACGACTGATACTGGAAGACGAGGACGGACAGACAAGGGGGTATTTATTTAAGGAAGTGGAATACATCTTATGACACGTACTGACCGACAGATTCTTCACATCGCCCTTCCTTCCATCGTTTCCAATATCACGGTCCCCTTGTTAGGTCTGATTGATGTCAGCATTGTAGGACATTTGGGAGCTGCATCTTACATCGGTGCCATTGCCGTGGGAGGCATGCTGTTCAATATGATTTACTGGTTGTTCGGTTTCCTCCGCATGGGAACCGGAGGATTGACCGCACAGGCCTACGGCAGACATGACCTGCAGGAAGTGACGCGCATCCTGCTTCGTTCACTGAGCATCAGCCTGTGGCTGGCGCTGGCCTTGCTGTTACTGCAATATCCGATACGAAATATCGCATTTATGTGCATGGACACCAGTGAGGAGGTCCGGCAATTAGCTACGTTGTATTTCCACATCTGTATCTGGGGGGCACCGGCCACTTTAGGACTCTATGGCTTCACGGGCTGGTACATCGGCATGCAGAATTCCCGCTTCCCGATGTTCATCGCCATTACCCAGAACATTGTCAATATTGCGGCCAGCCTGTTTTTTGTATTCGTACTGAAGATGAAGGTAGAAGGCGTGGCATTGGGTACGCTCGTGGCACAATATGCCGGACTGGGTATGGCCTGTCTGCTCTGGCTAGCTTATTACCGCCCGCTCCGGAAATACCTTCGCCAAAAGGCCCTGTTCGACCGTACGGAAATGAAGCGTTTCTTCCAGGTAAACCGGGATATTTTTATCCGCACGCTCTGCCTGATTGCAGTTACCGTCTTCTTCACTTCCACTGGTGCGGCTTACGGGGATGTGGTATTAGCCGTAAATGCCCTGCTGATGCAGCTATTCACCCTCTTTTCTTATTTCATGGATGGATTTGCCTACGCAGGAGAGGCACTGACCGGAAAATACATCGGGGCCAAAGACGACCAATCGCTAAGACTGACCATACGGCACCTCTTCAAGTGGGGAATCGCCTTGTCACTGCTGTTCACGTTACTCTACGGAGCAGGAGGAAAAAGCTTTCTCGGCTTGCTCACCAACGACACCTCTGTCATTTCGGCTTCTGAGGAATATATCTATTGGGTACTGGCCATTCCGCTGGCAGGATTCTCGGCCTTTCTGCTCGATGGAATCTGTATCGGTGCCACGGCTACCCGCGTAATGCTCCGCTCCATGCTGGTGGCTTCGGTCTGCTTCTTCTTACTCTATTATGGATTCCATGCCTCGTTAGGAAATCATGCCTTGTGGATGGCTTTTATCGTGTACCTGTCATTGCGAGGTGTTGTGCAGGGAGGAATACTCTACCGGATGCGACACACCAACCTCCACCGACAGGTATAGTTTTAACGACAAGCCTCGGGATATATGCAAATTATTACTAACTTTGTAGCAATCTAAAAACAAATACGATTATGGCAAAATTCAAACGCATCCTGTTAAAACTCAGCGGCGAAAGCTTGATGGGAGAAAAAAAATACGGTATTGACGAAAAACGTCTGGGCGAATATGCACAGCAAATCAAGGAAATCCACGACATGGGGGTACAGATTGGTATCGTGATTGGTGGCGGCAACATCTTCCGCGGATTGTCTGGAGCCGGAAAAGGATTCGACCGTGTGAAAGGTGACCAGATGGGTATGCTGGCTACGGTTATCAACAGCCTGGGATTAAGTTCTGCCTTGGTAGCAGCCGGTGTAAAGGCCCGCGTACTGACAGCCATCCGCATGGAACCCATCGGTGAGTTCTACACCAAATGGAAAGCCATTGAAGCCATGGAAAACGGAGAAGTAGTAATCATGTCGGCCGGAACAGGCAATCCGTTCTTTACTACAGACACAGGTTCTTCATTAAGAGGTATTGAAATTGAAGCCGACGTGATGCTGAAGGGTACGCGCGTGGACGGTATCTATACGGCCGACCCGGAAAAAGACCCGACTGCCACCAAGTTCGATGACATCACTTACGATGAAGTACTGGCAAGAGGACTGAAAGTAATGGACCTGACCGCTACTTGTATGTGTAAGGAAAACAACCTGCCGATTATTGTATTCGACATGGATACAGTGGGCAACCTGAAAAAGGTAATGTCTGGCGAAAACATCGGTACACTGGTACACAACTGATTATTCATTTGAATCAAAAAATATACGGCAAGACTGGAAAGGCATCCTGGTCTTGCCGTTTTTGTTTATTCACGTGTCAGTTCGTAACGGTGAAGTTCTGCATTTTTCATCAGTGGAACCGTACGCAGTTCCTCCAGCGGGACGCCTGTAATACGGGCTTCCAGGCAACGGTTGATTTGTCCGTGTGCCACTACCAACACACGCTTCCCGTCATAATGCTGCCACAGATAGTCCAAGAAAGCACCGGCCCGATCGTACATCATCTGGCGAGTCTCCACTCCAGCAGGAGGATTACTTAAATCGACACTCCCCACGGACAGCCCGGTCCAAGGCCCCCAGTCTATTTCCCTCAACAACGTAGTCTGCTGCCAAGGCAGCTGCCGGCTCCCAACAGCCAGTTGCACGGTATCCACCACCCGTTGCAGATCACTGCTGACCACTGCATCCAGTGCAATATCCCGCAGGGACTCTCCTAATTCCATCGCCTGCTTTTTTCCTTCTTCTGTCAATGTACCGGGCAAGTGCCCCTGAAAAATACGGCTCAGGTTTTCCACCGTCTGCCCGTGGCGCGCCAAATAAAGTGTAATCATACAACCGTGCTGTTTTATAGTGATAAAACAAAGATAAGAAGTTTTTCAGGATATTTCCGAAACCGAAAGACACAAACTTATTTTCAGAAGTATTGCAAGGAAATAAAAAATAGCTTATTTTTGTTCACATAAATACTTATCAACGAATATAAAACCTATAAATGCAAGAAATATATGGCAGATTCTAAAACAATTATCAGCGAAGCTGAAGAGAAAATGGATATGGCAGTCATGTACCTGGATGAGGCACTGGCTCACATCCGTGCCGGAAAGGCTGACGTACGTTTGTTGGACGGTATCCGCGTAGATTCTTACGGAAGCATGGTGCCCATCAATAATGTAGCGGCAGTAACTACTCCTGATGCGCGCAGCATCGCCATCAAGCCGTGGGACAAGAGCATGTTTCGCGTAATTGAAAAGGCTATCATCGACTCTGAACTGGGTATCATGCCGGAAAACAACGGTGAAATCATCCGTATCGGTATCCCGCCGTTGACAGAGGAACGCCGTAAACAGTTGAGCAAGCAGTGCAAGGGTGAAGGTGAAACTGCAAAAGTAAGTGTGCGCAACGCACGCCGCGACGCCATCGACGCTCTGAAAAAGGCTGTGAAAGATGGTATGCCGGAAGATGAACAGAAGAACTCGGAAGCCAAACTGCAGAAAGTACACGACAAGTACATCAAGCAGATTGACGACATGCTGGCTGCCAAGGACAAAGAAATCATGACAGTATAATCTTATTCACCATACACGAGGAGAGAGGAGTCCTTATGGTCTCTTCCCTCCTCTTTTTAATTTTGCACATATTCATTTTGGAAAAAGGTCTGGTCATTAAAAATACGGGAAGCTGGTACCTGGTCAAGACGGACGAGGGAAAGCTGATTGAATGTAAGATAAAAGGAAATTTTCGCCTGAAAGGAATACGCAGCACGAACCCCATTGCGGTGGGCGACCGTGTACAAATCAATGTCAATGCGGAGGGAACCGCATTCATTACTGAAATTGAAGACCGGAAAAATTATATCATCCGCCGTTCTTCCAATCTTTCCAAACAGTCACACATCATTGCAGCCAATCTGGACCAGTGCATGCTGGTGGTTACAGTGAACTATCCAGAGACTTCGACAGTCTTCATCGACCGTTTTCTGGCCTCAGCAGAAGCCTATCGTGTGCCAGTCTGCCTGGTATTCAACAAGGTAGATCGCTATACGGAAGAAGAACTGCATTACCTGGATGGCTTGACAAACTTATACACGCACATCGGCTACCCGTGTTACCGGATTTCCGCCTTGGACGGTACGGGAGTAGACGAAATCAAACAGGCATTAGAAGGAAAAGTAACCTTATTTTCCGGCCACTCCGGTGTGGGAAAATCCACCCTTATCAATGCCATCCTGCCCGAACAGAATGTCAAGACAGGAGAAATCTCCACCGCACATAACAAAGGTATGCACACCACCACATTCTCAGAAATGTTTCCGGTGGCAGGCGACGGATACATCATTGACACACCGGGTATCAAGGGATTCGGTACGTTCGACATGAAAGACGAAGAGGTGGGACACTATTTCAAGGAAATCTTTGAATTCTCTGCCCAATGCAAATATGGCAACTGTACCCACCGCCATGAACCTGGATGTGCCGTACGTGAAGCCGTAGAAAATCACTACATCAGTGAATCAAGGTATGCTTCTTACCTGAATATCTTAGAAGATAAAGAAGAAGGAAAATACCGTTCCGCATATTAACAAAAAGATTACGAAAAACACATGGACAAACGAATTAAATGGGGAATTATCGTTTTGGTAGGTGCAGGGCTGACCGCCTTGGGCATTCATACATTTACTCCCAAAGAGAACAAGGAACTGGCTGCTGCCGAGAAGAAATCGCCAGTCGACAAAAATAAGGCGCTGAATGTTAATGCAAAGATTATCAAGCCTCATCTGCTTACGGACCAGCTGTTTGTAAGCGGAAAGCTGATGCCGGACGAAGAGGTAGACCTGTCATTTGAAACCTCCGGAAAGATTACCAGCATCGAATTTACGGAAGGTAGTTTCGTATCAAAGGGACAGTTGCTGGCCAAGGTGAACGACAGCCAGTTACAGGCTCAGTTGAAACGCCTGGAAGCTCAGATGCCATTGGCCGAAGACCGCGTGTTCCGTCAGAATGCCTTGCTGCAACGCGATGCGGTCAGTAAGGAAGCCTACGAACAGGTAAAAACGGAACTGGCCACCCTTAATGCCGACATCGAAAATGTGAAGGCCAATATTGCCATGACGGAACTACGCGCCCCATTCGACGGTATCATCGGATTGCGACAGGTCAGCTTGGGAGCCTACGCCTCTCCGACTACAGTCATTGCCAAACTGACTAAAATCACTCCGTTAAAAGTAGAGTTTGCCGTGCCGGAACGTTATGCACGACAGATTCAGAAAGGTACCAACCTGACCTTTAAAATTGAAGGCCGACTGGAGACCTTCAATTCGCAAGTATATGCTACTGAGTCGCGCATCAATGAAGAAACACATACCCTGACCGTACGTGCCCTCTATCCGAACCGGAACGGAGAATTGCTCCCCGGACGTTATGCAGACATCGCACTGAAACAACAGGAAATTCAAGATGCCATTGCTATCCCCTCGGAAGCCATCGTGCCGGAAATGGGAAAGAACAAGGTATTCTTGTATCGTTCGGGAGTGGCAGAACCAGTAGATGTAGAGATAGGTATCCGCACAGAAGCAGAAGTACAAGTCTTGAAAGGCCTGTCTGCCGGAGATACCATACTTACTTCCGGTACCCTGCAGTTGCGTACCGGCATGCCGGTGATTCTTGACCAAATCAACTAACCTTCTGCCGTATGAACATATCCGAACTTAGTATACGAAGGCCGGTATTGGCCACCGTACTCACCATCATCATCCTGCTATTCGGACTGATTGGTTATACGACTTTGGGAGTACGTGAATATCCGTCGGTAGATAACCCGATTATCTCTGTGACCTGCAGTTATCCGGGAGCGAATGCAGAAGTCATTGAAAACCAGATTACGGAACCTTTGGAACAGAACATCAACGGTATTCCGGGTATCCGTTCGCTGTCGAGTACCAGCCAGCAAGGACAATGCCGTATTACGGTAGAGTTTGAGTTGTCAGTGGATTTGGAAACTGCTGCCAACGACGTGCGCGACAAGGTATCACGAGCACAACGCTACCTGCCACGCGACTGTGACCCTCCTACCGTTTCCAAAGCCGATGCAGATGCCAGTCCTATCCTGATGGTAGCCATCCAAAGCAATACCCGTTCGCTGCTGGAGCTGAGTGAAATAGCGGATTTAACGGTCAAGGAGCAGTTGCAAACCATTCCGGATGTCAGCAGTGTATCCATCTGGGGAGAAAAACGTTACTCCATGCGTCTGTGGCTGGACCCGGTAAAAATGGCTGGTTACGGAATCACGCCTGTAGACGTCAAGAATGCCATCAACGACCAGAACCTGGAACTTCCTTCAGGAAGTATTGAAGGAAATACCATGGAGCTTACCCTGCGCACCATGGGACAGATGCATACGGCTAAAGAATTCAACAACATCATCTTAAAGGAACAGAATGGACAGGTAGTACGCTTCAGTGATATCGGGTATGCCGAGCTAGGGCCGGCCGACATCAAAAGCTACATGAAGATGAACGGTGTGCCCATGGTCGGTGTGGTAGTCATCCCTCAGCCGGGTGCCAACCACATTGATATTGCAGATGCCGTATACGAGCGTATGGAACAGATGCAGAAGGACTTGCCTGATGACGTAGAATATACCTACGGTTTCGATAATACTCGCTTTATCCGTGCTTCCATTGCGGAAGTAGAGAGTACGGTATACGAAGCTTTTGTACTGGTTATCATCATCATTTTCCTCTTCCTGCGCGACTGGCGCGTGACACTGATACCCTGTATCGTGATTCCGGTCTCCCTGATTGGAGCATTCTTCGTGATGTACGTGGCAGGATTCTCCATCAACGTGCTTACGATGCTGGCTGTCGTCTTGTCCGTGGGACTGGTTGTGGATGATGCCATTGTCATGACAGAGAACATCTATATCCGCATCGAACGAGGGATGAAACCTTTTGAAGCCGGTATTGAAGGAGCCAAGGAAATTTTCTTTGCCGTCATCTCTACCACCATTACACTGGCCGCTGTATTTATCCCGATTGTGTTCATGGAAGGAACCAGCGGACGCCTGTTCAGAGAGTTCAGTTTCGTGGTAGCCGGTTCAGTCATCATCTCCGCTTTTGCCGCACTGACTTTTACCCCGATGCTCGCAACCAAGCTATTAAAGCACCGGGAGAAACAGAACTGGTTTTACCGGAAAACAGAACCTTTCTTCGAAGGAATGAACCGTATCTATTCCCGTTCGCTCAACGCCTTCCTACGGAAACGTGTCATTGCCATTCCGTTTACCATTATCACACTGGTGCTCATTGGTTATTTATGGGGAGAAATTCCTGCCGAAATGGCCCCATTGGAGGACCGTTCGCAAATCAATATCCGGACCCGTGCGGCAGAAGGCGCCAGCTATGAATACATACGCGATTATACGGAAGAAATCAACACATTAGTAGATTCTATCGTACCGGATGCTGCTTTCGTCTCCGCCCGCGTATCCAGTGGTAGCGGAAACATTCAGATTACCTTGAAAGACATCAAGGAACGCGACTATACGCAGATGCAGGTGGCCGAACAGATTTCGAAAGCCATCCGTACCCACACCAAAGCACGTTCCTTCGTACAGCAGCAGTCTTCTTTCGGTGGCCGAAGATCAAGCATGCCGGTCCAGTATGTATTGCAGGCCGTCAGCATTGAAAAGCTACAGGAGGTACTACCGGAGTTTCTGGCACAAGTGTACGACAACCCGACCTTCCAGATGGCCGACGTAGACTTGAAGTTCAGTAGTCCGGAAATGCGTGTCACCATCAACCGCGACAAAGCAGGTACCATGGGAGTAAGCGTGCGCGACATTGGAGAAACCTTGCAATACGGATTAAGCGGACAACGTATGGGATATTTCTATATGAACGGGAAACAATATGAAATTCTCGGTCAGATTAACCGACAGCAACGCAACCAGCCTGCCAATATCAAATCCATCTATATCCGCAGCGACAAGGGAGAAATGATTCAGCTGGACAACCTGGTGGAATTCATAGAAGCGGTAGCGCCTCCCAAACTGTATCACTACAACCGCTTTATATCAGCTACGATTTCTGCCGGACTGGCTGAAGGAAAAACCATTGGTGACGGCCTGGACGAGATGGATAAGATTGCAGCCAACGTACTGGATGACACCTTCCGTACGGCTTTGTCGGGCGACTCAAAGGAATATCGTGAAAGTTCTTCCAGCCTGATGTTCGCCTTTATTCTGGCACTTGTACTGATTTACCTGATACTTTCCGCGCAGTTTGAAAGTTTCAAGGACCCGTTCATCATCATGCTGACTGTCCCTCTGGCCATTGCCGGAGCCTTGGTCTTCATGTATTTCGGAGACATTACCATGAACATTTTCAGCCAGATTGGTATCATCATGCTGATTGGTCTGGTAGCCAAGAACGGTATTTTGATTGTAGAGTTTGCCAACCAAAAACAAGAAGCAGGAGAAGACAAGATGCAGGCCATCCGCGATGCTGCCCTTCAGCGTTTACGCCCCATCCTGATGACCAGTGCTTCTACCATCCTGGGCTTGCTTCCATTGGCTTTTGCCTCGGGAGAAGGAGCCAATCAGCGCATTGCCATGGGAGTAGCTGTAGTAGGTGGTATGCTGGTATCTACCTTCCTGACCATGTACATTGTGCCTGCCATCTATTCGTATATTTCGACAAACCGTGCTAAAAAAGAAAGAAAATGAAAAAACGGGCTATTTATTTCATGATATGTCTGCTGGGAGGCGGAATAACCGCACAAGCCCAGTACACCTATACGCTAAAACAGTGCCTGGAAGAGGGACTGGCGAACAACTATTCACTCCGCATCACCCGCAACGAAGAGCAGATAAGTAAAAACAATGCGACGTTAGGGAATGCCGGCTACTTGCCCACGGTGGATTTGACTGCCGGGTATACCGGAAATGCAGACAACAGCAATACGAAGGCACGGGCAACGGGTGAAACCACCAAGCTTCGTGGCGTGTATGACCAGACCCTGGATGCTGGCGTAGATTTGAACTGGACCATCTTTGACGGCTTCAATATCAGCACCACTTACAAGCAACTGAAAGAACTGGAACGTCAAGGTGCCACCAATACCCGAATTGCCATTGAGGATTTCATTGCCAGTCTTACTGCAGAGTATTATAATTACATCCAGCAGGAAATCCGTTTGAAAAACTTCCGCTATGCCGTGTCACTGTCCAGAGAACGCCTGCGTATCGTAGAAGAACGTTATCATATCGGAAATTTCTCCCGACTGGACTATCAGCAGGCCACCGTCGACTTTAATGCTGACCGGGCACAGTATATCAAACAAAGAGAGCTGGTACACACCTCGCGTATCAATCTTAATGAACTGATGGCCGCCAAAGACATGGACCGCCCACTCAGTGTGAAAGATTCTGTGATTGACGTAAACGAAAGCCTGGAATTCAATGATTTGTGGGAAGGAGCCCTTCAAACCAATGCCTCCTTACTGCAAGCCGACCAAAACACCGTATTGGCTCAGTTGGATTATAAAAAGGTATTGTCGCGCAACTATCCGTATGTACGACTGAATGCGGGTTACGGATACACCCTCAACAAATACGACGTAAATGCCACACGCCAACGAAGCAACTGGGGATTCAGCGGAGGCGTCACTATTGGATTCAATATCTTCGACGGTAACCGGAAACGGGAAAAACGAAATGCCAGCCTGGCCATACGCAATGCACAATTTGCCCGCGATGAACTGGAACAAAGCTTACGGGCCGACCTGAGCAACCTGTGGCAGGCTTACCGAAACAACCTTCGCCTGCTGGAACTGGAACGTCAAAACCTGGTTTCTGCTAAAGAGAACCATGAAATCGCCAAGGAACGTTACCTGCTGGGCGACTTATCAGGTATTGAAATGCGTGAAGCACAAAAAAGTCTGCTTGACGCCGAAGAACGAATTCTTTCTGCCGAATACGATACCAAGATGTGCGAAATCTCTTTACTGCAGCTCAGCGGAAAGGTTACACAATATCTGAAATAAGATATTCAGTAATTTTTCCTACCTTTGTCGGACAATAAAAAAACAGACAAAGAAATGGGGCTTTTTATTCGAAAAAGTATAGAGGCTTTACAAGCAGAAGCCAAAGAAACTGGAAGTGGTACCCTTAAACGAGTGCTGGGTCCTGTCAGCCTGGTAGCTCTCGGGGTAGGTGTAATTATCGGAGCCGGATTATTTTCCATTACCGGAACCGTAGCTGCATCGTATACCGGACCAGCTATCACACTTTCCTTTATTATTGCAGCCATCGGCTGTTGTTTTGCCGGACTCTGTTATGCAGAATTTGCTTCCATGATTCCGGTATCCGGGAGTGCCTATACCTACTCCTACGCCACCATGGGAGAACTTATTGCCTGGATTATCGGATGGGACTTAGTATTGGAATATACCGTAGCAGCCACGACTGTCAGTATCAGCTGGAGCCGCTATATGACTGTATTCCTGCAAGGAGTAGGCATAGATTTACCCCATGCATTTACAGCATGTCCATGGGACGGGGGCATTGTCAACATTCCAGCCATGATAATCGTGGTCCTCATGAGCCTGATTCTGATGCGAGGCACCGCCGGAAGCTCTTTCTTTAACGGACTGATTGTCTTTCTGAAAATAGCTGTCATCCTGATTTTTGTGGTACTCGGCTGGCAGTTTATTCAAAATGAGAACTATACTCCTTACATTCCAGCCAATACCGGTACATTGGGAGAATTCGGTGTTTCCGGGATTTTCCGTGGAGCAGCGATTGTCTTTTTCGCCTTTTTAGGATTCGATGCGGTAAGCACGGCGGCACAGGAAACCAAAAATCCGAAACGGGATATGCCCATCGGTATTCTAGTATCCTTGCTGGTCTGCACCATCTTATATATTCTCTTTGCACATGTCATGACAGGAGTAGCCCATTACAGTGACTTCAGTGGACAGGTGGGAATTGCTCCGGTAGCTGTAGCCATTGAAAAGATGGGGCATCCCGATGCTGCAGGTATTATACAACCCGCTTATCCGTGGTTGAACAAGGCCATCATCCTGGCCATTCTGTTCGGATACTGCTCGGTAATCATGGTCACCCTACTCGGACAAAGCCGTGTATTCCTGAGCATGAGCCGCGACGGTCTTTTGCCACCGTTCTTTTCCAAAATCAACCAGCGTTTCCGCACACCGGTACACAGCAACTGCCTGTTTATGGTACTTGTCAGCCTGTTGGCCGGATTTATCCCGGCACAAGTAGCCGGTGAAATGACCAGTATCGGTACGCTTCTGGCATTCACCTTGGTCTGCGCAGCTATCCTGATTGTACGCAAGACCATGCCCGACGTACCTCGCGCCTTCAAAACTCCCTTCGTACCCTTCGTTCCGATTATGGGTATCCTCACCTGCCTGTGCATGATGAGCTTCCTTCCGGCCGATACCTGGATACGTCTGGTGCTGTGGATGCTTATCGGACTGGATGTCTATGCTTCATACGGAATCCATCACAGCAAACTGGAATACGGTCAAAAGCACCGGAAGGGAGATATTGTATTAAACCTGACCGGACTTATTTTGTCTATTCTAAGTGTAATTACCGGACTATGGCATCAGCAGACCGTAGGATGGGATGCAGACAAGACCCTGCTAACCATCTCTTTTGTATTTGCCTTCACACACTGCGCTTTTTACATGTGGCGAATCTGGAAACATCCGCACAATCGGACCAAGGTTTCTTAAAAGAAGTTATAAAAAATCGTCAGGAACAGAAAAAACGAATAATAAACCACAACCAACATATAAAAAAGCTGTTATTTTACAGCGATTTATACTATTATGGATAAGAATATATTGTACACGGCTATTCAGGCCGCCCTTGCTGCGGGAGCAGAAATTATGTCTGTCTACACAGACCCGAAAGCAGATTTTGAAATAGAAAAGAAAGCGGACAATTCTCCGCTGACCATTGCCGACCGCAAGTCGCATGCAATTATAGCCCAAGCACTGGCTGTGACTCCTTACCCCGTTTTGAGCGAAGAAGGAGCTAAAATCGCTCCAGAAGAAAGACAACAATGGAAAGAGCTGTGGGTAGTCGACCCACTAGACGGTACTAAGGAATTCATCAAGCGTAACGGAGAATTTACCGTAAACATTGCCTATGTAAAGAATGGTTGTCCTGAAGCGGGAGTCATTTACATTCCGGTAAAGCAGGAACTCTATTTTGCCGACATTGAACTGGGAGCCTACAAAATCAAAGATATTACCGATACAGAAGCTTATCCGTCGCTGGATGCACTGATAGAGCAAGCCGAACGTCTGCCGTATGCCAACCGGACAGACGATACGTTCATTATTGTGGCTTCACGCTCACACCTGACTCCCGAAACGGAAGCTTACATCCATGAAATGCAGCAAAAACATGCACACGTGGAAACAATTTCAAAGGGAAGTTCGTTAAAGCTGTGCCTCATTGCCGAAGGAAACGCGGACGTATATCCCCGCTTCGCTCCCACGATGGAATGGGACACCGCAGCCGGCCATGCCATTATCCGTGCTGCCGGAAAGGAAGTCTATCAGGCTGGAAAAACAGAACCGCTACAATATAATAAAACAGACCTGCTGAACCCCTGGTTCATTGCAGAATAACCCCCAATTTATGTCTACTGAGATTATCATCGTACTTCTTTCACTCGTGGCCATGCTGGCCGCACTGATTATGGACAAGATGCGACCGGGAATGATTTTGTTCTCGGTGGTGGTGATTTTTCTTTGCACGGGTATCCTTACCCCTAAAGAAATGCTGGAAGGCTTCAGCAACAAAGGCATGATTACCGTAGCCATGCTGTTTCTGATAAGCGAGGGTGTCCGTCAGAGCAATGCCTTGTCACAGCTTATCAAAAAACTGCTGCCACAGCAGACCACTTCGGTCTTCCGGGCACAAATACGCATGCTGCCCAGCATTGCCTTCATTTCCGCTTTCCTGAACAATACCCCGATAGTAGTCATTTTTGCCCCTATCATCAAACGGTGGGCCGGCTACGTCAAACTTCCGGCCACTTATTTCCTGATTCCCCTTTCGTATGTGACCATTCTCGGAGGCATCTGCACCCTGATTGGCACTTCTACCAACCTGGTAGTCCACAGCATGATTCTTGACGCAGGACTGAAAGGGTTCAGCATGTTCGAACTCGGAAAAGTGGGAGTCTTTATCGCCCTGGCCGGCATCATCTACCTGCTTCTGTTCTCTAAAAAGCTCTTGCCTTCCGACCGTCCGGAAACCACCAGCGAAGAAGATGGCGATTCTTCATTGCACCTGGTAGAAGCCGTAATCGGCCCCCGGTTCCCGGGAATCAACAAGACGGTCAGCGAATTTGATTTCAAGCGCCATTACGGAGCTGAAGTAAAAGAACTTCGCCGCAGCGGACGCACCTATAAGAATCTGAGCGAGGTCAGTTTCCGGGAGGGTGACACACTGGTGGTGCTGACTGATGACAGTTTCATCCAGACATGGGGAGAATCATCCGTCTTCCTGATGCTGGCCAACGGAAAAGAATACGAACCTGCCGGCAAAAAGAAACGCTGGTTTACCCTTTTCCTGCTCCTGTTCATGATTGTAGGGGCCACCGTGGGCGAACTGCCGGGTATTGAAAAATACCTTCCAGAAGGCATCAAGCTGGATATGTTCTTTTTCGTTTCCATCACTACGGTCATCATGGCATGGAGCAAAATATTCCCTCCACAGAAATACACCAAATATATTTCATGGGATATTCTGATTACCATTGCCTGCGCTTTTGCCATCAGCAAGGCCATGGAAAATTCCGGGGTGGCCGATTTGCTGGCCGGATACATCATCAACCTGGGACATAATTACAGTCCCTACGTATTGCTGGCCGTGCTGTTCATCATTACAAACATCTTTACAGAGCTGATTACCAACAATGCAGCGGCAGCACTGTCTTTCCCCATTGCCTTGTCATTGTCCACCCAGCTGGGCATCAATCCCATGCCGTTCTTCGTGGTCATCTGCATGGCAGCCTCAGCCAGCTTCTCCACTCCCATCGGCTATCAGACCAACCTGATTGTACAAGGTATCGGAAATTACAAGTTCACCGACTTCGTCCGCATCGGATTGCCGCTGAACATCATCACGTTTCTGATTTCCGTTTTCCTCATCCCGCTGATATGGCCGTTTTAAAACTGATTTAAATACGCTTTAAAATATGAACAACCAAGAAACAAATCATATCTATCCGATATTCGACCGCATGTTAGGGCGTGCCGACAAAGAAGAATTGCTGAAACAACACGGACTCATGATCTGGTTTACCGGACTGAGCGGTTCCGGAAAAAGTACCATCGCCATTGCTCTGGAACGTGAACTGCAGCAACGCGGCCTGCTATGCCGTATCCTGGATGGCGATAACATCCGCAGCGGCATCAACAACAACTTAGGATTCTCGGCAGAAGACCGTGTAGAAAACATTCGCCGCATTGCAGAAGTCGGCAAGCTGTTTGTCGATACCGGTATCATCACTCTGGCCGCTTTTATCAGCCCCAACAATGAAATACGTGAAATGGCTGCCGGAATTATCGGAAAAGAAGATTTCTTAGAAATCTACGTCAGCACGCCGTTAGAAGAATGTGAGCGTCGTGATGTAAAAGGCCTTTATGCCAAGGCACGCCGTGGAGAAATCAAGAACTTCACCGGTATCTCTGCTCCGTTCGAAGCTCCGGCTCATCCGGCTCTTTCGCTCGACACATCAAAATTATCCCTCAAAGAATCTGTCGACCAGCTACTCGACCTGATTCTTCCGAAAGTAATCAAAAAATAAACATATATAACCATGCAAGAAGAATACAATTTAAGCCACCTGAAAGAACTCGAAGCCGAGTCTATTCACATTATTCGTGAGGTAGCTGCTGAATTTGAAAATCCGGTGATGCTCTACAGTATCGGAAAAGACTCATCCGTCATGGTCCGTCTGGCTGAAAAAGCCTTCGCTCCGGGAAAAGTACCTTTCCCACTGATGCACATCGACTCCAAATGGAAATTCAAGGAAATGATTCAGTTCCGCGATGAATATGCCAAGAAATACGGCTGGAACCTGATTGTAGAAAGCAACATGGAAGCTTTCAAGGCAGGCGTAGGCCCCTTCACTCACGGAAGTAAGGTACATACCGACCTGATGAAGACACAGGCCCTGCTTCATGCCCTCGACAAATATAAATTTGACGCAGCCTTCGGTGGCGCACGCCGCGACGAAGAGAAATCACGTGCCAAGGAACGTATCTTCTCTTTCCGTAACGAGTTCCACCAGTGGGACCCCAAGAACCAGCGTCCGGAACTTTGGGACATCTACAATGCCCGCATCCGCAAAGGAGAAAGCATCCGTGTGTTCCCATTGAGTAACTGGACCGAACTGGACATCTGGCAGTACATCCGTCTGGAAAATATCCCCATCGTACCGTTGTATTTCGCAAAGGTACGTCCGGTGGTCAACATCGACGGACAGCTGATTATGCCCGATGACGACCGTCTGCCGGAAAAATACCGCGACAAGATTGAAATGAAGAAAATCCGTTTCCGCACCTTAGGGTGCTGGCCGCTGACAGGAGCCATTGAAAGCGAAGCCGATACCATCGAAAAGATTGTAGAGGAAATGATGACCACCACCAAGAGTGAACGTACGACTCGTGTCATCGACTTCGACCAAGAAGCCAGTATGGAACAAAAGAAACGTGAAGGATATTTTTAATTACGCAACAACATGGAAGAATTAGATAGAAGCAAATCAGGCAACCCGATGGAAGGAGAAGCCAGAGGCAAAATGTCCATCGAAGAATTCCTGGCAAAAGATGAACAAAAAGACCTGCTCCGTTTCCTGACCGCAGGTTCAGTAGACGACGGTAAATCTACCCTAATCGGTCGTCTGCTGTTCGACAGTAAGAAATTGTATGAAGACCAGCTCGATGCTTTGGAACGCGACAGCAAACGTATGGGAAATGCTGGTGAACACATCGACTACGCCCTGCTGCTCGACGGGCTGAAAGCTGAACGTGAACAAGGTATCACTATCGATGTGGCTTACCGTTATTTCTCTACCAACAACCGTAAGTTCATCATTGCCGACACTCCGGGACACGAACAATACACTCGTAACATGATTACCGGCGGTTCGACTGCCAACCTGGCCGTCATCCTGGTAGATGCCCGTACCGGCGTCATCACCCAGACCCGCCGTCATACCTATCTGGTATCCTTGCTGGGTATCAAGCACGTGGTACTGGCCGTCAACAAGATGGACCTGGTAGACTATTCGAAGGAAGTGTTCGACAAGATTGTAGCCGACTACATGGCCTTCATCACTCCGCTGGGTATCCCCGACGTACAGTGCATTCCACTTTCAGCCCTTGAAGGTGACAATGTAGTAGAAAAATCCGACCGCACTCCATGGTATGAAGGTCCGGCCTTGTTGGAATTCCTTGAAACCGTACATATCGGTAACGACCATAATCTGAACGACTTCCGCTATCCGGTACAGTATGTGCTCCGCCCGAACCTCGACTTCCGCGGTTTCTGTGGAAAGGTAGCTTCCGGCGTCATCCGCAAAGGCGATGAGGTAGTAGCTCTTCCTTCCGGCAAACGTTCGCATGTAAAAAGCATCGTGACCTACGACGGAGAACTCGACTATGCCTTCCCGCCTATGTCTGTAACCCTGACACTGGAAGACGAAATCGACGTATCCCGTGGCGAAATGCTGGTACACCCGGACAACATGCCGCTGATTGGACGTAACTTCGAAGCCATGCTCGTGTGGATGGACGAAGAAAAGATGGACATGGAAAAATCTTTCTTCCTGAAACAGACCACCAATACCAGCCGCACCCGTATCGACAGCATCAAGTACAAGGTAGATATCAACACCATGGAACACCTGTCTGTAGAAAACGGACGTCTGACCAAGGAAGATGTTCCTATGCAGCTCAACCAGATAGCCCATGTGGTACTGACTTCTTCCAAGGAGCTGTTCTTCGACCCATATACAAAGAACAAAGCTACCGGTGCCTTCATCCTGATTGACCCGATTACCAACAACACCAGTGCAGTAGGTATGATTATCAATCAGGTGGCCGACAAAGACATGCACAACCAAATGGAACTGCCTGTCCTCAATCTGCCGAAACTGGGAATTGCTCCAGAACACTACGATGCCATTAAACGTGCCGTAAAAGAACTGGAACGTCAAGGTATCGCAATTGAATTAAAAGTTTAATTGACAAGTTGAGTTTTTCAACTGTCAATTGCCAATTATTAATTATCAATTAAAAGAAATGGGATTACTTGAATTCAACAAACTCCCCATCAATACTTTAGTGGGAGCCGACTGGAAGACCTTCAACCAGATAACCGCTGGTCGTACCATCGATCCTGCGTATAAAGGAAAATACCGCCTGACCAAGGCTGTATGCCGCCTGTTATCTACACTGGCTCCTCTGCAGGACAAACGTTACGAAAAGCTGTTGGCCGACAAGCCACTGGAACACGATCCTGTATTTATCCTCGGGCACTGGCGCAGTGGAACCACGTTCATGCACAACGTATTTTCTTGCGACAAGCACTTCGGCTATAATACTACCTATCAAACAGTATTCCCACACCTGATGATGTGGGGACAGCCTTTCTTCAAGAAGAACATGAGCTGGCTGATGCCGGACAAACGCCCGACCGATAACATGGAACTTGCCGTAGATCTTCCGCAAGAAGAAGAATTTGCCTTGGCTAACATGATGCCCTACACGTACTATAACTTCTGGTTCCTACCTAAACACATGCAGGAATATGCCGACAAGTACCTGTTGTTCGATGACATCAGCGAGGCCGAACTGAAAGTGTTTGAAGAAACCTTTACCAAACTCATCAAGATTTCTTTGTGGAACACTCACGGTACACAGTTCCTCAGCAAAAATCCGCCGCATACCGGACGTGTGAAAGAGCTGGTGAAAATGTTCCCTAACGCTAAATTCATCTACCTGATGCGTAACCCGTACACCGTATTTGAATCTACACGCAGCTTCTTCACCAATACCATCCAACCGTTGAAATTGCAGGACATCAGCAATGAAGAACTGCAAGAAAACATTCTTTCGGTTTATGCTAAATTGTACCATAAGTACGAAGCCGACAAGAAGTTCATTCCGGAAGGCAACCTGGTAGAAGTCCGCTTTGAAGACTACGAAACCAATGCCTTTGATATGACACAGGAAATTTACCAAAAACTGCAGATTCCAGGCTTTGAGGACGCTCGTGCCGACATCGAAGCTTACGTCAACAAAAAGAAAGGTTACAAGAAAAACAAATACCAATACAAACCTGAGACGGTAGAACTGGTGGAAAAGAACTGGTCGTTCGCCTTAGAGCAGTGGGGGTATAAATTGTAAGACTAAACTCAATAGAACAAAAAATGCGGGACATACGTTCCGCATTTTTTGTTACACATTCTCCAATCTGTTTACTTACATACGATTCGGAAGCCTACAGCCGTTTTCAGATGAGCTAAATCAGGATAAACAATACTCAATCCATCAGCCTCTTGCTTCCATTCTATCTTATTCTTCTCTCCCAATAATTCCACAGAAGTCACCTGCTTTTGTCCTGTACCCGCATCACTTCCTAAAGAGACGATTTTCAGTTTATCACCAGCCTTTGGCACAGTCATACACCAAGCATAGATGGCCCCATCTTTGCCTACTGTAAAACGAAAATCGGTGGTATAGAAGCTTTCCCCGTCGATCCAGCGTCTTATTATAAAAATCCGCTATTACCCGTTGCATGGCATCACATTTGTATCCAGTACCTGTTCCAGAGCCACTGAAAGGTTGCTGGTCCGTACCGTCTGTATAAATGAAATCCGGATTGTATTTATCTACGGCATCCATCATTCTCAACGCCCACCATTTGGCATACCATTCGGCATACTCCAGATGGTCGCTAAAGATACCAGCCTGAGGAGGAGACCATCTTGAGTTAGCCGCCTCAGCCACCGTTTCATACTCCCCCAAATTAATCCCATAAAGATATTTAGGGTCTAATCCTTCCCACCATTTACCTTTGCCGTCGGCCAGTGTCAGGTTTCCGTCGTATGGCACTCCTTTCTTATCACCTTTTGTATCACTTTGAAAAGCAGTTTGCCACCACCAGGAATACTCATGATGGAAGGTAAGCCCAAAACGGATTCCTGCCTTTCTTGCAGCTTTCTCCCACTCACCAATCAAATCACGCTTCGGGCCTAGACGCGTAGAGTTCCAAGGCTGATATTTAGAATCCCACATATCAAACTGGTCATGATGCACACCCTGGATGATAAGAAATCTTGCTCCAGCATCCTTGTAAATATCCACCAGAGCCTGCGGGTTAAACTTCTTCGGATTCCAGTCGCGCAATACCTCCTTGTATCCCACTTCTGAGGGATGTCCATAATTTTTCAGATGATTTTCATACGCCGATGTCCCCTCCACGTACATTTTTCGGGCATACCAGTCGCCACTTTCTCCTGCCGACTGCGGTCCAAAATGTATCCAGATTCCGAATTTGGAATCCCTCAACCATTCCGGTGTACCCGGATAATTTGCCTCAATCGACTTCCACGTGGGGGCATACGGCCCAGAAGTTATCGGCAAATCTAATTTTACCTCTTCAAAAGTCTGAATATTCCTCATCGGGACAGAATTCTCGGCCAACGGTTTGTGTACTGACGGTATCGTTCCTAACTGATAATTCACCCCATTAGTCTGTTGCTGGGAAAAAGCCATCGCACAAACCCCCAACCACAAACAACCTAACATTATAAATTGGTTCATATCTATTCCTATTTTTATAAAATCACATAATTCTTTTTACAAATATAGATGGAAAATTAAGCGAAAAAATAGGATAAAAATGTAAGATTATAGGAGGAAATCGATGATTTAATATAAGTAAGGGATATTCAGAATCGAAATTCTTAGAAACAAACATAACCACTCCATAAACCCGACAATCTCATAATCAAGGTTACGGTTAACTTACTTCCATAACAAACTCTCCATTCTCTATTTGCAGCTGATTTCTCAAATTGATTCGATTAATTATCACTTTACGCCAATCGACCAAACTCTTTTGTCCGATTTTTTTGTACTAACTAAAAAAATATTCCACAAATCAGAAATGAAAAAAAGGAATAAGATACACCACATTTCTCATAAATCATCTAACTGAAGCATCAATCACACAATATATAAAACAAATATTACTCGACCATTAAATAACAATGATCGAGTAATACTTGTCTTAAATTGTGTAAAGCAATATTTCTATAAAAATAATAGATTCATTCTATAGCTATTATTTTTCGGCTGGAGAATCTGCTTTCAACGGCCAATACGGATTCTGATACAGAATAGATTGTTCAACTGTAACTCTATCAGAAGAAGTCAACTGGAACTGTTTAATAGGCAGAGGTTCAAGATAATGGGCCATAGACCAAACAAAACCATCACGATACAAGTTACCAGATGTCATATTCTTTTCAAAAGGTCTCAAATATTCACCTAAATTTACATTTGAAACAGTTGCAGAAGAAGAACCATCATCCACTAAATCTTCCGCTTCATACCAGTTCTGCATTGGAGTATTCCACAAATGGAAACCTTCCACATGATAAGGAGTGGTAATCATCTGATCCATTGCTCTCCAACGCAACAAGTCCATCCAACGCAGTCCTTCTGCCATAAGTTCACAGCGACGTTCACGACGAATATTATACAACACTTTATCCTGTAACAAAGTTCCAGCAGTATAAGCTCCCCAATCCAAAACTTCTTTATCCATTTCTGTAGCGTCAATCATGGTCGTAGGATTAACCGCAGTGCCTTCAAATCCAGCTGCTTCTCTAATAAGTTTCCAATATTCCATAATCTTACCAGAATTCAAGTCTCTGGTCAACAAATATTGGGCTTCCATATAATTCAGCAAAGCTTCTGTTGCTCTAAATACAACAGCACCTGTATAACCATTACCATTTCCACACAAATCTTTATCGAATGTACCTCCCTTTCTAATAGTATATCCTGTACTATAACCTTTTTCCGCATTCATATTCGTAATGTCTGGATAAGGTTCTACTTCTACCCCATGAGTTTCTTGAGAGGTCATATTTTTAAACAAATTCTTTTGATCAGGTTCTTTCAAGAAAATATGCAATCTAGGATCTGCATTTTCTCTAATCTTAGCCAATGTTACATCATCATAAACAAAACCTGTATGAGGAGCATAATGTGGTTTTCCATCCTTCATTACAAAAGATTCCACCATACTTCTTGTCAATCCCACCCCATTGTTCCCATGCTGAATACCGACTTCTACATTATTTACTACACCAAGTCCCTTACTATATTCACGCCATAACAGAACATCGGGGAAAGTAGACATATCAGTATTTCCGAACATACTGAAATAAGGATTATCTGGATCGTCTTCAGATTGCGGAACTTTCCCTGTATTCTGAGTCAAACTATTCTTATACTTTTCGGCCACAGTTTCGGCACTGGCAACAGCTTCATTCAAGAAAAACTCAATTTCTTTATCTATCGTTCCCAATGGATACTCATAAGAAGTATTATAATCTTTCGATTTACCAGGCCATCCTTCCCCATTTGGAACAAAAGCAGTACCTTTGAAATTTTCCAACCAAGAAGCTTCAAACAAAGCAACTCTAGATTTCAGCAGTTTTGCGACATCCGGAGAGATTCGATTCTTCCGAGTATCAAAATTATCGCTCATGTATTCTACCGCATGCCCTAAATCTTCCAAAATAAACCGAGCGACCTCGTTTCTTGGAGAACGCTTATTCATTTCAATCAAATATTCTTCATCCAAAGGTAAATCTTCTTTAACAATAGGCAAATCTCCCCATTTCTGCAACATAGTAAAATATGCATAAGCTCTCAAAAAGTACAATTCACCAATATATTGACGAATATTCTTTTCAGAACCAGTCACTTCTTTGTTATTATAATTAGTAAGAGACTGTTTCAACGAGTAATTTATATTATGAATATTCTCCCAGTTCCAGTTATCATTTTCCAATGCAACTTTCCACTGGCCTTTTGCATATTTTACATCAGGATTAAATCCGACCTGATTATCCGTACCACTATCCAAACCAAAGATTCCAAAACTCCAGTTTGTATGAGAAGGCAACACCTCAGTATAAAGTTTATTCACAGCAGCCTGAATCTGTGCCTCATCTTTATAATATTCAGTCGGAACAACTAAAGATAATGGCTCTTTATCCAAAAAATCTTCACATGAGCCAAGACTAAATGCTGCAAGAGTTATACAGCTTAAAATTATATTTCTATTCATAACAGTCAACTATTAAAATGAAACATTTAAACCACAAGATAATGTTCTAGACAAAGGATAACCAATACCTCCTACACCGCTAGAGATAGTTTCCGGATCGAATTGTTTGACCAAACTTGTTCCTGTCCACAAATTTTCTCCCGAGAAGTAAATTCTTAAATCTTGAATGCCAATCTTAGATACTACTGATTTAGGCAAAGTATATCCAATCTGCAGGTTTTTCAGTCTGATATATGCGGCATTCTGCAAATAGCCTGTCTGAGTCTGCAAATTCTTATCGTTATACAAAGGACGTGGCAGATAAGCATTAATATTTGCACTCTGGTATCCCTCTTTTACTGACCAAGTATTTTCATCTCTAAAGTAATCATGTACATCTGAAATACCGAAAGAGCTCCACATTCCTCGGCTATTCGCACCAAAGAGATAACCACTACCTTGCCAGAAGTCTCTCTTCATTACTCCCTGGAAAAACATTCTAATATCAAATCCTTTCCAACTTGCATATAAGTCCAAGCCAAACAAGAATCTTGGAGTACTGTTACCGATTACTTTCATATCACCCGTATCTCCCAATCTTCCAGAGCCACTTGAAATCTTACCGTCACCATCTATATCTGCATACATAATATCTCCAGCACGCCAGTCAGAACCCAGTGCATCCTGACCTCCGTTCGGCAAACCTTGTAGATGCTCGGTCATCTGAGCATCTGTCCTTGCCAGCCCTTTCGTTACATATCCCCAGATTTCATTAATTTCCCGTCCTTCAATGTATGTAGAAATAGATTGTGTCGGGTTATTAGGATACCTGGTAATAAACGTACGGGCATCAGAAAGATTAAACTTAGCTCCATAACTGAAATCATTCCCTATCATGTCATTCCAACCGATAGAAAGTTCCCAACCTCTGGTTCGCAAGTCGGTATTATTAGTTACAGGCACAGCTGTACCCAAAATAGATGGCAACTCAGGTGCATTACCAATCATATTCTTTGTATTTCTGACATAATATTCAAAACTTCCTGTAAGTCTGTTATTCAACAATCCCCAATCCAAACCGATATTGTATGATTCGATTGTTTCCCATGTCAACAATGGAGAAACTAATGCTGGTACAGTTGCTGTATTGGGTCTTCTGCCATTCATCATCCATTCCCCATTTGCCGATCCCACAACCATTGTCTGGTAAGTCTGATACCAGTTGGTTGTATTCTGGTTTCCAAGTGTACCATATGAACCTCTCAACTTTAAAGTTCCTATTACGGACGACAACGGCTCAAAGAACTCTTCTCTGGCAATATTCCATCCTAAAGAGAAAGAAGGGAATAACTTCCACTGATTCCCTTTCTGGAATCTGGAAGTTCCATCATATCTCAAATTCGCTTCAAACAGATATTTATCATTGTAATTATAATTGAAACGTCCAAAAAATCCTGCCGTAGACCATGAATTTCTATATCCGCTCACTTCCGGAGTTATCAGATTTCCGTCATAATCCAAACCAGTGGTCAAATCTACATCCGGCTTATTAGGGAACATAATACCATCTCTTCCCAAACTATAATACTTTTGGTTCAAATTTTCAGCCTGGAAACCAGCCATCACGTGAAGATTATGCACATCATTGATAGAGAAAGTATAATCTGAATAGATATTTACATTAAAGTAATTCTCTTTCAGGTTAGATTCACTTACGTATGAAGTTTTGTCATACACATACGGATTTCCATTTACGTCATGATTATATAACATCTGTCTGTCCACATGCTCATTCTGATTTTTGATTCTATAATTCAAATCAATATGTGTTTTCCAATTCTTTATCGGCTCTATCAAAAAACCTAATTGATGGTAAATATTATCTGTCTGCTGAGTAGTCTCACCACCTTCTGCTATTCCCAAAGAAGGAGAAGGGGTAGAATAGTAATAACCATTTGCGTCATACAAGGACAAAACAGGCCATCCCATGGCATCATACAAATCATCATTAAGACCTGTTGGTCGCAAGTAATCTTCACGAGTAAAACGCATTGTATAGTTCATCTGCAACCAATCCGTAACTTTTGAGGAGATTTTAGCTGTTCCATTGTATCTATCCAGACCATCATCCGCAAGATTCATGAATCCTCCTTGTCCTAAGTAGTTCAAACTTACATAATAGTTCAGTTTCTCACTACCTCCACTCACACTAAGATTGTGCTCTTGAGAAAACGTCCAGGTTTTAAAGATAGTAGAAAACCAATCTACATCATCAATACCTTCCGCGAATCCATCCTCCCAATATCCATCACTCTTAGCAGGTGTACCATATAAAATCGTTCCGTCATCTGTAATACGGGTTCCAGGGCCATAAGGTTTCGCATTGCGGAAAGCCACAATCTTATCCATACGTTCCTTAGAGAAATAAATTCCACCTCCTCCATTAGTATTGGCATCGTTCACCCAGCTACCGAAATCCACAGAATTCATTGAATGAGTCATGCGAATAGGAGTAGCCCATCTAAAACTATTATTATAATTGAATCGTGTCTTTCCTCCAGTCGCGCCAGATTTAGTAGTTACCAGAATCACACCAAATGGAGCACGTGAACCATAAATAGAAGAGGCTGCTGCATCCTTTAAGACAGATATACTCGCAATATCTTGCGGATTCAAAGAATTCAAATCACCTTCCATCCCATCAATTAAAACCAAAGGACTTCCACTTGATCCTTCACCAATCGTAGAAACACCACGTATATTTATACTAGGTGCGCTATTTAAATCACCACTAGACTGAGTAATCTGTAACCCTGGAACAATACCTTGTAATGCCTGAGAAGCATTGGTAACTGGTCTATTTCGTAATTCCTTATCATCAACCACGCTTACAGAACCTGTTAAGTTTACTTTCTTCTGTGTTCCAAATCCCACTACCACAACTTCGTCCATCATTTCGGTATCTTCTTTCAAAGTAATAGCTAGTGGTCCTGACTTTATCTGAGAAGATGCAAACTCCTGACTTTTGTATCCAATATAACTAATAGACAATGTACCATTCTCTGAAAGTTCCAATGTATATTTACCATCAAAATCAGTCACTGTGCCATTGGTCGTACCTTTTTCAACTACTGTTGCCCCAATAATAGGTTCACCATTTGCATCTTTCACAACTCCAGTTACTGTCTTCTTTTTCCCTGAGGTTGTTTGGTGTTGATTAGTTTTCTTAACAACAATATTTTTCCCCTGAATTTCATATGATACATTTTGTCCCTTCAGTATTTGAGCCACAGCATCTTTCAACTGACTAGCATCAACAGAAACCGTGCGATCTGTATCCAAATCACCTGCTATGTACACAAAAGAATACCCACTCTTGGTTTGTAATTCAGCAATTGCTTTTTTTACTGGAACATTGTTCATTTTTAACGATATACTCTGCGAGTATATGCTTAAATTAAGGCACAACAAAGCCCCGGCCATTAACATGGCTTTCTTCCTGTAATTCATAAACTTAAGATTTTAAGATTAAAAACTTCTGATAAAAGACGTTTTACAAGAAATGTTTTATTACTTTTACTGCATTCCTTAGAAAACATCTTAAAAACTAATGAGTTAGAAAGGACCTAAGGTATTGCCAGAAGAACTTCCCCTTCTTCCGTTTTTATATCCTCTCCCCCAATACTCAATTAGGTATCCATATTCTGCATAACTTTAAGGTTTTAGTGTGTTTGACAATCAATTAATATAAGGTTATTTCTTTATTTTCTTGTTTATAACATACTTTTCCTGTCTTTTCCAACGCTTGTAATATCTCATTTATACCTTGTTCATCGCGACTAAAACTTCCATAAAAGCGAAAGTCCCGAAGAGAATCTGTAGCAAAAGTTATATGTACATCGTAGCTACGTTCCAATATCTTTACAACTTCCGGTAATGGCGTCTCATCAAAAAATAATTTTCCTGAGGTCCATCCTAAGCTGTTTTTTACTTTTGTTAATTCCTTTTTCATACATTTTTCCGCTTTATCCAACGTCACTTGCTCATTCGGAAGCAGAATCATCTCTGCTTCTGCCCGCAAACGATTATCCAGCGCCACTTTTCCTTCCAGCAAAGCCACTACCGCTTTTTCATCGTTCGGATAGTCGCGGAAATTAAACTTGGTACCCAATACTCTGACCGATAAAGAAGGTGTCTGTACATGGAAAGGAAGTTTCTCATTACGCTCTACCTCGAAATATCCTTCTCCACTTAATTCCACTTCACGGTTGTCTACTCCAAAGTCCTGCGGATAGACCAGACGGGAACCGGCATTCAGCACTACCAATGTACCATCGGGCAAACGGAGGCGTGTCTGTGCACCGAGAGGAGCTTCTACTTCTACCTGGGTCAACGCATTTTGCAGGTTGCTTTCTCCCTGACGATAAGAGAAGAAGGAAATAAGGCCCACCACCAACACTGCGGCCGCATATTTATAGATTGTTTTCCAATCTATGCCTTTCTTGGATTGCTTCTGAGCCGTACTTGCAGCCACCCGTTTCCGGAAGGTTTCAAAAGCGCGGTCGGCATCATAGCGCGTACGTTCTTCCTCCTGCACGGCAGAAAACCAGATTTCCTGCTGCTGCATGAAATAACGTCGGTTTTCTTCTGAACTGGCAATCCATGCGTTCAGTTCTTCGTGTGCTTCCTTGCTCAGACCTTTACTCAGAAAAGCGGCAATCAGTTCGTCGATATGTGAATTTCTTTCTTCCATTTTCAGGGTTTCTATAGGTGAGACGAAATTTTCGCCTGAGCGGGTAGGCGAAAAACGTAATTTTTTTACTTGAAAGGCGAAAAAAATAAAATCAGGATAATCAAATATTTCCCGAGTTCTGAATGAAGTGATGATAATGCACTCTTTATGTGATACTTAACCGTATTAACAGAGATATTCAACTCTGTAGCGATTTCTTCATATTTTTTCCCCTCGAAACGACTTTTGATAAAAACTTTCCGGCAGACTTCCGGCAAATTCCGGATAGCATGATGAATTTCTTCCTCCAGCTCATGTTCCAGTAAACTTCCCAGAGGATAATCATCCGAGAGCAGATAACGCATCTCTCCTTCTTCCGGAATAGAAGAAAAAGCCACTTCCGTACGTTCTTTCTTAGAAGACAGGTAATCCATGCAGTGATTCCGCACGGCACGCACTAAGTAACTGCGTAAGGAAACTTGAATGTCGAGTGTCTCATGTACTTCCCACAGATGAAAAACGACATCTCCTACCAGCGTTTCAGCCAGAAAATCATCTCCCACATATTCACGCGCTATGTGACACAACAAGGCATAATGATGACGGTAGAGGTATTTATAAGCCTCTTCGTTACCTTGTTTCAGTTGCTCTATGATAATCCGTTCCGTAATTTCCATCTGTGTGTTGTAGCGTAAATTCAATTTATTCAAACATTTTCCGATAATAGACGGCTTTATCTGTTATTTGTTTCCATTGTTCTATCCCATTGATGGAAGAAGAATGTACCCGCTCATAAAACGCGATTTCCTCATGAAGCGGACGGAAATCATTTTGCATCAGCGAAAGATTCAGTGCTTTTTCAATTCGGGCAAAACCATACATCAGAGAATCTTGTGCTACCTGCTGAATTTTTATCGTATAGGCAGAATCGGCTCGCAAAAAATCTCTTCGGGCAGTAAGCGTATCTCCCTTATAATCTTCGAGTACAGCTTTCAGGTGAAGCAATTCGGACGACATGGAATCGCTCATACATCTATCCATTTCACGCAACAAGTCCAATACTTCCGACAGGCGCCAGCTCTGCAACAAATAGCGATATTTCAACAGATAAGTCTGCTTGTCAGGATGCAAAGCAATCGCACTGTCCAGTTTTTGACGTATAAGTGAGTCATGGATGCATACTTGCGGATGCGACTTGTCAATTGGCCGATTCCAAAACAAAGAATCACTTTGCATCAAGCTGTCAGCCTCCAGCACAAATGCATGCACAACTTTTTGTATATCAGACGCATCATCTGATTTCTCATGCATACATGCAGAAACGATTCCAGCCAGACAACCAGCCATTAAAAAGAGTTTTGCATCCATAGTTCGAAGATTGGTTTTGCGCAAAGTTAATTTTTTTCATTTATACCAAACATAAAAATGCAAAAGAATCTAAACAAAAACAGAAATCTCCCTACGAAAAAAGTCATTCGCTAGTAACAAATTCTCTGTTTCACACTGTGGGATACAAAAACCACAGTGTGGGATATATAT
>ERZ779895.507-NODE-507-length-53308-cov-21.066832_pt1 | contig 53308 bp, 43 predicted proteins | sample MGYA00511093_ERZ779895 | MGnify/ENA primary metagenome ERZ779895 (study PRJEB29588, sample SAMEA2142970) | human gut metagenome | biome: human gut; feature: human-associated habitat; material: faeces | place: Denmark | collected 2008/2010 ... | reverse complement strand
CTGTAGAAACGATGTTTCTCCGTCTTGTCGTTGCTCTCGCCTTTCACTATATTTGCCAATTTATTTATGATGCGTTGAAAATGTGATAGAAGTATGAAGAAAAACCGTATAGAACGTGAGAAAAGGACGGTTCGGATGATGGTGGAGCTTTATTGCCGCCACCGGCTGCACCTCAAGGAGATGCCCGAAGAGTATGTCCGGCTGTGCGACTACTCCTCGGCAAGGCTTTCGCGCTGCCGCTACGGGGAGTCGAAGAGGGCGTGCAAGTATTGCAAGACCCACTGTTACGCTCCGACGCAGCGCGAGATGATAAGGCGTGTGATGCGCTGGACTGGACCGCGCATGATATTCTTCGCTCCGCTTGCCGCCATCCGCCATATGCTCGGAAGGTGACGGCGGAGGCGGCGGGCAGAGCGTACGGTCTTCAGTAAACTACCGGGAACTCGCTTATGCGTAGCGTCGTGCAGCCGTAGGGGATGAGTGTTATCTCCTCCACCGGGCTTTCGGTGGGACAGCCGTGGAACGGTGTGGGACCAGTCATCTCGTTGTACAGCTGCCAGTGTGTGAGTTCCTTAGCCTTCAGCTTTATCTGTATGGGCGCGTTCTCCAGATTCCACGGATAACTGCCTTTGAGCTTCTCCTCGTCTATTATCACCTTGGCGGCGTTATCGCCTTTGTTTAGGTCGGCGTTAAGAATGCCGTAGTTCCATTTTGAAGGCGATGTCACCTCATAGTAATATATGCCGAACTGCGCCCTCTCGTTCTCAGGGAACTCGCGCTTCTTCCACTCTTCCTCCATCCTCAGACCGTATACCAGCGGTCCGCGCTCTATGGAGACGGCTCCCTCATGCCATGCGTTTGTGGATATGTGCATGGGGAACGACAGGGTGACAACGTCGCCTTCGCGCCACACGCGGTCTATCCGCAGCACGTTTCCGGTGATTTTCTGAGCCTCGCCGTTCACTCTCACATCTGCCCCGTCACACCATTCGGGTATGCGGAGACTTAGCGGGAAACTCACGCCCGACTTGCGGTCAGCCTTGGAATGTAGGCGCACGGTCATCCTTATAGTCCCGTCCATGGGATAGGCGGTCTCCTCGCTCACCGTCACCTTGCGTCCGTCAGCCACCAGTGCCGTCACTTCAGAAGGCGAATAAACCAGCGCCGCCAGTCCGTTGTCGGGTGTGGCGTACCACAGGCTCTGCGTGAACTTGGGCCAGCCTTGGTGCATGTTGGAGAAGCAGCACGGATAGCCGGAGAGCGTTCCGAACACTATGTCGGTGCCTTTGTGCGTGCCCTCCTCATAGAAATTGCGTCTGTGGCGCGTTATCATCACCTGGTTTGCCTGCTGGAAATACTGTTTGTACATGAAGTCGTCGGTTATCTGGGTGGGCAGGGCGTTGAAAGCCACGCGCTCAAGATGACCCGCGAACGACATGTCGCCCGTTATCTCCATCATCTTCTCGAGCGAGAACATCATCTCGACTGCCGAACACAGCTCCGAGCCTTGTGTGGGCACGTTGCCGTGGAGACGCTCGTCGCCGCCGTACATGCCCTGCGGCTGTCCGTTGAAACGGCGCAGGTCGGACAGTCCTTTCTTCACGGCACGCAGATATTTCTCGTCCTTCGACTGCTGGTAATATATCACTGGCTCCTTCAGTCCCTGCGCCAGATTGACGCAATGGATGCCTCCCATGCTTGTCAGTTCTTTGCCGTCGAAGAACATTCCGGTGAAGTCGTAGCCCTGGGAATGCAGCAACGAGGCAAGCCTGAGCAGCTCCTCGTCGCCCGTTATGTTGTAAAGCCAGTACACCGCCTGCAGGTTGTCGCATGCGCGGTATTCCGCCCAGAACGTCCAGTTGCCGAGAGGTTTGGAGGGCAGAGTGGCGAGCTGGTAATGGAAATATCTTGTCATGAAATCGACGACACGCCTGTCCTGCGTGGCGGAATAGTACTGCTGCATTATCTTCAGCACCACCATGCGGGGCCACCAGTCGGCTGAGTTGTCGCGCTGCAGCCCCGGTTCGTAGCCGTAGTCTTTTGCCGGTCCGAAGTAGCCGTCCTTCCTCTGGCTCTTCAACGTCCATTCTATCCACGGCTGCACTTTCTTCTTCAGTTCCTTGTCGTCGAGGATATAGGCAAGCGGCAGGAGTCCGTCTATCCAGTAAGGACCGCGTTCCCACTGGTCGCCGTCGCCTCCGAGCCACCCGTTGCGCTGCCCCATCACCTCGGGATAGAGCGTGTCCATCTGTCCGGAGGCTCCGTCCTTCTGCCGTCGGAGCATCTCGAGAAGCCAGCCCTTGGCGCGTATGCTGCCCAGCGGAAGCTCTATGTAGGGTTTCTGCAGGAGCGGTGCGCGGTTGTTAGAGTAGCACGGTGCGGTGTCGCCCGATGCCGCCTGAACCGCTGACGCCACTGCGACGAAAGCGGAGATAGCTAAGAATTTCTTCATCATAAGTTGCAAGGTTATATGGTTATCGGTTATTCTGTGCGGGCATGTTGCCGCCTGTGGGCTTCCCGCCATGCGTGGCGGAGCGTGCGGCAACAGTATGGCAAATATACTAATATAAATCCTTAATGACGCCTTATGGTAGGGACAAATTTCACAAATGGCGTCATATTTATCCGAAAAAAGAAACATATAAGGCTTTTCCCTGCCTTTCACGATGTCTTGTAGAATAAGAAAAAGACATCCGCCGGAGCATTGTTCCGGCGGATGTCCCGCAAGATTGGGTCAGCACAACGCCACCGAGCAGCTTATTGCAGCTATGAGTGTCGCCAGCATGATTATTATTCTCAGAACGAGTATCACCCGTTCAAGGTTCTCATTCGTCATTTCCCGCCTCCTGCACGCCTATCGCGCCGATGATGGTTGTAGCGACGGCAATCAGCACTTTCATGATGACAGTCCACAGGTTGTTGTTCTTTTTGCTCATGTTGTACAGTTTATGTTACGTTTGATTTATGTTTCCGGTTATACGTTCTCTTCTGTCTCGGGCTCCTTCTCGATGTCGTATGGCAAAGCCTCCTGCACCTTCGCTCCGTAGATGAAGCTCTGTATGCGGTTGCCCTTGGCGTCGATCTTCAGCTCGGGCTGGAAGAGCACGTGTATGCCTTTGATGTTGGCACCCGGCGTGAAGTCCTTCGCCTTCTCGGCGGATGTGGTGGATATGCCCAGCTTGAACGTTCCGAAGCGGTCGAGCTTCACCCTCATCGAGTTCTGGAGCTGCGTGCGCATCACCTCCACCAGCTCGCTTATGACGGCGAGGATGTCCGAGCGTTTCACGGTGCAGTTGTCCTGCATGATGTCGGCAAGGTCGTCGGTGGTCACCGTTCCCTCGTGTACGGCGCGGGCATACCATCTTCCTTTGAATCTGTCGTTACGCTTGCTCTGATAGATTTTGTACTTTACTGCCATAGTGTTTTTCCTTTCTTTGTGTTTTGTTGGTTTTGATTATTAAGGAGAGACTGTTGTCGGGCGGTGCCTGAGTCACACCTTCAGTGTGCCCGGGCGTGGCGTGCGTGAGCCGTGCCGGCTGTGGCTCGGTGCGCGCCTCGTACTATATCGGGTGTGAGGTCTGCGCCGCATGACTGTTTCTTTTCTCAAGACAAGCCGTGTAAGGCGGTATGACGGTATGCCATCATTGCGTCCGGCAGCGTTATCTTGCGTGAAAGAGTGTCCTCCGCATGGGATTTTCCCTGAATGCGATGCAAAGGTAATGAATTGCCGGACGGTTGTCAATAGTGTTGGGGTGTATACATCGGGGTATGTTGTAAGATGTCTATGGGAAGCGTGTCTTTTCACGGCTGTGCAGCCTGCGGGCTGTGTTACGGCGGTGAGGCGTGGGGATGGGGTCTGACGGATGTCTGTTGCCGGCAGGGTAGGACGGCGTGGAGAAATGAATAAATATGCAGTGTGGAAGTAAAAAATTTTGACAGCCGGAAATCCTGAAATAGAATGCCGGGAGTCCGGAGGCGGTGTTCCGGAGGATGCGGAACGGGCTTTTCCGTAATGGAAGGTGTGCAGTGGCGGATGGGAAAAACCGGCGGAACGGTGCGGAACGGGCTTTCCTGTGGCGCGAGACGGTGTCTTCTGATGTGCGGAAGAGGACTTTCCGTGGTGCGGAAAAGCCTTTCCTGCGATGCGGAAGAGCCTTTTTCGCGGACCTGAAATGCGACGCCCGGACGACGGAACGGCGCAAGCGGCTGTGCCACAGAGAGGTGCGCGATGTGCGCGAGAATGGCGTATTTGCGGCGTGGGATGCCGTTGGGTGGAAAAAAGCGAGCAATGTGGAGTATGCGCTGGATGTTTATTAACTTTCAGGTGACGCGCGCTGCATATTCATGCATGTTTTTCCGGTATCGTGTGATGTCGTTGTGCTGTGTGCCCCAGTGTGCCTTATAGTGGCGTACGGCATGCGTATGGCGCCTCGGCTTTGGGTATGGCACTTACGCGCCTGACACGTGCCGGCACGGCGTGTGCCGTGTCTCTCCGGCGGAGTCAGGCGGTTTCGTTGCCTGCGTAAGCCATCGCCTCTGCGCGTGCTATGATGTCTTCCCTTCCGATACGCTTCATGCTGATGTTGCTCAGGTCGAACTCGTTGTCGTCGTCTGCGGAAGAGTGCGTGCCGGCGGCAGCCTCTTTCTGCTGCAAAGGTCTTTCCTCGCCGCGTTCCTCTGTCTGTGGCAGGGCTGCGGTGGGTTCTTCCTCCATCTTTGTGCGGCTGGTCTTGGCTGCGAAGATCTCGTCGATGAACTGCGGTTCCTTGCGCAGTCTTGTCAGCGTGAGCTTCGATGCCATCTGCTGGCTTTCCTTTTTGCTGTAGCCCGTACCCTCACATCCGGCGATGCCTTCTATCTCTACTGTATATCTGAAGACAGGACTTCCCTGCTCGTCTTTTTTCTGTTCTATTATCTTGAACTCGAGCATCACCCTGTTCTTCTGGCTCCATTCGATGAGCTTGCTTTTGAAGTTCACCTCGCGGTATGCCACTTTGTCGATGTTGATCATCTCGCTCAGGATGCGCTTCTTCATGAACCTCATGCAGGCGTCGTATCCCCGGTCGAGATAGATGGCTCCCACGAGAGCCTCGAAGGCGTTGCCTCCCATGTAGCTGTTGTGCGACGAGCCGTGGCTGCTGTAGCGTATCAGCTGGTTTATGCCCATCTCCTGTGCCAGTCTGTTGAGCATCTCCCGCTGTACGAGCTTGCTCCTCGTGTTTGTCAGGAATCCCTCGCGCTTTCCGGGGAAATGCCGGTATACGATGTCGCCTACGGTCGCGTCGAGAATCGCGTCGCCGAGAAACTCGAGCCTCTCGTTGTTCACCGGCTTTCCTTTCTCGTTGCGCTTGAACATGCTTTTGTGCATCAGTGCGAGCTTGTAGAGCGAAATGTCGTGCGGATAGAATCCTATAATCCTGTATAAAGACAGATAAAGCTCCTTTTCCTTACGGAACGGGAGCTTTATCCGGTCTATGATGTTATTCAGCATATTTCTTGAAAACTACGCATGCGTTGTGACCTCCGAAACCGAATGTGTTGCTCAGTGCGGCTCTCACTTCTCTTTTCTGTGCTTTGTTGAAAGTGAAGTTGAGGTTGTAGTCCACGTTCTCGTCCTTGTCGTCCTCGTCGTGGTTGATTGTGGGAGGTACGATGTCGTTCTTCACGGAGAGTACGGACACCATTGCCTCCACAGCTCCTGCGGCGCCGAGCAGGTGGCCTGTCATCGACTTTGTGGAGCTGATGTTCAGTCTGTATGCAGCCTCTCCGAACACTTCCTTTATGGCTTTTGCCTCAGACACGTCGCCCACGGGGGTTGATGTTCCGTGCACGTTGATGTAGTCGATGTCCTCCGGTTTGAGTCCGGCATCAGCAAGAGCGGCTTCCATCACGAGCTTTGCGCCCAGTCCCTCGGGGTGTGACGCTGTGATGTGGTGTGCGTCTGCGCTCATGCCCTCGCCCACCATCTCGGCGTATATCTTCGCTCCGCGTGCCTTGGCATGTTCCAGTTCCTCAAGTATGAGGCATCCTGCGCCCTCTCCCATGACGAATCCGTCGCGGCTTGCGCTGAACGGGCGTGATGCGTGCTCAGGGTCGTCGTTGCGTGTGGAGAGCGCGTGCATGGCGTTGAATCCGCCCACTCCGCATGCGCAGATGGCAGCTTCGGCTCCGCCGCTCACAATCATGTCAGCCTTGCCCAGGCGTATGAGGTTGAAGGCGTCGGCCAGCGCGTTTGTCGATGAGGCGCATGCCGATGTCGTCGTATAGTTGGGGCCGTGGAAGCCATACATGATGGATATGTGTCCGGACGCGATGTCTGCAATCATTTTCGGAATGAAGAAAGGATTGAATTTAGGTCCGTTCTCTTTGTTCTGTGCGTAGTAAGACACTTCGTCCTCGAATGTCTTGATACCGCCTATGCCTACACCGAATACCACACCCACACGGTTCTTGTCTATTGTCTCCAGATTCATGCCGCTGTCTTTCACCGCCTGCATTGCCGATATGATGGCAAACTGTGTGTAACGGTCCATCTTCCGCGCTTCCTTGCGGTCGATGTAGTCGTTTATGTTGAGGTTTTTCACCTCGCATGCGAACTGTGACTTGAATTTGGAACAATCAAACTGTGTAATGGGAGCAGCACCGCTTTTTCCTGCCACGAGGTTGTTCCATGTCTCCTCGACGTTGTTTCCCACCGGTGTGACAGCACCAAGACCTGTTACTACTACTCTTTTCAATTCCATTATATTAGTATGATTATGTTAGAATAAAAAAATTTATGGTTTATGGTGAACGCATACCTGTAATTTCATTCTGCGGGGCATTTGTCTTGAATATTTGTCATAAGAAACGACAAACACCGGCAATGTCAAAATCGGAATGAAATTACGGTTCATTTACCATAAGCCATAAAGAATAAACTTCAGTAAAGCTTATTTTGTATTTTCCTCGATGTAGCTGATTGCGTCGCCTACAGTAGCTATCTTTTCAGCCTTATCGTCCGGAATGGAAATGCCGAACTCTTTCTCGAATTCCATGATGAGCTCAACAGTGTCCAGGGAGTCTGCACCAAGGTCGTTAGTAAAACTTGCTTCCGGCTTTACGTCTGCTTCATCAACACCGAGTTTGTCAACGATAATGGCTTTTACTTTAGATTCGATTTCTGACATAATTTTAAATTTTAAAGTGTTTGTAAATAATCTTCTTATTTTCCTAAATCGGTGCAAAGGAACAACTTTTTATTTACATAGACAAATATTTTTTTGAAAAATCGACACTTCTTTGCACAAACCTATAACTATTGTGCAAAAAATGCCGTCGTTTTGTTCTTCCAGCCTGATAATCATCATGGTATGTCCGCGTTCGGGAACACACATCGCTGTGTATCAGCGTGTCGGGTGGCGCGAAGTGTGAAAAATAGCCTTATTTATTTGCACATTTGACCCTTTTGAGTTAAATTTGCACGTACATGTGCCGCCTGCGCGGGCTTTTGGAGACATACGTGCGGCATGGCGGCAGGAGGACGTCACTTATTACATTTAAATCTAAACACAATGTCATTCACACAAATCCGCAGCCGCGTGTTCTGTCTGGCGACAGACGGCTACCATGCAAGAAACGCAGGGCAAGGCTCGCCGTGCTTCACGGACAGAGGCAAGTCATCATGCCGGCGGCAGAAACCCTGCCCGGCGGCGTAGCCGCGTGGCTCAGGCGTATGAGGGTGTACAGACAGATGAGAATGTATGACGGTCAGTCCATGAATCACGTGTTATACGGCAAACAAGCACGTTCACTCATATTATAAACAACATCATCAAAGACGGCATGAAAACCGATCACCTTCTGATAATGAGATTCTCGGGGCTGGGAGATGTGGCAATGACGGTGCCTTTGGTATGGTCGCTGGCACGACGCTACCCTCATCTGCGCATCACTGTGCTCAGCAGCCCTTTCGCAAGAGTGCTTTTCGACAGCATGGCACCGAACGTAGGCTTCATGGAAGCCGACCTTAAAAACGAATACCGTGGCGTGAAGGGACTGAACGCTCTTTACCGTCGGCTCACAGCCAAGCAGTTCACGGCAATCGCCGACCTGCACAACGTGCTGCGTTCAGGCTATCTCCGCATGCGCTTCAACATCGACCGCTACCGCGTGGAGCACATAGACAAGCACCGGCGCGAGCGTCGCCAGCTTGTAGCCACCACCGGCAAACAGCTGGTGCAGCTGCCTTCGGTGTTCGAACTGTATGCCGATGTGCTTGCGCGTCTGGGTTATCCGGTCGACATGGAGTTCGATTCAATGTTCCCTCCCACAGGCGGAAACATACGCCTCATCTCCCCTCTCGTGGGCGAGAAAAAGCCGTTCCAGCAATGGATAGGCATAGCTCCGTTCGGCGCATATCAGGGAAAGACCTATCCGTTGCCGCTCATGGAGGGTGTGATAGACGAGCTTACGCGCCGTCATCCGTCGTGCCGCATATTCCTGTTCGGTGACGGCAGCGAGAGGGAAAGGCTCGCGCTCGACGCCATGGCGGACAGCCGCAAGAACTGCATCAACGCCTCCGCCGTGCTCGGGTCGGTTTACAACGAGCTTGTACTCATGAGTCATCTCGACGTGATGCTTAGCATGGACAGTGCCGCCATGCATCTCGCGTCGATTGCCGGAGCCACGGTGGTGAGCGTGTGGGGAGCCACTCATCCGCTCGCTGGATACACCGGATGGCGTCAGCGTGCCGATGACGTGGTGCAGGCAGACCTGTCATGCCGCCCTTGCAGCATCTCCGGCAACAGACCGTGTCTGCGGGGTGACTACGCATGCCTTACGTCGATAGAGCCAGGAAGGGTCGCCGACAGCGTAGACCGCGTGCTTGTGCGGTATGGCGGAGTGTAGGAGCGGAAACATCATAAGGTCATAAATATAAAATGAGGAGATGCCGGGTCAGGCATCTCCTCTTTGTTTTAATCAGTTGTTTTCCGCTTCGTAAGGTAGTATTATAAGGTATATGTGGCTATGCACATATTTATATGTTATTCACGCGACGCTCCGGTCGTCCTGAGACATTGTGTCCGCCGCATGACTCTTCCCTGTGTGTCCTATCCGAATAGCGACATCGCGATGCCGCGTTCGAGCCCCCGCAGCTCTGCCAGTCCGCGCAGACGTCCTATGCAGGAGTATCCCGGATTGGTGTGTTTGTGCAGGTCGTCTATCATCTGATGCCCGTGGTCGGGGCGCACCGGTATAGACACCTTGCGCCTCTGCTGCACCTCCAGCAGTGCCTTCATCATTCCGTACATGTCCACATCGCCCTCCAGATGGTTCGCCTCGTAGAAGTTTCCGTCGTCGTCGCGGTGCGTGCTGCGCAGGTGTACGAAGTTTATGCGGTCGCCGAATTCATACATCATCGCCACAAGATCGTTGTCGGCGCGCACTCCCAACGAGCCTGTGCACAGACAAAGTCCGTTCGACGGGTTGGGCACACGTTCCGTGAGCAGCCTGAAGTCGTCTGCCGTTGAGAGGATGCGCGGCAGTCCGAAGAGCGGGAAAGGCGGGTCGTCGGGATGTATCACGAGGCTTGTGCCGGTCTCGTCTGCCACAGGCGCGATTTCCGAAAGGAAAAAGACAAGGTTGTCGCGCAGCCTCTCGGCACCGATGCCCTGGTAGCGCCGCAGTGCGGTTCTGAACTGTTCGAGTGTGAAACTCTCCTCCGCTCCGGGCAGACCTGCTATTATGTTGCGCGTGAGGACACGTTTCTCCTCCTCCGTCATGCGCTCGTAGCACTCACGGGCAGCCTCTTTCTCCGTGTCGGTATATTCCTCCTCAGCCTCCTGTCTTTTTAGGATGAAGAGGTCGAACGCCATCATCGCCGCCTTCTCGAAGCGCAGAGCCTTTGAGCCGTCGGGCATTGTGAACGCCAAGTCCGTGCGTGTCCAGTCGAGCACAGGCATGAAGTTGTATGTCACGCACCGTATGCCGCACTCCGCCAGATTGCGTAGTGTAGTCTTGTAATTGTCTATATGGCGCATGAAGTCGCCCGTCCGCGTCTTTATGTCCTCGTGCACAGGCACGCTCTCCACGACGCTCCACACGAGTCCTGCCTCCTCTATGAGCTTCTTTCTCCGCATTATCTCGTCTGTGCTCCACACTTCTCCGTTGGGTATATGGTGCAGTGCGTGCACCACGTCTGTGGCTCCTGCCTGCCGTATGTCCCACAGGCTCACCGGGTCGTCCGGTCCGTACCATCGCCACGACTGTCTGCATAAATACATGATTCCTGAATGTTTTGTAGTTTTGTTAAAACAGTTTATCATCAAGCCTTATACTGTCCCGCATGCGCATGACACGTATATGGCGTGCCGGACAGTAATGTCCTATCTTCCGTTTTTATGATTATTATATGGAGAAAGCGTCGAAACCGCCGTCCACCACAGTCACCGTGCCGGAGACGAACCGTGATGCGTCGCTGGCAAGCCACTGCAGTGTGCCCAACAGCTCCTCCGGTTCGCCGAAGCGTCCGAAAGGAGTGTGGGCGATGATTGTCTCGGCGCGCTTCGTCAGGTTGCCGTCCTTGTCTGTGAGCAGCGTGCGGTTCTGCTCCGTGAGGAAGAATCCTGGAGCCACCGCGTTCACGCGCAGTCCCGGTCCGAACTTTGCAGCCAGCTCGCCGCACATGTATCTGGTGAAGTTTATCACCGCCGCCTTCGCCACGCCATATCCTGCCACGCGCGTCAGCGGACGCAGTCCCGCCTCCGACGCTATGTTTATTATCGAGCCCGCCTTCTGCCTCACCATAGCCTGTGCGAAAACCATTGTAGGCAGCACGGTGCCGAAAAGATTGAGGTCGACAACCTGCCTCACGGCATCCGTGTCGAGGTCGAAGAACGTCTTGTCCGGTGCTATCGTCGCTCCCGGCATGTTGCCTCCGGCTGCGTTTATCAGCACATCTATGCGTCCGTACATGTTCATTATGGCATCGTAGCTGCCCTCCAGCCTTGTCCTGTCGAGCACGTCGGTGGCGAGGAACACCGCCTCTCCGCCTGCCGCGCGGGCTTTCTCGGCTATCTGTGTGCCTCTCTGGACATTGCGTCCGAGCATCACCACCTTCGCGCCTTCTTCCGCGAAATGGCTCACCATGGCTCGTCCAAGCACTCCGGTCGCTCCGGTTATGACGATAACCCTGTCTTTTACGCTAAACAAATTCATATTTTTCAGTTTATTTTCCTCTTCTTATAATCTTTTACAGACACCTGCCCTGTTCTGCGCCACAGCCCTGTGCGTGATGCGTACGGTGGCGTCGCAGGGTGCGTGTCAGTCGGTTATGAGCTTGTACTTAGGCACAAGAGTCTTCATGATGGTCCATCCCACGAGATAAGCCACTGAGCAGATGCAGAATATTATGAAGTATCCTGCCGGCTTGCCGGTGAATCCCATGAACTCAAGCTGCACGTTGTCGGCATACACAAACAGGTTGCCCGCACACGTCTGCATGAGCATCGAGCTTACGCCTCCCGCCATTCCGCCTATGCCAGTCACGGTGGCTATCGCCTTTTTGGGGAACATGTCGCTCACGGTTGTGTAAATGTTTGCCGACCACGACTGGTGAGCCGCGCAGCCCAGACCTATGAGCACCACCGGATACCACGGCGAGAGAGTGCCGAGCGGCTGTGCGAAGAGCACCACAAGCGGCACAAACGCGAAGATGAGCATGGCTCTCATGCGTGCGGCATACGGGTTGGAGCCGGTGCGGTTGATGAATATCGTGGGCAGCTTTCCGCCCCATAGCGACAGCATGGTGATGGCATAGAGCGTGAAGATGAGAGCCATGCCGAGCCCTTCGGATGTCTTTATGCCGAACTGGGTGTTGAGATATGATGGTGTCCAGAAAAGGAAAAACCACCACACACCGTCCGTGCAGAACTTGCCGAGCACGAACGCCCACGTCTGCCTGTATCTGAAACACTGCCACAGCGGCATCTTTTTCTCGCCGCCGGAAGCAGGCTGCTCCGCCATCATACCGGCTTCCAGCCTCTTGTCCTGTTCGATGTATTCAAGCTCGGCGTCATTGACAAACCTGCTCTCACGTGGCGGTTTGTACATGAACACCCAGAATCCCATCCAAACGAAACCCATCACACCGATGATGACAAACGCCATCTCCCATCCCCAACGCTTCGCAAGCAGCGGGATGGTGAGCGGTGCTATGAGCGCGCCGATGGACGCTCCGGCGTTGAATATGGACGTGGCGAACGCCCTGTCGCGCTTGGGGAAATACTCCGCCGTGACCTTCACAGCCGCCGGGAAATAGCCTGCCTCGCCGATGGCAAGCACGCAGCGCGCCGCAAGAAAGAAATACATGCTCACTGTGGCAATAACCACCGCCATGTCGCCCGTGGCTGCTATGAGCTGCGTCTTGTCCTCCAGCCCCACGCACAGTTCGGTGGCTACACCGCACAAAGCGTGCAGACATGCTCCAGCCGACCATATGCCGATGGACCACATGAATCCCGCCTTTGTCCCGAGCCAGTCCACCGCCCGTCCGGCAAAGAGCATTCCTATGGCATATACTATGGAGAATGTGGCTGTGACATATCCGTAGTTTATCTCGTTCCAGTGGAACTCGGGCTTTATGAACTCGTCCCACGTGAGCGAGAGCACCTGCCGGTCGAGATAGTTCACGGTGAGTGCGAGGAACATCATTATGCAGATGGTCCATCTGTAGTTGGTCATTTTCTGTGTCGTTGTGTTGCCGGTAATGTTCATGTCTCAGGTTTTCGTATGGTTGGTTATTGTCATTTCCTTGCGCGTTGTATTATGTCGAGAGCGTATCGGCACTTCTCCGTTATGCTGTTCCAGTCGCCTGCGTCTATGCGGTCTTTTGGAAACAGCTTCGAGCCCATGCCCACGCATGTCGTGCCAGCCTTCATCCATGCCGTCAGGTTCTCCTCTGTCGGCTCCACGGCACCCGTCGCCATTATCATGGTCCACGGCAGCGGAGCCAGCAGGTTTTTCACGAAAGACGGTCCGCCCACGCTTCCCGCCGGGAATATCTTCACGAGGTCGCATCCCAGCTCGTGCGCCGTCCCTATCTCTGTCGCCGATCCGCATCCCGGCGTATAGGGCACGAGGCGGCGGTTGCAGAGCCGTGCCACATCGGCGTTGAGGTATGGTCCCACCACGAAGTCGGCTCCGTTCTGCAGAAAGAGCGCGGCTGTCGGGGCGTCAATCACCGAGCCTGCGCCGAGAATCATTTCCGGACACTCCCTCCGGCAGTACTTCATCAGTGCGGTGAACACCTCCAGCGCGAAGTCGCCCCGGTTGGTGAACTCGAACGCCCTCACCCCTCCGTCGTAGCACGCTTTAAGCACGCGGCACGCCACAGAGGCGTCGCTGTCGTAGAATACAGGCACCATGCCGGTCCGGCGGATGGTGTCCAGCACATGCAGTTTGCTGAATTTAGCCATATCCGATTATGTTTTTTATGTTCTTATCTTGATACACGTCCCGAGCCGTCGCCCCTCATCAGGTTCTCCACCTCGCTCACGCTCACCTCGTTGTAGTCGCCGTATATGGTGTGCTTCAGGCACGACGCGGCAGCCGCGAAGCCGAGTGCGTAGGCGTCGTCGTCCGGACGTGTCATCATGCCGTATATCAGTCCGCCCATGAAAGAGTCGCCTCCTCCCACACGGTCCACAATGTGTGTGATGTCATATCGCGGCGACTGCCAGAGCCTCTTGCCGTCGTAGAGCACCCCACCCCACGTGTTGTGGTTGGCGTTCACCGACCCCCGCAGCGTGATCACCACTTTCCTTGCTCTCGGAAAACGCCGCATGAGCTGCTCGCACACGCTCTCGAACTCGTCCGCGCGCACGTTGCCGTCTGTCGCAGTGGCGTCGAAGCCCTCCGGCTTTATGCCGAACACCTTCTCGGCGTCCTCCTCGTTGCCGAGTATCACGTCGCATCCTTCCACCAGCGCGGGCATCACCTGAGCCGCCGTCTTGCCGTATTTCCACAGGTTTTTCCTGTAGTTAAGGTCGCACGATACGGTCATTCCCCGTCTGTTTGCCTCTTTTATAGCCTCCAGACACACGTCAGCCGCGCCCTGACTGACGGCAGGCGTTATGCCGGTCCAGTGAAACCACTCCGCGCCTTCCATCACCTTGTCCCAGTCTATCATCCCCGGCTCTATCTCAGACACGGCGGAGTGAGCCCTGTCATAAACCACCTTGCTCGCTCTCGCCACCGCGCCTGTCTCCAGAAAATATATTCCCATGCGCGTGCCGCCGTATATTATGTTGTCTGTCTTCACCCCATGCTTGCGCAGGTCTCTTACGCATGCCTGCGCTATGTCGTTTTCGGGCAGGCGTGTGACGAACTCCACGTCCATGCCATAGTTTGCCAGCGACACCGCCACATTAGCCTCTCCGCCTCCGAAAGTGGCGCTCAGCAGGTCTGTCTGACCGAACCTCAGGTATCCCGGAGTGGCGAGACGCAGCATTATCTCTCCGAAAGTCACAATCTTTGCCATATGTGTCTGTGTTTATATATGTATGTTCAGAAGTTGAAATAACGTTTTGCGTTGTTGTACGAAATGTCCGCCACCATCTGCCGGATGAAGTCCATTTCGCTCCGCGGAAGCTTTCCCGCCTCTATGTCCTCGCCTATGAGGTCGCACAGGATGCGGCGGAAATACTCGTGGCGGGGATAAGACAGGAAGCTCCTCGAGTCGGTGAGCATGCCCACGAAGCGGCTCAGCAGTCCCATCGCCGAGAGAGTGTTCATCTGCCTGCGCATGCCGTCCTCCTGGTCGAGGAACCACCATCCCGAACCCAGCTGCATCTTTCCAGCCACCGTCGAGTCGTTGTAGGTGTAGGCAAGGGTGGTGAGCACCTCGTTGTCTTTCGGATTAAGACTGTAGAGTATGGTCTTCGTGAGTTTCCCCTCGCGGTCGAGACGGTCGAAGAAGCGGTGTCCGGCAACCGAGCAGTTCACCTCCATGATGGCGTCGAACCCCGTGTCCGGTCCGAGCTTGCGGTACATGCGTGTGGAGCTGTTGCGCACTACGCTTATGTGATATTGCTGTGCCCAGCCTTTCTCCCAGTCCATTATCGCCAGCTGGTGGAGCAGCGCGCTTCTGAACATTGATGTCTCTCCGGAGTCCGGAGTCTTGCCGTCCATCACCTTCGCGAACACGCGGCTCACCTCCGCCTCGGTGTAGTCGTCGGCGTAGAAGTTGTCCATGCCATGGTCTGACACCCTGCATCCGAGCGTGGCGAAGAAGTCGTGGCGTCTGCGCAGAGCCTCTATCAGGTCGGTGTATGAGCGTATCACCATCCCGGCAGCCTCTCCGAGCCTCTCCATGTATGCCCTGTACGCAGCCGGACAGTCTATGCCCAGCGCCTTGTCGGGGCGCCATGCGGGATACACCCGTGTGCCTATGGGATGGCTTTTCAGCCGGGCGTGATGCTCCAGCGAGTCAGCCGGGTCGTCCGTCGTGCACACCACCTCCACGCGGAATCGCCTCAGTATGTTCTGCACGCGGAACTCCTCTGTGCGCAGCATGGCTGTGCATGCGTCGTATATCTCGCGCGCCGTTGACGGCTTCAGTATGGTGTCGATGCCGAACACACGGCTCAGCTCCATGTGCGTCCAGTGATACAGCGGGTTGCGCATGGTGTAGGGGACGGTCTCCGCCCACTTCTCGAATTTCTCGTAGTCGCTCTTTCCGCCCGTGATGTATTCCTCGTCTATGCCGTTTCCGCGCATGGCGCGCCATTTGTAGTGGTCGCCTCCGAGCCATATCTCGGCAAGATTGTCAAACTGATGGTTCTCCGCAATCATCTTGGGGTCGAGATGGCAGTGGTAGTCTATTATGGGCTGATGCTCCGCCGCTGTGTGATAGAGCTCGCGCGCGGCGTCGTTTGTCAGCATGAAGTCGTTGTCTATGAACATTTACTGATTGTTATGTGGTAAATAAACTTAGCGTCGGCAAATATAAATATAATTCTCCGTGTTCGTGCACGATTATTCTATTTTAAATAACTTTAATATTTCCCGTAATGCCGTTGTCGCATGCCTGCGGTGCGTAAGGAAATGGGGTGTGTCTATGCGGTAATGCGTTGATAATGTGATATATACATGATTGCGCACCGTTCCCGTCAGTATCCCGATACGTCTGAATCCATCCTCGTGGTGCGTCCTGCGTGCCCGTGCACGGAAAAGAGCTGTTCCCGATATGCGAGCGGCACCCGTCCGTCGGGTGGCGGAGGCTTTGCTACCGGGCTATGGAATAGCCTCCAATGCGGTTTCCTTGTTTTATTAACGGCTCTCCGCTCCTTTAGTGCTTTGACACCGGACGGTTTTTGTATCTCCTGTTCCAAACATGTGGATGGCTGTATCGTGAAAGGTGGAAGCTGTCGTGACTTATTTCGCTACGCAATAATGTTCTGCAAATAAACGCATATCCCCCTTGTAGAGACGCAAAATCTTGCGTCTCCCGTCCTGCCCATACCAATCCCCCCATTCAATAATCCGCTGGCAATAACAGCATATGCCCCAAGTAGAGACGCAAGATTTTGCGTCTCTACTTTTGCAAACAGCGTATATCATCCATGAAAATATCAATCATACCCAACGGCGTCAGCCCTGTTGCGTCGCAAAATCTTGCGTCTCCCGTCCTATCCATACCAATACACCCATTCAATAAACCGCTGCCAATAACAGCATGTACCCCCTCGTGAGACGCAAAATCTTGCGTCTCTACTTTAGCGGTAGCGAATATCGGACTTGATTATATCCTCATCTACGGTCAGTCCATACCAATATATGCACGCAACAGGTGTGGAGTATGACCGCATATCGGGCTTTATTGACTTTAAAATGAAACATCTTCGGACTTTTGACGTTATATATGACAATTATGTGCTATATTTGTAGGGCTTGACGAAAAAGCATCAAAACGCTTCTGTAATGAATGAAGAGAAACGCATAACGGTAAAAGACATTGCCACACTTGCCGGTGTGTCGAAGGGCACGGTGGACCGCGTGCTGCACAACCGGGGCGAAGTGTCGGAGGCAAGTCGTGAGAAGGTGATGAGGATAGCGCGGCAGATAGGCTACAAACCCAACATGCATGCGTCGCTGCTTGCCTCGCAGAAGAGGTATGTCATGGTGTGCATGATTCCCGAATACGCTCCCGGCGAATACTGGGACCTTGTAGCCAAGGGCATAACGGCAGCGCAGAAGAAGGCGGAGCCGTTCCGCATAAGCATACAGCTGTTCAAGTACGACCTGTTCTCCGAGCGGTCTATGGACGACTGTTTCGCCCGTGTGATGGAGCAGCGTCCCGACGCCGTGGTGATGGCTCCCACGTTCCAGAGCCGCGCCCGTGCCATCATGGACGAGCTGCACGCGCGCGACATACCCTGCCTCCTGATAGACTCGTGCCTGCCGGACTGCACCTATCTCGCCTACTTCGGCATGCACATGATGCGCAGCGGTTATCTGGCGGCTCACCTGCTCACCGACAGGTGCAGCGCGGACAAGATAGCGGTGTTCCGCATACACAAGGACATGGAGAGCCCGAACAACTCCGCCGAGAGCCGTTATGCGGGTTTCAGACAGTATCTTGAGGAACATGCGCCGCATACGGAGCTTATACATCTCTACATACATCCTTACGACCGGGAGTACAACCGCACCGTGCTCCGCAGCTTCTTCGTGGCTCATCCTGACGTGAGACACATCATAACGTTCAACTCGCGCGTGCATCTCATTGCCGAATATCTCAAACAGGAGGGGCGCGAAAGCAGTACGGTGCTCATCGGGTTCGACCATCTGCCGCGCAATGTAGGCGCGCTCGAGGACGGCACGGTGAAGTTTCTCATCACCCAGCACACCGAGAACATCCTCTCGCTGTGCGCCCAGACAGTGATAAACCACCTTATATACCATGTCCCTCCCGTACAGCGTGACACGTTCCTTCCTATGGATATACTCACGAGATACAACGCTGACTTCTACCGTCCGGTGCTCATATGAGTGTCGAGGCGGCAGATTTCATGGATGATATTTGCCGTCCTAAAAGTAGAGACGCAAGATTTTGCGTCTCACGAGGGGGGATATGCTGTTATTGCCAGCGGTTTATTGGATGGGTGTATTGGCATTGGCTGGACGGGAGACGCAAGATTTTGCGTCTCTACAGGGGGTATATGCTGTTATTGCCAGCGGATTATTGGATGGGTGTATTGGCATTGGCTGGACGGGAGACGCAAGATTTTGCGTCTCTACTGGGCGGACGCCGTTGGTTTGATGTGGTGGAGTGGGGCGCGTGGGGTGCTCTGGTTGCGGCGTGATGTGTAGGGGACGGAAAGTAAAAAATCTTGACATTGTTTTTTCGTAAAATAGAAATGGGGGAGGCGTGAAGGTGTTTTATTTGGGATGTTGTGGCTTAGGGGTGTTATGACATGTCTCGTCTTTTATACCTTAAAAATCATATGAATGTCCGTATTTGTGCTCTTCTATGGTGTTTTTTACGGTGTGTGAATAACTCACGCATGGTGTTATATGATGCGGGATAGCCTGTACAGATGTACGGAAAAGGCTTTATGGGTGTACGGAAAAGCCTATATTGGCGTGCGGAAAAGGCTTTGTGAGGACGTGATACGGGCTTTTTCGCAGCGTGGGAAAGGCTTTTTCGCGCGTCGGGAACGGACGGATGCGGTGGCGGTTCTTTCAATATGCTGGTATACAACGGTTTATGCTGCCTCTTCAAAACCGACGTGTTATGTGGCGGGTTTTTGAATATGCTGATATGAAATGTTTGATTTCATCGCTTCAAAATTCGCGTATACGGTGGCGGGGCGTGTCGTGTTGGTCTGTGCGCGATTCTCAGCGAGTTGACGTTATACTGTTTTTCTCACAATCTCTACAATATGGTGCGGATATGTGAAGACTGTCAATATAAACCGGACGCTTTCTTTCATTCGTGCCGGTGGGCAAATATCGCCTCATGACGACAACCGGTCCACACGGGAGGAAAAAACATCCAAGCGATGCATAATAAAACAGTCGCCGCTCCGTTATTAAAGATGAAACCGGCAACCATGCCGTGTCATGTTTCATTCTGATACTTTTCTGAGTAGATGTTCAGAATTAATTGCCATCATATTGGGTGCTGTTCAGGAGCTGCATTTCAAAGTCCGAAGAGGAAGTGTAGCGGGCTACACGACCGATGAGACTTTGGAATGAAGACCTGAAGAGCGCACAGGATGAGGCAAAGATATAGATAACATATGATTAATATTGTCATATCGGTTAATTTTGAACATCTACTCATAAACCGATTTGATATTGTAGGACATTTTTACATCGTACTATTATTACGTAAAAACCAACTTGAATTAATACGTAACATATGAAATGTAAAGCAAAAACAGGTTTATTGCAGATTTGCACCGCACTCTTTCTATGCGGCATGACAGGCATGGCGCATGGTGCGCAGGGTGGAAACATCAGCTTCCGGATACTTGCGGACGACCCTTTGACGGGACTTGACGCAGGCAGTGAGTACGGTGTGCGGTCGGACGGAAAGCAAGGTGGCGTGTCGGCTTACGCGGAGTGTGAGCGGGAGGCGGACAGACTCGCCGGACTGCTCAGTGGCGGAGAGCGCAACGACACGCTGTGCTACAGTCTCTATCGGCGGTTTATGGACATGCGGCAGTATGACAGAGCCGGAGACGTCGCTGCCCGTGCGCTTGCGTTCAGCGGGCTTCAGGGCGAATGGAAATACATGAGAGCCATGGCGATGCTGAAGATGGGAGAGAACGGTGAGGGCATGCGGCTGCTGGGAGAGTCGCTTTCCGACTGTGAGCGTGAGCCCCGGAAGGCAGGTGACATTGCGCGCACGTCGTTCCTGCTCAATCTGAAGTGTCTGCTCGGAATGAAGGACGAGGCTCTTGCCGACCTGCGTGCCAACCGGCAGGGAGAGGTTGCCGGACGTCTGCCACACACCCGGATGGTGGAGTTTGCCATAAAGGATTTCAGCCGTCAGAAGGCAGTACGCTGTTTCATGGAGTCGTTCCTGTATGCGGATGACGGCATGACAGGCGGGACGGTATGCGCTTCCGCCACATACAAAGACTGTCTCGCACGCATCTCGTCGCTTGGTTCGGGTGCTGCGGACGGAACCCTCTCAGAGAGCGATATGTGGCGGTTGCTGGAAGCCTATGCGGCTACGCGCAGGATGGATGAGGCAAAGGCACTTGCCGCGAAAGGCGAGAAGATGTTCCCCGACAACGGAGACTGGAGCGCGGCGCGGGCTGCGATAGACCTCAGCTGTGGCGCAAGCCGTGAGGAGGTGGGGCAGCTCGTGCGTGCGGCTGCGGACAAATACCGCGCGTGTCTGGACAAGGAGTTCGACCCGTTGCTGTGTCTCAGATATGTCAAGGCTCAGTGCGCAGCCTCTCCGGAGAGCGATTCCGCGAAGATGCTCGCGTCGTTCGGTAAGGAGTTCATGGCATACGAGCGGCAGGGCGACCTTAAGTTCTGCGTCACGTATGACATCTTAAGCCTGCGCCTCGGCACGTCGTTCTATGACGACTGGGCAGGGACGCTCTTCCCCGACTTTGTTGTATGACATCCCGGAGACTGCCTCACGCATCGTGTCGTGGCAGCGGCGGAATGTTGAAAATACGGTAATAACGCGACACACCCGAAACGGCTCGGCTGCCGTTTCGGGTGTGTTCTTGTGTGAGAGAGTTGCCGTTTACGGTCAGGCAGTGCTTTACAGGTCGTCCTCCAGTGCGGTGCTCTTGGCGTAAGCCGTGCTTTTCGCCTCGAAGAAGTCTGTCTTCACCATGTTCGCGTTGGAATACTGCGACACCCACTGCATGCTCTCAGGCTCTTTCAGGTTGTCCTCAAACAGCGCGCCGTAGCCCAGGCTGCTCCACCGGAGGTTGCCCAGATAGCGGATATAATCGCGTATGAGCTGTCTGTTAAGCCCTTGTATGTTGTCTCCAATGACATATTCGCCCCATGCGGTCTCCTGTTCCACCCCTTCCGTCATCATCGCTTTGTAAGTTTCCACCTTTTCTGGAGTGAAGAGCTCCGGCTCCTCCTTCTTCAGTTCAAGTATGATGTTGCGGAACAGCCACAGGTGAGTGTTCTCGTCGCGGTTGATGTAACGTATCTCCTGAGCTGACCCCGGCATCTTCCCGTTCCGGCTCAGATTGTAGAAGAACATGAACCCGCTGTAGAAGTATATGCCCTCGAGAATGTAGTTGGCAATGAGAGTCTTCATCAGCGTGAAGCCGTTCTGGCATTCCTGAAACTCGTTGTAGCAGTTGCCTATAAAGGTGTTTCTTCTCAGCAGATGCTCGTCTGTCTTCCACTGATACAGTATCTCGTTGCGCTTCTCGGGGCTGCATATGCTGTCGAGCATGTAGCTGTAGCTCTGGCTGTGCACGCATTCCTGGAACGCCTGGATGTGCAGGCAGAGGTTCACCTCGTTGGCTGTCACATATTCGCTTATGGTAGGCAGGTTGTTGCTTTGCAGCGAGTCGAGGAACACGAGGAAGCTCAGTATCTTGTCGTAAGCCTCCCTTTCGGCGTTGTCGAGCCTCGGATAGTCCTTCACATCCTGCGAAAGGTTTATCTCTTCCGGTATCCAGAAGTTGTTCATAGCCTGCCTGTACCAGTCTGACACCCATTTGTAGCGCATGTTGTTGAAGTCGTTCAGGTTTGTCGTGTTGCCGCCTATCATCTTCCTCAGGCGTATCTCCGTGTCGCCCGAAGGATTGAACAGGGCGTTGCGTTTGAGTCTTTTTGTCTCCATTTGTGTGTGTTGTTCTGTGTCTGTTTATGTTTTTTGCTGTTTTTTCCAATTTGAAGCAAGGCGTACTGTCATGTATGCCGTGATTCAATCATGTCCGTATTGACATATATTCTCATATATAATGGGATATGCTTTCATATGAAAAGCCTGTTCACCTCACCCGTCATGACGCGCAGCTCTCGCACTCTTCCACCTCCAGCGACTTGCTGCGGACGTAGTAGATGGTCTTCACCCCGCACTCCCAGGCAAGTGTGTAGAGGTTGAGCACCTGCCTCATGGTGTAGTCGTTGGTGATGTAGAGGTTGAGGCTCTGTGCCTGGTCGATGTGTCTCTGTCGCACTCCTGCGGCGCGCACGCTCCATGTCTGGTCTATGAGGTAAGCCCCCTTGTATGTCCAGAAAGTCTTGTCAGACAGTGCCGGAGCCACCCTCGGGAACATCACACCCTTCTTCTCTTCGAGGAAGAAACGTTTCATCACAGGGTCGGTGCCCGCCGTCGTGCCCGCGATGATGCTCGTGCTGCTTGTCGGGGCTACTGCGAGGAGGTAGGCGTTGCGCATGCCGCAGTCAGCCACCTTGGCGGAAAGACTCTTCCAACGGTCTGAAGTGTATCCGCGTTTCACGAAATAGTCGCCTGTCTGCCAGTCGCTTCCCTCGAAGTAGTCGTACCTTCCTTTCTCCCGGGCAAGCTCCGCGCTCGCCTCTATCGCGGCGTAGTTGATGCGCTCGAACACCTCGTCCATGAACGCCAGATGCTCGTCGCTCTCCCAGCGTATGCCCCGTATGGCAAGCGCATGATGATAGCCGCTCACACCGAGACCAATGCTCCGGTAGTGGCGGTTGGTTATCTTGGCGTAGGGCACGGGATAGAAGTTCAGGTCTATCACGTTGTCGAGAGCGCGCACAACGGTAGCCACCTTCTCCCTCATCTGCGTCTCGTCCTCCAGAGGAAGGTGTCCGAGAGAGAGGCTGGCGAGGTTGCACACCACGAAATCACCCGGTTTTACGGTGTCCACCACCACCGTGTCGCCGTCTGTCGTACGTATCTCGGTGGACAGATGTTCTATCGCCGACATGTTCTGCGCTATCTCCGTGCAGAGGTTCGAGCAGTATATCATGCCCCGGTGAGCGTTGGGGTTGGCGCGGTTCACGGTGTCGCGGTTGAACGTGAACGGCGTTCCCGTCTCCACAGCCGACCTCAGCACGAGTCTCACGATGTCCTTTATGCTTATCGTGCGTCGTGAAAGGCGCGGGTCGTTCACGCAGTCAAGATATCTCTTTTCCCACTCCTCACCGTAGTAATCTTCCAGACAATAGCCCTTTAAAGTCATTATCTCGTGCGGGCAGAAAAGGTGCCACGGCTTGTTGAGGTCCTCCTTCGCCATCCTCCAGAAGAGGTCCGGATAGCATACGGCGGGGAATATGTCGTGCGCCTTCATGCGGTCGTCGCCGTTGTTTGTGCGCAGCTGGAGGAACTCAGGCAGGTCTTTGTGCCACACGTCGAGATACACCGCCACCGCTCCCTGGCGCATTCCGAGCTGGTCTACGGCTACGGCGGTGTCGTTGACGAGCCTCATCCACCTTATCACTCCGCCTGCCACGCCCTTGAAACCTCTTATGTTGCCGCCTGCGGCACGCACCTTTCCGAAGTACATTCCCATTCCGCCACCGAACTTGCTCACCATTGCGAAGTTGTCTATGCTGCGGTATATGCCCTCAAGAGTGTCGGGCACGGTGTCGATGAAGCAGCTTGACAGCTGATGGTAGGGCTTGCGTGCGTTGGAGAGGGTGGGCGTAGCCATGGTCACTTCGAGCCTGCTCAGCATGTCGTAGAACCTTCTCACCCATAGCATGCGGTTGGTTTTCTCCGGCATCGCGAGGTGAAGCGCAATGCCCAGATACATCTCCTGCACCGACTCAAGGGGCTCGTGGGAGTGTGTATGGATGAGATATCGACGGGCAAGAAGGTCGAGTCCGGAGTAGTTCAGAAGCTTGTCGCGTTCGGGACATATGAATCCCGCCGCCTCGTCTATTTCCTCCCGCGAGTATGACTCAAGTATATAGCTTCCGTACAGACCCTCTTCAGTGAGATAGACAAGCTTCTCATAGAATGACTGTTTGCCCGAAACCGCCGCGCGCTTCTCGGCAAGCCGGAAGTTAAGAAGGCGTGCGGCGATGAACTCCCAGTCGGGTGCCTCCTGCGTGGTAAGCTCCACCGCTGCCTTGATAAGGGCGGAGAGACGCTCGTCCGGAGTCATTCCCGGCTTGCAGATGTCAGCGAACTTCTTTGCCAGAACCGTCAGGCTGTACTCCTTTCCGGCAAAGTCTTCCTGTATCTCCTTAAGCGTTTCAGCCATCAGCGGCTTCCCTGTTCCGGTGACGATATCATTGAGTGCCTTCCTGCGTTCGGTGCGCTGCCAGCGGTAAAGGATGTAGTTCTTGGCTTCAGCGTAGAACCCGTGTTCCATCAGACAGCGTTCCACCTCGTCCTGTATGCGCTCCACGTTGCGGTTGTTGGCGTCTGCCAGTACGAAGGTCTCCACTTTGCCGACCATTTCCCGTATTGTTTCCTCAACGGCGTCCCGCCCTGTGCTGGCGAAGCTTTTCTTTATTGCGACAGCTATCTTTTCCCTGTTATAGGACTCCTCTGTCCCGTTTCTTTTTGTTATAAGCATGAGTGTATCGTGATGAATTATGTGTGTGTTTTTTTTATATAGAGCAAACGGGTGGAAAGAAAGCTTGCTTTCTGTTTCCGGAGTTCCGTTTTTCAGGTGCAAAGATAAGAAAAATGCAATTATTACAAAACTGTTTTGAAATTAACCGACAATACGAACAATAACTTTATACGTATGCCTGGAGTTATTCAGAACGATTTTATTTCATAGCGGAACAGACCCTCTTCCGTGCTCTGACAGAATGAAACGGTTTGCCAAAATGCGCTTTAAAAAACGCGGGTGTTTGACGATAAAGGCGCAATAATATCACAAAAGACCTCCCGTGTTGTTAAAATATACAAAAAAGAGAGTTCCTGATGTGGCTGTGTTCGATAAATGTCTATCTTTGCGAGTGCGGGCGTCGCCAACGAATGGCGCCGTTGTCGCAGTAACAGATTAACAGAAAAGAAAATTATGAAAAAGTATGTATGTGAGACATGTGGATATGTATACGACCCGGAAGTGGGCGATCCAGACAGCGGCATAGCTCCCGGAACAGCGTTTGAGGATATACCCGACGATTGGGTATGCCCGCTCTGCGGAGTAGGTAAGGACGACTTCTCTCCGGTGGAGGATTGATACGGTTGTGGAAAACAGACAGACTGTATTCAAATTTGGTATGACACGCGCTGCTCTCCATCAAAAGGAGGCACCGCGTGTTTTTTGTTTCTGCACGCGCGGACGGTGTCTTACGACACACGGCAACGGCTTTCGCATGACATAGGCGGGGCGGTCGCGTCTGTGCGGAATGCGCGGAATGGAAACTGTAAACAATATAATCCCGAATCGGTCATCAGAACGCCGATTATACATTTAAGGTTTATTGTCAGCTCTTCATCCTTCTTTCGCACTGCTGCCGTCATCTTGTATCCTGCTTTTTCTTGATGTATCCCGCTACATCTTCGGTAAAGCAGGATACAATCCGGCTGACAACAGCACGAAATAAGAATGGAAGTCTGATGACTGATTTGGGATAACCTGTAACCGATATTGTTATGAACGACCTTTTACATATAGCATCACATTTTCTCATAAAGGGCACACCGGTGAGTGTGAAGCCGCTCGGGGACGGACTGATAAACGACACCTACAAGGTGACAACAGCCGGAGAGGACACTCCCGACTATGTGTTGCAGCGCATAAATACTGATATATTCACCGACGTGGACATGCTCCAGCGCAACATCATCGGCGTGACCGGACACATAAGGAGAAAGCTTCGCGAGGCGGGAGAGACCGACCTGAGCCGCAAGACGCTCACAGTGGTCATGGCGGACGACGGCAAAGCCTACCGCAGGGAGGGCGGCAGCTGCTGGCGCATGACGGTGTTCATACCGCGCGCGAGAACGTTCGACACGGTGGACACAGCCCACTCTTACAGTGCCGGAACGGCTTTCGGACGCTTCGAGGCAATGCTCGCCGACATTGGGGAGATGCCGGGCGAGATCATTCCCGACTTCCACAACATGGAACTGCGCCTCCGCCAGCTCGACGACGCGGTGACTAACGACGCCGCCGGACGTGCGAGTGGCGTGCGCGACCTGCTCGGCGAACTGGAGAGACGCGCCTTTGACATGTGCGAAGCCGAACGTCTGCACCGCGAGGGCGTGCTTCCCAAGCGTGTGTGCCACTGCGACACGAAGGTGAACAACATCATGTTCGACGAGGACGGAAGCGTGCTCTGCGTGATAGACCTCGACACGGTGATGCCCGGCTTTGTCTTTTCAGACTACGGCGACTTCCTCCGCTCGGCGGCGAACACAGGACTCGAGGACGACCCCGACCCCGGAAACGTCAGCTTCGACATGGACATCTTCCGCGCGTTTACGCGGGGATACATCGCTGAGGCGCGCTCTTTCCTGCTTCCGGTGGAGACATCCCGCCTGCCTTACGCCGCCGCGCTGTTCCCCTATATGCAGTGTGTGAGGTTCCTGACCGACTATATCAACGGCGACACATACTACAAGACGCGCTATGAGGAGCACAATCTTGTGCGCGCGCGGGCACAGTTCAGACTGTTGCAGAGCGCGGAGGAGCATGCCGGAGAGATGCGTGCCTTTGTGGAGTCGTGCCTGTAAGGGTTTATAAATCGTATTCCGACGTTTCATGGCTTTGCTGACATCATCCGCAGAACAATATGGCGGATGATGCCGGGCAGACATATGTCTGATGACGTATCCGACTTTCAGAAACCGTCACCTTATTGAGTTCATCAGCAGCTTCGCGAACTCCCATATTATTATTCCGCCCGCCACACTCACGTTGAGCGAGTGTTTCGTGCCGAACTGCGGTATCTCTATGCACATGTCGGAGAGGTCCACAACCTCCTGGCTGACGCCCTTCACCTCATTGCCGAGCACCACCGCGTAGCGGCGCGAGGGGTCGAGAGTGAGCCGGTCGAGCATTGCCGAGCCTTCAGCCTGCTCCACCGACGCCACCACATAGCCCGCGTCGTGCAGGCTTCTGACGGCTTCCGCCGCCGTGGGATGGTAGGTCCAGTCCACCGAGTCCTCTCCTCCGAGGGCTGTCTTGTGTATCTCCGCGTTTGGCGGTGTCGCCGTTATGCCGCACAGACATACCCGTTCCACGCGGAAGGCGTCGCACGTGCGGAACACCGCTCCCACGTTGTGCAGCGACCGCACGTCGTCGAGCACCACCGTGAGCGGCAGTTTCTCCGACTGTTTGAACTCGTCTATCGTGAGCCGGCGCATCTCTATCGTTCTCAGTTTTCTCATCTTTCGTTCATGTGTAGAGCCTGTGAAGCGGCGCGGAAAACGCATGCTCCACAGGCTTTATGTATGTTCATGTTGTCAGGTGTGTCACCATTCTATATCGACCTTCACACCGTCGGGATTGTTCTCGAACTTCAGCAGCAGAGTGTTGTGGTCTGCGCGGTTCCACTTCCACGAGTCTGTCTTCGTGCCGTCGAGCCTCACGCTCTTCGGTTTTGAGGGCAGGAGGATGCGCATGACGTTGGATGTCTGAGCCGGACTCTTTGCCGTGAACGAGTAGCTCTTTGCCGTCCGCCGTTCGTCATACTGCCTTGACGCTGCGGCGAGCACCTGCGGCTGTTTCTTGTCTTTCACCCTTGCGATGCTGAAGAGGAACGCCTGCTCGCCCGGTTTTACTATTTTCTGCTCCACGACGGGCAGCTCGGGGTCGAACAGGTCGATGAAAGAGCCTTTCAGAGTGAGCGGACAGTCGCCCGCCTCACTCTCATCCACGACAGCCGCCAGAGTGTAGCATCCGCGCTCAAGATAGAACGAATTCTTTATGTCGAGCCTGCCGTAGGCTTTCCTCACGGTCTCCATGAGCTTGGCGTCGCCGCCTTTCTCCAGCACATACTCCTTGGGGTCGTGGCGCAGCACGTACACCTTGCCCTTGCCATACGTGTAGGTTCCCTCCGCGGCATTGCGCGGCATGCCCATCATCTCGAAGAGATGCTCCGACGGAGCCTTGTATGCGTTGCCGTCCTTGTTCCACCATTCCAGCACGCTCTGGTAAGGGTCGTCGTCGCGTCCGCTGTATATGAGCTGTCCGCCATTGTTCACCCATTCCGCTATGTTCTTGTGGTAGGCAGCGTCGAGCGGCTTCATGTTTGAGTAGGACATGAGCAGCACCTTGGTGTTCTTCCACGTGTCGGCATATCCTGTGTTCTCTATGTGCACCACGGAGACGGGTATTCCCCTTTTGAGAAGGGGCAGAGCCTCTCCGTAGAAGTTGCTGAGCTGCGGGTCGTCGTAGCCCTCCACCGGTCTGGGAGAGCGTTGGAACATGAGCGAGTTTGCCATGAGCACGCTCACGCCCTGCGATCCGCTCACACGGTTGTCGGACAGCGGCATGCTGTTGAGCGTGTTTATCATCACCTGCATCTGCGTGGAGTAGAAGCGGGGGATGCGTGCCTTCTTGTCGCTTGACGCGCTCACGCGGTAGAGACCCTCGTATATGCGGTCGGGCCACGGCATCACCTCGTAGTCGGCTATCTGCGGATAGAGCAGCTGCGCGGTGAACGTCGCCTGATAGTTGCGCTTGTAGTCCTGCCAGTCTTTGGCGCGGTCCTCTATCGGGTCGGTGAGGAAGAACATCTTCCTGCCCGTCGGGCGTGTCATCGACTCCATGCAGCCGTACTCCAGGAAAGCCGTCTCGAACACCCTTTCGCGCGCCTTGCCGTTGAAGTAGTTGGGCTCGCGCGACGTGCCGGTCCATACCTGCGCTATGTAGCCGTCGCAGCTTTCCATCGACGCGAGCGATGCTTCCGGCGACACTATCTGCCACTGCGAGTAGTTGAGCAGCGAGTGTGTGGGCACGTAGCAGCGCACGTCCATGCCCTTCTCCCGTCCGTACTGCTTGGCGTAGGTGAACGCCTCGTCGAGCGCGCGGTAGTAAAGATGATACTTGAGCTTGTTCGACAGATAGGTGTTCTCAGCCGACTTGTGCTGCGGACGCCAGTCGAATCCGTAGTATTCCTTCCATTCCCGCTTGAACGACTCGCTGTATCCGCTGCGCGCCCAGAACTCCGGCTCCTCGAGGAATATGGCGTCTATTCCCGCGTCGATGACGGGTTTGATCTGCCGTTCCTTGAAATACTTGAGGTAGTTCTTCGTCGGCACGATGTAGGGAATGAGGTGTCCGTGCCATATGGTGTCGCCCTGCATGGTCTTCTGTCCCTCGTCCAGATGCCACTTGCCGTCCCATTTGCCGGTGAAGTAGTCCTGATATCCGCCCCAGGCGATGCCGGTCATGAAGTGCGTGGTGTAGCCCCTGTCGCGCCACGACTGCACCCTCTGCCTGAAGGACAGTCCCGGACGGTCGTCCGTTCCGTACACCATCACCACGTCAGCCCTTATGTCGGTGACGGGTTTCCACTTACCTGACGTCTGGAACGTCGTTTTCTCTCGCTTCTGCTGTGCCGGAGCGGCTACGGCGATGGCTGCGAGTGCCAGCGGTATGAGCAGTCTTTTCATTGCTGTAGTATGTTCAGGTTTGTTTTGTCTTGATTGCAGTGAGTATGTCTTGTGCCTGTGCAGGGAGTCACTGCGCGCCTTTTTCCTTGCTGCTGAAAGCCAGCGCGTACATGCGTATCTGCTTCACCATGGCGAGCAGACCGTTTGAGCGGGTGGGCGAGAGATGGTCTTTCAGTCCGATGCGCTCTATGAAATAGAGGTCGGCGGAGAGTATCTCTTCCGGTGTGTGTCCGCTTATCACCTGTATGAGCAGTGCTATTATGCCCTTGACGATGAGCGCGTCGCTGTCTGCCGTGAACGTTATCACGCTGCCGTCGTAGTCAGCCTGGAGCCACACGCGGCTCTGGCAGCCGTCTATGAGGTTCTGCTCGGTCTTGTAGCGGCTGTCGAGCGGCTCGAGCTCCGAGCCGAGGTCTATGAGCATCTGATACTTGTCCATCCAGTCGGTGAATCCTGCGAACTCCTCTATCACTTCGTCTTGTGCTTCGTTTATAGTCATTGTCTTATGTGCGTTTATGTTTGTAAGATATATAATGCAAACTTAGTCATTTTTTTTCAATATACGTCCTGTTGCGGTGAATAATTGCGGTGTGGGAGCGTCAGCCGGGCGTCTGTAGGGCGTGCGGGGCTTCCGGGCGGGGCGCAGGCATGTGAGGAGCGGGGTAGAGGAGAGGCGCGGAAGTGCATAAATATGCGTTCTTGTGGTAAAATGTTTTGACAACGGAAAATCGTGAAAGAGAAATCCGGACCGCTCCTCCGGCATGGCTGACCGATGCGGAACGGGCTCTTCCGCATCCGGACGCATGGAGCTGCTGACCGTGAAAGAGGCGTCTGAGGGACGGAACGGGCTCTTCCGCGCCTCAGAAAGGGCTTTTCCGGTGTGCGATATGGTGTGTCTTGTGGTGCGGAACGGGCTTTCCGGTGATATGAAAAAGCCTCTTCCGCAGGGCACGGAAGGCTTTGTCTGCGGTCGGAAAAGCGCAAACGGCTGACTGTCAGACCGATAGCCAAAACGCTCAAAACCCGCGTATTCGCGTCAGGATGTGCTCCGTCTGGCAAATACGCGGGTTTTGGCGCGTTGTGATGAATATTTATTCGTTGTGCGGAGACACTTTCCGTATAATTATGCAAGTGCGTCCGCGCGCCTCTGGTCCGGCTGAGGGTGGGGGCGGGTCAGTCCTTTCTTTCCACCTTCACCAGCTTGAAGAGCTTGTCGCTCGGTCTTATCTTGTCTGGCACTCGGAACGACACGCGCGTCCCCTTGCGCGCCGTCTCCACCGCACTGTTGTCGTCGTGTATCTCCTCCACGGTGACATACATCACTCCGGTGGTAGGTCCGGTGATGAGCATGCGGTCGCCCACGGAGAACTCGGAGGCTTCGCAGGAGAACTCCGCCACTCCAAGCCGGGAGAAATATTTCACTCCCCGTCCCACGTAAACCTTGCGCTCGGTGGCGTTGGAGCCGTAGTTCCTGTTCCATTCGCCCAGACGCTGTCCCTGATAGTAGCCGTCCCAGAAGCCACGGTTGAAGACAGTGGCGAGCCGTTCGTCCCATGCGTCCTTCTTCTCTTCGGTGAACGTGCCGTCGAGCACGGCTGCTATGGCTTCCCTGTAGCACGTCACGACGTTGTAGACATACTCAGGTCCGCGCGCGCGTCCCTCAATCTTGAACACCCTTACGCCCGCCTTCATCATGCGGTCGATGAAACGTATGGTCTTCAGGTCCTTGGGGCTCATGATGTATTTATTGTCTATCTCGAGCTGTGTGCCCGTCTCGTTGTCGGTCACGGTGTAGGAGCGGCGGCACAGCTGCATGCATTCGCCACGGTTGGCGGAGCGTCCGGTGTTGTCGAGACTCATGTAGCACTTGCCGCTCACAGCCATGCACAGCGCGCCGTGGCAGAACATCTCTATGCGCACCCGCTGTCCTTTGGGTCCGCGTATGTCCTGCTCCTCTATCTGCCTGTGAATCTCCGCCACCTGGTCAAGGTTGAGCTCGCGCGCGAGCACCACCACGTCGGCAAAGCGTGCGTAGAACTTCAGTGCCTCTATGTTGCTTATGTTGAGCTGCGTGGAGAGGTGCACCTCCACCCCAAGGCTGTTGCAATAGGTCATCACCGCCACGTCGCTGGCTATCACGGCTGTTATGCCTGCCTCGCGCGCGGCGTCGATTATTGTGTGCATTGTGGCGATGTCCTCACCGTAGATTATGGTGTTCACCGTGAGATAGCTCTTTATGCCGTGTGCGGCGCATATGGAGGCGATGTCGCGCAGGTCGGCTATGGTGAAGTGGTTTGCCGAGTGCGACCTCATGTTGAGCTGTTCCACACCGAAGTAAACCGACCCCGCGCCTGCCTGTATGGCAGCCGCCAGACTCTCCCGCGAGCCCACGGGAGCCATTATCTCGAATTCGCTGACTGTATGTTCCATATAGTTTGAAAGAGAATTTATTTGTGTTTGTCTGAAATGCATATGCCTCGGGACACTGCCTCCGGCATTTCATAAAAAGTGCCCACCGTCAATGCCGGTGGGCTAAATAATTACTTTAACAATCTTTAAATCTTTAATTTATGAAAAAAAAGTTGATTTGCAAATATACAAAAAATAAAATAACAGCAAGCGGTTTGGCATGTTTTTTTGCACAGGTTATGCACAATGGGGTTGTTTTGTGCATCTGTCAGTACACGAAGATGCGGCAGTCCTCTATCTGTCCTCCGGCATCCTGTGATGTGGCAGGAAGACATTCCACCGCGCTTACGGCATGTCCGGTGTCCGAGCCGATGGCGGGCGGAAGTGCGGAAGATGGATATACGAAAACGGAGAACCTGCATCCCGCAGGCTCTCCGTTTGTGAGCAGTATTCATTAAATGTGTCCGTGCGGTGCAGATCTTGCGGTCTGTCGCACGTAGCACGGTTCAGTTTGTCACTTCAGTGCAGGCACCTTGACCGATACCGATTTGCCGTCGGCATATGTGGCTGTGATGATGTAAACACCCTTTGCGAACTGGCTGAGGCTTACTGTAGCCTCTTCCGCACCGGGCTTGGAGGTCATCAGGCAGCGTCCGGTGAGGTCGCTCACCTTCAGAGCGGCGATGGTCTTGCCGCCCTTTATCGTCACGTTGCCGCCGTTGAGCGTTATTCCGAGACCCTCCTGCTCCACCGAGCCGATGGCGGTGAGCTCTCCGTTGACCATGTAGACAGGTATTCTGATGAAGCTGTTGAACGGATCGTTGGTGCTTACCTCAAGATAAGCCTCATAGACTCCTTCTTCCAGACCCTGCGGAGTGAAGCTTACGTTGAGCTTGCCTTCACTTCCTGCTGCCACCTCCATGCTCTTCTTGTCTGTGCTGAGCCAGCTGATTGCCGGAGTGCGGTCGCCGGTGACGTTGGCGCGGATGCAGTAGTTGTAGTCCAGTCCGAGGTCTGCCATCGACCACCATGTGCTTCCGCCGATGTTCACGAGGTCGCCGAAGCCAATCACGGCAGGACCCTCATCCACTCCGATGTAGTAGCCTGTGGCGACGATGTTTTCCATCCTGACGCCTATCCAGAGGTCGGTTGTTCCTATCTCAACGGGCTGTGAGAGCACCACGTGGTTCCATGACTGAGCCTTCGGGGTGAATGCCTGCTCGGTGATGAGGTCTCCGCACTCGCTCTGCTTCTTCTGTCCGTATATCACTATGCTTGCGCTCTCGGGCACATCGCCTACGTATACGTCGACACTGCTTACGGTCATGCCTTTAAGGCTTGAGAGCATCGCGCCCGGATAGAGGCTTGCGAATGTAGCGTTTGGAGCGTTGCCGATGCCTATGCAGTCGTATACGTCGCTGTCATACTTCAGCACATACTGTGTGGCTGGGTCGCTCTCGGGAGCTTTCTGTGCCACGGCTTTTATGCGTGCCGCCTTGAGTTGTCCCTTGAACTCGGCTTTGGGAGCCACCTTGGCTGCGTAGTTGCTTGTGGGAGCGTTGGGGAGCACATACTTGAAGTCTATGTCAGCATTGAGCGTTCCTCCTCCGTTGTTGGTGAGTGTGAGCACGCTTGTGGCGTCCTTTCCGTCGGTGAACTGCTCTATGACGGTCTTGTCAGCAGTCGTCACAGGGTCTTCCGGTGACGGCTCTACGACGATGGTGTAGTCTTCCACCTCACCGTTGTAGAACGAGCTTGCAGGATCCAGATTGTAGTAATAGGGCAGTGCGATGAGGCGCATGCGGTGCTCGCCTGTCTTGGCACCCTCCGGCACGCTTATCGTCGCAACAGCCTTGCCGCCGTTGTCGTCAGCCTCGAACGAGTCGAACACAACCTGCTCGTCGTAGCTGAAGGTGTAGTCGCCGTTCCAGTCGATGAACACTCCGAGCGTGGGCTCGTAGTCGTTAGACTCGATGGTGACGTTGAGCGTCTGCTTCTCGCCCGGACGGAAGACGGTCTTCTGGTCGGTGTAGTCGCTGTATGTGGAGCCTTCGCTCGTGTTGTTGATCGAACCCAGTGACACGTTTGTGATGTTTATCACGTTGGGGACGTATATCTCGCATTCCGGATACTCGTTGGCAACGGTCGTCTCAACGGTCTTGGAGAGCGACTGATAAGACTTCAGCTCGTCGCCCGGAGTGACGTTCTTCACTGTGACAACGTGTTTCCCGCCGGAGCAGTCGGCACGTGCGGTGAACGTGTATTTGTAGCTTTCGAACGGTTCGATGGTGGCGTTGACATCCTCGGTAGCCACGAGCACACCGTCGACATAAAGCTCGAGACGGGCGTCGCTGATGGTGTTCTTGCCGATGTTGGTGAGTTCCACCTGAACCTTCTCATACTTGCCAGAAGCCGATGACAGCGGAGTCATGAAACGCTCTATCTGCAGTGCCTTGTCGGCGTTGTAGCTTCCGTCACCGTAGAGACAGAAGGCGCATGCGTTCTGACCGGAGTACTCCTCGTTGATGATGTCTTTCTGAAGGGCTGTGAGATTGCCGCCAACGGTGAATACGGCAAACCAGCACGAAGGCGAGTCGCCCATATCCTTGGCGTTGATCTGTATGTAGCCGTGCTCGAGGTTGATGGTCTGTCCGAGCGGAGCCTTGAACTCGTATATCGGACTGTTGCCTTCGTCGCCGTAGCCTTCAAGTACCACACCGGTCTTTTCGCCTATTATATCAATGTCTTTCTGCAAGACACACTTGCCGGGGAGTCCGTCCTCACCCTCCTCATATATGCCTATGGTGAAGGTGACGGGTTTTGTCATGTTGAAGTCCTCGTCCATCTCGCCGCGCTCATGGCAGTATATCCAGCTTTGATCCTCCTCGTCCCAGTAGTTGAAAAATCCGAGGAAACGCACCTCGTCGAATGTCTGGAAGCAGTCGTCGAAGTATTGGTAATACTCCATTCCGAGCTCGGGGCGTCCGGCGTCGGCGCATGCCGATCCTGTCCATGCTGTGTTTTCGGTGTACTCATTGCCGTAGACGGAGCCTTCCTTGCAGGAAAGGACGTCGTAGACTGTCTCCTGCGCAAATGCCTTTACTTTCTTACCCTCGCTCACTCTGTACAGATGGGTCTTGCCATCGACCTTGAATCAGTACTTGTCAGACAGTTCGGCAGGCGGTGTGAAACCGCGTTGTGCGAACGCTGTGGCGGCAAAGGCAGCCGCCATGAACATAGTGTAGATCTTTTTCATAATAAAACTTCGTTCCGCGTTGACATAGGTTTTGAAAAATGTTATTATCTGAGAAATCCTCCCGAATAGCGGATACCGCGGATATAACCGGTGTCGGTTGGATTGTTATAAATTTCATCTGCAAAATTAATAAAATATGTGTTACAAAACAAAATGTTACTGGATTTTATGCATAAACTTACATATTATCCGATTTATGACGCTATTTATTTCAATTGTTCATACGTTACCATGTGAAGACGGGAGCGCGATGGAAAACCGTGAAAGTTGAGTTTTCTGACATGCGGTTTTAATACCGTTGTGGCACATGACGGATGCCGTGGAGTGGGTAAAGCGGGATTTAAGGATGATATTCGCAGCCTGCAAAAGTAGAGACGCAAAATTTTGCGTCTCACAAGGGGTATGTGCTGTTATTGTCAGCGGTTTGTTGCATGAGTATATTGGTATGGGCAGGACGGGAGACGCAGGATTTTGCGTCTCTACTGGGCTGGCGCCGTTGATGGAAATGGGGAATACGTATGCTATAGAAAGTTTATGATGGTGTGTTTCCATGTGTGGATGAGTTCTTCTTCGGTGTAATCCATCAGGTAAGCGTCGGATGTCTGCCATCATAATTTTCTCTTAACGGCATAAAAATAGAGGAAATTTTTCGTAAATTTCCTCTATTTTCCTTATCCCGATTGTTGCTTCCCTTATTTTCAGAACATGCTCTGGTGTCATTTCTCCGTGCCTAAACGCCTCATCCATTTGCCTCCCGCCATGCATGCGATGCCTATGGCTATGAACGGCAGACTGAGAATCTGACCCATGTTGATGGGCAGGGAAGCCTCGAAAGGCTCCTGTATCTCTTTGGTGAACTCGATGAGGAAGCGGGCTGTGAAGATGTAGGTGAGGCACATGCCGAAGAAGAACCCTGTGCCCACACGCTGCGGACGTCGGCGGTATACACTCCAGCCGATGAGCATGAGGAGGGCGTATGCGATTGCCTCGTAGAGCTGTCCGGGGTGGCGCGGCAGCATGTCTATCTGCTGGAAGACGAAAGCCCATGGCACGTCTGTGGGCTTGCCGATTATCTCGGAGTTCATAAGGTTGCCTATGCGGATGAAGAACGCCGTGGCGGGAGTGGCTATGGCGATATTGTCGAGCACTCGCCAGATGTTCAGTTTGGTCTTTCTGACATACAGCAAGAGCGCGATCATCAGTCCGAAGGTCCCTCCGTGGGAGGCGAGCCCGCGATATCCGGTGAAGTGCCAGTCACCGTTGCCGTTGAACTCTATGGGCAGAATCATCTCCACGAAGTGTGTCCACGACGAGAGATAGACGTCGGGCTGATAGAACAGGCAGTGCCCGAGGCGCGCTCCGATGAGTATTCCTATGAAGCAGTAGAGGAAGAGCGGTTCGAAGAGCTCGTCCTTTATCTTCTGCTCTTTGTAAAGTTTTCTTACGATGAGATAGGCGAGAAGGAGTCCCACCAGCCAGCACAGCGAATACCAGTGCATTGACAGTGGACCTATGCGGAACGCTGTGTCGTCGGGATTCCACAGTATGTATGAAAGGTTTGAGTTCATGAGTTGCTGTTTGTATGGTTTGTTTTCCGGTCATCACGTGGCGTGACGGCTTCCGCCGTTTGTGCTGCGCGGTGATTGTGGCGGTCAGACGTTGAAGCGGAAGTGCATTATGTCACCGTCCTGCACCACGTAGTCCTTTCCCTCGATGGCAAGCTTGCCAGCCTCGCGCACGGCAGCCTCGGAGCCGTATTTTATGTAGTCGTCGTACTTTATAACCTCTGCGCGGATGAATCCTTTCTCAAAGTCGGTGTGTATCACTCCCGCACATTGCGGAGCCTTCCACCCCTTGTGGTAGGTCCATGCCTTCACTTCCATCTCTCCGGCGGTGATGAATGTCTCGAGGTTGAGCAGTGAGTAGGCTTTCTTTATGAGTCGGTTGACGCCGCTTTCCTCCAGTCCCAGCTCTTCGAGAAACATCTGTTTGTCCTCGTAGGTGTCGAGTCCGGCAATGTCCTCCTCTGTCCTTGCCGCTATGACGAGCATCTCCGCGCCCTCGGCTTCTGCCACTTTGGCGACCGCTTCGGAGTATCTGTTGCCCGTCTTCGCGCTTGCCTCGTCGACGTTGCAGACGTATAGCACGGGTTTGGCGGTGAGCAGGAAGAGGTCGTGCGCCACCTTCTGCTCCTCCTTGCTTTCGAAGGTCACGGTGCGGGCATTCAGTCCTTTGTCGAGCGCAGCCTTGTATGCCTCAAGCACTCCTACCGCAATCTTGGCGTCCTTGTTGCCTCCCACGGCAGCCTGTTTCTGCTGTTTGGCGAGCTGGCTCTCGATGGTCTCGAGGTCTTTGAGCTGCAGTTCGGTGTCTATTATCTCCTTGTCTTCAAGAGGGTTTACCGCAGCTCCTCCCTCACGTACGATGTTGTCGTCGTCGAAGCAGCGCAGTACGTGTATTATGGCGTCGGTCTCGCGTATGTTGCCAAGGAACTTGTTGCCCAGTCCTTCGCCCTTGCTCGCTCCCTTCACCAGTCCGGCTATGTCCACAATCTCGCATGTTGCGGGTACTATGCGTCCCGGGTGTACTATCTCGGCGAGGCGTGTGAGCCTTTCGTCGGGCACTGTTATCACGCCCACGTTGGGTTCTATGGTGCAGAAAGGAAAGTTGGCTGCCTGTGCCTTGGCGTTCGACAGACAGTTGAAAAGAGTCGATTTGCCCACATTAGGCAATCCTACGATACCACATTTTAATGACATTTCTTAAATACGTATTTAATTGAATCCGGCTGCGAAGTTACTACTTTTTTCCGAGACGGGGGCAACGGCGTGTGATAATAATGCGTGAAATTGCGGCTTAGACGTATGCTGCCGTGTGCGTGAGACGCTCATGTGGTGGTATCGAGCATGCGTCGCATAGCGCATATGTCGGCTTCAGCCTCTCCTCGCATGATGTATCTGTCGCGTTGGGTTTCTGTGTCGCGCAGTATGGTTGCGGCTTTCTGACTGTCGTGTTCGAGATGCAGCGCGATGGCGCAGAGCAGCCTCGGTTTTGAGGATGAGTATGAGACGGTGCGGCGTATGTATGCGGTGAGGTCGGGGGTGAGCAGTGCGCGCGCCTCGTCTTCGTAGCCGAGCATGAGCGAGGTGAACGCAAGCTCGCAGTCAATCTCTTTCTCATACATGTCGGGAAGGGTGGGGCGGCGGTCGCGTATGGCAGTGAGCATGGTGTGCGCGCGGCTGTAGTCGGCTCTGTCAATCTCCCTGGCGACGGCGAACATGTCTGTCACGACGTTTATCAGACCGTATTCTTCACCGCTGTCGGGAATATTGAACCATTCCTGCGGAAAGTCTTTCGGACGCATGCCGTTCTGACACAAGGCGTGAGCACGCAGTTGAAGGACGAAGTGACGTCGCACTTGCATGTCGCGGAGCATGAGCCGTATGTTGCCCGCATCGTTGCACATGCCGTTTATTTTCATCGGAATACCGTTGATAATGGCAGTCCACAGACCTGCGATAACTATGAAAAGCGCAAGAAGAAAAGCGAACATGCCGCTGTCTGCGGAGTGTATGAAGAAGTATGGTACGGCTGCGGCGGTGAGCAATATGTTTGCCGCCACGCCTGCGGCGTTGTATATCACGAACGGCACCTTGGCGGTGTCTCCTTCCGGCGGCAGCATTATGCATTGTCCGCCTGTGCCAGGAATGTTGAAGCGACGCACTATGTAGCGTCCGTCGCGACGCAAGAGTGTGAGACTGAAAATGCGGAACGACACGAAGCGATAGCCCGTAAGAAGTCCTCCGACAAGGTGTCCGCCCTCATGCACTATGATGTGCAGCACGAAGGCGATTGCGAGTGCGACGAACGACAACAGGCATCCGACGGCTACGGACGCTAATCCTTCGCCCACAAGAATGTCGAAGAAGCGAGCTGGAGTGATGTCTGTGAACAGCAGGCATGCTGCCAACACCAGCGCGATGCCTGTGACCGAACCGATGATAAAGCCTTTAAGGATGTGGAATATTTTCTTCATGAGAGGTTATTGCTTGATGAGTAAATCTATCATATCATAATAATAATCAGAGTACAGCACTCCTTCTATGAATTTCATTCTTATGGTTTTCATGCCATCTAGCTTATCAGTATAGGCGAAAATGCTGTTTCCTTCTATTTCGTAGTTATATGAGTCTGTGGATATATTGCCTTCACTGTTTCCATTTACGGTCATGGTGCCATTATCATAGAATGTGGAATAGAAATTCCAGTTGGTACTGTTTTTATAGTAAGCCCATGTTCCAAGAAGGTCATCCATTTTGAATGACGACTTCATCCTGTTCGCCACCTCTGCCACGGGCACACTTAGTATCTGGCTCTTTCCTATAAACAGACCGTCGACAGTGACGCTTATGAAGAACGGCATCTTCCCTGTGTCCGCCTTGTTGAATGTGTCCGCGTCGCCCACAGATAGTTGTAGCACTCCGAAGTCGTTGCTTGTAGCCTGCTGCGTGCCGCTGAATATGACGTTGTCCTGTGAGTCTGTTATCTCCACCTTGGCGTTTACGGTGGTGTTGGCACGCGGTTCTCCCGTCGCGGTGTTGAGAAGAGAGACCTGATAGCCCACCTGTGCTGATGACACGGTGGCAGTCAGCAGTGCCGCGAAAGATATAATCTGTCGTATTATGTTTGCTTTCATTTCTTGATGTTTCTTTTGAAGCCTGATTATTTCATCTAATGTGTTGTAATGCTGCAAGCGTTCTGTACGGAATTTGATGTGGTATGAAAGATCATTTCTTAATGAGTAATCCTCTTTCGGAAGAAATCTTTGAGCCTATAATTCTCATTATATGTGGTGAGCCAATAGAATCATAATAATATATTGTATTACCATCTAACTCAAAAGTAAAATGATCTTGTAACACTGTATTGCCATCATCAATGGCGGATAATATCATTGTCATATCTTCATTTAGTTGATATTCATATTGATATGACCCTTCTTCTCGCTTCTCCAATTTCCATGTTCCAAATAACTGTTCCTTGGTAAGTGATGTCTTCATTTTATTCGCCACCTCTGCCACGGGCACACTTAGTATCTGGCTTTTCCCTATGAGCAGTCCGTCGACAGTGACGCTTATGAAGAACGGCATCTTCCCTGTGTCCGCCTTGTTGAATGTGTCCGCGTCGCCCACAGATAGTTGTAGCACTCCGAAGTCGTTGCTTGTAGCCTGCTGCGTGCCGCTGAATATGACGTTGTCCTGTGAGTCTGTTATCTCCACCTTGGCGTTTACTGTGGTGTTGGCACGCGGCTCTCCCGTCGCGGTGTTGAGAAGAGAGACCTGATAGCCCACCTGTGCTGAGGCGGCAGAAGCTATGCATGAGAGCACGGCTGCAAATGTTATAGTTCTTATGTATGTACGCATTGCTTTATTGTTTTTTTATTTTTTGTATTAAAAATTGAAATCCTCAGTTTTGAGAGTTATATTTCTTTTATATTTGTGTTACTGTATTCTGATATGTTAAGTATCTTTTCGGATTTGTGTATGAGTTAAAGCTTGGTAAGAAATCCTTCTGTTTCATGAAAAAGGCGGTTGTCCGTTTTCCTTATGATTTCAATATGTGGGGATTCGTCTGTGCCTTTGAGACAATAGCACCATATGGTATTTCCATCTATCTCATAAGTATAATAATCGGAAATTGAGTAACCGTCGGAATATGATAATGTCCATACCATTGTCATGTCTTCGTTGAATTGAAAAAGTGAAGTCCACTCGATAGTATTTGCCTTCCATGTCCCTATTAAAAATTCTTTCGTAAACGACGACTTCATCTTATTCGCCACCTCTGCCACGGGCACACTTAGTATCTGGCTTTTTCCTATGAGCAGTCCGTCGACAGTGACGCTTATGAAGAACGGCATCTTTCCTGTGTCCGCCTTGTTGAATGTGTCCGCGTCGCCCACAGAGAGCTGTAGCACTCCGAAGTCGTTGCTTGTAGCCTGCTGCGTGCCGCTGAATATGACGTTGTCCTGTGAGTCTGTTATCTCCACCTTGGCGTTTACGGTGGTGTTTGCACGCGGCTCTCCCGTCGCGGTATTGAGGAGAGAGACCTGATAGCCCACCTGTGCTGAGGCGGCAGAAGCTATGCATGAGAGTATGGCTGCAAATGTTATAGTTCTTATGTATGTACGCATTGCTTTATTGTTTTATGGTTATAATAAGATAAGCTGCGCTCGGCAATGTAAGGGCAAGCTCTCATTGCGCTCGTTTGCATTATCTTTTCATAAGATAAGCTGCGCTCGGCAATGTAAGAGCGAGCTCTTATTGCACTCGTTTGCATTATCTTTGTTTGTATAATGTGAATTTGTTTGTTGACGGCGGTTCTACACATGTCATGCTTGTGTCGCCGAGACCTGTGACTTTAAGAGTCTTTGTGTTGCCGTCGGCGAACGACATTGCGATGCATCCGGTCTGAGGAGAGTTGAGCTTGTATGTGAATGTTGTAGTATTCCCTCCGGACGTGAGTGTGCCGCTGTTGTCTTCAGAGAAGACGTAGGTGACGCTCTCTCCGTGCTCCGTTCCTGTCCATGTGCCTGTGATGTCGGTAAGGAATATTCCTATGAGCACTGCTCCGTGGTTGTGGAATACAGGGTCTCGTGCCGGCACAGGAATGTAAGGTCCTGCAATGGCGAGCGTACTGTCATTGCGTGCGCTTCCGCTGAAAGGCATTCCGGAGAGGTAGGTCACCGCACCGTTGCTTTGTCCGAACACTGCCGGTTGCAGTTGCATGTCACTCAGAAGGGTGGCGTTTTGAGCCGGTATGGTGTATCCGCAGTAGTGGAAGACAGGACGTACCACAATCTCAGAAGACGCCGGCACTTCATGCTGCTGCAACACAAGGCATGTGTCTATGCCCTGTATGCTGTCGGTGTTCTCTACGATGCGGCTCACGAATACACTGTCGATGAGATTCCCTCCGGCATCAGCCACTTGGAAACCTGTGTCAAGCGACTTCACAATCTTGGTTTTTGATTTCGTTGCCATACTCACCTCCACTTCCTTTTTAATGTTGGGTATCTTCACAGCCCGGCTCTCGTAGTATTGCGGGAAGAGATTGATGGCTGTCTTGAAGAAATTGTTGCTGAAACGCAGAAGCTCGGTCTCGCTTTCGTTTCCGTATGCGAGGTTGATGTGGTAGAGTGTCAAGGCGGCGTCAAGTTTAAGAGATGCCTCGAGCTTTGCCATACCGTAAAGCTCGCTGCTGTATCCGCTGGAGGATATTTTGGAAAGCACACCCATGCCCAACTTGCCGTTTATGGCGGGACCGAGCTTTATCTTTGCCCTTGCTCCGGCAATGGAATTGAGTATCCGCATGTCGAATGTTATCATCGGTCCGGCTGCCAGCTCACCGCTTGCCACCACCTCCGAGCGTGCTGTCATTGTGGTACTGTCACCGTTCTCCCATGGCAACGGTGTGACGCTTTGCTCGTCGGGCTGTCCGCGTCTGCGGTGCCAAACATACCGGATGCGAGAATTGCGTGACAGTTCTGTGTTGAACTTGAATTCCCCTTTAACCGATGTAAACAGATTCAATTCTATTTCCGGCCAGAATACCAGAGCCACGCTGCTGAGAGGAATGGTTACAGGTTTTTGCCCCTCAGCCTCGAATTTCATGTCAGGATCGTTAATCTCAGTGTTTATTCCGATGGAAAGGTCGACTGTCGCATCGAAGTCATAGTATCCTGCCAACGGCTTTACCACGGCTTTACCGTGCACGGAGGCACTGCCTTTCGCGGACAGTTTGCCTGACGATCCCAAGCTTATTGTCCCGCTTATGCTGTGTGACGTCTCTATGGGTACACGGCTGGCGGCTCGTGCCTGTCCGTCAGTTCCGAGTGCACCGGCATAGAAGAACTTTGAAAATATGTCCCCAAGCTCTACCTGACTTACGCTTACTGTATAGTCGCCGCCTCCGGTTACACCTGTGACTCTGGCTGCAAGACCTACCGGAAACAGCCTGTCCATAGCTCCGTAGTACAGCAGTTCGCCTTCCTTAGGAAGACGGTCATGAGGCGTTTCCGGCTTATAATGTATTATATTTCCGTCGAAATCGGAAATCCAGATGCTGTCAGCGGTAATCTGTCTGACACCTTCCCGGAACTCCATGGTGTTCCTGCTTCCGAACGCAACGCTGTCAATCTCGTTCACCGGAACTACAAACGCGGTGTCTGCTGTGTGGAAAACCTGACTCACCGGTCTGTCGTGCATTACGCTGTCGGCATCGTAACACGACATGACGATGCTGTCTATCTCGCTTGTGAAAAACAGATTGACCTCACCGGTGTTTCTGAATACCAGCACCTGTTCATCGTCGCTCTGTGCTTTTATCGGCTGTGTCATCGCTGCGGCGAGTATGATCAGAAGTATTATTATCCTTGTCATGGCTTTCTTATTTTAATGGATTCTCCTCCCACGCTTATGATAAACACCTGTTGGTCTATCTCCGAGAGGTTGATGGATATGACGTTTACTCCGGCGTTTCTTTTCCTGACGTCCAGTTCCTTTCCGTCCACAGTGTAGCATCTTACATCTGTCTCAGGTTTGGGAAGCCTTATATAGGCTTTTTCTCCGTCCATAGTCACACCTGCATTGCGCATGCTTTCCACCGACCCTATGTCAGTGCCCGATGAAGAGGTGAATGTGTATTTGCTCACATTACTTATTTGCAGACGCTCTGTGGCTATGTTCATTACTGTGCCGTCGAATGTTATCTTAGGCATTTCATTGACCGGAACGGTCAGCGTGGCTCCGTTTTTGAGAATGACTACGAGGCATTCGCTTTCTACAGCCGTTGCACGGCTGTGTACTGTGAGGAGCACTGCAAGGATGATGAGTAGTGTCTTCATATTTTGTGTATGTTATGATTTACTGCTTGTTCCCGAAACCGAAGTCGTCAAAATAGAACCGTGTCCCGACTCTTCTTATAGTAATGATTTTGCCGTCTGAGTCGTAACCGCTTGTCAGGTAGCAATATATAGTGTTGCCGTCTATCTCGTATAGATAATCATCAGAATACAATATTTCACCTTGATAATCTCCATACGAATAAGTCATGGTCATGTCTTTATTAAATATGAAAATGAAAATTGTTTCTTCATCGGGGGCTTTAAATACCCAAGTCCCGACCAGCTCGTCGAGTGAAAAAGTTGATTTCACCTTGTTTGCCACCTCTGCCACGGGGACGCTGAGTATCTGGCTCTTGCCTATGAGCAGTCCGTCGACAGTCACACTGATGAAGAACGGCATCTTGCCGGTGTCAGCCTTGCTGAACGTTTCTGCATCGCCCACGGTGAGCTGGAGCACCCCGAAGTCGTTGCTTGTGGCTTTCTGCGTTCCGCTGAAGATGATGTTGTCCTGCGAGTCTGTTATCTCCACTTTGGCGTTCACAGCGGTGTTGGCGCGCGGCTCGCCGGTCGCTGTGTTGAGCAAAGACACCTGATAGCCTACCTGTGCTGCCGCTGCGCCCGCTATCATGGTGGTGATAAATGATAATAATAACGGTTTTAAGTTCATGTTAATTTTATTTTCTGTTTGATATTTTCATAATGTTATTCCATTTCCTATACCTTGTGGCGCAAGCTGGCTCAATGTGCCTCGAGCCAGTTTGCGCCCCATCCGCAGTCTGCCACGAGCGGAACGTTGAGAGGGTAGGCGTTCTGCATCTCCTCAAGGACGATGCGCTGCACCTTCTCTTTTTCTTCCGGAATGACGCTGAAGTTGAGTTCGTCGTGCACCTGAAGTATCATTTTCGACTTTATTCCTTCGGCTTTGAATCTCCGGCTGATGCGTACCATGGCTATTTTTATTATGTCTGCCGCCGAGCCTTGTATTGGGGCGTTGATGGCGTTGCGCTCTGCGAAGTTGCGGACGGTGGCGTTGTGCGAGTTGATGTCGGGCAGATAGCGGCGGCGGTGGAAGAATGTCTCCGCGTAGCCTTTTGCCCGTGCGGTCTCCTTACTCTGCTCCATGTATTGCGCCACCTTAGGGAACGACGCGAAATAGCCGTCAATCAGCTGTGCCGCCTCCGCCCGGCTTATGTCCAGACGCTCGGCAAGTCCGAAGACCGTTATGCCGTAGATGATGCCGAAGTTGGCACGTTTGGCTTTGGTGCGCTGGTCGCGTGTCACGTCGGCAATGTCTTCCTTGTATATCTTCGCGGCTGTCGCGGCGTGTATGTCGTGCCCGAGGCGGAACGCTTCTGCCATGTTCTCGTCACCGCTGAGATGCGCCATGACGCGCAGTTCTATCTGCGAATAGTCGGCGGAGAAGAACAGGCAGCCTTCCTCCGGGATGAAGCAGCGGCGTATCTCCTTGCCATCCTCCCCGCGGACGGGAATGTTCTGCAGGTTGGGGTCGCTTGAGGAGAGACGCCCGGTGGACGTCACAGCCTGGTTGAACGACGTGTGTATGTGTCCTGTACGTCTGTTGATGAGTTTCGGGAGAGCGTCGACGTATGTCCCGAGAAGCTTCTTCAGTCCGCGGTGGGCGAGTATGTCGTCCACGATGGGGTTCTTGTGGCGCAGCTGCTGCAGCACTTCCTCCGACGTGACATACTGTCCTGTCTTTGTCTTCTTGGGTTTGTCCACAATCTTCATCTTGCCGAAGAGAATCTCGCCCACCTGTTTCGGCGATGCGATGTTGAACTCCTCACCAGCCGCCTCATATATCTGTGTCTCGAGCTGGCGCATGCGCGAGGTGAGTATGGATGATGTCTCGGCGAGCGAGTCTGTGTCGATGCGTATGCCGTTGAGCTCCATCTCCGCCAGGACTGGCATGAGAGGCATCTCTATTTCGTAGAACAGCTGTTCGGCTCCGCACTCCTTCAGTTTCGGCAACAGCACGTTGTAGAGGCGCAGGGTGATGTCGGCGTCCTCGGCGGCATACTCATACACCTCGGCAGGTTTCAGGTCGCGCATGTTCCGCTGGTTCCTTCCGCGCTCGCCGATGAGTTCTTCTATGTGTATGGTGCGGTAGTGGAGAAGAGTCTCCGCCATGTAGTCCATGTTGTGGCGCAGCTCGGGCTGTATGAGGTAGTGGGCTATCATCGTGTCGAACATCGGTCCTGCCAGACTCACGCCATAGTTGTGAAGCACCTCAAGATCGTATTTCAGATTCTGTCCTATTTTCAGAATTTCGGGGTTCTCATATAGCGGTTTAAATATATTTACAATTTTTTGGGCTTCTTCACGATTGTCGGGCACTGCCACGTAAAATGCCTTTTTTTCCTCGACAGAGAAGCTCAGACCCACCAGTTCAGCGTCGATCGGGTTGGTGGAAGTCGTTTCCGTATCCAGACTGAGAATTTCTTTTGTCAAAAAAAAGTCAAGAATTTTTCTCGCATCAGTCTCATTCTCAATCAGATAATATTCGTGTGGTGTTGTCTGAAGTGTCTCAAAACTCGCGTTTTCAGAACTTTCCGGCTCGTCGGTCGGATTTTCTGCAAAGAGATCAAGTTGTTGTTTAACACTTTTTTTGTTGTTTTTCGATTTGTTGAGAATCTTATCCGCGAGCGTCTTAAACTCGAGTTCGTTGAATATCTCGCGCAGTTTCTGTTCGTCGGGCTTACCGAGTCTCATGCTGTCGAGGTCGAGGTCTATCGGCACATCGGTCCGGATGGTGGCGAGAAACTTCGACATGCGTATGTCGTCCACAGCGGTCTCCACTTTTTCGCGGAGCTTGCCTTTGATGTCGGCGGTATTGTCGAGCATGTTGTCCACGTCGCCGAACTGCGCTATGAGTTTCGCCGCAGTCTTCTCGCCCACGCCCGGACATCCCGGGAAGTTGTCTGCCGAGTCGCCCATGAGAGCCAGAAGGTCGATGACGCGCTGCGGAGAGTCGATGGCATACTTGGCGCACACCTCCTTAGGTCCCATCTTCTCGTAGCCTCCTCCGTGGCGCGGGCGGAAGATGAACACATTGTCGCGTACGAGCTGTCCGTAGTCCTTGTCGGGCGTGAGCATGTAGGTCTCCACCCCCAGCCCGCCCGCCTTGACGGCGAGTGTGCCTATTATGTCGTCCGCCTCAAAGCCGTCTGCCTGCAGCGCGGGTATGTTCATGGCGGCAATAATGTCCTTTATCACCGGCACGGAGCGTCGGATGTCCTCCGGTGTCTCCTCTCTCTGCGCCTTGTATTGCGGGAAAGCCTCGTCGCGGAACGTCTTGCCGTGGTCGAAAGCCACGGCTATATGCGTGGGCTGCTCCTTGGTCATTATCTCGTTGAGCGTGTTGACGAAGCCCATGATGGCTGAGGTGTTGAATCCTTTTGAGTTGATGCGCGGATTCTTTATCAGTGCGTAGTAAGAGCGGTATATCAATGCATAGGCATCGATGAGAAACAGTTTGTCCATGATGGTTGGTGTTATGTTATGTGATGTATGGAGCAACACGTTTTGCCGGGTGATTATTCCGGAATGTACGGACGATTGGTGTATTAATGCCGGAGTATTGCCTGCGGCGTTACCTGACGGTTGCTTTTTGCCGTAAAATTACTAAAAATATGGTACTAATCCCGATAAAATAATTAATTTTGTGTCAAATTTCAGATAAGTATGGATTACCTGTCAGTCATCAAACAACCGGTACAGGCAGAACTTGCCGATTTCATTGAACTGTTCAACCGTTCGCTGTCTCATGAGGACGGCATGCTCGGGAGCGCGCTCGAACACATCAGGCGGCGCGCCGGAAAGCGCATGCGTCCTATGCTCATACTGCTCATGGCGAAGTCGTTCGGACATGTGACCGACGTTACTCTGAACGCTGCCGTGGGACTCGAGCTGCTTCACACGGCGTCGCTCGTGCACGACGATGTGGTGGACGAGAGCGGAGAACGACGCGGACAGGCATCCGTCAACGCCACATACGACAACAAGGTGGCTGTGCTGGTGGGCGACTACATACTTTCAACGGCTCTGCTGCACGTGTCGTTCACCCATTCTGAAGAGATTGTGCGCTATCTTGCCGAACTGGGACGAACGCTGTCTGACGGTGAGATACTTCAACTGTCGAACATCGGACGGCGTGACATTTCGGAAGAGGTATATTATGAGGTGATACGCCGGAAGACAGCCGCGCTTTTCGAGGCATGTGCCGGCATAGGCGTGCTGTCGGCAGGAGTGTCTGGCGAAGCGTTCGGGAAGGCGTGCGCGTTCGGCAGCAATCTCGGCATGATATTCCAGATACGCGACGACATCTTCGACTATTACGACTCGCCGGAGATAGGTAAGCCCACCGGCAACGACATGCTGGAGGGAAAGCTCACGCTGCCAGCCATATACGCAGTGAACAACGGTGGCGACAGTGCCATGCTCGAGCTGGCATACAAGGTGAAGGAACAGAGCGTGACGCAGGAGGAGATAGACACTCTCGTGGAGTACACCAAGAGCCACGGCGGAATAGAGTATGCCGAACGGCGCATGGAGGAGCTGCGCCTAAAATGCATGGAGTATATAGAAAATGCGGTGAGTGACGAGGGTATAAAACGCGCCCTGACGGCTTACATCGACTTCGTGATAGAGCGTAACAATTGACATAAGACCGGGCGACCGGCATTATAAAAAATAACGGGTCCGTGCGTATCATCCTGCGCGGGCCCGTTATTCATTATATGTATAAGGCTGAATGATTAAGCCAAACCCATATTCCTGCCATCAGCACGTAATGGGAAACGGCGCACGATGAGCGGTAAGGGCTTAATAAATGCCTTTCTCTTTCAGCAATGCCGTCCATATTACGTCCTTCTTGGAGATTATCAGTTGCGTAAGCACATAGTCTTTTCCCACCTTTATTGTCCCGTCAGGCAGACCGTAGAGAAATGACTTTTTAAACCGCTTCTTGTATATGGTCTTGTCTGTTTCTTTCTTTTTTATGGCAATTCTGACACCGTCGTAGTCAACGTCTTCTATATATGTGCCGTATGCGTAGCTGTCTCCCAAAGAGCCTACAGTCTTGGAGCTTTTGGTCTTATATGCGTCTGCGTCTATCTCTATCACGACGTCATCATACTCCTTGTTGTCTATTTTTATTGAAGACACCTCCCTTTCGAGTCTGACGTCGAACGTAGGTCTGATATTCTCCTGTGCCGCCGCTGCGAGCGATACGAAGAGCAGCAACAGGGAGAATATCTTTTTTAGTGTATGCATACGAGTGCTTTTTCGCTTGATAATCAGAAGAACTTGGTCTCCTCACCCACAAGCTCGCTCAGCAGCAGGTTCGCCAGACGGCTTGTGCCTATGCGGAACCACTTGTTGGTGAGCCATTTCTCGCCGAGCACCTCTTTCACGATGGTGTAGTATATCACAGCGTCCATCACCGTGTTGATGCCTCCTGCGGGCTTGAAACCTATCTGGATGCCAGTCTCGTCGTAGTATTCCTTTATTGCCTGACACATCACGTAAGCCGCCTCGGGAGTAGCCGACACCTTCTCCTTGCCCGTCGACGTCTTGATGTAGTCGGCTCCGGCATACATGGCGAGGATGGAAGCCTTCTTGATGTTCGACGCCGTGGCGAGGTCGCCCGTCTCGAGTATCACCTTCATGGCATGCTCTCCGCACACCTGTTTCAGCTCGCCTATCTCGTCGCTCACGCCCTCATAGTCGCCGCTGAGAAACTTTCCTACAGGCATGACGATGTCTATCTCCGTCGCGCCATCCTTTATCGCCAGAGCCGTCTCAGCCACCTTCACCTCAAGCAGAGCCTGCGACGATGGGAAACTGCCCGACACGCAGGCTATCTCCACGCCGTCCACCTCGAGCGACTGGCTCACTACGCTTGCGAAGCACGGATAGACGCATATTGTGGCAACGTGCGGCAGGTCGGGGTATTGGCTGTCAAAATCGTTCACGCGCTCGGTGAATGCCAGCACGCTTGTCTCCGAATCGGTTGTCTTGAGCGTGGTAAGCTCGATGCTTCCCATGAGAAAACGCTTCACCTCAGGCGTGTCGTTCTCATGCGCTTTCTCGGCTATGAGCGTGCGCACAGCCTCGCTCACCGCCGCGTCGTCTATATCGAGGCGGTATTTGCCCATCGCCTCCTCATATTTGTTTTGTCTCGGAGCGTCATGATGATGATGTCCGCAGTTGGAATGTTTTGTGTCCATATTTCTTTTATATTAAGGGTTTTACGTTGTTTTACTGGCATGATGCCGCGTGTTCTTTTTATCGCTTGGAGGTCATCATACTTCCATTCTTGTTTCGTGCCGCTGTCAGCCGGATTGTATTCTGCTTTATGTCAGATGTAGCGGGCTGCACCGTGAAAAAGCGGAAGACAGGATGACGGCAGCAATGGGGAAGAAGGATGAAGGGCAGACAACATACCTTTACTGTGCAACCGGCTTTCTAATGACCTGTTTGGGTCTGTCTTCTGCCGTGTTGCGCTTTGCCGGCTGAGCGCGAGTCAGACCACAGTCACAGTTTGGGATTGTTGCGGTGACGGTCCTTGTCGCGCTGTGTCTTCTTCTCGATGTTGCGCCTCAGCTCCTCCGTGAGGTCTGTTCCGGTCTGGTTGGCTATGCACAGCAGCACCCACAGCACGTCAGCCATCTCGTCGCCGAGCGAGTCTTTCTCGCCCTCCTTGAAGCTCTGGTCACCGTATTTGCGTGCCATTATGCGTGCCATCTCGCCCACCTCCTCTGTGAGTACAGCCATGTTGGTGAGCTCGGAGAAGTAACGCACGCCGTAGGTGTGTATCCACTCGTCCACGAGCCGTTGCGCCTCACGCAGTGTTATGTCCTTGTCTGTCATTGAGTGATGTTTTTTTGCGTTAATCTTATTCTACATCCTTTTTATGTTTATCCAGCTTTTGTCAAAGCCGATATTGTTCAATGTGATTTCTTTTTGTAGTACGGGAGGTTGTTTGATTGTGAACTTTATGGCGTTTGAAGGGACTTTAGTGTGAATTGTGAACTGTGATCCGTGGGGTTGCCACGTAAAACACTGCTCACCGGTTTCAGTGTCCATTCCAATGAGATTGCCGTTGCTGTTTACTTCCCATGTGTAGTCGTTTGTACGGTAACGGTGGTTTTCCTCTTCGAAAATGCAGTAGGACAACATGTCATATGAGCGTATCAGTACCGTTGTTCGTACAGGATTATAGCAGTCATGTGCGATATTCACCCTTTCGTTCCATATTCCCAGTACCGCGCGACCTGTTTTTTGTATGTCTTCATGCGGGTCTGTTATGCCATAAGAATAATCCGGAGAGCATCTTCCGCTGATGAGTCTGACGCTTCTTGCATTGAATGGGTCTTTGTTTTTTACTGTTTTCACCGACCATGCCATTTTCTCCTTTACCACGTCCGCAATGCCTACGGGTGCGTCGAGATGCCTTCCTCCTATGGCTTCTGCAAGCGCGTCGCCCCAGTCTGAGCCAGAGATGTCTTTGCGTCCGATGCATATAAGATATATGAGATGGCTTGCTATCCCTACAACCATATCGTCTGTAAACTCATTGATTGGATATGGTTCGTGTGTATGTAGCTTTTTGCTGTCTCGCAGTTTTGGATGTCTCATTTTGTCTGTCTGTTACTTCATCTATTTTTTTTGCTATCTCCCGTATCATCGGTACGGCTACAGAGTTGCCCGTCTGACGGCGTATCTCGCTGTGTGAAACCACTATCTTGAATGTGTCAGGGAATCCCTGCAAACGTAGTAATTCTCTTGATGACGGTCGTCGTATGCCGTTTACCAGCAGGTAGTTGTACGACGCTCCTGAGCGCAGCGCACATGCATGGTCAAGTACCGAGATGTTTCCAGCCTTGTTCTCGTGCCATATTGAAGGGTAGAATATCTTTTTCCCGGCTACACACATGTTTCTCTTGTTGACGATGTGTTCTGATGCGAATAGGGATTTGTCCACGTTCTCATCTTTCTCCAGTACTGTTGCCAGACTGTATGGTCTTTTCTTGAAGTCAAAATTGAATCTTGAGTAATGCCTTATGTCTTTGAATCCTACGATTATAACCCTTTCTCGTTTTTGCGGTATACCGAAGTCCATGGCATTGAGAACCTTCCATTTTATGTGATATCCCAAGTCTGTGAGAACTTCCAGTATGGTTTTGAATGTCTGCCCGTTATTGTGTGTTGTCAGCTGTTTCACGTTTTCGAGCAAAACCGCTTTGGGGTTGTGGTAGTCCAGAATCCTTGCAACCTCAAAAAACAATGTGCCGCGTGTGTCTTCAAAACCTCTCATCTTTCCCATAATGCTGAATGCCTGGCACGGGAATCCAGCCAGCAGCAAGTCATGTGGAGGTATGTCTTTTGCCTGTATTTTTGTTATGTCTCCGTAGGGTCGCTCTTTGAAGTTCGCTTCATAGGTGTCGCAAGCGGCTTTGTCCCATTCTGATGAAAAGACGCATTTATAGCCTAATTCATCAAAAGGAATGCGAATGCCTCCTATCCCTGCAAACAGATCTATGAATTTCATACTATTTGTTTTATTAATATGTTGCTTATGTATTATCACTCTTTATTCCTGCTGTCCATGCATATGGTCACAGGACCGTCGTTGAGCAGCTCCACCTTCATGTCGGCACCGAACTCGCCCGTGCCCACAGGCTTGCCGATGGCGTCGCCCAGACGGCTGCAGAACAGCTCGTAGAGGGGTATTGCGATGGAGTGGGGAGCGGCGTGTATCCACGAGGGACGGTTGCCTTTCTTGTAGGAAGCCATCAGGGTGAACTGGCTGATTACCAGTATCTCGCCGTCAATGGCTGTTATGGGGAGGTTCATCACACCCTTCTCGTCGTCGAACACACGCAGGGCGGCTGTCTTCTTCACGAGCCATTCCACGTCTTCAACGGTGTCGTCGGAAGCGATGCCGAGCAGAACGAGGAAACCGCGTCCTATTGACGACTTCACCTTACAGTCTATTGCGACCGATGCGCGGCTCACGCGCTGTATTACTATCTTCATTTTCCTTAATCCTATGTGGCGCGTTACGCGCTTCTGTTATTTGTTTACAGGCGATGCTGACGATGGGAAAGAATATGTATCTCCATTATTCCTGTTGCCGCCGGTGTCATTGCTTTGATTGTGCAAACGAGCGGAATGAAAACTTGCTTTCAAATTCCCGAGTGCAGCCTATCTT
>ERZ779895.498-NODE-498-length-53815-cov-4.479092_pt1 | contig 53815 bp, 71 predicted proteins | sample MGYA00511093_ERZ779895 | MGnify/ENA primary metagenome ERZ779895 (study PRJEB29588, sample SAMEA2142970) | human gut metagenome | biome: human gut; feature: human-associated habitat; material: faeces | place: Denmark | collected 2008/2010 ... | reverse complement strand
AGCGCCGCTGGGAGCATCTGCCGGAGCTTTGGGCCGACAAAAGAGCAATGACCTTTATTCTTTTGAGCGGCGTGGCGGGAGCGTTGTCCTGGCTGTTTTATTTTACGGCATTAAAATACGGCAAGGTTTCCCAAGTGGCCCCGGTGGACAAGTTGAGCGTCGTTTTGGCGGCCACGGCGGCGGTTGTTTTTCTGCATGAGACGGTTTCCGCGATGAGTGCGGCGGGGATCGGGCTGATTACGGCAGGGATTATTCTGGTAGCGTTGGGATAAAATAAATGGCACAGATTTTGCATATAGTTTCTCAGATGAATCTTTAAAGGAATTTACAAATGGCTTTAAGCAGTTTTACTCCCTCGGTTACCGGTATGTCGGCACAGGCACATGCGCTGGAGACGGTGAGCACGAACTTTGCCAATATGCGGACAGTCGGTTATAAGCCGAATGAAACCATGTTTAACACTTTGCTGGGCAGCACGCCGAACTTTAACAACACGGTGGATGAGCTCAGCTCCAGCCGGGTGAATATCAACGGTGTCAGCTATTATGACCGGACGCTGGTCAACAAACAGGGAACGATTACCGCCACCGGCAACAGCTATGACGTGGCGATTAACGGTGAAAACGCATTTTTTGAGGTTAAGGATTCCGGCGGCAATATTTATTATACCCGGGCCGGCGATTTTACGACTCTGACCCAGAACGGCCGGACTTATCTGGTGACTGGAAACGGTTATAAGGTTCAGGGCTTTCCGGCCTCCGGCAACGGATTTGGTTCGACGCCGACGGATATCGAAATCGTTTATCAGGAAAAAATTCCTTCGGTGCCGACAACCAAAGCCGAAGTGGTGGCCAATGTTCCCGCCGACGGGGTTGACAGCAGCGCATACAGCATTACCGTTTACGGGCCGAATAATGACGGCCGGACGATGAATATGGTCTTTTCTAAAGTTGAGGGAAAGGTCAATACCTGGGAAATAAACTTTAATATTGAAGACGGTACGGTGACGGGCGGTCCGGTTGAGGCTGTCTTTAATGCCGACGGCACATTGCTGAGCCCAAAAAACATTGACGTTTCGGTCGCTTGGGATGATGGCAGCAGCAACAATGTTAATATTGACATTGCAAATATGACGCAGTATGCGGGCGGAACCGGAATTACCAAAGTTGATCAGGACGGTGCGCCGAGCGGAAATTTTGTTAAAAGTTATATTGACGAAAACGGCGTGGTTAAGGCCTCGTACAGCAACGGAAACGAACTGGTTTACGGCAAGCTGGCGCTGGTCGGTTTTGAATCGGCGGATAATCTGATTCCGGTAAACAATACGTTGTTTGAGGCCAGCAATGATACCGGTGCCAGCCATTATGTCAACGGGCCGGACAAAAATATCGCTAACCTGCTGCAGCCGCAGGCGGTTGAATCTTCTGCGGTTAACGTAGAGAGCGAGTTTGCCAAGATGATTGTCGTGCAGCGGGCCTATTCGCTGAATACGCAGTCGTTTACCGCTAATAACGAGATGTTGCAGACGATTGTCAATCTGAAAACATAGTCGGTTTCTGCAGGAAATCTGAGAAAGCAGCCGTTATTTATGTTGACAAAAACGGCTGCTTTTTTGTATATAATAGGTATCTTTTATTCATTGGACAGGCAGAATTGATGAAAAATTTTCGGAAAAATCCGGCGTCTTTGCGTTTTATGAAGACGTTTTTGACTGCGGCGGAACGGTTGGCGGCCGCAGTTCACCGTGACGAATCGGATAAATCGCCGTTTTTTGTTTACAGCAAGGAGATGTCTGCGGTTTATCCCGCATTGGAAAATCTGGCTTGGGAGCTTAAGGTTCATCACGGGGCGGGTATTGATATTCCGGCGGCAGAAGGGGCGGAGCCTTTTGAATTGAGTGCCGCTTTTCCGGTTCTGCTGGAAAAAACGTCTTCTGAGATGAAACGGATTTATCCGCAGGTATGTCCCTGGTATGACAGTGCGCGGCCGTCCGTGCCGCAGCAGTTGGAAACCGTGTGGAATCATTTGCAGGAAGAGCCGGTGTCGGCATTGGACAAATACTGGCTGCAGAACAGTTTGCGTTTGTCGCTGGAAGAAATCAGAACCAAACAGGAAGTTTTAAAACAGCAGATGTATGACGCGATAGAAAATCGTTCACTGCCGCAGCAGGTGGCCGGTGTTATGGAAAGTGTCGGTTATGTGGTGGATGAGGATCAGGACGATGAGATTGCCGATATTCTGTATGACGTGGGCGATACTTTTCTGAACGGCAACCGCCATGTTGACAGTTCGCAAGTAACGATGAGCGTTTGGGACAAACTGCAGAAAAGCTGGGCAATCAGTGATGTCGAACAGCGGCTGTTATGGCCGTTGGCACGGCCGATGGCCGAATTGGGCAAAGTTATCAGGGCAACGCAAAAGAAAATGGCTGTTCTTAATTATCCGGCGCGTTATTTGTCCGAGCAATTGCGAAATCTGGGAGAAATTCCGTCGCATGAGGTTGCCAATAATATGATTTATCCGTCGGTGTCTTCGGAAGAAAATTCCGGACTTTTTTGGGCGGACGGGGAAGCTCTGCCCGGTTATTTGAGCCCTTATCTTGACGATGCCTCCTTTCAGAAAGTCAATGCCGAAGGCGTTCGCTGGAAGCAGTATGAAAAGCAGGGCGATGTTCTTCAGCTGCCGGAATGGCGTGAGAATTTTAAGGCGGTTCTCGGAGACTGGTGCCAGATGCTGTCAGAAGATGTCGAACAGTTTCAAGGGCAAATCAGACATTATTTTGAGGGGGAACAAAGGCGCAGGGAAGCCGTTGAAGATGGTGACGTTGTTTCGGGCAGAAATGCGGAAGACGAAAAACGCTTTAAAGAGGAAAGCCTGAGTTTTGCCGGAAAGTTGGCGGCCGCTTCGGCGGCGGCGGAAAAATATGCCGGCGTTATTCTTAATGATTCCGGCATCGGTCAAAAGACGCTGGCAAAAATTTCCGCCGACAAAGACTGGAGTGAAGACGACTACCGGCTTTTGTTTCATCTGGCGGAAAATTTTGAAAATAACTATCATGAGCATGAAGGGCAGCTGCCGGTCAGCGCAGAGGAAGGAAACGAGCGGTTTTTTGAGGCTTTTGCAATGCTGCCGCCCAGTCCGGAGAAACATGAGATGATGAAGTTAATGCTGTCAAATTTTGCCGACCGGCAGTTAAGCATTGACGGCGAAATTGAAATGCTGAGCGAGGATTTTATTTCTTTGGCAGAAGAAATGCAGACGGAAAAATATGATTTGCTGGAAGATTTTGTCGGGAGCGGAATGGAACTGTATCCCGAACTGCGCCGGCTGGGACAGGAAAAGCTGGCCGGGGATATCAGCTATTGGGTCAGCGGCAATTATGTTATTCCGTTTTATATGGAGTTGATGTCGGCTCCCGGTTCCTGTGACGAAATGCTGTGTGAAATTGACGGTTATGAATCGTTTTCGCCGGAAGCGCAGGGATTTCTGCGTTCCTTAATCGGGGCGTATAAAGATATGGTGCTGCCGCTTCATCAGGAAAGCAAGCAAAATCTCGGCCAGGTATGGGCATTGAATGCGGGAGCGATAAATGATGATAATCCGCTGGCGGGAATTGTACGCGATTATAAGGAAGTGCTGCTGCGGGAGATGGACTTGGGCGAGAATCGCCGACTGTTGGAAAATACTTATGAGAGCGAAGATAAAATTTATCGCGATTATCGGCATTACCGGCAGGAGCGTGAAAAATTCACGGTTTCCGATAAAGTTTTGAAACAGGCTTTAATGCAGCTGTTGTCGGCTCACCGCTAGGTTTTGATAATTTTTTTTGAATAATGTCATTTTTAGCTAGACAAGCCGAAAAATATGTTTTATAAACTCTCTCGTTGACCGATGCTCGGGTAGCTCAGTTGGTAGAGCAGAGGACTGAAAATCCTCGTGTCGGCGGTTCGATCCCGTCCCCGAGCACCATTCAAAAGCCCTAGGAAAGCCTAGGGCTTTGTTGTGTTTAGTGTATTAATTTTGTTGTTTTGTAAATGCTGTTCTGTGCAAAAAAATGCCGAGTCGTTTTGTTAAAGTTGCACAAAACTTGCACAGTGAAACGAATCCTAGTAATCAGGAAATACAGAGTCTAACGCTTGACGTTTTTCATCGTCGAGAGTGTGCGCATATTTTAACGTCGTATTGATATTGGCGTGGCCTAAGAGTTCTTTTGTTGTTCTTAAATTTTTTGTTTTTCGTAAGACCCATGTCGCGAAAGTGTGGCGTAGTGTGTGAAAATTTGTGTAAGGCAAGGTTGGATCTTTCAATTCCTTGCTAAAAGATTTTCTTGTATTTCTTTTATAGAAAATATTGCGCCACGCTGTGGAGATGCTTTTTATTGGTTTGTTTTTATAGTTAAAAACATAATTATTAATTTTGGGTTGATTTTCGAATATAACCATTAAAGGTTGGGGGAAGGGCATTGTGTGGATTTTCCCTCCGAATTTTGTGGAATCCTTTACTTTTAGGGTTATTTGTCTATTGTTAAAGTCTATATCTGACCATTTAAGATTAAGGATATTGCTTTCTCGCAATCCGGTATAAAGAGCCGTATAAATAATTGGTTTTAAATGATCTGCGGCTTTGTCTATAATTCTTTGAGCGTAATCCCAATCTTTAAGATATTTGACGTTTTCTGCAGGTTCTTTGAGCTTAAATTTAGAAAGCCTTATCGGATAAGTTTTTACTTTCCATTCTTCATTGGCTGTTCTTAAAACGGCGGAAAGAAGATATATATAGCGGTTAATGGTGGAATTGCTTAAAGTGTTTCGATTTTGAGAGACAAAATTGTTTATTTGCAGTTCAGTAATTTCGTGAAGATATGATACGCCTAAATCATGTTTTAATTTTGCCAGTCGGCTTAATCTTTGTTTGGGGAGAGTTAAATATTGGCCTTTTTCTTGAAAGTAGCGGGCAAAAGCTTCATCGACAGTTATGCTGGGCAATTCTCCACTAGCTTGTTGATGGGCTTTCTTTTGTAACTGCGCAATCCTTTTAATGCAGTAGTTGACAGCTGAGGTTTCTTCCACTGAGCCAGTAGTTTCTCTAAGCTGTATTCTGGTTCCGGTTTCATCGACGAATGAGATATAGGCGTGATAGACTTCACCTCTTTTGAACAATCGATATGGTTCGTTGTGTCGTTTTGCCATTTTTCTAAACACCAGATAGGGAAGAATTTCTTTTTACCAATTAACTTAAATTCAATGCTTCCTTCTTTTACCGCTTTTTCAAAAGAATAGCGAGGAAGGCCTAAATATTCTCTAGCTTCTTTTGCATTTAGGACTCTTTTTATATTGTTTTGGCTGTTTTGTCGAGTCATTTAAATTTCCTTTTTGAAAATAGATCTTCAATAGCAGCGTTTGCCGGGCCTTGGTAGGTGTAGCGTTCTAAAAAATAAGGCAGTTCTTCGCATTTTGGGCAGACTTCACCGAATATATTCAGTTGCAAAAAATAGACGTGGCTTTTACTGTTTTTTTGAACATGTGCTTTGACGGATGGTTTAGTTTTGTACTGCCATATGTCGCGTACTTTAGGCCTTATCATTTTTTTTCTTTTCCTTTAGTGCTTGTATGACTATTTTTTTTATTCTTTTAGCAAATTCAGTTGTTATTTTGTCTGTATATCTTTTGAAATTATCTTCCCCTTGTTCTTTATACGGGCAATGTTCGCAAACAAAGCTCTGTCCAAAACATACCGGACATCGGGGAGAGCCATAAAGCTTTTTGAGTTCTTCATTTGTCATTGTCATTTTTGTTTTGCTCCCATTTTTCAACAGGTATTGGAAAACCTAGTTTATTTGAATTACACCATAGCCATTCCCATTTTTTAGTTTCGTTTTTTATTATTGTTCTTGCTTCTGGTGATATTTCCGCATTTTTCTGGTCAATAAAATGAAGAACAGAAGACCAAGTCGCCCAACGTCCATAATATTTGCCAAGGTTAAAATTTTTAATTTTTTCTTCATCAATCGGTCCGTTGCTCATTTTTCCTCACTTTCGCTGAGAGCGGCGCTGATACGGGTTAAAAGGTCGTTTAGGTTGCTTCCGTTGCAATCTGATACGCCGCGAGCCCTTAAGCTGCGCACGCAACCGTCACATTCTTTTAGCAGGCAGCTAAGCTGTTTAGTTTTATTAATAGCGTCATTTCCTTCATTAATCAGTTTTCCGATTATTTCTTCTCCCTTAGTTACTTCTTTTCTCAAGCGGATAAGTTCTTCATAAAGAGCCTCAAAATCGCCGAACTCATCGACTAAGGCTTGTCCGTGGGCAAGATTTTCCGCCTGCTGCTTCTCCAGCAGTTTATAATTGCTCTTTAACGTCTCAACGTCTCGCTTAAGCTCTTTAACCTTTTCGGTGAGTTCAACAAAATGGTTATAATTGCAAGGGGAGAGGACTTCTTTAATTCTGTCATATGGTTCTTCTGCAAACCCTTTTACTAATTCCCCTTTAACTCTCGTTATTAGGTAGTACATCGGTTGGATGAAACCATGCGCAGTTTTTACCCAATACCAACCTGATTTAATATTTCCAGCTTTCCAGGCATCTGTTAATTCTTTACTCATTTTTTTCTTACAACCTCCCAAAAAATAAAATAAAACGAATAGGATAGCCAGCCAATAATATAACATGCTGTTTGACTAAGCGGCTCCGCGTAGTTAACAAAGACAAGTCCAGCAATGTAGAATGTCATCATTATCAAGAACTCTTTTCGCATTACCGTAACTCCTAATTATCCTTTACCTCAAACAAATCAAAAATTGATAGTTGCTTTTTAGCATCTTCCAAACGTTTAACCGATGCCGCCCAGTAGTCAAAATCTTTTTCAATACATATAAACCGCCTTTTCAGGTTATGGCAAGCAATGGCTGTTGTGCCTGAACCTGAAAAGCAATCAAGAATTAGGTCATTTTCGTTGGAATATATTTTTAAAGCTCTTTCCATAAGTTTTACAGGTTTTTGTGTCGGGTGGCTTGTTTTTTCTTTACTATTGCTTACAACAGCAGGTATTTCCCATATATTCCCAATAAGTTTTTTATTTGCATCATATTTTTGCCAATCAGAACAGCCGTAATCAGTGGCAAAAGAAACTTCCTGCGTGTCTTTTCTGTTTGTTCTCCATTGCTTACTTTTACCTTTTTGGGCTTCTGCAATTCTACTGCTTTTTCTTTCTTCATATTCTTTATTAAAAACGCCGTTTCCAAAAACAACAATATCCTCTGTATACTTGAGAAGTCGGAAGTTTACATTGCCAAAGTTTGCCGCCCTGTGCTTTTTCCAAGTTATTTTTTCGCAAAAATTTTCTTTATTTGCCATAATTAATTCTGAAGTAAACGGTTCAACCCCAAACAAAATTTGTCTTTTGCTTATTCTGTTAAGCTCCCTAAAAAGCAAACCTAAATCAAGTTTTATATCCCAGCTACAAGCCGTTGTATTATACGGCGGGTCGGTCAACACAAGGTCAATGCACTTGTCGGGCAACTGCTTCAAAATTTCCAAGCAATCCGCATTTACTATCTTGTTAATATATTCTTCCATGTTAATCATTTCTTTACCTTTCCGCAATATTTACAAACTATTTTATATTCATTTTGCTTATGAGGTTTGAACATATTTTTCTGATAATAAGTAAAATTCTTAATTAAAAGTTCTTCTAAATATGCCATCAATTTTCTCCCTTCATACAAAATATACCACATTCAACATAACAATCTTTAGGCTTACGCCCTTTCACATCCGGGCTTAGCTCATCCAAGAAAATATGTCTTTCATACCCCTCAGGGGGATTTTTCTTAATCCCTAAATCGACTAATCGACATCCCAAACGTCTTGATTGTTCGGCCCGTCTTTTGAATATTTCCGGAAAATGTTTACGGACTAAATTCCAATACCACGCCGAGCCGGATTTTACGCACCCAATACAGTTTGCATTAGGAAACTCATACTTGGTGTATATCTCAGGCAATTTAATTCCAGCTTTTTCCATTTCTGCAAAGCAGCGATGCTTATCATACCCTTTATCAATAAGAGGGCACTCAAGAATATATCCAATATTCTTTTTGCTTTTTCTAAAACCCTCTGCGCGTTTTTCCTCGCCTTTGGTGTAGCCCATAACGACAACATCTTTTTCTTTATCAAAGTTGTTATTTTTTTCCCATTCCATACGAGCAACCTGTTTTAGCTCAAAAGTGCAAGGAGCAAATCCAGCAGCATTGCTGACAAACTCATAGTCATCAAATATTTCTTCAATATCACACTTTGCATAGCAAGGATTAATTGCTTTTTCTATTTTTATACCGATCCACTTTTGGCAATCTTCGAGAAAACGAATATTATCTGGATGTTCGTTAATGACAGGATTATTTACTACACGGACATTTTCTTTACCATATTTCTCAATCGCTAGTTTTGCCGCTACAGCACTTGCAGCACCGCACGAAAAATAACAAACAATCATTTCTCACCTATTTCATCAATTTTCATTGCTTTTTTCTCCAAGGTTAAAGGCGGGAGGCGGACGGTATTCAGGAGTTAGTAGGCGTCAACATACCGTCCGAAAACTTATTGGTTGTTCCAGGTTTTATCCAGGTGGGCGCGTTCGGCCGCGCAAAGGGTTTGATAGACGGCTTTCATACAATTCAGTTCATAGTCAGCAACCGTCTGATCAATTTTTCCACGGGCAACCATGGAGGGATAACATCTTTCCCGCATGCGAATTTCGCGAATGACGCACTGGATTTGATTGTTTATTTTGTTATATTCGGGGTTGTTTTTTTTCATTTTATAATTTCCGTTGCGGCGGGAATTCTGGCCCAAAATTTTATGTTGCGCGTATCGGCAAAATCAGCGCCGGTCCAAGTGCTGACATCGTAGTTATAAGGCGGAATGCCGTTGTTAATGCGTTCATTCGCAAATTTGCTGCGATAAAAACGCGGATTGGGGTAGGCAATCAGAAAGGTTTTCCAACGTTCAATTTCGGTTGGTTGCTGAGCCGGATATTGATGCCAAAAGAGATGTTCCTTGCGAGGGGATGCTCCGGCCGAGCCAGAGCAGGACAGAAAAGAGGGTGTTCCAGGCGCGATGCGATTAATCATTCGTTTTCCTCCTTGATGAATGTTTTTTTATAGATGATGTCCAGCTCTTTAAAGCCGGGATTCATTTTTGACTGCTCCAAAATTTGACGGATGGTTTGCAAATTTTCGATGGCTTTTGAATTGGTGTCCATGTTTGCTCCTTATGTTGTTGCATTGCTGTGCAATCGGTTTGTGGATCCCCGAGGTGGCAGTTCCTGTGGGGACTGCCCTCGAGGATGACGCGGGAGGGGTTACCTCATATATTGGATTAATGTATAAAGCGGCAGAAAAGTGATGCTGAAGCCGCAGAAACCGGCGGTTAGTTGATCAATTATGTTGATGTAATGATCGATAAGTTTTAACTCGGTTGTGTCGTATAAATATATATTTTCAGACATCATGCTTTTTTTGCCTAAAATAGTTGAATCGATAAAGTTACAAAGCTAGAACCGGACGAACGTAGTTGCTATCGCTGTGCTTAGTGCCCCAAGCCCTGTTACCGTCACTCATACGCAATAGCCACGCATAGTCGTTATTATACTCGGTAGAGGACCAGCACCAGCTTTCTTTTAAGGCCGGCAGGTTGGCTGCTTTCAACGCAGCATTGATTTTGTCTTTATTCAAAAAAATGCCGGTTAGTTCCTCAATAGTCGGGCAGCGGCCACCGGCGGATTGGCAAAACTGTTGCGCTTCGTCAAAATTAAGCCTTTCCTCGCTCTCAACCGGCATAATACCGATTTCGTGTGTGTCAGTAACATTGCACAATATGCCGGCAATCGTTTTAGACTGCTCGAGTTCTTCCGAGCGTGTCCCGTCGGTGTAAATGTATGATCCTGTTTTCATCTCTTCTCCTTTTTGATTGGTTTGTATTCGCTTTGTGTATATAATTATTCATTTTATGTATAAAGTCAATACTAAAAATGAAATGATATACGTAAATATTATACGTTAAAGGAAAAGAATATAAAAAAACCGCCTTAAAATAGGCGGTTGAAAAGGAGGAAAATATTTTATTTGACTAAAATAGCGAGAAGCAAAATTATTTGGATGATGGTTATTATCAATATATCTTTGCGCAGGCCTAGTAAGCTTTTTCTCATGCCAAAGGTGTCTTGAGATATGTTTTGTAGGGCGTCGTTAGTGGAGGTTTGAGACAATTCATCATTTATAGTGTTTATTGGAGCTGAAGGTGGTGGCGGAAATAAACTTGATAAAGTATAAGCATCAATATTGCCCTTGCCATGCTTATCAATGTTGCCATTTGCTGTTAATTTAAAGTGAGGTGTAAAAGCTAATAAATCTCTATATTCGGCAAATTTTTCTACAGGTTCATAAATTGATACAAAATAATCGGGAAAATCAGCTAATTTCATATTAGTTTCTTTATTTACACGTTCAATATAACCTAATTTTTTTGCTTTTGCATCTATAAAATAAATTATTGTGTCGGCTGTGCCAATTGTTTGGAAGTTCTCTTTTATTTCGCCGGAAAAGCGTATTCTATATTGATATTGAGTGGTGATGTTGGGAGATTGAAATCTGTTTTTGAATAGGATCAAAAATTGAGTTGGATCTTCTTCTTTTCCTGCATATAAATTTTGTAGGGAACCGTCAATATAAATATGTTGCATGTTTAGCCTACCTTTTCGGTTTTAAGAATATAGATGACCCGGCCGAGAATAATGACGTCTTTGAGGTTGGCGTTTTCGGGATTATAGACAGGATTATCTGATTTGATGATGATTGTATCGGGGGTGATAGATCCTTGTAAGCGCTTGACAGCCAAGCCGGTTGAGAGTTGCAAAAGGTAAATGCCGTCAGAATCAGGAGATTTGCGGGAAATGTCGGCAAGAATCCAATCGCCGTCTTTTAAGGTTGGCTCCATGGAATCGCCGGAGACACGCAGCATTTTGATATTGTTCGGCGCAGCTGAAAAGGGGAGAGTGTGGAAATCAGCCTGCGGGATAATCCAATGACCGGTAATATCTTCGGCTAAGATTTCATTGCCGCTGCCGCAGCAGGCGGTGGCGCTGATGATGTCGATTTGGACAGTTCCGGTGGAGTTGTTTTTGGCGAATAATCCTTCGAGAATGTTTAATTTATTAGGAACGGGTATAAGGGTTGATTTGCCCGAGTTGTAAGCGGTTAGTTGGCCAAGATCTATTTGGAAAAAATTAGCTATATCGTATAATTTGCTAACAGGGATGTCTCTTTTATCTGAAAGAAGTTCAGAAACGCGAGCTTGATTCCACTTTATCTTTTGAGCAAAATCATTTTGGCTTATTTTGCGCTGATTTAATAAGTCATTAATCCATTTCCATTTGCTCATTTCCTATCCTTTCATACATAATATGTATGGTATCATATTTTTTTTGTTTGTAAAATACATAAAATGAATTGACATTATTCGTTTTATGTATATTTTGAAGTTGGAGGTACGAATGAATGTTGCAGAAATTGTAAAAAAATTTGGTGGAGTATGTGCCATGGCTCGGATTTTAAAATTGAAATATCCAAGTATTATTCAAGGGTGGAAAAATAGAAATCGCATTCCTGAGTGGCGTTGGAGTTCTATTTTGCAGGCGGCAAAAGACAATCAGATAAATTTAACCGATGAAATGGGGAAATGAATGTCTAACGCTCAGTATAAACTTGTTGGCCGCAAGGTTGAGGATATGAGGCAGAAGGATGATTTTTATCCGACGCCTGAATATGTGACAAACATTTTGTTAAAAAATTATCATTTTGATGGGATGATTTGGGAATGTGCCTGTGGTGATGGCCGAATGTCGGAGGTGTTGAAGAAACACGGTTATCATGTTGTTTCAACTGATTTGATTGACAGGGGCTATTATGACCGCACGCCGAAAGCAATAGATTTTTTACTTGAAAATACCAAGGCTGAAAATATTGTCACTAATCCGCCCTTTAATCTTGCGTATGAGTTTATTGTGCAAGGTTTACGCTTGGCAGATAAATGTTTGGCTCTTCTTTTGCCTATCCGTTATCTGACAGGTAAAGCGCGTGTTAGTCTTTATAAAGATAATCCTCCATCTAAGATTATAGTTATTCCAAACAAGGTTGATTTTGTCGGAAATGGCAATCCAGTGATGGAATTTGCTTGGTTTGTTTGGGATCGAAGAAAAAAGGATGGTACGGAGATTGTGTGGGCAGATTATTTTAATGAAAGGGAAAGACAATGAAAACAGGTGAGTTTGCTTATTGGGACGGAACAATCGACGCTAAATTTGATAAAAAAAGGCCGTTAAAGGGGATTGTTGTGGTGGAGGATGACTATCACGCTTTTGCGCTTCATCCAGAATTAATTAAAGATATGGATTGGTATGACGGCAAGAAAGAATGTGAAGAGCGATTTGCAACAATGCCTAGTCTGCGGCAGTGTAAAGCAATTTATGACAATAAAGGCGTGCTGAATAAGTCTCTTGTTGCTGCTGGATTTGCTTCGATTGATGGTGAGGCTATATGGTCCTCTACCGAGTTTTCAAGTTACGATGCGTGGAAATTGCGTATGAGTGATGGTGGCAGGGGTGCCTACGATAAGTACGACGATAGCTACGACGTTCGTCCGGTTCGTTTTCTTGGTGTAAGAGAGGCGATGTAGTGCCTGTTCTCAACGGCTTTCGCCCAAATAAGCTAAGCGCGGCGCTCATACCGCACCTTGCTAAACTTATTTTCGGCTCAAGTCTAGCTTTTTAACTTTACTTTATCGATTCATTGATTCAGCGGTGGGCGGTCAGGTGTTTTATTTTACGAAAGAGAAATGATATGGGATTCTGGGGAGTTTTGACGATTTTATTTATTGCTCTTAAGCTATGCGGGGTTATTTCCTGGTCATGGTGGCTTGTTTTGGCTCCGTTGTGGGGTGTTGTATTGTTCATTATTGTTGTGTATGCAGCTTGGTTTACTTGGATAATCTGCCAATGAAGAAAATATATGCGTCTAAAGAAAAAGCTCAAGAATTAGCGAGACGATTTGGAATTTCGTCTGAAGTAGTAAACAGTTTTAGTTATGAGGATGAAAAAATGGAAACAGAACCGAAAATGGACATTGTTAAAGAGGCTGATCAGTCTGAGAAAAATAAAAATGTGCAGGTTAATCATGATATGCAGAAAATCGGCAAAAAAATAGCAACTTCGGAAACAAAACCGGCTGAAGTTGGCGGCATTGCCGTAGATAGACTGCGTTCCCTGATTGAAAGAATTAAACGTCTGGAAGAAGAAAAAGCCGCCATTGCATCAGATATTCGTGATATTTTTGCCGAGGCTAAAAGTGCCGGATTTGACGTTAAGATTATGCGGATGATTCTTAAACTGCGTAAAATGAACGCTGCTGACCGCGATGAGCAGAAAATTCTTTTGGAGACTTATGCCAAAGCCTTGGATATGTAATTGATTTTTAAGAAATTGCTTTGTTGCACAGTGACAGTTTCGACAGAGACTGCTCTTGAGGATGGCAACAGGCGGATAAAATGATGTGCCGATATTTTGTATTCATTTAAAGGATTTTTGCGGCAATGAAAATAAAATATATTGATTTGTTTTCCGGAATTGGCGGATTTGCACTTGGATTACAAAAAGCAGGGATTGAATTTGACCGGCATTATTTCAGTGAAATAGATAAAAATGCTATTTCCGTTTATAAACGACATTTTCCATCAGCTGAGGAGTTAGGTGATGTTACAACAATTAGAGATGTTTCCGGATTATCAGCAGATCTCATTACCTTTGGATTTCCATGTCAAGATCTTTCATCTGCTGGCAAACGGAAAGGTTTGGCCGGCGCAAGAAGCGGTTTGTTCTTTGAAGCGATGCGGATTATTCGACAGGTTAAGCCTAGATATTTTATCTTTGAAAACGTCAAAGGACTGTTTACAAGTGACAGAGGAGCAGACTTTATCAGATGTTTGCGAGAAATTGCCGACATTGGGCTATATGACTGTGAATGGCAGCTTGTTAATACATGCTGGATATTACCCCAAAAACGAGAGCGGATATACTTTATCGGACATCTTAGAGGAGAATCCTTCCCAAAAGTATTTCCTATCGAAAAAAAGGCAACAGGAAATAGCGAATTTATTAAAAAGGCGAGGAGAAATTTAAATATTAGACCGGTATGCGATATTACATCGGCCAAAAAATTACAAAATGGTCGAATGATGGGTGACAAATATGCATTTACGTTGACTACGCGTAATATGCAGGGTGTTTGGGACGGTGAGAACTTACGCTTTTTAACTCCGCAGGAAAAGGAACGTTTACAGGGATTTCCCGATGGCTGGACGGCCGCAGGAAAAGATGGTGAAGAAATGTCTGACACTGCTCGTGGTAAATTGATAGGGCGAGCCGTAACGGTTGATATAGTTCAGTTAATTGCAATGAAATTGTTTGGTTAAGGACTAGGCTATGGCCAGAAAAAAGAAAAATATTGTTAAAGTTGGGTTTGTTTTGCCTTATTCCATCTGGGACGGGCTGAAAAGCCAGCCGGCAGACATCATTCGCGAGGCGATAGATATATGTGTCGAGTATGACAGACATTGGCTGGAAGACAATGAAAGCACCACCGCTGCGCGCCTGCAAAAAAGCAATCCGGCCGCGGCTGTGGTGTTTTCTTTTGCGCGGCCGCTGATTGATGCCAATAACCGCCGTTATTATGAGCGGTTACAGCCGCACCGTGCCGGTGAGGCGATAAATGACAGTAAAGAGATTGCCCGATCAAGTCGGGCAATGACAGGAAAGGGAAAGCCGGGTGATGACAGTGAACGCTCAGCCGGTAGCACCGGAGGCGGCCTCAGCGAGGCAGACGAGCAGGGAGATATTGATGACAGCATACCTTATTAGCATAAATGTGTTGTGGCGGGTATTCCGGGGAACGGATCCGCCGGCGGGTTAGATTAAACAGGTACTAAGGAGCAACGCGGGGGTGGGCAGTGAGATGACAGTGAACGCTCAGCCCGCGGCTGCGGCCCGAGCGTCGGGTGCGGGAATAGGTTGGCGGTGGCTTTGGCAGATGCCCTGAGCGCACTGTTTGGACACAGAGAGCCGCCGACAGTGAAGTAAGGAAGCGTTAAAGGAAGTTTTAAAAAATAGGTCGGCATGACGAGCGAAAGCTCCGAGAATCGAGCCGTTAACGCGGAATGAATGCTGATTAAGAGGCTTGAGAGCTAAGCGCAATCAGGCAAGGAACAGTATAACAAAATTAAAAAACGGCGAAAAATCAAAAAGAAAAAGAACCAAAAAGAAAATAAAAATAATAAATTATTTTTTTGGTTGAGACGGGAGAGGTGAGGTTTTGAGAGGAGAGGGGAAAGATTGGAACGGATAAAGGGAACTCAGAAAGCGATGCTTTCTTTCGCATGGATTGGATAAGTTAAGGTTTGGAGGAGTTTGGAATGGTTAAGTCTGGTGTTGATAAGTCTGTGGATAACTTTTTGACGGGGCAAAAAGTTAGTTGTCGGGCGCCGACTGCGCGGCAGCGGCGCGGCGTTTCCGGCGGAGGGTGCGCCGGAAACAGCCCCTGCGGGGCAGGCATGCTCGGCAAGAATGTCAATGCGGCGGCTTTGGTGCCGGAGGATGAGCGCTATTTGCCGGCTTCGCCTGATTTGGTGCGGCTGGATGCCGGGACGAACGTCGTCTGCGGCCCGAGCGTCGGGGGCGCGTTTTATCGCTTGTCGGCTTTGGAGCGGGCGGCTTTGGGGTTTGATGACGAGGCGGCTTACAAACAGCGGAAATTGTCGGTTTTGGAACAGTATTTTTTGCTCGGCGTGCTTGATGACGAAAAAAGTCGTTATTCCGCTTATGATCGTTTGAAAGCCGGGCGCAGGTTGTGGACGGATTTTTCGATCGGCAATCCGAGCGGGGCAAGGGTGCCGGATATTGCAAAAGTGAGGGTGGACGGCAGTGTGCGGCCGGATGCCGAAAATGCGGCAGATCATTGGGGCCGTTATTTGCGGGCGCAGGCTGCGGTGTCGGACTGGTTTTGGCCGGTAGTGCGGCTGGTGTGTGTGGATAATGAGCCGATTAGAGCGGAAGCTTCGTATGTGATGACAAGAGTGCGAAAAGCGCATGAGGTTCATGCCGACAAGCGAGATTTGCGCCGCGGTTTGGAGGAATTGATAAATTTTTATAAGCAAGGTGCTTGATATATCCTAAGGTGTGCTTATTTATTAGTCCAGCATACGAAAGGAGGTACTATGGATTTTATTCAATTTTACGAAATGTTTTTTTTCTTGGCAAACATATATGTTATGCAAAAACAGAGCCGTCCGGTTCCGGTTATTTTTTTGGGTATGATGCTGGAACTTCCGCCGTTGGGACGTATTATGAACGTGTGGTAAAAAAAGTGCTTGACAGCAGGCAGCCTGCTTTGCTATAAAAAAGGTATCGTGAAAGAGTGTGTTCAAAAGAACGCGCTCTTTTTTGTTCCCGCTCTGCTGTAAGCATCGGGCTTTGCTGACTCGTGATGAGTGACCGCTTTGTGTGAACAAGGCGGTTTTTTTATGCGAAATTATCGATTTGGCAGGGTTTTCTTACTCGAAAATATGCGCGCGATAAGAATTTATAAAGCGAAATGCCTTGAAAATTAAGGCTTTCAGAGGATTGTTAAACGGCTGTTAAAGGGCTGAAAATGGCAAAAACAAAAGAAGAATATTTGGCAGACTTCAAAAAATGGGGGTTGCTGGGCGGTCGGCCGCGGGCTTTTAAGTCGCCGAGGCATCTGGCTGAGCAGATAGCCGCTTTTTTGGAGAAGGCTGAGAGCCGGATGGTTGATGTCGTGACTAAAACCGGAGTGGTTCAAGCTAATGTTCCGTTGCCAATTAGTGAAGACGAGTTTTGTGCGTTTTGCGGGATTACCAAAACAACTTTTCATGCTTATGCCAAAAAACCGGAGTTTGCTCCGCTGATTGATTTTTACAAGACAAAAGTTGAGGCTTACTGGGTTCGGCAATGTGGCGACGGGAAGCCGGGGAACAAAGCTGATTTTATTCTTAAAAATGCTTTTGACGATGATTGGAAAGAAAAAAGTGATGTCAATATGAACGGTTTGAATGTTATTATAAAAAAATACGACTGGGAAAAAGATGACTGAAATTTGCATCCCAAATGACTGGAATCCACGAGAGTATCAACGTCCATTATGGCAATATCTGTGTTCTGGCGGAAAAAGAGCCGTTGCAATCTGGCATCGCCGAGCCGGAAAGGACAGTTTGTCGCTAAACTGGACAGCTAAGGCCATGTTGCAGCGGGTTGGCGTTTATTGGCATATGCTGCCGTTGAATAATCAGGCCCGCAAAGTTGTATGGGATGCGATTGATAAACAGGGTCGCCGGGTTATCGATCAGGTTTTTCCTGTTCCGTTGCGGAAATCGGTTAATGCAACCGAAATGAAGATTGAACTGTGGAACGGAAGCATCTGGCAATGTGTCGGTTCGGATAATTATGATGCTTATGTTGGTTCAAACCCTGTCGGTGTTGTTTTTTCCGAATATTCGGTGGGCGATCCGGCGGCATGGGACTTTATCCGCCCGATTTTAGCAGAAAACGGCGGCTGGGCATTGTTTATTTATACGCCGCGAGGGAAAAACCATGGTTTTGAACTTTATAACAATGCTATTGCTGCCGGTTGGTTTGTTCAGCGGTTGACGGTGGAAGATACCGGTGCAATTTCTTTGGATATTGTTGATGATGAACGGCGGGCAGGTATGAGTGAGGCCATGATTCAACAGGAATTTTATTGTTCTTTTGAGGCAATGGATGACGAAAACAATAAGCTGTTTAAATATGATTTGGTGACGGAAGCTGCCAAACCTAAAATGGATGGAAGTACATCGCCTTTAGTTTTTGGTGTTGATATCGCCAGAAAAGGCGATGACCGAACGGAGATTTGCGGGCGTCGCGGGCGGTTGGTGCAGGATTTTATTGAGATGAAGGGTTATGACACGGTTGCCGTTGCTGACAGACTGACCGCTCTTATTCATGATAGGCAGCCGGCCAGAATTTTTCTTGATTTGGGCAATACCGGTGCCGGTGTCTATGATATTCTGATTTCTCGCGGGTATGGTGAAATTGTCAAGGGCGTCAATTTTGGTGGAAAAGCTATTAAATCAGATCGTTATTATAACAAACGTGCTGAGATGTATGGTGAGGCTGCAAGATGGTTTGAAGCTGATTTGCCGGTACAGATACCAGATGATGATATATTTATCAATGAACTGTTTGCTATACCGCTTGGTTATGACGAATATGGACGGTTGAAACTGGCCAAGAAAGAGGATATTCGTGAGATTTTAGGGCGTTCGCCAGATAAGGCGGACGCTTTTGTTTTAACGTTTGCCGAGCCGGTTTATGACACCGGGAAACCGAAGCTCTACGGCAACGGTTATGTCACTTTTGACGATTTGTTTAACGATGCAGGAAAGGGAACTATGGAATGGTAAAAGCTGTATTGGACAGGGTGTTTATTCGTTTAGATGCCAAAGAGAAGACAACGTCCGGCGGGATAATTCTGACCGACAGTCACGAGGGCGAGCAGACAATCGGGACTGTTGAGGCTGTCGGACCGGATGTTACATCAGTCAAAGTCGGGGACAGAGTGCTGTTCCATGTGTTTGACGAATTGCCGAGCTATGACCCCGAGGTGGTTGTAGTGCGGGAAAGCTCGCTTTTGGGTGTTTTTACTGATGAGGATTAGGAATGGAAGCGGAAGACGAGAAAGCAATGTCAGAAGCCGAAAAGGTTAAACAGTGGCATGAACGAATTACAAAGGCTGAAAAGGAGTATGAGCCGTTTCATGATTTGATCAAAGAAACGCGGGAATATTACAAAAACGAGAGCAAAAAAAACAAGCATAGCATTTTTTGGGCTTCCGTAGAGACGATGAAGCCTTTTTTATATTTCAAGCAGCCGCGGCCTTATGTGGACCGTAAGGAAAAAACATCCGATCCGGCGGAAATGGTTGCCTGCAAGATTATTGAAAAGGCTTTAGCCTGGGATTTGGCGCAGTTTGATTTTGACTCGGTGATTAAATATGTGCGGAACGACTTTCTGATTTCCGGCATGGGGCTGGCCGAAGAAAAATATGAGGCGGAATTTGAGGATATTGTCGAGAACGGCGATTTGCTGCCGCTGAAAAAGTCAGAAAAAGTGGTGACCTCGTATATTGATCCGGTTGATTTTATTGCCGATGTCGAAAAAGTGGGAATCTGGGAGGATGTGACCTGGGTTGCCCGCAAAATATGGATGACCAAGCAGGAAGTGATTGACGCTTTCGGCGAGGAGGTCAAAGACCTTATTGTTGAACCGGGCGAAAAGGAATATCAGGGCAAAGATACGCTGGTTTATAAAATCTGGGATAAGAAGACTTCCCGCATTTATTGGCTGTCAAAAGTGTGCAAGACCGATTTTCTGAAGGTCAGCGACGATCTGCTGAAACTTAACGGATTTTTTCCGATGCCGAAGCCGATTTTTGCAACGCAGGCCAACGACAGCCTTATTCCGGTGCCGGATTATCGGGAAATCAGAGCTTTGCTCAAAGAAATGGACGGTTTGACCGAGCGGATGCGTTTGACAATGAAGGCTTTGAAAGTCAGCGGTGCTTATGACAAGGCTTTCCCCGAGCTGGCTAATATTCTGGACAAAGAAGTGACGCTGGTGGCCGTTTCTGACTTTCAGAAGCTTAAAGATGCCGGCGGAATTGCCGGAATTATCGATTTTGCACCGATTAAACAATATATCGACGTTTTGAGTTCTTTAGCGCAGCGCCGGGCAGAGATTAAAGCCGAATTGTTTGAAATTACCGGCGTATCTGACATTATGCGCGGCAATTCAGACCCGCGGGAGACGGCGCAGGCGGTGAAGCAAAAGACTAATTTCGGCAGTTTGCGCAATCAGGACCGGCAGAACGATATGCAGCGGTTTATCTGCGATTTGTTCAAAATTAAAGCGGAAATTATCTGCGAAAGGTTTGATGCCGAGACTTTGGCCGCGTTTGTTCCGAATACGCAGCCGAAGGTTTTAATGCAGGCTGTCGAGCTGCTGAAGACGCAAAAGCTGCGCGGCATGGCGCTTGGGATTGAGACCGACACCGTCTTTAATCAGGATGCCGAGGCCGAAAAGGCTTTAAGTGCGGTGAAGACGATTAACGAAATGATTAACACTGCGTTTCAGGCGGTTTCGGCTCAGCCGCTGCTTTTGCCGGTGTATAAGCAAATGATTATGTCGATAGTGGCAACGCTGCCGAATGCCAGACAGTTTGAGGCCGTGATTGACGATGCTTTGAACAAGATTGCGCAGCAGCTGAGCCAGCCGAAACAGCCGCAGCCTAATCCGCAGTTAATGGCGGTTCAAAACCAGGCAACCAAAAATCAGCAGGAATTTGCGATTAAAAAAGAGCAAAACCAGCTGAAAGGTCAGGAACTGGCTTTGAAAAAACAGGCGGAGGACAACAAGATTGCTATGCAAAACAAAGAGGCCGAGATGCAGTTTGCCTTAAAGCAAGAGCAGATTGCCTCCGGACGCAATGTTACGGCTAATATTTCAACCGGATATGTGAAAGGGTTTTGATGTCTAATATTAACAGGCAATGGACGGACGAAATCGTTTTGCCCGATGGGTCGGTTGCGTCCTCAAGTGCGGATGTCGAAAAGTATTTAAGAGCCAATCAATTGGCTCTTGCAGGAGATTACACGGACGAATATCGGCGAAATGTTCGGCTGCGTAATGAAAAAGCCCAAAGAGATGACCTTTGGGCTGAATTTTTAAAAAATTACAAAAGGATGATTTGGAATGGATGACATTTTACAAGATCTGGCTGCTGCGGCAGAAATGCAAAGCCGGCCGGAAAACGAAAGCGGAGAACAGATTTCCGAGAACCCCTCAAGTGTTGACGAGTATCTGGACGCTCCGAAATCATACAAAGGAGAACAGATTTCCGAGAACGCCTCAAGCGTTGACGAGTATCTGGACGCTCCGAAGTCATACAAAAAGGAATATGCTGAAAAGTTTAAGACCTTGGCGCCCGAATGGCGGAAATATCTGACTGAGCGGGAAAAGGAGACTGAACGCGGTTTCAGCGATTTCGGTGAAAAATTAAGAGGCTATAAGTGGGTTGACAGCGTTTTTCAGCCCCGGTCGGAACGGTTAAGCAAGTCAGGCATCAGTCAGCCGCAGCAGTATTTTGAAGCTTTGGCGAAAATTGACGATGCGATTAACCAGGACCCGCGCGGGACGATTAAGACGTTGATGGAAGCTTACGGCGTTAATTTGGCCGATGACAACAACAGTGAGCAAAATCAGCTTCAGCAAAAAATAAGCCGGTTAGAGCAAGGGTTTAATTCTTTGAACGGTTTTCTGGCCAATCAGCGGCAGGCCGAACTTCGGTCAACCATTGAGAGTTTTATCTCAGCCAAGGACGAAGCCGGGAATCCGGTTCATCCGCATTTTGACAAAGTTAAGGTGGTGATGGGGCAGCTGATGAAAAGCGGCGCGGCGGCAAACATTCAGGATGCCTATGACAAAGCCGTTTGGCTTGACCCGGAAATCAGAGGACAGCTGATGGCGGAAAAAAATGACAAAGCCTTGAAAAGCAAGGTTGCGGAAGCCGCCATTGCCAAAGAAGCGGGATTTGACCCAAAAAGCAAAGCGGTCGGCACCAAGCCGGAGCTTTCGCTGGAGGAGGAACTGGCGCAGAAGTTTGATGCTCTGTAACATAAACAGATTTTTTTAAGGAGAAAGAAGGATGGCAAGTCCTAACAGTAATTACGACGACATTTTTACCACGACGCTGGAAAGCCGTACCGGTAAACTTGCCGATAATGTGTCTAAAAACAATGCTCTGTTGAGCCGTTTGAAGGCAAAGAACAAAATCCGCCCGATTTCCGGCGGTTCCAAAATTGTGGAAGAGCTGGAATACGGCGAAGGGGATATGGTGTGGTATAATGGCTATGATACCATTAACTATTCACCCAAGCAGCTGTTTACCGCCGCGGAATATCAGATGAAGCTGTGTGCGGTGCCGGTAGCGATTTCCGGCGAAGACATGCTGAAGAACTCCGGCAGAGAGCAGATGATTGACCTGTTTGCCAAACGTATCAGCAACGCCGAGAAAACCATGCTGAATCAGATGTCGGCAGCGGTTTACGGTGACGGAACGGCATCATCCGGCAAAGCAATCGGCGGTTTGAAACTGCTGGTGGCCGATTCCCCGGCAACCGGTACCGTCGGCGGAATTAACCGCGCAACTTCCGGCAATGAGTTCTGGCGCAACCAGTCAGCTACGGCCGCGGCGGCTTTGACCAAAGACACAATCCGTGCCGAAATGGACAAGATGTTTTTGGCTCTTTCGCGCGGAACCGACAAGCCGGATCTGATTGTGGCCGACAACCACATGTATTCGCTGTATGAACAGGGGTTGACCCCGTTGCAGCGTTTCAGCGATCCGAAACTGGCGGATGCCGGGTTCCAAACGCTGAAATTTAAAGGCGTTGACGTTATTTATGACGGCGGCCAAGGCGGCAATTGCCCGGAGAAGCACATGTACTTCCTGAACACCGATTACATTTATCTGCGGCCGCATAAAGACCGCAATATGAAAGTTATCGGCGGCAACCGCATGGCAATTAATCAGGATGCTCTTTACCGCATTATCGGCTGGGCCGGCAACATGACGATGTCTAATGCCCAACTGCAAGGCGTGCTGATTGATCACAGCGGCGATTAATTATTATTTTTAACCGGGAGAGGGTGCATGCCCTCTCTCTTTTTTCATGATTAAAAAAGAGGATTTTATAATGGACGCAGATTTTTCAATGTTTCAGGATTTGTTGAACAATTCAAAAGGAGAAGAAGGGGTTGCAGCCCGCTTTTATGACCGCTCGGTTAAAACAAGCAAAATCGATGACAACGGGATGCCGGTGTTTGAAAACGTGACTTATGTGGAAATTCGCATGAAAGACAACAACACCGATGTTTATGACCAGCCGGCTGACAAAGAAAAAATCCGGCGTTTTCCTTTGGAATATCAGCGTTATCAGCTGGAACGCAAGCAAATTAAAGACGGAACGCCGCTCAATCAGTTTGCCTTTTTGGACGCAGCGCAAATTGACACCCTGAAAGTTCGCGGCATTTTTACCGTTGAGGCCTTGGCCGAGCTGCCGGAAGAAAAAGCGGTACAGCTTAATGTGGTCAGGGAACATGAACTGGCGGCTAAGTTTTTGGCCAACGCCAAAGACAACAAAGTGCTGTTGGAATGGCAGGAACAGGAAAAGGCCTATCAGGACGAAATTAAGAAGTTGCAGGAAGAAATAGCCGCGCTGAAAGCGCACCCGGCGGGTGGGGCACCGGAGGCATCGGTAGCACCGTCGGCAAAACAGGAAACCACAAAAAAATAATGTTACCCCGGAGGGGAAGATGAAGTCGATTTTGGAAATTTGTCAGGAAGTGGCGGATATTGCCGCAACCAAGCGGCCGGAAGACTTGTTTAACCGCAATTCGCAGCATGAGGCTATCTGGCTGTCTGTGGCTAAAATGGAGCTGGACAGCCTGCTGCGTTTCGGCGACTGGCAGGAGCTGACCAAAGAAGGGGTTTTGCGGACGGCCGGGAAAAAGACCAAGTATATTATGGGAAATGTTGTCCCGGATTTTTACAGCCTGCTGAATAATACCATTTATATTAAAGATACGCAGGAAAAAGTCATCGGTGCGATTACGCCGGAAGACTGGATGCGGGAAAAATATTTCTCCTGCCCCGGGATTGACTTAAAGTTTAAGCTGCAAAACGGCATGATTCATTTTCTGACGGTGCCGGCAGACGGTTTAAAGATCGTCTTTCAATACCGTTCAAACAATATTGTTATGGACGGTTCCACCTATGAAGAAAAAAGCGTTTTGAGCAAAAACAGCGACATTCCGCTGTTTGACGAGCATGTCATCAAGCTGGGTATTCTCTGGCGCTGGTATCGCCGCAACGGTTTGGACTATGCCGAAGAATTTAACGAGTATGAGCGGGAGCGCAAGCTTAAGTTCGGAACCGGGCTGGCGACAAAGGACATTAACCTGTCCGGCGGTTTCTTTGACCCGGTTGAGGCTGAAGTTGTTGTTAATCCGGCACGGGGAGACGCTTAGATATGCAGCAGAGACAGACGCAACGGGGCAATAAATCGGTCAACTATACCCTGCCGGCTCCGGTCGGCGGGTTAAACGCCCGGGATTCGGTTGACAAAATGAATCAGGCTGATGCCATCGTGATGGACAACTATATTCCGATGGACACTAAAGTCGTTTTGCGGCGCGGCTATGCGGAATATGTGCGGCTGAATGCGGCGGTTAAAACTTTGGCGGAATATAAAAAGCCAGGCGAGGACCGATTGATTGCCGTAGCCGGCGGCAAAGCCTGGAATATTACTTCGAAGGCGCATGTGACGTCGTTGTCACCGAGTTTCAAGGATAACGCCTGCCAGACGTTTCAATATAAAGACAGGTTGTTTTTCGTGAACGGCGCCGATACGCCTAAAGTGTTTTATGTGGACGAAAGCGGCGATGATGTTTTTGAAGACTGGGGTTTTACGCATGAAAGTCTGGTGCCGGAGCGGATTATTAACGTAAGCGTTTCAAAGCAGTTCTTGTGGTTTGTCGAAAAGGACACGCTGAAAGCCTGGTATCCGAAAGTCGGCGGTAGTGTGGCCGGAGAACTGGTTTATTTTGACCTTTCGGCGGTGGCTCGTTTCGGCGGCCGTCTGGTGGCCGTGTTAAACTGGACGCAGGACGGCGGGCAGGGAATTGACGATTTGACCGTCTTTTTGACCTCGGAAGGCGAGGCTTTGGTTTACGGCGGCTCGAATCCGAACAATGCGGAAGACTGGGCGCTGAAAGGAAGCTACAAAATCAGCAAGCCGATTGGCTGGCGCTGTGCGATGCAGTATCAGGGCGATGTGGTGATTATTACCGAAGACGGTTATATTCCGCTGGCCAAAGCGTTGCCGCTGGAACGAGCCAATGCCTCGCAAATTGCCTTCAGTGACAAAATCCGCGGGCTGGTGCTGGAACGCGCCAAAAGCAACCGGGACAAGGAGGGATGGCAGTCAGTTATCTATGGCCGCGGCGGTTATGCGATTTTTAATGTTCCGGCTGCGAATCAGTTTGAGCAGCATGTTGTCAATTTGAACAACGGCGCCTGGTGCCGGTTTACCAATATCCGCGCGTTTTGCTGGGGATTGTTTCAGGACCGGGCTTATTTTGGTTCGGACACCAGCGTTTTTCTGTTTGACGAAGGTTATTCTGACAACGGCAGCCATATTTTGGGGGAAGTTCAGCAGGCTTTCACCAGTTTGGGAACGCCGAACTTGAAAAAAATACAGCTGCTTAACCCGCGCACCAAGTCTTCAACGCAATATGCGCTGGTGATTTATACGAATATGGATTTTGAGGAGCGCAAGGTCGGTTATCAGGAGAATATCGGCAGTTCCGGCATGACTAAGTGGGACGTGGCGGAATGGAGCAGTTTGGATAATCCGATCGGCACCAAGTGGGCAACGCTGCGCGGCAAAATCCGCAGTCAGTGGATTGCCAACTCGGCAACCGGCTTCAAAGCCAGCATCGTTTTCAAGACCAAAACCAGAGGCAATTTGATTGAATGGTATGACACGGGGGTTCGTTATGAGCAAGGCAGCGGCATTTTGTAACATTATCCCGGACAGGGACGGCGCGGTGGCAAGCTGGGTTTGTGCCGGTTTGGGCATTCGCCGCGACGAACTGGGCGCCTGCTTGGCTCTGGGGTTTGTTTTGGGAAAACGCTCAATTGGCGGGTTAATCTATCACGGGCTGCAAGACGGTTCGGTGTGGTGGACAATCTACACGGTGGATAAGCGCTGGTGTACGCGCAGAGTGTTGAGGGTGATATTTGGTTTGGCCTTTGACGCTTTGGGATGTCATCGGATTAATATTATTGTGAGCAAAAGCAACGTGAAAAGTCTGAAGCTGGTTAAAGGCCTCGGATTTGTTCAGGAGGGGATATTACGGAAATATCGCGGTTCCGGCGAGGATTGCTATATTTTCGGAATGTTAAAATCAGAATGTAAATGGAGGATAAATAAATGAATGGCGGAGGAGCCAGCGGGCGGATGAATGTGGGAACCGCGACGGCGTTAAATTATTTAAACGGTGTTGATACCAGCGATTTTGACGCGGTTAACAGCAATTTTCAGGATATTGCCAAAGCTTTGAGTGAAAACAGCAATCTGGGCAATTGGAACTGGTCGGTCGATGGATCGGACGAAGCCCGGCAGCGGGCAGAGGCGGCAGCTTTTCAATCTTATTTGGATAAGACGGCGCCGATTTACGAACAACAGACGGATGATTTGCAGACCCGACTGATTAATCAGGGACTGACGCCGGGAAGTGAAGCCTATCAGCGTGCCATGACGGATTTGCAGAACAATCAGAATGATGCAACCAATCAGGCGGCTTATAATGCGACTTTAGCCGGACAAAATGCTTTCAGCCAATCGCTGAATGACCAGATAGCAGCCGGAAACTTTGGTAATCAGGCGCAGGTCGGGGCAGTCAATCAGGCTTGGAATTTATTAGATAATTCAATGAGCGGCTATGAGAAGCGTATGGCAATGGCTAATTTGCTGACCGGGTGGGATAATCAGCGTATGCAGGCTGATCAGGCGAATGCGGCGGCAAAGCAGCAGAATATTAACAATATGGTTCAGGCCGGAGCGACAGCGGCAATGATGTTTTCAGATAAGCGGCTGAAAGATAACATCAGGCCTGTGGGCAAATTGAACAACGGACTTACTGTTTATTGTTTTAATTATAAGGGAGACAATAGGCCGCAGATTGGTTTGCTTGCCCAAGAAGTGCAGAAAATTAAACCGGAAGCAGTGGCAGAAAATGAAGATGGTTATTTAATGGTCAGATATGATTTGGCAACGGAGGACTAAATGAGACAATTTAATCGCGATCAGGCAATTGTTAACACGATGAATCAGTTTAAACCGCAGGCGGTGAGCGGTATTGACTGGGCTAATGCGCTTGAAAACTATAATGACGCTTATAATAAAGCGCAGGATAAGCAAAAACAGCAAGATTTGGCTGATGCCTTGATAGGAGGAGATGAAAAGCAGATTTTGGCCGCCAGAGCAGCGTATGACCCTGTCGGAACAGCTAATTATCTGGATCAGCAGCAACGGCAGCAACAGGCGAGAGAATGGGCCTTGGCTGATGCTGAGCGCAATCATCAGTGGGATATGGATAAGCTGGCAACAATGAATAATAATGCTCTCGGCTTGGCCAAAGCAAAAGCTATGCTGGAAAATAATCAAAACCAAGATGCCAGAGCAAAAGCTTTGGCTGATGCAGAAACCGGTATCGCCCAATTACAAGATGTTGCTGATAGTGGCAGAATCGGACCATGGACAAGGTTTGCACAAAAAATGAATTTGGCGGATTCTGATCAGCAAAAAGATTTCGGTCGGGTTTCCTCGTCTGTGGCCGCTATAGCTCCTTTGGCAATTCAAAATTTAAAAAATGCGGGGGTTAGCGGTATCAATACTCTTGATGAATTTATGACTTATGTCGGTTTACCCGCTAATCCAACCTCAGAAGAGATTCAGGGCGCCTTACCGATGATTAGTCAAATTTTGGGTGTAAGGACTAAATCGCAGACACCGATTTCACAATTGCAAGCTCCGGCTTCGCAGAATATTGGCGGTTTTATGGTAGAAAGGGAATGAAATGACAACTTATCGCGTAACAGCACCGGATGGAACAAAGTTTAAGCTGACGGGGGATCATACCCCTACAGAAGCGGAACTGAATAACATTTTTTCGCAAATGAATGGGGCTGCCTCTGAAAAGACGGTTAATGCAGATAAACCGGATTTGTTGGATAAGGCTGAAAATTTGGCAACCGGAATTTATCAAGGACTGACGGGAAACTTTTTTGATGAAGCGCGTGGGGCGATTCATGGTTTGGTTGTCGGAGCAGGCGATGCTTTGACCGGACGAGGAGGCGGAACTTTCAGCGGTGGTTTTGAGAGAGGGTATAAGCAAAAGCGTGATGAGTATCGGCGGGATTATGAACGGGCCAAAACGCAAAATCCGTTCTTGACTTTAGGTGGGGAAATTGTCGGCGGCGTGGTTAATCCGTTGCTTAATAAAGTCGGGGCGGCAATGAAAGGCGGCCAATTTGCGAAAGCGATCAAAGAAGGGGCGGCCATGGGCGCTATTTATGGCGCCGGTAACAGTACGGCAGATAATCTGGAGGATATTACAAGAGATACGATTAAGGCCGGATTAAGCGGTGCTGCTTTAGCTCCGGTTGTTCCCGGTGCTGTGAAAGCTGGTAAATGGCTGGGAGACTTATTTTTCCCTGCTTTTAGGGCCAATAAGAGAGCTGTACAGCAATTGATTGATGCGGCCGGTGAAAAAAATTTACGGCGTATGGCCGGTGATGCCCGTCAATATGGGTCAAATGTTATTGCAACCGGCGACGATAAGGTGTTGCAGGCCGCGCAAGCTGCCAGACAGCAAACGCCGGAGGCGGCCAGTCTGATTGAAAATCGTTTATACAAACTGGCAGATGAGCGGCCGGAAGTAACACGTCGTAATATTGGTATCAGTTTTGGTAAAAGCAATAAGTATGAGACAATAGATGATTTGGTGGAAAGTACTAAGGCCAAAGTTGCTCCGATATATGATGATTTGCGAAAAATAGGGGATTTAGATGCTTATGCTTTGGGTAAAAAAGGGAGCAAAGAGTTAGGCGGAAGATTATCAACGCAAAAATTCAGCAATATTGAATTTGGTCGAATGAATCCGGCTAAACTTGAGCAACTCAATGTGATCAGGGCAGCAAATGGCGAGCCGCCGTTAACGCCGGAGATGAAAATCCCGTTGAATGTGGTCAAAAAACTATATGACAAGCGGGTTATTTCTGAAAAAATGAAACCGGAAGAAGTGGCGGATATGGTGTTTGATACCTTTTATAATCCGAATAATCTGGTTGATGCCAGCAAATATCCGCATGTTCAGGCGGTTGTCAGCCCTAAGGATAAAATATCAAATATCGGATTTATTGGTCAAAACCCGGTAAATGGAGAAACAGTGGTTAAAAGTGCTTATCGGGAGAAAAACGATAGATTAAAAAATGTGTATCAGGTAGTAAGAGAGGCTCTGGAGGGACGCGCACGGCATCAGTCTGACCTTTCGTCTCCGACACAGACCTACTTTTCTTCCGTAAACCCCTCATCGCTAGGTTCGGAAACCGAATCCCTGCGGCAGGCTGCGCGATTTTCTGACGTTCAGAGCCTCAATAATAAAAATATATCTACGTTGGGACGATTTGTCAAGGATAACGACTTGATTCAAAGTGAAATTAAGAAAATTAGACGTAATCCTGAATTTTCCAGAGAGATGAGAAATGCGGCTGATACCGATTTTAGTATATTGGATCAGGTTAATCAGAATTTGAGTGAAGCGATTGAAGATGCAAAACGGGCTGGGCATATGCCTACGGTTATGCGTTTGACTCAGCAAAAAAATGAGCTTCTGAAACAGATGGATAAAATTGCCCCGCAATATAAGCAGGCCAGAAATCTGTATGAAGCTAAAGGAAAGGCTCTCCGGGCGCAGGCGGTTGGAGAGGATGTTTTTAATCCTAATGTTTCACCTGAGTTGATGAAGCGAAAAATGAAGGATATGGATTGGCTGGAGCAAAATACGCTTAAAATTGGTTCGACGGCAGAATTAATCCGTCGTTTGGGACAAGCACAGAATGAAGCAGTTGCCTTGGGTAAGATGTTAAATGATAATTCTTTAAAAAAATTAGAATTAGTTTATGGCAAACCCTCAGCTAAGGTATTCAAAGAGTATGCAGAATCAGAGGTAAAACGGAATCGAAACACTAATAGGGTTTTATCAGGATCGCAGACTTCGGAAAAGCAGTCATTACGGGATAAAACGAATTTAGGCCTCAGTATTTTAAGTAATCCGACAGGAGCTATTGGCACTTTGCTAGGAGCTGGAGAAAACCGGATTTTGCAAGAGACGAATAAGGCTATTGCAGATTTGTTGACGGATCCACGCGGAGAGGCTTTAATTAGAGAGCTTGATAAATTGTCTAGACAGCGTCTAAATCAAGACATTGCTGAAATTTTGATGACAACTAATCTTTCAGCAGCCAGTCAGTTAAATAAATAATTGCAGCCCCGGAAACGGGGCTTTTTTGTATAAAATTAATTTTTTTCTTGATTTTAATCTTTAATTATGCGTAATGTGTAGCTAAATTAAATGTGCCATAGAAGTCAGAGACGCTTTTTAATTGTCTTTTAACGCTTTTTGTGGTATATATAATCTATATCCGCTAGACTCGTAGGCGAGCATATATATGGAGGGGGTGCATTTTTTTTTCGCATCCCCTCTTCCAATTTTAGAGGAAAGAGAATGAAGACTATTTTATTAATTGATTCGGGTTATTTAAAAAATGTTTTTAAAAATAACGGTAAATTTTATGATGCTGACGGAATTGAGGAAGTAAGTAAACATATTATTTCTTCTATAAAAGCTCAAGGCCATCCATTAGATTTGTTAAGAATTTTATTTTATGATTGTTTACCGTACAGCGGGGAAGTTATTTTGCCTGTATCCAAACACAAAAAGCAGTTTTCGGGGAAAGATTGCATTATGGGAAATTTGGCATTGAGAGACTATTTTGCAACAAGAAAGGGAACGCTTAAGTTTCGAGGATGGACGCTTAAGCAGAGTTCTTATACAAAAACAGCACTTTCGGATGATGATTTTGAACCGTCTTTTGAGCAAAAAGGGGTTGATATGCGCATTGGACTTGATATTTCTCAATATTCTTATGATCGCAGTGTGGAGCATATAATTTTGATTTCAAATGACACAGACTGTATTCCAGCGATGAAATGCGCAAGAAAAAATGGAATTAAAATGTCGTTGGTTTCTATTGAAAACGCGAAAATAGCGCCTGAATTAAAATGTCATGCAGACTTTGTTTATGATGTTAATTTTCCCAAGTCATCTTCAAAAATTAAGAATTTTGTTGCTAAAAAAAGTGCTTGACAGCAGGCAGCCTGCTTTGCTATAAAAAAGGTATCGTGAAAGAGTGTGTTCAAAAGAACGCGCTCTTTTTTTATATTTGTTTGGATTACCCGATCAAGTCGGGTAATGACAGGAAGAGATTATCCGGTCGAGCCGGATAATGACAGAGAAAGAAAAGGCGGGCCGCTTTGTGTGAACAAGGCGGTTTTTTTGTTGGAGAATTAAGATGCCGTATGACAGCGAGGGGATTTATACCCGTTATCACAACTGGGAAGAAGACCGGGAAAATGACATTGACATTGTGACGGACCATGCCGATGAGGAAGATGACGGTTTTGCCTCGGCTTTGTCGCTTGCTTTTTTGCGGGACGGCCGCGTGCCGATGGAAGGGCCGATTGATATGGCCAATTATAAGGTTAAAAATCTGGCTGACGGCAGTGATGACGGCGATGCCGTCAACCGTAAGCAGTTGGTGGCTGCATCGGAGCAGATTGATAAAGACGTCCAGGACGTTGAGGATAAGTTTAAGCCGGTGGACAGTCTGCCGGAAGAAACTGAAGCGGAAGCGTTTTATTTTGTGTTTGAATAGGTGAGATATGGCGTTTGATGAGAAAGGGAAATTTCACCGCCTGCATAACTGGACGGAAGATCGTTTGAGCGGGGTAAACAAAAAGATTCAGGCGGCGCGGATGGATGAGGAAGATGACGGTTTTGCTTCCGGTTTGTCGCAGATTTTTTTGCGGGACGGTCGGGCCAAAATGGAGAAAGAGCTTGATTTGGCTGGCCACAAGGTGACTAATTTGTCGGTTGGCGCTTTAGACAATGACGCCGTGAATAATAAGCAATTAAGCGATGTGCTTCAAACGGCTCAGGAAAGGCTGAAAAAGATAGCCGAATCGTTTGTGGAAGTTGAGACGCTGCCAGCCAAACCGGATGACAGCGTTTTTTATTTTACAAAAGATAAGCGGTTATATAAAGGAAGCCGCCGGATTATTGAGGTTTATTACAGCAACACGGCTTTGACACCGGTTGAGGTGCTGCATATTTATAAAGGCAGCAAGATGGTTTATAAAGCGGAGGCCTATGATCCGGGAACCGTGCTGATTAAACAGGCCGGTGAATATAATTACAACATTAAACTGCCGAAAGGCGTTTATAAGATTGCGGTTAGCGGTGCTGGGGGAACCGGCACGACATGGATTGCCGGCAGTTATGGTATGGGGTCATCCGGTGGTTCAGGGGCTTTTGTGGAGATTGAATTTGTTAATCCCAAGGCTCAGCAGCTGACAATTTATGCGCCGCCGCAGCAAACAAACCGCGGTTCCAAAACCGGCGGAGATGCCGTGATGACGTTGGGCGGTGTGGAAATTGTACGGGCCAAGGGCGGAAAAGCCGGGACGGCCGGCTCAGGCGGCAGCGGCGGAACCTTCAGTGTGAACAGTTCTTCAGGGCTGATTGAAATTTTGAGAACCGACGGCCGGAACGGTAATTCAGGCGGCACAGGTTTTTCCGGCAGTGCCGGAGAGGGAGCTTCCGTGTCGCTTTATGACAGCTGGGGAACCGGGCGGGAAGTGAACAGTAATCCGGGCGGCCTGCGAGTTGAATATTTGCGTTACCGGTAGCACCCGCAGCGCGGGAGACAAAACAGGCAGAAAGGAAGCAACGCGAGTGTGGGGCAGGGAGATGACAACGAACGCTCCGGCCGTGCCGGTGCGGGGAGGAAATAAGGAGGAATAAATGGCAGGGATTATGACACCGGCAGGAATTACCATCCGCCGGGGAGACAGTTTTGACATTCTGATGAATTTCAAGTCGGGCAACAAGAATTTTGATTTGACGGAATGCCAAATTAAAATGACGGTGCGTGACAGCGATAATAAGGAGATTTTCAGCAAAGACGGCGAGATTATTTCGGCCGCCAATGGCACGGCCAGAATTAAATTAACCCGGACGGAGACGGATTATCCTCCGGCGAATTATAAAACCGACATTCAGCTGACGCTGAAAAACGGTGATGTTCATACAATTTATCCGCAAAATGTGAATGCGGTGGCTTATTTTAAACTGACGCCGGAAGTGACGGAGTGATTAAAGCAATGGCACATGTTAATGATGAAAGTACCCTGGTTGTTTTTGACGGTTATGAACGGCAGGAGCTGGAAGTTTTGTTCCAGGATGAAGTGGTGCTGGATATTGAAGTGCCGCTTTTTTATATCAAGAGCGGCGAGGAAGAAATACAGCACTATGTCGATACGGTGGCCAAGCCTGATTTGGATAATCATACCACATCTAAAAAAGCTGAGCTTGACACTTATACCGGCTTGAAAAAGGAAGAAATCAGCGATTTTTCTTTAGAACGGCAGGGAATTATTGAGGAGAATCTGGATAATTATGCCGATAACACGCTGAAACCGCAATTAAACGAATTTGTTACGGCGGCAGAAACGGCGGCGGGGAATGCTCAAGCCAGTGCTGTCGCTTCATCCGGCAGTGCTGCCGCGGCTTTGGCCAGTGAGACGGCGGCGGCCTCTTCGGCAGCAACGGCAGCGGCAACGGTGAATGGGTTTGATGCGCATGCTGCTGAAAAACAGGCAGATTTTGATGATAACGCCGCGGCAAAGACAAATACCTTTAACAGTAATTATGAGGCCAAAACGGCTTCGTTTAATTCCAATGCCGCCGATAAAACGACGGCTTTTAACAACAATGCGGCGAGTAAACAGGCTTTGGTGGATGCCAGCGCAAGCGCGGCTGCCGCTTCGGCACAGGAGGCGGCAAATTCCGCCGTGGCGGCGCGGCCGTTGAGTGCCAAAAATATTACCAACTGTATAACGGCGATTCCGCAGGATATTAAGCTTGAGCTTGTTGACGGGGTGATGACACTGAAAGCCGGCAGCAAAGTTTACAAGGCTAACGGCGAAAGTATCACGATCAGTGGGGATTTGGTTGTAGCACAGGGCGGAACGAATACCGGTGCTTTTGCTTTTTATCGATCTGACAATAGCACGGTTTATACGGTCATTGCTTCACAGACATTTTCAGGGACAACGGCGCCGGCAAACCCCGTCACCACGACAACGTGGTTGGATACGGGAGCCAAAGATGTGAAGGTATATGACGGGACGCAATGGGTTGGCGGAGTTAGTCTGCCTTTGTGCATATTTGATAATCAGGACGGAAAAGTTACCGCCGTCACTCAAGTCTTTAATGGGATGGGATATATCGGAAATTCAGTCTATGCTCTGCCAGGGGTGAAAGGATTGGTTCCGAATGGATTTAATGCAGACGGGAGTTTGAACAATGCAGAGTTTGAAGTTGCCAATGTATTAATATCCACTAATACCGGAAGCACCGACAAACGGAATATTGTTTTTAATAATGGATGGATGGGACATCCTCGCCAATCATACTATAATATAGAAGATAATCGTAATTATAGAACGAATGATGATGAAACCGGTATAATCATTACAGCGACTATAATTGCGGCGGCGGTTGAATATGTAAAAGGCAGGGTTACCAGTCTGACACCTAAAACGGTGTTTCATGCAGTTGATTACAATGATTATGCCGCGGATATTCAAAAGTGCAAATTAATTGCTTATGATGCAAGCCGTAATCCGGGCAGTCTGTCCGGCAGTTATACGCTAGTGCTGCAAGACAATGACGAACGTGTGTCTTTGAAAGTTGCCGACAATGTGACGATTAATATTGACACCTCGCGGCTGACGTTCCCCGAGGAATGGTACACCGTTATTTTTGAAGTTTATTTTACCAATGGTGCCAAGACGGTTAACCTGTCTTATGCCGGCGGCATTCGCTGGGTTAACGGTTTAACCCCGGATTTTACCAACGGCAGGAGTCATTTGGTGGCGTTAACCAAGCACCGAAGTTGGGGCGATGTTGGCATGAGCGATGCCGGAAGTTTTGGAGGTTAGGCTATGGGGATTCCTTTTAATTTTGACCCTTTGGGCAGTGGTAATTCCGATCCATACAAGCGCGGGCAGGTACTTGGTGAAATTGCCAACCCGCAGGATGCTGCCAGTCAGTGGTTTTATGTCGATGTTCCTAAACCCGGGGTTTATAAGCTCTGGTTGGTGGGCGGCGGCAATACGACAAACTGGTGTTATATCGGCTGTAACTATCCCGGCTCTGCTGCCGGATTTATCGGCAAAATGTATTTTTATACTAAATGTCATCTGCGTGTCGGTGTCGGGCTGCAAGACCAGCCGAGCCGTTTGCAGGTGGCAAGCTGGGGCAATAAGAATACTTGGTATGACTTGGTTGTATGTGAGGCCGGGACGGATGCTTCAGGCGGTGCCGGCCGCGGCGGTTACATTACCGTCAATCGAGACTCGACGTTTAACAATTATTTTGACATCGAGCTTGAAACAAACGGAAATAACGGCAGCAATAGCGGTTGGCCGGCTTCGGTTTACGGCGGTTACGGAACTAAAGATATAAACGGATATGGTAAACTGCAATATGTGAGGATGAAACAATAATGACATATTATGCAAAACTGGCTAACGGACGGTTGAAATATGCGCCGGTTAATCTGGAGACGGAGACCGGCGTTATATTTAATTACGGCTTGGAAGTTAATGCTCATCAGCTGCTGGCAGACGGCTACAAGCCGGTAGAACTGCTGGCGGACAGAAGCGGCTACAGTGACTGCGACGGAACTTTTTCTTTTGAGTTTGAGGAACGGGAAGACAAAATTGTTGAAGTGGCCGTTTTTCATCGCTATTCCGACGAGGCTAAAGCGCAGCAGGTGCGAGAGCGGCGGAATTTGCTGCTTAAGCAGACGGATATATTGGTTGCCGTGCCGGATTATCCGCTCAGAGAGGGCGATAAAGAAAAACTGATTGCTTACCGGCAATATTTGCGGGATTTGCCTTCAGAGGCAGAGTTTCCTTGGGTATATGTTAAAACTTTTGAGGAATGGATTTAAAAAGGGACGGAGCGCGGCAACGCTCCGCCTTACCGGAAGCACCCGGTAAAGAAAAGGCTCATTCGGGCCTTTTTCCGTTTTTTGATATATAAGCAAAAAATGGGGTTTCAATGACGGGGCTTGAAAATTTTAAAAATAGTTTGTTGGCATGCCGCAACAAAGAATTATTGGAGAAGAAGCTTGAGGCCTTAGAATTGTCAAAGCTTGAGCTGATTATTATGAAGCGACGTTATATTGATGGTTTGTTAATTAAGCAAATTCCTGAATTTTCAGGCGTCAGTGAGCGGTGGGTTAAAAAAGTTCACGCCAGAGCCATTAACAAGACACTTGACGGTTTGCAGGTGGCTGATTTGCTGGAGTTGGGTATTCCCCTTAAAGTCACGTCAAGGTCATTATTTAAGTCATAGCTTCCAGCTATCCTGAAAAGGCAAGCAATTCCGCTTGCTTTTTTAGGAGGAACCAATATGAGTCTTGAAATTAACGGAGCCGGTATCGGCTCGGCTGCTTGGAAACTGCTTAATACAGGTTTGGGCGCTGCCGGTACGGCAATGGGTGCGACTGCTTTGGGTTCAAAGACCAGCGAAGAAAAAGTCCGTCAGATTATCCGCGAAGAAAATGGCTGTGGTCATCATGGCTATTGCGGCAATGGATGGGGCCGCGGGTTCAATGAAACAGTCTTTGTTCAGCCGTGTTCAGACAATACGCCGGTTAATCGCTTTGAACTGGGCCAGAATCTGGAAATTGCCAGACTTCAGGCAAAAGAATATTCGGACATGAGCGATTTGAAGCTTTTTGAAGATTATACCACCCGGATGGCCGCGGAAAAAGAACGCGTCAACGGTCGTTTGGAGACGATTTTCAAAGAGCTGGTTGACAGTCGTGAACGTCAGCAGGCCGAAATCTGCCGTCTGGATAAAGAAGCCGCCCTCAACAAGCAGGCTACAGACTTCCAGTTTATTATTGCAAACAAAGAGTTTGCAAGCATTAACAGCCGTCTGAATGCCATCACGAAAGAGGTTATACCCCTGAGTGCGTTGTGTCCGCAGCCGCTGCCGGGTTGTGTGCCGGTTGCTTTTGAACCGCAGACAATTACGACTGAGGCCGCAGGCGCGCAGGGCGTTATTATTGCCAATAAGGCTTCTGCCAAACAGTAATAGTCCGGAGCGGGGTTTTTGCTCCGCTCCCCTTATATATGAAGGGATAAAAGATGAAAATTAGTTTGGAGAATGCGCTGAAAGCGGCAAATGATTTTCTGGCAGATGAATTTGCCAAAAATCAACCTGAAAGTTTGGCTGATGCCTGGTCCAATGTGGGGCTTCATATTGCGGCGGAATATAAGCTGGCAACGCAGGGAAGCAAGGCTTTGAAGCTGATGGATGACGGGAGCGGGTATATTGATTTGACCGTTTTGGACGGTTTAATCAAGAAATATGCCGCCAATCTGCCGGATAAAAGTTTTAATACTTTTATGGGCGAAATCAAAATAAAATCCGATACGCCGGCTCAGCTGATGGAATTTATGAAAAAATACGGGGAGAACTGATATGTCGCGCGATGAAGTTGAAAAAATGCGTTCTGATATGCATACCGGCGTCAAAATGATGCTGGAAGAAATGCGGAAATTAGGCGAGAAGGGATTTCCGCTGTCCAGTATGATGGCGATGTCCGATATGCTGAAGGATATGAGCAAGGTTGAAAAAAATCTTGCCGAGGCGAATTATTATGACCGAAAAACTTGTTAAGATGCTGAGGGAGCTGAAAAGCTCCCTTTTTTGTTGGAGAAAAAAAATAATGGACTGGGGATTGGTTTCCGGCCTAGCGGCTTTGTGCGGGGTTGTGGTTAATTTTTTGAGGTTTGGAAAATGGCAGGGAATAATTGAAACGAAGGTGACCAGGCTTGAATGGGATTCATCCAATGCTTTGGCCAAATTTGATGCGATTGAGCAGGCTTTGAAGGAGAACAACGAAATATTGACAGAGCTTAAAGTTAAGCTGGAAGTGATGCTGGAGAGAAAGGCGAGAAAAAGAAATGATTGATATGAATGAAGCGGTGCAAAGGCTGTGTCTGCATGAGGGCATCAGATTGCAGCCATATAAATGTCCGGCCGGATATTGGACAATTGGTGTCGGGCTGCGTGTTTACCGTGAACTTCAAAAAATTAGGTTTTATAAAAAGAAAGGTCATAAGAAATGACAAGATTAAATGACATTGATGTCTTGGCTCGTACGATTTACGGCGAAGCGAGAGGCGAGAGCATTTCTGGACAGGAGGCAATCGCCTCCGTTGTTTTAAATCGGGTTGCTTTCAGCAAACGCCGCGGCCGGTATTGGTGGGGGAATAGCATTGCAGATGTTTGTCAGGCACCTTGGCAGTTTTCGTGTTGGAATAAAAACGACCCGAATTATCAAAAATTAATTAAAGTAGGAAGTGAGGATATTAATTTCTGTATGTGCCGGCGAATAGCCGAACGAGCAATCGGCGGAACATTAGAAGATAAAACCAACGGTGCAACCCACTATCATACAAATAGCTGCTTTCCAGCTTGGGCGCATGGTAAACAGCCTTGTGCGGAAATTGGCGCACATTTATTTTATAATAATATTGAATAGGAATTGTTATGAATTGGGTTGTTATCTCGTTTATTGTTATTTCGGCGCTGCTGTGGAGAATCCGCGGCGGACTTTGGGAAGAATATATCCTGGAAAATAAAATCTGGTATGCGCTGGCTTTCGGACTGTGCGGGTATTCCCGTTTCGGCAACATCCAGTCTGCCGTTATCGGCTTTATCTGCTGCTATGCCAGCTATCAGCTGTATGGCTGGGGATTGTATATCGGCCGGTTGCTGGAGGGCGGCAAGCTTAATCCGAATTTAGTACAATATCGTGAATGTGAACTGATCGACGATTTGCTCTATTCCTGCCGTGTCAGCTATAAGGGAAAAAACGTCTGGCTGTATGAATACCCGAAACTGTTCGGTTTTTGCGGGGTAACGCTGACCGGCCTCATCATCACGTTTCTGTGGGGCTTGTACTTCGGCAGCCTGCCGCTGATGCTCTCAGGCCTCGGAATGGGCGTCTGTTATTGGTTGGGCGGTTTGCTTGAAAAGCTTAAAGCACTGGGAAAATCAGGTTGGAACTGGGGTGAGTGGTTGTTTGGGGCTTATCTTGGCGGAGTATTGGCATGTCTAAATTAAAAAAATACAAATTTCATTTAATTGCAGTTGCGGCGGTGGTTTTGGCCGCCGTTTGTCGCCTTGTCTATTGTTGACCACCGGAAAAGTTTATGGTGGTGTAAAAGGGTAGGTAAATGGCTAAATTCTTAGAAATTTTTCAAGGTCGGAACGAACAGATGTCCGCGAAACGGGTATTCGGTGGCATTTTTTGTGTTAGCAGCATTATTGCGGCTTTTCTGCATTATCCGTTTGATACGGTATGTTTTTTGGGCGGTTCCGGCCTATCATTGCTTGGCGCTGGTTTAGTGGAGCGGAAGAAATAATGAAAAATGCGTTTGGTATTGTTATTTTGGCTGCTGCTCTTGGCGGAGCTTATCTGCTTGGCCGCAGTCATGCTGAGGTTAGGATTGTAAAAGAGCAGGTGGAGGTGATCAGATATGTGGAAAAGAAAAAGGCAGAAATTCAGGCTCGTCCTAATGCCGGCCGTGCTGAGCTGCTTAGTCTCATGCAGGCAGGTGTCTTATGAAAATTGTCCAACTTATCCTGTGGCTGGCGCTGCTGTGGCGGCGGAGCTTGAAAAAGCCAGTTATTCGGAATTTCCGAACACCTGGGAGTGGATCGGGCGAATCGATAAATTAAGGCAGGAATTGGAACTTTGTGAATGAAAGATATATATATCGTACATGTTGATGGGTATATTGGTGCATATTATAAAGGAAGATGCCCAATGATAAGTTATGCGCCTCAAGATAAGTTTGTGGATTTTGTAAAAGGCTTAATAGATGATTATCCGGAATATCGGTTGCGTTGTGTAAGTAATCAGAAGATTGAAAACAAAGTGAGACAAAGAATGGTATTGGATAGGAAAATTCAGAAGTATTTTACACAAACAAGATAAAGTTGCACAAAATTTGCACACAATATAAATTTTGCGTTTATATTCTATTGATAATATTTAATAAAATTTAATTAGATTATAGTTCTGAAAATCCTCGTGTCGGCGGTTCGATCCCGTCCCCGAGCACCATTCAAAAAACCTCCCTTGCGGAGGTTTTTTTGTATCCGGCATTATTGCGGCGTCATTTCTGAGATGTTGCCGTTTTGATTTATCCATATCGTTTTTGTGCGGAACCCGACGGGGAAAAGCGCTTTTACCGATGTCAATGCTTTGGTTTTTCTGTGTTTGCCGGAAATGGGAAATGTTTAAAAATTTTTTTTCGGAAAGGCGGCGTATTCCTTCAAATATAAATATTTTTTTAACTTATTGATTATATACAGAAAATAATAATTTAACTTGAAAGGAACGACTATGAAAAATTCAAACATCACGTTAAACGAAAATGCAATTCGCGAAGCTGCTTATTTCATTTGGAAGAACAACGGCTGCCCGGCCAACACCAGCCTGCAGGACTGGAATGCCGCAATTAATCAGCTGACTTCTCTGGCAACTTTGAACAGCGCCGCCAAAAGCATTTCTTCCAGCAGCAAGACTTCTTCCAGCAAAACACTGGCCAGCAAAGCTTCTGCTTTGGTTAAGAAGACCTTGGTCAAGACTGCTTCCAAAACAACCAAGAAAAAATCTTCCAAATAATTTTTCTTTTGGTAAACGAAAGGCTCCGTATGCGGAGCCTTTTTTCATAGAAAATTAAATATTTAGTTGTATGTTGGTTTCATTATGAAAACAGAAGGAAACGACCATGACACAATTTGATGAAAAAACTATTCGCGAAACGGCTTATTATATTTGGAAGAACAACGGCTGTCCGGCTAACAGCAGCGCTCATGACTGGAATGCGGCGATTGAACAGCTGGAACAGAGAGATGCTTTGAGTACGGCCAAGCAGATTTCGTCGGTTTACAAAGCGGCTTATCTGGCTTCCCGGATTAAGGCAGATGCGAAGAAAAAAGACAGTTTGCAACTGATGCGTAAAATTATTTTGAAATAGTTTTGGCAGACGCAGTATTAAACCCGGCATTGTCCGGGTTTTTTATGGAAAAAGTTCAATTGTTGTTTGCAACTTGCCGCAGCTCGGTTATGTTGGCTTATCTTGAAGGAGGTTGTTATGGATATTTTGCTGAACGGAATTTTGTGGGCATTTTTTCGCCGCTGGTATGGCGGCTGGAATTTAAGATACAATTGCTGAACAAGCGTTTTGTGAAAACGATTGTCATGGTGACGGCAATGACTGCGGTTTTGGTTTATGACTGGTCATCGCCTAAGTTAATAGCGATATCTCTGCTTTATGCTTTATGGATTCAATTTCAGTTTTGGAGCCGCGCGGTGGGAGCTATTTTGGACTGCGGCCGCAATCATACGCAGACGAAAAGAAATTATAACCGCTGGTATGTTCGGCTGCTGAACTGGTTTTATCGGGCAGAGCGCAAAGACAAACGCTATAAGAAGAGTTATGATTTTTGGTTTTCGGAGATGCGTTACGGTTTCCCGATGATTGCGGTGTGGGGTGTGAATGCTTTATTGATCCGTTTCGGCATTATGCCGGAAGAACCGAGCTATGCCGGGCTGATTGTTATCGGTTTGCTGTCCGGTCCGGTTTATTTCGGCAGTTATAAGCTGTTTGATCATCATAATGAAATGTATTGTCTGCCGGCATGGATCGGTCAGTCAAAAAATTTGTCGGAGATTGTTTTCGGCTTTATTTTCGGTGCCGGTTTGTGGTTGACCGTTTACGGCTGGTAAATCTGACTTAAGCTGATCAGGCCCCGGTTTTCCGGGACTTTTTTTGTCTAAAATTTATTTGCTCCGGCTATGAAAGTATGATATAATAAAATTACAGTTTATATTTTGTTGTTTTATTATGATGTTTAACCGACTGTTGCAAAACGGGGATTCATCATAAATTTTAACGTGAATTAAATTAATCGTAATCATAAAAATTTTATCGTATGAAACTCCTTATTCTTTTTGTTTTGCTTATTGCCTTTTCGGTTCTTTGTTCAATGATTTTTACCAACCCCAACAAGCATTCCAAATGTTGTGAAGCTCCGGCAGATCAACCGATTATCGGAATTTTCGGCGTTTGTTTGTATTTGCTGGGAATGGCAATTCTGGTGGCTGCTTTTAATTATGGAGCGTTTGTCGGCTGGACGGCCGTTATCGTGTGGTTCGGGGTTTATTTTTCCGTCTGGTATTATATTAAGCGGGAACAACGCGAATATAAACGCCGGTTGGAGCTTGAACGAAAAAGGCAGCAACGGGCAGAGCAAATTCGCCGCTGGTTGTAAAAGTAAGAAAAAAAGCTTTCGGATTTCCGAAAGCTTTTTTTATGACTATTTTTTGGCTGCGATAATTTTCAATGCGTCTTCCAAGGTGAGCTCCCTGTCTTTAAACTCACGGGGAATGGCGTAATTGTTTTTGCCGCATTTGATATAGGGGCCGTAACGTCCGCTTAAGACGGTGATGTCGGCTTTATCTTTGGGATTTTGTCCCAGAATTTTTCCGGCCGGCCGCTCAGCCACGTTTTTCAAAATTTCTTCGGCGCGTTCCAGCGTTATGTTGAAAATGTTGTCATTGCCGGTCAGCGATTTGGATTTGTTGCCTTGTTTCAGATATTGGCCGAATTTGCCGATATTGGCTTCAATGCCGTTGCCGAGCTGGCGGGGGAGGGAAGCCAGAATCAAAGCCTGTTCCGGGGTTACGTCTTCCGGTTTGAGATTGCGGGGCAGCGCAACGCGTTTGGGTTTTTCTGTGGTGGCGGTGGCATCTTCGCCGAGCTGAATGTAAAAACCGTAAGGCCCTTTCTTAAGGTAAACCTTTAAGCCGTTGAGTTCGCCCATTGTTTTGTCTTCCGGATTGGGAGCTTTCGGCGTGTCGCTGCTCATTTCTTCGGTGACGTCGGTCAGCGGTTTGGTATATTTGCACTCCGGATAATTGGAGCAGCCGAGGAAGGCGCCGAATTTGCCGAGTTTGATGCTCAGACGTCCTTTGCCGCATTCCGGGCAGATTCTGGGGTCGGAACCGTCCTCGCGCGGAGGAAAGAGGTGATAAGACAAAACTTCGTCAATCTTTTCAATAACTTCGCTGATTTGCAGCGGCTGGACGGCGTCTATGTTTTTGATGAACTTGGTCCAGAAACCGCCGAGCAGTTTTTTCCATTCCATTTCGCCGTTAGAGATATCATCGAGATATTCTTCCAGCTGGGCGGTGAAGTCGTATTCAACATATTTTTTGAAGAAGTTTTCAAGAAAAACGGTAACGATGCGTCCGCGGTCTTCCGGAATGAAACGCAACTTTTCAACCCGTACATATTTACGGTCCTGCAAAACGGCGATAATCGAAGCATAGGTTGACGGACGGCCAATGCCGAGTTCTTCAAGTTTTTTGACCAGGCTGGCTTCGGTGAAACGCGGCGGCGGCGTGGTGAAATGCTGTTCGGGGCGGATTTCGCCCTTGGTGACGCTTTCGCCGGTTTCAACGTTCGGCAAAATGCGGTTTTCGTCATCTTCGTCGCTGTCGTCTTTGCTTTCGACATATAATTTAAGGAAACCGTCGAAGTTAATGACCTGTCCGTTGGCACGGAGAACAATTTTTCCGTCGGCTGAGGTGGCGTCAACGGTTACCTTGTCCATAATTGCCGGGTTCATCTGGCAGGCGACGGTGCGTTTCCAAATCAGTTCATAGAGCTTGTGGGCGTCGGAATCCAGCTTGGTTTCCAGTTTTTTCGGCGTCTCGTCAACATGGGCGGGACGGATGGCCTCGTGCGCTTCCTGCGCGTTTTTGGATTTGGTTTTATATTCCTTGGCCGTTTTGGGCAGATAAGCTTCACCGAAATATTTCAAAATAGCGGCGCGGCAGGCTTCAATTGCTTCTTTAGAAAGGTTGACCGCGTCAGTACGCATATAGGTAATTAAGCCTTCTTCATAGAGCTTTTGGGCAATCTGCATGGTTTTCTTGGCGCTGAAACGCAGTTTGCGGGCCGCTTCCTGCTGCAGAGTGGAAGTGGTGAACGGCGGTGCAGGATATCGGTTGGTCTTTTTGCGTTCGACGTTGGAGACGGCAAAGTCCTGCGCTTCAATCTTTGCTTTGGCATCAAGGGCTTTGGCCTCTGTATTTAAGTCAAATTTTTCGAGTTTTTTGCCGTCAAGAGTAATCAGGCGGGTTTTTATCAAAGCCTGGGTTTTGGTGATTAAATCGGCATCGACGGTCCAATATTCTTCGGCCTTAAATTTCTCAATTTCGGTTTCGCGGTCGCAAATCAAGCGCAATGCGACAGACTGAACGCGGCCGGCGGACTTGGAACCGGGAAGTTTGCGCCAGAGAACCGGCGACAGAGTAAATCCGACAAGGTAGTCCAAAGCGCGGCGGGCCATGTAGGCCGAAACCAGATTGTTGTCAATCTGCCGCGGATTTTTGATGGCTTCGGTGACGGCGGATTTGGTAATTTCATGAAAAACGACGCGCTCGATTTTTTTGTCTTTGATCTTTTTGCGGGCGGTTAGTTCCTCCAGAATGTGCCAGGCAATGGCTTCTCCTTCTCTATCCGGGTCGGAGGCGAGGACAATCGTGTCGGCATCTTTAACCGCGGCGATAATATCGTTCAGGCGTTTTTTGCCGCCGGGGCTGAGTTCCCATGTCATGGCGAAGTCTTCGTCAGGATTGACCGAGCCGTCTTTGCTGGGCAAGTCGCGGATGTGGCCGAAGCTGGCAAGAACTTTGTAATCGCTGCCGAGGTATTTGTTAATGGTTTTGGCTTTGGCGGGTGATTCCACAATAACTAATTTCATAACCTTACTTCCATCTTTACTTAATTAACGCGACTTTGTTGCCGACCTGGCGCTCAATCCGCCCTTCCATTTCCAACTCCAACAGCCGGAGCGAGACGGCGGCCGAATCCAGACCGGAAACCCGGATAAGTTCGTCCACATAAACGCCGGCAGGGGTCAGCAGGCTGAGAATGTCCGTTTCCCGATCCGGCGATGCGGTGTCTGGAATATCGGCAGTTTTTGATTCTTTGTCAAGAGGTTTAACAAATAAATCCGTTTGAACGGGACGGGGTGTCCGAGGAATTTTCCGGCGGGCGTCCGCGCTCAAGACATTAAGAATGTCTTCGGCATTTTCAACCAGAAAGGCGCCGTCTTTTATCAGTTTGTTGGGGCCGGCGGAACGCTCGTCGGTGGGAAAACCGGGAACGGCAAAAACGTCACGTCCCTGTTCCAATGCCAGCCGGGCGGTTATCAGCGAACCGGAATGCAGCGAAGCTTCGACGACCAATGTGCCGTCGGTGAGAGCGGAAACAATGCGGTTACGGCGGGGAAAGTTGCCTGCCGACGGTTCGGTTCCGAGCGGAAATTCGGAAATAACGGCACCTTGCCCGGCAATTTGTTCGCAGAGCTTTTGGTTTTCGGCGGGATAGGCGATATCAATGCCGGTTCCGAGGACGGCAACGGTGCTTCCGGTGCGGTTCAGGGCGAACATTGCGCCTTTGTGTGCCGCGGTATCGATGCCGCGCGCCATGCCGGAGACAATCATAATCCCCTGAGAGGTCAGCTCACAGGAAATTTGCGAAGCCAGTTTACGGCCGTTGAGCGAAGCGTTGCGGGCTCCGACGATTGACAGGCTGAGCGGCTGCCGCAGACAGTTTATCTGTCCCCTCACATAGATGACGGGCGGAGCGTCTTCTGCGGCGCGAAGGTTTTCGGGATATTCCGGGTCGTCAAAGGCGAGGAGTCTGGTATTTTGGCGGCGGGCGAGTTCGAATTCTTTTTGAGCGGCCGAACGCGAAAAAGTACGCCTGCCGGCAGGAAGAGCCGCCAAAGCGGCTTCTGCCGAGCCATATTGCCGCAACAGTTTGTAGAAAGTGACGGGGCCGATGTTTGCAGAATTAATCAGCTGAATGTAATCAAGTATTTTGTTTTCGGCCGCCATCGACAGTTATTTCTTCTTGAAGCTGATTTTGCTTTCTTCGCCTTTGGCCAGACGGACTATGTTGGCGCGGTGGCGCAGCAAAACGAGCAGGGCGATGGCCGTATAAAAGATGGTATAAGTCGGCTCTACCAAAAAGAAAGCATAAACAGGCGTGGCGATTGCCGCGGTGATGGCCGAAAGGGAAGAATAGCGGGTGATGACGGCACAAACCAGCCAGGTGGCCAGAGCCAGCAGGGCAATCTGGGGATTGGTTGCGAGAATAAAGCCGAAAGTGGAGGCAACGCCTTTGCCGCCCTTGAATTTCAGCCAGACGGGAAAGTTATGTCCGACAACGCCGGCGGAACCCGCAATCAGTCCGGCAATAACATTAACCTGGGTCATGTTGCCGAGAAAGACGTAATCAGCCGCCGGAGCAAGGCTGGCGGCAACAAAGGCGGCGATACCCGCTTTGGAGGCATCAAGCAGAACGGTGAGCAAGGCCAAGTCTTTGCGTCCGGTGCGCAGAACATTGGTGGCGCCGATGTTGCCGGAGCCGATTTTGCGGATGTCGCCGAGGCCGGCCAGACGGGTCAGCACCAGTCCGAAAGGAATTGAACCCAGAAGATAACCGCCGAGCGCGCAGAGTGCAAATATTGAAGTAATTGTCATTGTTAATGGCCTATTCTGTTGTTAAAACTGCACTTAATTGTTAAACGCATCGTAACGAATTTTCAACCTTATTTTTGTAACATGTGCATGGAGTGATTGATAATTTCTGCATAAAAGCTGAAATTTGTTGATGACAAGAGAATAAAAACAGTTAATATGAGGAAAACTGTTCATAAACTGGAAAAGGTAATGAAACCAATCTATAAACGAATTTTGCTGAAGCTGTCGGGCGAAGGGCTGATGGGAGACAAAAACTTCGGAATGTCTGCCGAGGTTATCCAGCGTCTGGCCGGGCAGATTAAAGAAGTGCATGACAACGGCGTGCAGATTTGTCTGGTTATCGGCGGCGGCAATATTTTCCGCGGTGCAAAAGAAGCCGTCAACGGCATGAACCGCACGGTGGCCGATCAAATCGGCATGCTGGCGACGGTGATGAATGCGCTCTCAATGCAGAACGCGCTGGAAAAAATCGGAGTGAGCGTCAGGGTTATGTCGGGTATTCATATTCCCGATGTCTGTGAAAATTATGTTTATCGGCGGGCTCTGCGGCATTTGGAAAAGAATCGGGTAATTATTTTTGCCGGCGGAACGGGAAATCCTTACTTTACGACCGATACGGGAGCTGCTTTGCGCGCGTCCGAAATGCAGTGCGATGCTTTGTTCAAGGCAACGCAGGTGGACGGCGTTTATGACAGCGATCCGCGGCAAAATTCTGGTGCGCAGCGCTATACGGCCGTTACTTATGACGAGGTTATCAACCGGCAGCTGAAAGTGATGGACACGGCTGCGGTTGCCTTGGCGCGAGAAAACAATATTCCGATTATCGTGTTTGCCCAAAAAGGCGATCAAGCGCTGGCCGATGCCGTTTCGGGACAGGGAAATTTTACAATCATTAAGCAAGAGGTATGAAAGATATGGCTGATTTCAGTGAGATTAAAAGCGACAGCAAAAGCAGAATGGATAAAACCATTGAAACATTAAGAGGAGATTTCGGAAGCCTGCGGGCCGGCCGGGCTCATGTCAGCCTGCTGGACGGCATTATGGTTGAGGCTTACGGTTCAATGACGCCGTTGTCTCAGGTGGGAACGGTCAGCGTGCCCGATCCGCGGACGCTGTCTATCAGCATTTGGGACCGCAGCCTGGCCAAGGCGGTTGACAAAGCGCTGCGCGAATCCGATTTGGGGCTGAATCCGGCATCCGACGGCCAGCTTATCCGTATTCCCATTCCGCCGTTGAGCGAAGAACGCCGCAAGGAACTGGTTAAAATCGCCGGCAAATACGCCGAGCAGAATAAAGTGGCTATCCGCAACATTCGCCGCGATGCGCTGGACGATGTCAAAAAACTGAAAAAAGACAATCAGATTTCCGAGGACGAAGAAAAACGCTTTGAAAACGAAATTCAGAAGCTGACGGACGAATCAATCAAAAAGATAGAAGAAATGCTGTCTGCCAAGGAAAAGGACATTTTGCAGGTTTAAACCGGGTGACCGGCGTTTTGCCGGATCCGGAGTTTGAATAACGACATATTATCTTAATTCAAGGTTTTAAGTTTTGACTAAGGAAGACAACAGTTTAACGCATATTGCGATAATTATGGACGGGAACGGCCGCTGGGCGACCAAACGGGGGCTGCCGCGTTCGATGGGACATAAAAAAGGTGCCGAGACGGTGAAAGAAATTACCCGCGCCGCCGGAGAACTGGGGGTCAAATATCTGACGCTTTATGCCTTTTCGACTGAAAACTGGCAGCGCAGTCCCGATGAGGTGGAAACACTGATGGGGCTGTTGCGCCAATATTTGAAAAGCGATTTGCAGGAACTGCAGAAGAACAATGTCCGCATCCGTTTTATCGGCGAGCGTGACATGCTGGCTCCGGATATTACGGCGGCAATGGCCAAGCTGGAGGCTGATACGGCGGGCAATGACGGTTTGACGCTTTGCGTGGCTTTAAGCTACGGGTCGCGGCAGGAAATTGTCAGCGCAGTCAAAAAAGCGGCGGCATTGGTTAAAAAAGGCGATTTGCAGGCGGAGGATATTGACGCCAAAATGTTTTCCGAAATGCTCTATACCCAGGCGATGCCGGATCCTGATCTGGTTATTCGCACCAGCGGCGAACAGCGCGTCAGCAACTATCTGTTATGGCAGATTGCTTACAGCGAGTTGTTCTTTACCAAAACGTTATGGCCTGATTTCAATAAAGATGAGCTGACAGCCATTATTAATGACTTTAAAACCCGGGAGAGAAGATATGGAAAAAACTAAAGCGGCGGCAATCGTGAAGAGAATCGTTACGTCTCTGATTTTGGCTCCGGTTGTTTTGTGGGCCGTTTATTGCGGTTCGCCGGTGATTAATCTTCTGGCTCTGACGGGCGGGGCTTTGCTGGCCTGGGAGTGGGCGGCAATGGTTCCCAACGGCAAGGCTTCGGTTTACGGCATTATTTATACGGTTTCCGTTGCAACGGCGGTTTTGACAAGCAGTGCACCGGTTATTGCGACGGTTATTCTGGCAGCAACACTGCTGGTTTGGCTTAAGGCCGGGGAGGAGAAACACCGCCGCCTGCTGACGTTGGGGGTTCCTTATATTTCGCTGGGCATCGGTTCTCTGGTCTGGCTGTTTAATCTGGTGGGGGCTTATACGACGATCTGGTTCGTTTTGGTTATCTGGAGTGTGGATATCGGCGGTTATCTGGTCGGTTCCAATGTTAAAGGTCCGAAACTGGCGCCGAAAATCAGCCCGAACAAAACCTGGTCGGGGCTGCTCGGAGGAATGGTGTTTGCGGCTGCCGTCAGCGTCGGCTATTCGCACTGGCTGGGCAGTCAGCAGGCTTATTTGGCTTTTGCCCTGTTCGGTATGATTATTGCCGTGGTTGAGCAGATGGGCGATTTAATCGAATCGTCAATAAAACGGCATTTGGGATTGAAAGATTCCAGTAATTTGATTCCGGGACACGGCGGAATTTTTGATCGGATTGACGGCATGATTTTTGCTGCGCCGTTGGTCGCCTTAGTGTTAAGATATGGTTTCTTATTATTTTAAGGTATGGAAAAATGGATTGGTTAGTTAATACGGTATATTATGTCGTTCCCTTTATCGTTTTATTGGGAATTTTGGTTTTTGTTCATGAATTCGGCCATTTTATCGTGGCGCGGCTGACGGGTGTTCAGGTTGAGGCTTTTTCTATCGGTTTCGGCAAGACACTGTGGAGCAGGAAAGATGCCAAGGGAACCACCTGGAAAATTTCGGCCGTTCCTCTGGGGGGGTACTGTCAGTTTCTGGGTGATGCCGACGCTTCTTCCTCAACGGCCGACGAAAAGGCGGAAGAACTGAGCGAGGAACAGAAAAAGGTTGCCTTTCCTTATCAGAATCCGTTTAAAAAACTGGCAATCGTGCTGGCCGGTCCGGGAGCAAATTATCTGTTTGCGATTGTTGTTTTTGCGGCAATCTTTTATTTTGTCGGCAAAATTGCTTTTCCGCCGGTGGTTGGCGAGGTTTTTAAAGACAGTGCTGCCGACGCGGCGGGGATTATTCCCAATGACCGCATTTTGACGATTAACGGCCATAAGATTACTTATTTTGAAGACATCCGCAAAGAAGTCGATTTAATTACCGACGGCCGCGCTACGGTTGAGCTGTTGCGCGACGGGAAAAAGATGACGCTGACTTTTCCGTTGAAAGAAATTGAAGTTCAGGAATATGACGGACAAACCTCCAAGCGTCCGATGCTGGGGGTTAAATCGGTTAACGCGATTGAAGTCGAACAGGAAAAACTGTCTTTGTGGGGGGCCGTCAAGGAAGCCTGTCAGGAGACCTGGGACGTGACCGAAGCCACGCTGCGCGGGGTTGGGCAGATGATTACCGGAAAACGCAGCGGCGAGGAATTGGGCGGCATTGTCCGAATCGCCGAAATGTCGGGTGATATTTCCAAGAAAAGCGGCTTGCTGGATTTTATTGTATTTATGTGCCTGCTGTCGATAAATCTGGGACTGATTAACCTGTTTCCGATACCGGTTCTGGACGGCGGACATGTGGTTATTTACCTGATAGAAATAGTTACGGGAAAAGAAATCAACAACAAGTTGAAAGACTCTTTATTTAAAGTCGGTTTTAGTTTAATAATTGCCTTAATGGTATTTGCAACCTGGAACGACATGGTTCGTTTATTTCATAGATGGTTCGCCTGATTGAGCCGTATTTTAGGATTTTGACTTATGAAAAAGATTAGTTTAGCTACTTTAATGTTCAGTCTGGCATTGTCTTGCCGGGTTGAAGCCGCAGAAATTTATGTCAGCCAGATTGAGGTTGACGGTTTGCAGCGCGTCGAAAGAGAAACGGTTCTCTCTTATCTGAATGTCGAGCAGGGCAGTTCCGTCTCGCAGGAATATCTGAACAGTTCAATGAAACGCCTGTTTGAGACCGGTTTGTTTGCCGATGTAAACATTGATGCCCGCGGCAACGGGGTGCTGGCAGTTAAAGTCGTGGAGAATCCGGTTATCAATAAGCGGGTTTTCGACGGCAACGACAAAGTTGACGATACGCTGCTGGAAAGCGAAGTTCAGTTAAAATCAGGCTCCATTTATAATATTGCCAAAGTTCAGGACGATGTTCAGCGAATTTTGGAAGTGTATAAACGTTCCGGCCGTTATGCCACGGTCGTAGAACCCAAAATTATCAAACGCGATCAAAACCGCGTTGATTTGGTTTATGAAATCAGCGAAGGGCCGACGGCAGCCATCAGCAAGGTGAACTTTATCGGCAATCACCATTATTCCGACGATGACCTGCAGTCTGAAATCATGAGCAAGGAAAGCCGCTGGTACCGTCTGTTTTCTTCTTCGGAAAATTATGATCCCGAAAAGACCAATTATGATAAGGAATTGCTGCGCCGCTTTTATCTGAAGCGCGGTTATGCCGATTTTCGCGTCCTTTCGGCGGTGGCGGAACTGAGCCCTGACAAGAAATCTTTTGTTGTTACTTATGTGTTGGACGAAGGTCCCCGTTATAAACTGGAAGACGTCCGCATTCAGTCGATGATTAAAGATGTGGATGTTGCGGCTTTGAGCGGTCAGGTTCAGCAGGAAAAAGGCGACTGGTATAATGCCGATTTGGCGGAGCGTTCGGTTTATGCTCTGACGGAAGAACTCGGCAAAAAAGGCTTTGCCTTTGTGGATGTTACGCCGGAACTGGAGAAAACTTCAGGCAATAAAATGGTGCTGACGTTCAATATTGCCGAAGGCCAGCGCGTGTTTGTCGACCGGATTAACATTACCGGAAACACCCGTACCGAAGACGAAGTTATCCGCCGTGAGTTCCGCATTGACGAAGGCGATGCCTTTAACGCGGCCAAAATCAGAGCTTCCCGCCGAAATGTGGAAAATCTGAACTACTTCAGCAAGGTTGATATTCAGACCGAGCCGAATCCGAATGATGACAGCAAGGCCGACATCAATGTCAATGTTGAAGAAAAATCGACGGGTGCCTTCAATGTCGGCGTCGGCTATTCAACGGTGAACGGAGCTTTGTTCCGGGCCGGTATTGCCGAAAACAACTTCCAGGGCAAGGGGCAGAAACTGAGTGCAGACGTAGCTGTTTCGCAGCGTACGTCCGAGTATGACCTGAGCTTTACCGAGCCGTATTTTATGGGACGGCGTCTGAGTGCCGGTATTGATTTGTTCCGTACGGAAGAAGATTATCAGGACGAAGGTTCTTATGACAGCGAATCTACCGGCGGCCGTTTGCGTTTAGGCTGGAACTATACCGATGATTTTGCCCAGTATCTGCGTTATACGCTGAAAGAAGACAAAATCAGCAACGTTGACCGCAACGCTTCCATCTACATTAAAGAAGAAGAGGGGCGTTATTCAAACTCTTCAATCGGCCAGACGATGGTTTATGACAAGCGTGACAGCGCGATTAACCCGAAAGAAGGTTATTATCTGTCATTCGGCAATGACGTTGCCGGTTTGGGCGGAGACGAGAAGTATCTGAAGTTTGACGGTAAGGCTTATAAGTATTTTACTTTGGCTGACTATTATACCTTTAAGCTGTTCATCAACGGCGGTTATATTACCGGTTACGGTGATGAAAACGTCCGCTTGTCCAACCGTTATTATCTGGGCGGTTCAACTCTGCGCGGTTTTGAATTTGCCGGTATCGGTGCGCGTGATAAGTTTACCAAAGACGCGCTGGGCGGCAACTGGATGATTTATTCAGGTGCCGAGATGTCCTTCCCGATCGGTTTGGACGAGGTCGGTGTTCGCGGACGTACCTTTGTCGATATGGGTATTCTTGGTAAGCCGGATGACATTAATGAAGACTATGTCGAATATTCGGATACGCCGCGTGTTGCAGCCGGTTTCGGTTTCCAGTGGCAGTCGCCGATGGGGCAAATCGATGTTGATTTGGCGTTCCCGATTGTTAAAGAAGATTATGACGAGACGGAAGTCTTCCGTTTGAACTTTGGTTCGAGACTGTAATCTCAACAGGAGAGGATTAATGGTTGATACACAGTTTTATATTAACAAAGGGCCGTTTTCTCTGCGGCAGATTGCAGAAATCTGCGAGGCCGAGCTGGCGGATGCCGGCAAAGCCGATGTCGTAATCAAAGACATTGCGACCATGGCCAAAGCCGGAGCGGAGGAAATCTGTTTCTTTTATGATAAGAAAGCCAAAGGAAAAGCCGCAGAAATCAAAGCTTCCGCTTGTGTGACAACCGCTGAGCTGGCTCCGTTTCTGCCTTCGGGCGTGACGGCGCTGATTGCGGCCAATCCGAAGATAGCCTTTATTAAGCTGAATGAGGCCTTTTATGCCGAAAAACAGCCTAAACGTGACATTGCGTCAACGGCAAGGATTCATCCCTCGGCGATTATCGGTGAAAATGCCAGTATCGGCGATAATGTTGTGATTGGCGAAAAAGTCAAAATCGGTGTCAATTGTGTGATTGAAGCAGGCGCCGTTATCGGCAGGGG
>ERZ779895.476-NODE-476-length-55383-cov-5.574031_pt1 | contig 55383 bp, 57 predicted proteins | sample MGYA00511093_ERZ779895 | MGnify/ENA primary metagenome ERZ779895 (study PRJEB29588, sample SAMEA2142970) | human gut metagenome | biome: human gut; feature: human-associated habitat; material: faeces | place: Denmark | collected 2008/2010 ... | reverse complement strand
GGCGCGGATATTGGCGCGGCACAAATAAAGCGCCGCCGATACTCCGGCAGGCCCGCCGCCGATGATAATCGCTTGGAATTGTTCTATCAATTTTCAGGCCTCCTTGGCTGCAGGCTGCTTTTGCTGCTTCGGCTCTTCCGCAGGCGGCGTTTCCAGATAAACGCTGCGGCTGGGGAATGCGCAGCTTACGCCCGTTTCTTCCATCAGCTTCATAATTTGCAGGTTGATTTCTTGTAAGATATCCAGATATTCGCCGTGGTCGCCGGTGCGAGCGTAGCAGGTGACGCGCAGGTCCAGACTGCTTTCGTTATAGGCGACGAAGTGCGCGCGCACATTGTCGCCGTAAATTTTAGGATTGCTTTGCAAATAATTTTTTATTTTGGCGATGACGTTTTCCATTTGCTCCGCCGTAGTGCCGTAGGTCAAGCCTAAAGTAAAATCGACGCGGCGTTTTTCGCGCAAGGTGAAATTTGTGATGGGCGTATTGCTGAGCAGGGAGTTGGGAATGTAGACGAGTTCCTGCGGGAAGGTGCGGATACAGGTGCTGCGGAAAGAAACTTTTTCCACGACGCCTTCGATGCCGTTGGCCATAATCCAGTCGCCGTTTTTAAAAGGCTTGTCCAATACGATAATCAGGCTGCCGAATACGTTGGCCAGCGCGTCCTTGGCGGCGAAAGCCACGGCTACGGAGCCGATACTTAAAGAAGCGATAAAGCCGCTGATATCGTAATTCCATTCCCGCGCTACGGTGACGAAGCACAAAACAACGATGATGAGCCGCAGAATGGTGGAAAAAATATTGGACAAGGATTCCTCGGAGCGGATGCCGGCCTTTTCCAGCACGTCCAGCATGATGCCGTGGGTGGTGTCGCTGACATTATAGCAGCCCCAGAAAAAGCTGAGTACGATGGTGCTGCGCAAAATGCGGTCGACGATTTGTAAATTATTCAGCGAAGCGATGGGAGCTAAATTGATGGCGGAATAAAAGGCGATGACGAACAACACCACGTTAATGGGATGCTCGAAGGCGTTAATCAGGTCTTCGCCGTTTTTAAAAGAGATGATGTTGTTGATGCGGTGCAGCAGCCTCAATAAAAAATGTTTGTAAATATAACGCAGCAGCGTGAAAAAGCAAAAAGCGCTGATAGACGGGTACCAGGGCTGGAGCGTGGACAGTATTTCGTTCACAGGGGCATACCTCGTTTCCTAGTAATCTTGTTCTTTCATTTTAACATTTAAACAGGTTACAGACAACGATTTTGCATTTATTTCAAATTCTTGTGACAGATAATTGCTCTAGAAAATTTTGCGATGTGGTATAATGAATAAAATAAATTCTTTGGAGGCAACTATGGACTTCGTTGTTGAAAGAGCTTTGGCCGCTTTTGTCGCGGTGCTGGGACCTTTGCTGACGATTTTTGATTTGCCCGGCAATACGCTTCTGCTATTGACGGGTTTAGGCTTTGCCTTTTTTTATGAGAATATTTATTTCAGCGGACGGCTGCTTTCGGCTATGATTTTGATTTACGCTTTGGGCGAGGCCTGGGAGTTTTGCGTGTCGCTCTTTGGCATAAAAAAACAAAAGGTGTCCTGGCTGGCGGTGTTTATTATCGGCGCGGGCGGCTTTATCGGTACGGTGCTGGGCACGGCGCTGCTGCCGGTTTTGGGCTCGATTATCGGCGGTATGATGGGTGCGGCGGCTATGGCGTTTATGTACGAATTGGCGCGTACCGGTATCCGCGGCGACGCACTGCACTTGGCGTGGGAGGCGGCCAAAATGCGTTTCTTTGCGTTGATCGGTAAGCTGGCCGCGGGTATCGCGCTGGCGGCGCTGTTGGTTAAGCAGGTATTTTTTTAAGCGGCGCAGACCGCAATTAACATACGAGGTGAGAATTATGAAATTTACTTTTGCGCACAATAATTTTAACGTACTGGATTTGGAAAAAAGCCTGAAATTTTATGAGGAGGCTTTGGGGCTGAAGGAGGCGCGCCGCAAGGTGGCGAGCGACGGCAGCTTTATTTTGGTTTACCTGGCGGACGGGGAAACGCCCCATCAGCTGGAGCTGACCTGGCTGCGCGACCGCAAGGAGCCTTATAATCTGGGCGAGAACGAATTTCATCTGGCCTTTGTTGTCGAGGATTACGAAGCGGCTCATGCCAAGCACAAGGAGATGGGCTGCATTTGTTACGAAAATCCGGCGATGGGAATTTATTTTATTGCCGACCCCGATAATTATTGGCTGGAGATTCTGCCGAAAAAATAAACCGGCCGGTGGCTTGGCAAAGGAAAATTTACGACGGAGGCGGTATTATGAATTTAAAGGAATGCACTGTGGTAGCCAGCGGCAAAATGCGCCAATGCGCTTATGATAAATTGAACGACGCAGTGCGGATGATTGGCTGGCAGCAGGGCGGGCGGATGCCGCAGGAGCAGTTTGAAGCCGCTTTGGTCGAGGCCGACGCCCTTTATTCGACGGGCAACCTGCGCATTGACGAAGCGCTGTTGGCTAAAGCGCCTAAGTTAAAAGTAATTGCGCAGGCTTCGGTGGGCTATGATAATATCGATGTGGCGGCTTGCGCGGCGCGGGGCGTGGTCGTCGGCAATACGCCGGGCGTGCTGGTGGACGCCGTGGCCGATTGGGCCTACGCTTTAATTCTGGACAGCGCGCGTAATTTAGTAAAAGCCGCCGCTCATGTCAAGAGCGGCTTATGGGGTCAGCGCAAACCTTTCGGCTTGACGACCGACCTGGCGGGTAAAACTTTGGGCATCATCGGTATGGGCGATATTGGCAGCGCCGTTGCCCGCCGGGCGCAGGCCAGCAAAATGCGGGTTATTTATCACAATCGCCGCCAGCGCGGTGACGACGGGCAGCTGGGAGTAAAATATTTTAGCCTGGACGATTTGCTGCGGCAGGCAGATTTTATCCTTTTGGCTGTGACGCTGAACCCGTCGACGAAAAAGATGATTGACGCACAGGCTTTGGCAAAATGCAAACCGGGCGCGCGGTTAATAAATATCAGCCGCGGCGGCGTGGTGGATACGGAAGCTTTGTACGACGCGCTGCAAAGCGGGCGTTTGGCTTACGCCGCGCTGGACGTTACCGACCCGGAGCCTTTGCCGGGCGAGCATAAGCTGCTGACGTTGTCCAATGTGACGGTTACGCCCCATGTGGCCAGTGCTACGGCGGAAACCCGCGACGCGATGGCGCTGCTGACGGTAGAAAATATTTTCGCGGGCTTGCAAGGGAAGCCGCTGCCCGCGCAGGTAAGGTAGGTGAACGGCCGACGCCTGCCGCGCTATGAGTAATAATAAAGGAAGAATTTGCCTGCACGGTTTGGACGTAAAGCACCAGGCGCAGCTTTTAGGTTTGGTGAAGAAGGCTTTGCCCGTCCACACCGTTAAGTATAAGGTAAAAGAAAAATATTTCGGCGACAACGATATGTATAAATGCCGCTGGGCCCGCTTTAAACCCAAGGCAGACTGGGGCGTGCGTTTGTACTGCGCCTGGGGCGTGCTGCTGGTCAGCGATAAGCCTGTGGCGGTGGCGGATATCATTATTGAGTTCGACAGGCGGCGGGCGGAGGCTGCCGCCGAGGCAGAGCGGCTGCTAGGCAGGCTTTTAAGCGGCAAGCTGCATTTTGTTGTGGAGGAGCCGGATTTTTCGCAGCGGCTGGACCAGCTACGCGGCTGTTACGCTTTGGATAAGCAGTACGATTACGATGCGGATAACGCCGCTTCGGCCTTGGTCTGCCACTTGCCTTGGCAGGTGTACGGCGTCAGCAAGCTGTGGGCGCAGGTTTTGGCCAGCGGCGGCGAGCGTCCGCTGTGGCGGCAACTGCGCGTTAAGCTGCGCCGCCTGCGTTCGTCGCTGACGTTTTTTAAACCCTTGCTGCCGCAGGAAGCGGCGCAAACATGGCAGCGGCTATTGAAGGAACGGGCGGCGAGATTATCCGCAGTGCGGGAGTATGACGTTTTGCTTTTGGCCTGTTCGCGGCTGGGGCTGAACCGGGAGCAGGAGGCCGCGCCGCAGCTGACGGCCCACTTGCAGAGTTTGCGCCAGGAAGAACTGGACAAGGCTTTGGACGGAGTGCGCCTTAACGAGCTGACGCTGGAGTTGGCGCGTTTCTTGCTGTGGCTGCACACAGCGCCTGCGGAAGCGCGGCAGGATTTGGAAACATTTTTGCGCCGCCGCTTTGCCGTTTGGGTTGATAAGCTGCTGTGGCTGCCGGAAAAATATCCCGACTTGCGCGATATGGAGCAGTTGCACTGCATCCGCATCAAGCTCAAGCGTTTTCGCTACGCTTTGCAGACCGTGCCGGAGCTGGCCGTTTCGCCGCGCCTCTTGCGCAATGTAAAATATTTGCAGGATACGCTGGGATTTTTGCACGATGCTTACGTCGATGGCGCACGCCTGGACGCTTTGGCGGCGGCGCACCCTGAGCTGCGCTGCGAAGCAGCGCTGCTGAGCGGTTGGGAGCGGGGCAAAGCGGACGCCGCGCTGGAACGCTTGCCGCGCCAGTGGGAGGAATTTACCGGACTGCTGCACGATTGGACCAAAGAAAATTTATAGCAAAACAAAAGCGTAAGTTTAGGCTGAGCCTGGGCTTACGCTTTTGTTTATGCGGTTGGCAGTATGGAAACAAAAAATGAAATTGATTTAACAAACGCTGGGGACAAGCGATATACTGAAAATAATAAGTAAATATCTGTATTTGCTTGCAATAGCTTGCAAAACATAAAACTGTTTGATAAAATTTAGACAGAAGGAGTGATGACTTATGGCAACCACTACTGCTCTTTATGCCAGAATAGATACTGATTTAAAAGAAAATGCGGAGAAAATTCTTCAGCAATTAGGTATTTCTCCTGCCAGCGCTATTCAAATGTTTTACAGTCAGATTGTTTTGACCCAAGGTCTGCCTTTAGAATTGAAGCTTCCTGCTAAAAGGCCTATTGCTGTTGGCGCTATGAGCCGACAGGAGCTGGATGCCGAATTAACTAAAGGTTTGGAATCGTTAAAAAGAGGAGCTTATTCTGCGGCTGAAGTTGACGCTGTCTTAGCCAAGGAGTTTGGTATATGAATGAAAAATATAGCGTTGTGTATTCTCCTGAAGCTTTGGAGGATTTGAGAAGCATATATTCCTACATTGCTTTTGAACTGCAGGCGCCAATGGCAGCTGCAAAGCTGGTAAAACGTATTAGAGCTGAAATATATTTGCTGGACGAAATGCCTGCGCGTTTTGTTTTAGTTGATTGGGAGCCGTGGAAAAGCAGAAATACGCATAAAATGCCAGTCGGAAAATATATTGTTTATTATATTGTGTATGAAAGTGAACTTAAAGTGGAGATAATCCGTATTTTTTACGGAGGCCGCGATATTCCAAGGATTATGTAAGTAAAATAGATATGCAAAATCCCCTGACGTTGATATCAGGGGATTTTTTATGCGACGGTGAAATTGATTTTAAATATTGCAATCCTCCAGCAGCTTTTTGGCGTCGATATATTGGGCGATGCCTGCGGCTACCTTTTTTGATTCCTTCATGGCCAGCACTACGGTAGCGGGGCCGTGGACTACGTCGCCGCTGCTGAAAACTCCGGCGCGAGTAGTCATGCCGTAGGGGCGCTCGCGGGTGATGACAAAGCCGCGGGCGTCCACTTGAATGCCTTTGGTGGTGGACACGATGCGGGCCGCCGGCTTCTGCCCCACCGCCAGAATTACGCAGTCGCAGGGGATAACCTCCTGGCCGCCTTCGGCGATAAATTTACCGTCGGCAGTTTTTACAATATTTTGCAGCAGCAGTCCCGCCAGCTCCGTTTCGTCCGCAGGGGTGGATTGACGGCGGATGTTATTGACCGCGCGCATTTGCTTCTTATTAAAATATGCGATGGGCTGCTGTAAAAAGCGGAACTGTACGCCTTCGGCTACAGCGGCTTCATACTCGGAAGGGAAAGCGCTGACTTCGGCTTCGGTTTTGTGGTAAACGATGGTTACGTTCTTGGCGCCGCGGCGGACTGCGGTGCGGGCCGCGTCCATAGCTACATTGCCCGCGCCGACGACGATAACATTATCGCCAGTGTGCAGCAGCGTTTCGCTGGCGTCCAGCTTGCCTTCGTCGGACAGCACTACCATACGCAAAAAGTAGGTGGCGGTCAAAATGCCGCTGAGCTCCTTGCCGGGAATATCCAGCGTGCGGGGCAGGGAGGTGCCCGTTCCCATAAAGATGGCGTCATAGCCTTGGGCAAAGAGGTCGTCCACCGTAAAGTCCACGCCTGCCAGCTGCTTGGTTTTGATTTCTACGCCGATATGGCGCAGCTCGGTAATTTCGCGGCGCACCACGTCCTTTTGCAGGCGGAATTCGGGGATGCCGAACAGCAGCACGCCGCCCGGCTCGCTTTGGGCTTCGAAAATGGTTACGTCAAAATCCATTTTCGCCAAATCGCCTGCCACCGTCAGCCCGGCGGGGCCGCTGCCGATAACGGCTACCTTGCCGCGGCGCTTGCTGGAGGGGGAGGTGGGCATTAAATCGTTTTGGTGGGAAAAATCGGCGATAAACATTTCCAAACTGCCGATTTCGATGCCGCATTGCTTTTTCGTCAGCACGCAATGGGCTTCGCATTGGCGTTCATGGGGGCAGACGCGGCCGCAGATGGCGGGCAGATTGCTGCGCTCGGAAATGATTTCGTAGGCCATACCGATATTGCCTTCGCTGAGAGCGCGGATGAAGCCGGGAATATTATTTTCAATGGGACAGCCTGTACGGCACATGGGGCGGGCGCAGTTCAGGCAGCGGCGTGCTTCCTGAATGGCTTCGGCGGTGGTCATTACTCTGCTCATAATTTTACCTCTTTTGCTCTTGCTGTTTGTTTTGGGTATCGTAGATTAGATTTTCCAGCTCCTTCAAGCGGCTGTTAATCTCTTCCATATGCTTGGACAGCAAATCCTCGTAATCGGCTACAGGGTCCGGCAGCTTATCGTGGTTCAGGTCGATCATGCTTTCGGCGTCGCTGTTGTCGGAAGCCGCGGTAATACGTACGCCATCCCTAGTCACAACGCGGCCGGGAACGCCTACGACTACCGAATTAGGCGGCACTTCTTTGAGCACGACGCTGCCGCTGCCGATTTTGGAATTATCGCCGACCTTAAAGGAACCGAGTACCTTCGCGCCGCTGGACACTACCACATTATTGCCGATGGTGGGATGACGCTTGCCCTTTTCCTTACCGGTACCGCCTAAGGTTACGCCCTGATACAGCGTGACGTTGCTGCCCAACTCGGCAGTTTCGCCGATGACCAGGCCCATGCCGTGGTCGATAAACAGGCCGGGGCCCAGCTTGGCGCCGGGGTGAATGTCAATGCCCGTAAGAAAGCGGGAAAAGGTGTTGATAAGACGGGGCACAAGCACCCAGCCCTTTAAATAGAAATGATGGGCTATGCGATGGAGCCAGATTGCATGCAGGCCCGGATAACAGAGCGCGGCCTCCAGTCTTGTTTTGGCGGCAGGGTCGCGCAGCATAATAGCGTCAATATCTTTACTTATCTGAGCAAACATGTTCAAGACTCCTTTCTTCTAATTTTATCATAATATTGATATGCTATCCATATATCATAGCACAGGAATAGATAGAGGTAAATAAAAATCTTACTGAATTTGTAAGAGATATCTTGTATACAGGCTTGGAATGTTTGACATTTGTATCTGCTGTGCTATAATTGTAGTAAATATATTAAGTTTCAACAAGCGATGTCTTTTGATTAAAGACAAAGGCTCAAAGGAGGAACTGTTTTATGGACAAGGAGCTTTTAAAACAAAAGGTGTGCGCCGCTATTGACGCTTCCGCTGATAAAATTAAAGCTGTGGCCGACAGCATCGGCGACGAGCCGGAGCTGGGCTTTAAGGAAACGAAAACTGCCGCGAAGGTGGCCGCGTTTATGCGCGAGCTGGGGCTGGAGCCGCAAACCGGTTTGGCTATCAACGGCGTGAAGGCCCGCGCCAAGGGTGGCAAGCCCGGCCCCACCGCCGCAGTTGTTGGCGAGCTGGACGCTGTGGGCTGCCCTGAAAGCGAAAAGGCCGACCCGCTGACCGGCGCGGCTCATGCCTGCGGCCATAATTTGCAAATCGCCACCATGCTGGGCGCGGCCTGCGGCATTATGAAGTCCGGTGTGCTGAGCGAGCTGACCGGCGACGTAGTTTTCTTCGGCGTTCCCGCCGAGGAATATATTGAAATCGAGTACCGTACAAAACTGGTGAAATCCGGTAAGCTGCATTTTTTGAGCGGCAAGGGTCAGCTGATTTATGAGGGAGCCTTTGACGATATCGATATGGCGATGCAGATGCACGCCGACAAAAATATGCCGCGTCCCACCGTTTCCATCGGTGAAAGCAGCAACGGCTTCGTAGGCAAAACGGTGCGCTATGTTGGTAAAACCGCTCATGCTGCCGACGCTCCCCACGAGGGCGTCAACGCTTTGAACGCCGCAATGCTGGGTTTGATGGGCATTAACGCTCTGCGCGAAACCTTCCGCGAGCAGGATGTGGTGCGCGTCCATCCGATTATCACCAAGGGCGGCGATTTTGTAAATTCCGTGCCGGACGACGTGCGCATGGAGCTGTATGTGCGCGCTAAAACCATGAACGCCATCGACAGCACCCACAAGCGCGTGGACGCGGCCTTAAAGGCCGGCGGCGACGCCGTAGGCGCGCAGACCATTGTGGAAACGCTGCCGGGTATGCTGCCCTTGAACTGCAACCGTCGCATGAACGAGCTGATGGTGGAAAATTCCCGCAGGGCTTATCCCAGTGTGGATATTAAGGACGCGGGGCATTTCAGCGCTTCCACCGATATGGGCGACGTGTCCCACCTGATGCCGGTTATCCATCCCTTTATCGGCGGCACCGAAGGCCTTCTGCATACCGGCGGCTTCCGTGCGGTTGATTTTAACGCCGCCGTGCTGCTGCCTGCCAAGGCTTTCGCTATGATGCTGGTGGATTTGCTGGCTGACGACGCTAAAGAGGCCAAAGAAATTCTGGCGGACTTTAAGCCCATTCTTACAAAAGAAGAATACATTGAAAAAATGGAAAGCTATTTTAGTTAAATCGCTTGGGAGCCGTCAGGCAACTTCGCGGCCGGCGGCTCTTTTCCGGTTTTGCCATTATAGAAAAATTTTAAGGAGGGGAATGTAATGAAAAATATTAAATTACATGCCATTATTCTCGCGCTGATCATCGTGGCGGAATTGATCGGCACGCACACAATTACCATCGGCATCGGACGCATTGTGCTGCTGCCCATGCTGTACGCTTTGCTGCTGGGTATTTTGACCACGCCGAAATTTTTGAATCTGTCCAGCAAAAAAGAAATGGTGGACGCCAGCGGACTCATCGGCATTACGCTGATGCTGCTCATGGCGCGTTACGGCACTTTAGTAGGCCCCACGCTGCCGAAAATTTTAGCCGCTTCTCCGGCGCTGGTTTTGCAGGAGTTTGGCAATTTGGGCACCGTGCTTTTGGGCGTACCTGTGGCCGTGTACCTGGGCTTGAAGCGTGAAACCATCGGCGCGGCTCACTCCATCGCCCGCGAGCCGAACGTAGCGCTGATTGGCGAAAAATTTGGCCTCGACGGCAGCGAAGGCCGCGGCGTTATGGGCGTTTATATCGCCGGTACCGTTTTCGGTACAATTTTCTTCGGCATTATGGCCAGCGTAGCCGCTTCCATGCTGCCCATTCATCCCTATGCTTTGGCTATGGCCGCAGGCGTTGGCTCTGCCAGCATGATGACCGCAGCCGTAGGCAGCCTTGCGGCTATGTATCCCGATATGGCCGACCAGCTGGCGGCTTTCGGCGCGGCTTCCAATATGCTTTCCGGCTTGGACGGCTTGTATATGTCCGTATGGATTGGCCTGCCCATGACCGAATGGTTGTACAAAAAATTCTATAAGCTGAAATACGGCGTTCTTCCCGAAGCACCTGAGAAAGGAGAGGAAGCATAATGAAATTGAAGGATACCATTATTGTTCTGGCCATCGTTTCTTTTATGAGCCTGTTCTCCAATGTTTTGGGTACGAAGGCTACTATCGTGGATTCCATCCCCGGCCTGCTGATTCTGGCGGTTATCGCTTTGGCGGGCATGCTGATGTCCAAATATTTGCCCGGTGGGATTCCCGCTGCCGCTTATGTTGTAACCATCGGCTGCATTTTGACCATCCCCGGCGTTCCCGGCAGCGACGTCATTAACGCTTATGTTAAAAACGTGGGCTTTGTGGCTCTGTGTACGCCGATTTTGGCTTATGCCGGCGTTTCCATTGGCAAGGATTTGGACGCCTTTGCCAAAACCGGCTGGCGCATCTGCGTGCTGGCGATTGTAGTTTTCGTCGGCACTTATATCGGCAGTGCGATTATCGCGCAGGCCATTTTAAAATCCTTGGGACAAATCTAAGTGCGAGTGTCTTGATTGCGGCGTCGCTTCGGCGGCGCCGCATTTTTATGTCTGAAAATAAAAAAGACGCCGGTTGGCGTCCTTTTTGTGAAATATTTACAGCCCCGCCTGCTCGATGCCGCTGAATAAAAAGCCCAGATGGTTGGTGGAGTTGAGCAGCACGATGCGCCATATTCCGTCGTTATATTCCAGCACGTTGATGCAGGTGTTGTCCTGCTTTATCTGCCAGAAGTGCTCCATGCCCAGTCCCAGCAGGTCGCAGATGATGGCTTTGTTGACCGCGTCGTGGGCGGCGACTAGTACGGTTTTGTTTTGGTAGCGCGTGGCGTAATCGTCGAAAGCGGCGCGCACGCGGCGGCGCACGTCCTCCAGGCTTTCGCCGCCGCCGGGCATTTGCACCCTATGGGGTTCTGTGTGCCATTGGGCAATTTCCTTGGGATATTGCTTTTGGATATCGCCTGCTAGCACGCCCTCCCAGCTGCCGTGATTGATTTCCAGCAGGCGGTCGTCGGTTGCGACGGGCAGGCCGTGGAGCCCGGCGCAGAATTGACAGGTTTGGCAGGAGCGCTGCAAGGGGCTGGAGATGGCGGCGTCCAACGGAATATGGCGCAGGCCTTCAGCCAGCAGCTGTCCCTGCTGCAGCCCGCGCTCGCTGAGAGGAGTATCCTCCTGACCCTGATAGCGGCCTTCAATATTCCAGGTGGTTTCGCCGTGGCGAACTAAAATTATTCTCGTCATTTTCCTTCCGGCAGGGCGTTTGGCCCCGCCGCCTTTCTGTGTGATGTAAATCAGCTTTCGCAGTTGATGAGCTTAACGTCTAAAATGCCGTCGATGCCGCGCAGCTGCAGCATGATATCGTTGGGAATATCGTCGCCGACGGCGATAGCCATAATATTGGTATCGGATTTGGGCGTGCTGCCTACCTGCATGCTGTTGATATTGATGCCCGCTTTGCCTAAGATGGTTGCCATCTGGCCAATCATATTGGGCTTATTGATGTGGGGGGCCAGCAGCAGATAGCCTTCGGGCTTAAAGTCGATATAATATTTATCAATTTGCACAATCTTCGGCGTTTTGCCGTCGAACAGCGTGCCTTCGATTTTATGCGTACCCTTGGTGGTGGTAATGCGGGCGTTGATGGCGGTGGAGAAGTAGCCTGCTTTATTGGCCTTCACCTCTTTGACTTCAATATTGCGCTTTTTGGCGATGCCGGGCGCGTTGACGAAGTTGACGCTTTCCTGCAGAATGGGATTCAATAGTCCTTTGAGGAAGGCGGTGGTCAGGGCGGAGGTTTCCGTTTCGGCAAGCACGCCGGTGTATTCCACCTCTATGCTCTTAATGGGGCCGTCGGCCAGATAAATACCCACGGTACCCATGCGCTCGGCCAAGCTGAAATAGGGCTGGATAACGCGGGCCACGCTCTTGGGAATGGGAGCCATATTCACGGCGGTCATAACGGGGCGGCCCTCCAGCGCGTCGATAACGCCGTAGGCTACGTCCACGGCCACGCCGATTTGCGCTTCGATGGTGGAAGCGCCCAGATGCGGCGTCTGTACTACGTTGAACAGGCCCAGGAAAGGATTATTTTCTTTAGTCAGCGGCTCGTTAGGATATACGTCGATGGCTGCGCCGGCAATTTTACCGGACTTGAGTCCTGCGGCGATAGCGTCCGGGTCCATGCAGCCGCCGCGGGCGCAGTTGACGATGCGCACGCCGTCCTTCATCTTGGCGATAGCTTCGGCGTTTAGCATTTTTTCCGTTTCTTTCGTCAGCGGCGTGTGGATGGTAATGTAATCGGACTTTGCCAGCAGCGTATCGAAGTCCACCAGCTCTACGCCTACCTGATGCGCGCGTTCTTCCGTAATATACGGGTCGTAACCGATGGTGGTCATCTCCATGGCCTGCATACGTTTGGCGACGCGGCTGCCGATGCGGCCCACGCCGATGATGCCCAGAGTTTTGCCCTGCACCTGAATGCCGTCGAAGGATTTGCGGTCCCATTTTCCTTCTTGAATGGATTGGTGGGCCTGGGGAATGTGGCGCGTCATGGACATCATCATAGCGATGGTGTGCTCGGTGGCGGCCATGGTATTGCCCTCCGGCGTGTTGAGCACTACGATGCCCTTGGCGGTGGCGGCGGAGATATCGATATTATCCACGCCTACGCCGGCGCGGCCGATAACCTTCAAACGAGTGGACGCCTCGATAACCTCTTTCGTCACCTTGGTCATGGAACGGGTAACAAGGCCGTCGTAATCGTTAATTACTTTGATAAGCTCTTCCGGCTTCATATTGGGCATAACGTCCACGTCAAAATGTTCGCGCAGCAGAGCCACGCCTTTTTCGCTGATATCGTTGCTGACAAAAATTTTCATTGCTATCTTCCTCCTGCTTTAGTGCTGCTCGCTTTTAATTTTGAACGGCAGCCTTTATTCGTGTGCGCGCTGATATTTTTTCATGAAGTCCGCTAGTGCGGCGCAGGTCTCCAGCGGTACGGCGTTGTAGGCCGAAGCGCGGCAGCCGCCGACCAGCCGGTGCCCGCCGATGCCCACGAAGCCTGCGGCCTTGCCTTGGGCGACAAAATCCTTTTCCAGCTCCGGCGTTGCCAGATTAAAGGTAATATTCATCAGGCTGCGTGCTTCTTTAACAGCGTGGCCTTTGTAGAAGCCGTTGCTGCCGTCGATTACGTCGTAGATAAGCTTGGCCTTAGCGGCGTTATTCTGCGTTATGGCGTCTACGCCGCCCTGCTTTTTAATCCAATGCAGCGTTTTATTGACCATGTAAATGGCGAAAACCGGCGGCGTATTATAAAGCGAATCGTTGGCGGCGAAGGTGGCATATTTCAGCATGGTGGGCAGCTCCTGCCGCGCCGTGGCTAAAAACGCTTTTTTGGCGATGACGATAACCACGCCTGCCGGTCCTAAATTCTTCTGCGCTCCGGCGTAAATTAAATCAAAATCCGTAACGTCAACTTTGCGGGAAAGAATATCGCTGGACATATCGCAGATTACCGGTACGTCGAATTTGGGAAAGCTGCGGTATTCCGTGCCGTAAATCGTGTTGTTGGACGTCAGGTGGACGTAAGAGGTGCCGTCCTTAATATTGAAGCTGTCGGGAATATAGCTGTGGTTTTTGTCGGCGCTGCTGGCCGCTTCGTAAACCTCGCCGAAAAATTTGCCTTCGGCCATGGCTTTTTTCGCCCATACGCCGGTGTTGACATAGGCGGCGTATTTTTTGGTGTGGAAATTGGCGGCGGTCATTAAAAATTGCGTGCTGCCGCCTCCCTGAATGAACATAATCTCGTAATCGTTGGGGATTTCCAAAAGCCGGCGCAGCAGCTCCTTGGTTTCCGCGTGCAGCGCGGCGTATTCGGCGCTGCGGTGACTCATTTCGATAATGCTCATGCCTGTTCCGGCATAATTAAGAAATTCAGCCTGAGCCTCCCGCAATACTTCCAGGGGCATGGCGGAAGGACCGGCGTTGAAATTGTAAGCTCTTTGCATTTTTGTTGCTCCTTAAAATAAAATAAGAGAAGCGTCCTCCTTGGGACGAGCTTCTCTGTCTCGCGGTGCCACCCAATTTGCCGCGGCTCCCGGCGCGCCTAAAAAAATAAGCCCTCATCCCACATGGGACGAGAACTTCTCGCGGTGCCACCCAATTTGCCTACGGCCAACTTTTATTCGCTGTATCGGGCGAACCCGTCGGATTCATCATTCGCCGCTCCCGAGCGGAACAGGTATGCCTTGCTGCTGTCTTGCATCCACCGGCAGCTTTCTGAAAGCGCGGCACGCTGCTTCTCTTTCATTGCGTTGCGATATTAATATTAAATTGAATTATAGCACTTCTTTTTCAGTAGTCAAGCAAAATTTGCCCGGCAGGCTGATGTATACAGTGTTCTTGCCGCTTTTGTATTAAAGTTTACAAAGCGAATATTTTCAGCTTTTTCTTGCGCAAAGCAGGATTTAGTGCTAAAGTATAAATAATTAAAGAAGAATCGCTAGGGGCGCAGCTGCAGCTGCTGAGAGGACGGCCGTCCGACCCTTTGAACCTGATCCGGTTAAGACCGGCGTAGGAAAGCGAGCGCCTGCCGTTTTCGCAGCTATACCGCTTTCCGTCAGGAGAGCGGTTTTTTATTTGCCGTAAGTAAAGGAGGAAGATTATGGCAACGCAAATGCAGTTGGCAAGACAGGGAATTATTACGGAGGCTATGCAGCTGGTAGCGGAGCAGGAGGGCATAACCGCGGAATTTGTCCGCGAGGGCGTAGCCAAGGGAACGATTGCCATTCCCTACAACATCAATCATAAGAATTTGACGCCGCGGGGCGTGGGCCAGGGCTTGAGCGTTAAGGTCAACGCCAATATCGGCACCTCCAGCAGCTATCCCGACCCTGCGCCGGAGCTGGAAAAGCTGGCTGCCGCCATCAGCGCCGGAGCCGATTCGGTGATGGATTTGTCCACGGGCGATAATATCAGCGCTTCACGGCAGGCTATCATTGGCGCGTCCACAGTGATGGTAGGCACCGTGCCCATGTATCAGGTGACGGTGGAAACTATTTTGAAGCGCGGCGCGGTAGTAGCTATGACGAAGGAGGATATTTTCGACGTTATCCGCCAGCAGGCCAGGGACGGCGCGGATTTTATGACGCTGCACTGCGGCATCAATAAAAATGTGCTCAAGGCCTTGACGGAGGAGGGCCGCGTAATGGATGTGGTCAGCCGCGGCGGTTCCTTCATCACCGGGTGGATGCTGCATAACGAAAAGGAAAATCCTTTATACGAATATTACGATGAAATTCTCGATATTTGCGCCGAATACGACGTAACCATCAGCCTGGGCGACGGTCTGCGTCCCGGCTGCATTGCCGACGCGACGGACAGAGCGCAGATTCAGGAGCTGCTGAATCTGGGCGAGCTGACCCAGCGTGCCTGGGAGCGAGGCGTACAGGTGATGGTGGAGGGCCCCGGCCATGTGCCCTATAATCAAATTGCTGCCAATATGCAGCTGCAGAAGCGTTTGTGCCATGGCGCGCCTTTCTATGTTTTGGGGCCTTTGGTTACGGACGTAGCGCCGGGCTACGACCATATTACCAGCGCTATCGGCGGCACTCTGGCTGCCGTCAGCGGCGCGGACTTTTTGTGCTATGTAACGCCGGCCGAGCATTTGGGCCTGCCGGATTTGCAGGATGTGCGCGAGGGCGTCATTGCGGCCCGCATCGCCGCTCATGCCGCCGACCTCGCTAAGGGCAATAAAAAAGCCTGGGAGTGGGACTTGGCCATGGCCAAGGCGCGCAAGGAGTTAAATTGGCCTGAGCAGCTGCGCCTGGCGCTGGACCCGGTGAAGGCTACTGCTTACCGCCGCAGCAAAAATCAGGCTGACGACGAGGCCTGCTCCATGTGCGGCGATTATTGTGCCGTGAAGATTGTAGGCCGGTATTTGGAGGAGCACAAAAGAAAAAATAGATAAGGCTTTAGGGTAACGAAACGTTACCAGAAAAAATGTTCGTATAAAGTAAAGCGCCCCGGCGTACTGCTTTTAATTTTGCAGTGCGTCGGGGCGTTCAGCTTTTGCGTCCGCCTAAAGCGAGAAGCTATTCAATTACTTGCAAATCGTTGGCCTGCGCCAAAGCGTAAATTTCTTCCTTGCTCAAGCGGGAAAGCTTGAGAATCTGCGCTAAGGTATACTTGTCCTTGAGCATATCGAGCGCTATATCACGTGTTTTTGCTGCTATGCCTTCTGCTCTGCCTTCCCTACGACCTTCCATGCGTTCGTCTTTTAATCTTGTAGATAATACCATATATTCTCGCCTCGCCTTCTTATCCTGCCGCAGCCGCACTACCTCTGCTTCTACTTCTTGCGTAAATTTGTCGATAGGCACATTCTCGTTGACATAACGCAAAAAGTTTTTAACCAGCGGCGTTACGTTGCCCTGCGTACCTTGAGAATTTAGTAGCAGCACGGTTCGGTGTAGATTATGTCGGCGATTTCCTTTTGCATAATTGCGCCGACAAGTTTTTTACACAGGCGCTTGTTTTCCATAACCTTTTTAAACATGAAATCGTTGCTGATGGGCAGTGTGTCAAAGCTGTTTTTAGTCATCCTCTTCCTCCTTAATTATAGCATGCTAATAGCGGTTCTGTCATGGATTTTGCATTGTAAAATAGCGTGCGCGGTTCATATAGCCGGCTGTGAAACGGTAATTGCGGGCGTGAAATATATGTGGGCGGCGGTTACCGGTAAAACAAAAAAAGCAGTACCGCCGGTGCGTTGGCAGGGCAACCGGCTAGGTACTGCATTATCTCTTAAAAAGTTTTGGGGGAACGGGTAAGAGATACGATTACGTTTTTGATTTTTTGACTTTTGTATATTATAGCAGACGAGGAAGCGGATGGCAAGAGAATTTTTGGAAAATTATAAATAAAATTTACTTGAGGGTTAGGGTAACGAAACGTTATGGGAAAGAATGTTAGCTTGAAAGGAAAGTCGACTATCAGCTATCTCACGAATGGTATTATAAAATAGATAAGTAAGGCAGGAAAAATTATTTCTTGCTTTTTAGCTAGTAGTCGGATATGCTAATAATAAAGTATGGTTCACTTTCATCCACTAGTTATAAAGTTCGTTAGAAGTATCTATGAATTTAGGGAGGATATGCGTATGTCAAGAGAAACGGAAAAAATTTTTAAAGAGCTGCACGCTTTTTTGGAAGAGCGAGGTTTGATGGACATGAGCAAGGAAGAAGCGCAGCAGGCAATCGATGAATTTATGCAGATGCATAATATTAACCCGCGCGTTCCGCTTACGGAAGAGACGGCAAAAACGGCGGACGATTATTTTGAATTAGCTTCGGAAAGCAGAAGCAAACCCAAAATACTGAAATATTTAAAAGAAGCGATTAAGCTGGACCCGAACCATATAGACGCTTTGAGCAGCATAGCGATACTTACCTGTAAAAATCATTGGGAGTTGCTTAATAAATTGCAGGAAGTAGTGGAGCATGGTAAAAAAGTTATGCAGCAAAAAGGCTGGGACGCCCAAGAGTATATTGGAGATTACTGGCTGATTACCGAAACGCGCCCTTATATGCGGGCGAAAGCAGATTATATAAACGTTTTATTTGGGTCCGGAATGTTGCGCAAAGCCGCTGCCGAATGTGAAGAACTGTTGCGTTTATGCGAAGGCGACAATTTGGGAGTCAGGCACAAATTGATGCATATTTTCGCTATCTTAGAAGAAAAAGATAAAGCTTTGGCTTTGTATAAAAAATTTGGCGAGCCTAACGAAACGCAAATGCTGTTGCCGTTGTCGATTTTAATGTTTAAATCAGGCGAAATGGATTTAGCTGCGGATTACTTAAAGCGTTTGGCAAGCAGCAATAAAGATACGAAGAAGTTTATTAAACTAGCGCTGCAAGACGGTGGCGTGCAGGAATTGATAGATCGTTTTTACGACGAAGACGAAATACCACAAAGCTACCGCCCGTCTACGATGGACGAATTTGCCATGGAAATCAACGAGTACCCGGATATGTTTTCTCTAGCCGAAGGTTACTTTCCTTGGGCGTATGAGGAGCTGAAAGTAAAGAGGCAAGCAAAGCCGGCAAAGCCGACAAGGAATGGGCTCACTATTGTAAAATAAGGGGATTGCTTACTGTTGCCCGGCGATTGGCGAGTCGAAGACGATGACAGAGCCATGATAAATATGATATAATATATAAAATCATACTCAAACGACGCAGAGGTAATTCATGGAAAAAGATATTTTAGAATACGTGGGCAAAAGCCTGTACCAAACGCATATCCTGAAGGAGATGAAGCGCTATCTGGTGTTTCGCACACGCTGCCGCCTGCACAGCGGCGCAGTGAACGATGTGCTGGAATTTTTTGACGCTACGCCTGCACGCTGGAGCTGGCTTAAAGGCACGCCGTCCTTTTTAGAGCAGACTACCCGAGCTTTCTTCTATAAGGGCTCGACCTGGGACGAGCGCGTGGCTTTGCTAAAAAATCATATTTTGCTTTTGGAGCAGTATTTTCAGCCGGAGCTAATGAACAAATTATATGGTGAGCATAAGCGCGTGGAACTGTGGCGCGATTCTTATGAGGATAAACCGTTGACCCTGGACTTGTTCTTCCATGCCGGGCAGCGCAAGGAGGGCTGCCTGTCGCTGATGTTATTTTACGGCGACGAGGCTTTGTATCAAATTATGTTCTGGCTGGGCAGGAATATCGCCGACGGCAAGCCCGCAATTTTTATAGGCGCCTTGCAGGGGCCGCAGAACGGCAACGATTTGATTAAGGGGCTGACGAAAGCTTTCTTCGGCTATCGGACGAAGAATTTGATTTTTTATGGTATGCGCAGCTTTGCGAAAGCGTTGGGCATCGAGCAAATTTACGCTGTGGCTAACGAGGGCTATTACGCTATGAACCACATTCGCGCGGACCGCAAGCTAAAGACGGACTTCGGCGCGTTTTGGCAGGAATGCGAGGGCAGCCAGTGTTCCGACCACCGTTTTTATGTGATGCCCACGGCCGAATACCGCAAATCCATGGAGGAATTGAAACCGTCCAAACGGGCGCAGCACCGCCGCCGTTTTGCAAAAATGGACGAAATAGAGGCGGCAGTAGCAGCCGCTGTGGCTCAATATAAAAAATAAATTGTTTTAGCTTACCTGCAACCTGCGGGCAAGCTATTCTTTTATTGTGGAATATGCTATAATAAATATGATATAGCTTACTCTGACAGGAGGTATGTAAATTGAAAAGAAAGCTTGCAACTCTTTTGCTGACTTTTGTGTTCTGCTTTACTATGGTAATGCCCGGTTTTGCCAACGATGTAAATCTGCCTGTGGCCGATAAAATAGGCGCTATGGAAAAGCTGCTGTACGGTACGGAGCAGAGCGGTTCTCTGATTCAGCGCATGGATAGTCTGGAGGACGACGTTTACGGTGCTTTAACGACTGATGCCATTTTAAACCGCGTGGATAATATGTACGATTATCTCGAGGGCACACCCGAATCCGGCGAAGCTTCCTTTGCTACCAAGCTGAACGTGGTGGAGTGGCGCATGAATGAAAGTATGTCCGGCGGTCCGGCAAAAAATCGTATTGAGGCCACGGAAAAGCTGCTGTTTGGCCAGGCGCAGAGCGGTTCTCTTTCCGGACGTTTAGAGGAGCTGCTGAAGCTTGCGTCCTACAGCGACGGCAACGTGCCGGTGCAGCAGGTTACTCTGCCTAAAGATTCCGTTTTTAAAATCGCTTTTACTTCGGAATTGAGCACTAAGATGAGCCGTCAGGGAGATACGGTGAACTTTAAGGCTGCGGATAATTTGTATGTCAACGACGTGCTGGTGCTGCCTAAAGGCGCGACCGGCGTGGGCGTAATTAAAAAAGTTGTGCAGCCCGGTATTTTCGGTAAGGACGGGCGCATAGATATTACCTTTACGTATATTTACGGTGTTGACGGGACAAAAATTCCTTTGACTGTAGGCGAGCTGGCCAAGCAAAAGGCTGAAAGCATTGCGGGCGCGGCAGGCGTAGCTATCGGCGGCATGATTATTTTAGGACCCGTAGGCGTTGTCGGCGGCGCTTTTGTTAAAGGCAATTCCGTAACTATTCCCGTAGGCTGTGAAACTTATGTGCAGACGTCGGAGGATGTAACTATGCAGGGCGTTGTTTACAGCGAGTGATGACAGCGTATAAGCCGACATCTACTTCGTCAAGGCTCCTCGGAGTATTAACGATACGCTATCGTCGCCTTTTCTTGTATCTGGCGCCTTCTCCGCTGTCATATTAAAAAAGAAGGCGTCAGCCGTTTAAAATCTCACAAAAACATTGAAAAAGCTCACTCTAAAAAAGTGGGCTTTTTATTTTTTTGTGGTATAATGTTAAGTGGATTATTATGCAAATTTTTCTTATCCTACTATACAAAGGAGCATACTCATGAAGAAAACATTTTTCGCAGCTGCGTTGGCACTCAGTCTGTGCGTGCCGGTTTATGCCGCTCAATATACAAATACGGGCGACGAGCGCTTCGCCGGTCCTGATATGGAGATGGCGCCCAATAATGCTGTTAAGCATCGTGAAAAGCATGACGGCTCCCAACCGCTGCCTATTACGCTGACCGGCGAGCACGCCGTATACGATAGCGTCAGCGGCGATTTTCATGCCGAAGGCAATATTAAAGTGACGCAGGGCAATCAGATTATCTATACGACCGCTGTAGTCGGCAATATGAAAACTGGCGACGTGTGGCTCAAGGAAGGCGGCACACTGGAGGAGATTGGCTCCACTACTAAAGCTGAATGGGGACATTATAATTTTAATACCAAGACCGGCGAACTGAAAAAAATGTCCGGCTACAACGGCAAGGACTTTTACTATGCGCCGCACGCGGTTATCGACCCTGAAAAAATGACGCTGGACGAAGGCGGCACGCTGACGCGCTGTCCTGCCGTTAAACATCCCAAGTGCCTGGAAATCAGGGCAAAAACTTTCGAGGTTTATCCTGGAGAAAAAATGCTGGCCAAGGATGTGCAGGTTTTTATTCGCGGTAAGCATATCTATTCGCGCGACTATTGGGAAAATACGCTGAGCGGAAAAAGCCAGGAGAAAATTGTCCCGCATATCGGCTTCAAGGACAGCGATAAGGGCACTTACATTAACGTATCTTACGAACGTCCGCTATCTGAAAGGGATACGTTTTACGCCGATTTAAATTATTATACTAAAGACGGATATAAGCCCATGTTCGGCTTGACTCATGACGAGCGTAATTTTAAGATAACCGTGCAGGACGGTTGGGACGAAAAGGACGACGAGTGGGTAAAGAAGCAGCGCGATATAAGATTCGATTACAAACCGCATCATTTTACGGATAAGCTGCCGCTTTCCTACAGCGCTTATTACGAGCGCGGTTTGTGGCGCAACGAAGATACTAATGTGCAAAGCTGGCACACGGAATACGGCGCTTTTTTAAACCATGACAGGATATATTTATTTAAGGATTATACGACGATAGATTTGACCATCGGCAAGAAGTGGACGCGCGAAAGCGAAGAACAAGGCCCTACGTCGTCAACCAATGTTTATTACGCTACGGTGAACCAAAAGCTTACCGATAAATGGAATACGTGGGTGGGATACTATCGCGAAGATTTTACGACCCGCTTGTTTACCTACGATCAGCCGGATATGCCGGTAGAATTGCGCAACGGCTTGCAATATAAGCCGGATGACAAAAATATTTTAGCGGTTATTAACCGTTATGATTTGGATTCCCGCAGCAAGTACGAAACTATTTACCGGTGGACGCATAAATTCTGCTGCTGGCAGGTCGTTTTGGAATATACGGACGAGCATTATAAGAACGATCACTCCTTCGAACTGAAATATGAATTTACAGCATTTTAAAATTTGAGGTTAGCGATTATGCAAAAAATTATTGAGCAAAGATTTTTAGACCACCTGGAAGTGGCGCACGCCGTTCTGCACAGCAATATTTTGGCGCAGATCGAGGTGATTGCCGCGGAGATAAAAAAAGCCCTGGCGGCGGGCAATAAGGTGCTGTTTGGCGGTAACGGCGGCAGTGCTGCCGACAGCCAGCATTTGGCGGCTGAATTTGTGGGGCGCTTTCAAAAGGAGCGCCGCGGCTTGCCTGCCATCGCTTTAACGGTGGACACGTCTATTTTAACGGCAGTGGGCAACGATTACGGTTATGACAAGGTTTTTGTGCGCCAGGTGGAAGCGCTGGCTAAACCCGGCGACGTGCTGGTGGGCATTTCTACCAGCGGCAACAGCGCCAACGTGGTGCAGGCCGTTGAGCTGGCTAAAGCTATGGGCGTGTACTGCGTAGGCATGACGGCGGCTGGCGGCGGCAAAATGGCAGAGCTGTGCGACCAATGTATTGCCGTGCCGGCTAAGGTGACGGCGCGGGCGCAGGAAATGCATATTTTAATCGGACATATTTTGTGCGAGCTGGTGGATGGTGAATAGAGTGGCAGGCTTGGCTGTAACAACTTTTTTAGCAGAGCAAATAAAAAAATTAAAAATCGCCGTTATTGGCGACGTGATGCTGGACCGTTATTTTCATGGCGAGGTAAAGCGTATTTCTCCCGAAGCGCCGGTGCCTGTAACAAAAATCAACCGCATTAAATCGGTGCTGGGCGGAGCGACTAACGTAGCGGCTAATCTGGCGCATTTGGAATGCCAAGTATTTATGGGCGGCGTTACCGGCGACGATGATAACCGGGTCCTGTTGGAACGCTTAATGGCCGACGCCGGTATCGATTACAGCGGTTTGGTGAAAAGCGAGCGCCGCAAAACCATTACTAAGTTGCGTGTATTGGGCGGCAATCAGCAAATGCTGCGTCTTGATTTTGAAGAAACTGGAGATTTGTATCCGGAGGAAATAGTGGCGTTGCGTCAGTGGCTGGCCGGATTGCTGGACGATGGGCTGGACGGCATTATTGTGTCCGATTATGCCAAAGGCGTTTGCTCCGACGATTTTTGCCAGTGGGTGATTAACGAAGGTCACGCTTATAATATTCCCGTGCTCATCGACCCTAAGGGCGCAGATTGGACGAAGTACAGCGGCTGCGATTTCATTACGCCTAATTTAAAGGAAATGTGCGAGGCAGCAGGCTGCCAAAAGGACAATGAGGATGCGGCGGTTGTGGGAAAGGGGCGAGCCGCTAAGGATAAGTACTATATAAAAAATGTAGTAGTAACCCGCAGCGAGCGGGGCATGTCGCTGATTAACGATCACGAGGTGCTGCACAGTCCGGCAACGGCGATCGAGGTTTTCGATGTGTCGGGCGCAGGCGATACGGTAGCGGCAACGTTGCTGGCCGGTGCGGCGGGCAAGCTGCCTTTGAAAGACGCTATTTATATGGCTAACCGTGCTGCCGGCATCGTAGTGGCTAAGGTTGGCACTTATCCCGTGCATCGGGACGAGCTGCTTAAGGATTTGCTGACGGAGGAACGTAAGCAGGGAAGGGGCTACCGCACGCTGAGCTGGCAGGAGATTGCTTCCTTGGCCGCTACCTGGAAAGCCTGCGGTGAGAAAATTGTTTTCACCAACGGCTGCTTTGATATCCTGCATGTTGGTCATGTGACTTATTTGGAAAAGGCGCGCAATCTGGGCAAGCACCTGATTGTGGGCCTGAATACGGACGCTTCCGTGCGCCGCTTGAAGGGAGAAACGCGGCCCCTGGTACACGAGCTGGACCGGGCGCGGGTTTTAGCGGCTTTGGCCTGTGTGGACGCGGTGGTGCTGTTCGATCAGGATACGCCGACGGAGCTTATTGAAAAAATCCGCCCTGATATTTTAGTTAAGGGCGGCGATTATAAGCCGGAGGAGGTTGCAGGACGCGAATATGCCGGCGAGGTGCGCATTATAGAATTTGAAGACGGCTACTCCACTACTGGCGTAGTAGAAAAGATTGCTAAGATGGTTAAGGAGGGTAAATTATGATTATTGTAACTGGCGGCGCCGGTTTTATCGGCAGCAATATTGTCAAGGGTTTGAACGACCGCGGTATCGACGACATTTTAGTAGTCGATAATCTGACCAATATGGTGAAGTTTAAAAATATCCAGGGCCTGAAGGTACACGATTATATGGATAAGTACGCCTTTATGGACGCGCTGAAGGCCGGTAAATTCAATCATGATAAAATCGACGTTATTTTCCATGAGGGCGCTTGCTCCGATACTATGGAGTATAATGGCAAGTACATGATGGAAAATAATTTTGAGTATACGAAAAATGTGCTGCATTTCTGCCTGGACCGCAAAATTCAGCTGATGTACGCTTCCTCTGCGTCCACCTATGGCAGCGGCGCCCATGGCTTTAAAGAGGAGCCAGCCTGCGAGGAGGCGCTGAACGTCTACGCTTTTTCCAAGCTTTTCTTTGATAATTATTTGCGCCGCTTGCTGCCTGCCGCTCAAAGCCAGGTAGTGGGCCTGCGTTATTTCAATGTTTACGGTCCGCAGGAAAATCATAAGGGCAAAATGGCGTCTATGATTTTCCAAATGTACAATCAATGGAAAGCTGAGCATAAGGTAAAGCTGTTCGGCGAGTACGACGGCTACGGCCCCGGCGAGCAAACCCGCGACTTTATTTACGTTAAGGACGTGGTGAAGGTAAACTTCTACTTCTGGGAGCATCCGGAAATCAGCGGCATTTTCAACTGCGGTACGGGTCACGCTCATCCCTTCAACACATTGGCGAAGGCCGTGCTGCAGCATTTTGGCAGCGGCGAGCTGGAATACGTGCCCTTCCCGGAAATTTTGAAGGGTAAATATCAAAGCTTTACGGAAGCGGATGCGACTAATTTATTAGCCGCAGGCTATGACGGCGGCTTTACGCCTATTGAAGAAGCGGCTGAGGAATATTGCCAGCTTTTGGATAAGACCGGCGGTTATTATGTTTATGAAGGATAAGGCTGTCTTTTTTGATAGGGACGGCGTTCTCAATGTGGACGTGGCCTATCTTTATAAAATTGAGGAGCTGCGCTGGGTTGACGGCGCTAAAGAGGCGGCGGCTTATTTGACCGCTTTGGGATACAAGCTCTTTATCGTGACGAATCAAAGCGGCATCGCTCGCGGTTATTATACTGTGGAGCAAATGCAGGAGCTGCACGCTTATATGCAGCGGGAGCTTGCTGCGGCCGGCGGCAAAATTGAAAAGATTTATTATTGCCCCCATCATAAGGAGGGCGTTGTGCCGGAATACAGTTGCGACTGCGATTGCCGCAAGCCAAAGCCGGGCATGCTGCTGCAGGCCTTTGACGAATATGATATCGATAAAGAGCAGAGCTTTTTAATTGGCGACGGCCAGCGCGATGTGGAGGCGGCGGAGGCTGCCGGTATCAAGGGCTATTTGTTTAAGGGCGGTAATCTGCTGGAGTTTGTTAAAGGCATACTTGGATAATTTCCCTTAGGATTGAAAGAGAGCATGGGAATGGAATACAAAAATATTTTACTTATCAAAATGAGCTCCTTGGGAGATATTTTGCATACGCTGCCCTTGGCGGCAGCTTTGCGGCAGCCCTTTCCCCACGCCCGCATAACATGGCTGGTGCATCCGCAATTTGCCGGATTTGTACCAGACCAGCCGGTTATCGACGAGGTGTTGTATTTTGATAAGGTAAAATTTAATAAAATGGGCGTGGCCGACAAGCTGAAATATTTTTGTCAGATGCGCGCCTTGCTGCACAGCAAGCGTTTTGATTTGGTAATCGATATGCAGGGCTTGTTTAAAAGCGCGGTACTGGCGGCGATCAGCGGCTGCGATAATCGCATTGGTTATTGCGAAATGCGCGAAGGCAGCGGCTTCATCAGTAAGGCTATCTGCGGCAGCCATAGCAAGGCGCACGTTATCGAACGCTATTTGGATGTAGCTCGCTATTTGGGCGCGCAGATAGACAGCTTGGACGACGTGCAGTTTCCCATGCCTGATTTAAGCAAAGAAACCGCTGGCGTGCAGGCGAAATTACGGGAGCGTGGCTGGCAAGGAGGCGCTTATGTAGTCATTGTGCCCGGCGCAAGGTGGGTTACCAAGGAGTGGCCTGTGGCGCATTATGTGGCTTTGGCGCAAAAAATTACCGCGGCAGGCGATTGTATAGTTTTGGCCGGCGGGCCTGACGATGCGGCCAAAGGTAAAGCTATTGCTGAGCAGTGCGCTTCTCCTTTGATAATCGACCTGACCGGACAAACTTCCTTGCGAGAGCTGGCGGCGCTTATTAAAGGATGCAGTTTTTATATCAGCGCGGATACAGGTCCTTTGCATTTTGCCGCGGCTTTGAAAAAGCCCTTGGTCGCTATGTACGGGCCGACGAAAGCCGACCGTACCGGGCCGTACGGCAGTACAAATTCTACGGTGCTGCTGTCTCCGGCGGCATGTGCAGGCTGTTTGAAGAAAAAATGTGATAATTGGCATTGTATGCATGATATTACGCCGGAAATGGTATACGAAATCTATCGAAAAAAGGTGAACGCTGATGGTTAAAGCGGTTGAGTTAGATGGAAAGAAAATATTAGTTACATTTTTAATGCATCTGGGCGATTTAACGCTGACTACGCCCTTTATTCATGCGCTGCGCAAGGCTGCGCCTACGGCGCATATTACTTTTCTGGCGGATGAAAAGCTCAAGGACGTGGTTTTGCATAATCCGTATTTAGACGAGGTAATCACCATAGATAAAAAAGGCCGCGACAACAGCCTGCTGGCTTTAGCTGCTTGCGCCCGCCGCTTGAGCAAAATGGATTTTGACGTGCTGATAAATCTGCATCCTAACGAGCGTTGTTCTTTTATTTGCGCACTGACTAAAACCAAACTGCGCGCAGGCACTACGCATACGCTGTTTAAACCTTTGTGGGATGTGTTTACGCCTTTGAATCGCAAGATTCATGCTGCCGATATGTATTTGGACGTTTTGACTCAGTTAGGCGTGCCAAAGCTGGAGCATAACGGCCTGGAGATTTTTCCCAGCGAGGAGCACATGCAGCACGCCGAAGAATTTTGGCGCGAGCATGGCGTGTTCGGCAGCGATAAATTGGTGGGCTTTAATATTGGCAGCGCGGTGGTGACTAAACGCTGGGCGCCGGAGCGCTTTGCCAGGGTAGCGGATATTTTGGCAGGCAAGGGCTATAAGCCGGTATTCTTTGGCGGTACGATGGATGAAGAAATGGTGCAGGAGGCTGTCGGTTATATGAAGACAATTCCCGTTGTGGCGACGGGAAGCTTTACTATCGGCGGCTTAGCAGCCGCTATGCGCCGCTGCAGCCTGATTATTACCAACGACAGCGGGCCGATGCATGTAGCTATCAGCCAAAAAGTGCCTATTGTTGCTATGTACGGGCCGTCCAGTCCTAAGCTATACGGGCCTTATACCGAGGACGCTCTTATTGTAACGGCCAAACCGCCGTGCTTGGGCTGCGCCGGCGGCATGAAGCATAAATGCGATGATATGCAGTGCATGACGCGCTTGACGGTGGAGCAGGTAGCAGCGGCGGCGGAGAAAATGCTGGAAGAGCGAGGATAGAATCATGATCAATAAAATTGAATTAGAGAACTTCCGCGGCTTTAAAAAATTTAATACTGAGTTAGCTCCAATTACTATTTTTGGCGGCAAAAATAATTCTGGAAAAACGAGCGTTTTAGAAGCTTTGTTGTTTATCTATGCTCACGCTAATCCCAATTGTTTTTTTCAGATGAATTTTTTGCGTCACATGAATGATCAGCCGTTGATGACAGCAGAGCGATTATGGGAGCCGTTATTCTATAATTTTAACTCTGAGGAAAAACTGCGAATAGCTTTGCATCATAATGATGGAAATAAAAATCAATTAACCTTGGTGAAAGATGGTAGAATAGCTTCTTCTGATGAAAAAATATCTTTGCCGAATAATTTGTTCCTGCAAACAGGAGGCATACCTAATAATTACCCCTTGTATTTAGAATATCAATCTCCAAACTTAGAAGAAAGAGGTTATTATAATATTTCTGAAAGTGGGCTGAGTATTAATTATACTCACAAGAAAGAGCTGGATAAACAAAAACTGCAAATGGTTTTGCTATTTAAATCAGAAACTCTTTTTGACGCTAATATGCTGGCGCAATGGTTTGGAAACTTAGTCTTAAATGATGAAAAAGACATGATTATCAAAGCGTTACGCATATTTGAACCGACATTGAAAGATGTGCAAACGATTATGAAAGGCGCTGCGGGATATCTTTATGCTATTTTAGAGGACGGACGTAAAATGCCCATTTCCTATATGGGCGACGGCATGAATCGGCTATTAAATATTTTGCTTGGCATTATCGCTAATCCTGGCAGTATTATTTTGTTGGATGAAATAGAAAACGGTTTTCATTATAGTATGTATCAGAAAATGTGGGGATTGTTAGGATACACTGCAATAGAACATGGTTGTCAAATTATTGCTAATACGCACAGTTGGGATTTGCTGCAGGGGGCTGTTGATGCTTTAAGAACTTCTGGACATTTGGAGAAAATGGCTTATATAAGATTAGATAAAAGAAACGAAAATATTAAAGCGCATTATTTTGATAGCGAGATGATAGAATTTGCCTTAAACGCTGAGATGGAGGTAAGGTGATTCAATGAGGAAGGAGAATAATAACAGAAAAGACGAAATTAAGAAGCCGTGTCTTTTGCTTTGCGAAGGCATGGATGAAATGCAATTCCTGATATGGTATTTAAATGATAAATTGCTTCGGGAAAATTTTGCGTATGATAAAATTCAAATCCTGGATTTTGGCGGCATTAGGGATTTAGCTAAATATTTACTTGCGCTTAAAGGCACGGGTAATTTTGATGAAGTAGAACGTATTGCCATTATGCGGGATGCGGAAACCGATAGTTTGGCGGCAGTTAGCAGTTTGAATACGGTTTTGGCAAATGACCCAGAGCTGCAGAAAATTATAAGCCCATATCCTTATTTTTTATTGCCGGGAAAGGATGAGCAAGGTAATTGGCAAAATGGTACGTTGGAGGATTTATGCTTGGAAATTTTTCGTGAAAGCGAAGAGCATGAGTTAAGTAAAAGGCAAGCGCGAGCGTTAAGCAGTAGTTTTTTGCAAGAATGCGTAAAGCTGCGCGGGCATAAATTTAAACGGCAGCATAAAAATCAACTGCATTTTTATCTTTCGGCTACAGATAAATATGTTGGCATGAAGGTAGGAGAAGCGGCTAGAGCGGGTGCATACGATTGGGATAATGTAGCGTTAGGGGAACTGAAAAAGTTTTTGACTATTTTAGCTACAGGTGCTGCCGATGCCTAAGCAGCAGCTTGTTATTAACAGCGAATTTTTGCTGCTGTGCGAGCGCAGGGAAATAGCGCAGTTTGTACAGGCCTATATGCAGTATTTGCAGAAACAAAAGGTAGCTTTGCCGCAAGGTCAGTTTTTGATTTTTCGCAGTATGGAGCAGCTTTCTGTTTTGGCTCAGCGCTTGCCCTTGATACCGGGCAGCGAGCGAGTGCGCAGAATTATTGTTTTTGCCGACGCCGGGAATAATTTGGAGGAGCGCAGAGAGCTGCTGGATGTGGTTCGCGGCAGCGCTTACTTCTTTAAAATACCTTATTGCGCGCATTTTTTCTTTCCCGGCAGATTGCAAGGGAAAAGATGGCGCAGCGGCTATTTGGAAGATCTGCTTTTGGAAGTGCTGCGCCCTGAAACGGCGGAAAGCGGCGAGTTTATAAATTTATATAATGTGTGTCAGGAATATGTGGATAGCGTAAATAATTGCCGCGGGCAGCAAAATAAATTAAGTAACCGCAGCCGTCACGTATTGTATGCCTATTTGGCAGCTACCGAAAAATATGCGGGAGCAAGCTTAGTCGAGGCGGTTACAGCGGGCGCTTTTGCTTTGGAGGCCGAAAGGTTCGCATGCCTGCGGAAGTGTTTGGAAAAATTAGAAAAGTAAGGGGAGAATACTAGCTTATTTTGAGAAAATAAAAGCAGAGTAATGCGACAGAAGTGTAGCGCATTACTCTGCTTTTTACTTTAATTTTAGACTTTAATTTAGAGACAGAGTCCGCGTTATGTGGCGGCGGGCACAATTTCTTGTTTTATATTAGATCCGTACCTCTGCCCCCTTTCGTCGAGGTCGCCTATTTGTAGTCCTGCTATTTTTATGGCGGTTACGCAAAGTTGAGGAACAAAAGCTTGTGGATAGGGAGAAAACGTCAGTAAAGAACACAACGTAGGATGCCCGTTTTTCCAAAACTCAGAGCTTCAATACACAACGGACATCAGCAGCTGTTGTGTATTTTTATTTTGGAATAATACTCTGGTTTCCTTCCATAGACAAGTAGCGTTAAAAGTGTTATAGTAAATTTATATTACTTTAGTATACGAGGAGTAACAACGTGCTTAAGGGTATTCTTTTGATTGTGGGCGCTGCGGCTTGCTGGGGCATGGGCGGCGTATCCGGTCAATATTTATATCAATATCATCAGGCGGACGCGGTGTGGCTGGTTATGGTGCGTCAGATTATCGGCGGCCTGCTGTTTTTAAGCTTTGCCGTTGTGGTGCAGAAGCAGAATATTGTGCAGGCTTTGCATTCCAATCCCAGGGATTTGCTGGAATTTTCGTTCTTAGGTATTTTAGGCGCGCAGCTGGGCTTTTATTACACTATAGCTTTGTGCAACGCGGCGACGGCTACCGTGCTGCAATACATGGCGCCCATTTATGTGATGCTGTGGATGAGCTATAAGAACCGCCGCCTGCCGGAGGGGCGCGAGCTGTTAGGCATTGTGGGCGCGGTGGCGGGCGTATTTTTGATTGCTACCCATGGCAGCCTGGACAGCCTGGCGCTGTCGCCCGCGGCCTTGACCATCGGTTTGGCATCAGCGGTGTCCTACGCATATTACAGCATTAAGCCGGTAGAGATGCTAAAAAAATATCACGCGACTGTGATTATCGGTTGGGGGCAGCTGTTATCCGGTTTGTTTCTGCTGCTTTGGCGCAATCCTTTCGCGCCTGTCGGCAGTTGGGATACGGCGGCGGTGCTGGCGATGGGCTATTTGATTTTAGGCGCGACTGTGGCCAGCTACGCTTTGTATTTGCAGGGGCTGAAAATTGTTGGGCCGACTAAAGCCAGCCTGATTTCCTGCGCCGAGCCCTTAGCTTCGATTATCGCCGTGGTGCTGTTGCTGGATACGAAGCTGCTGCTGCCGGATTTAATCGGCATGGGCTGCATTATTTTTACGGTGCTGCTTTTGTCGCTGCCGAAGAAGTAGGAGCTGAAATAGCCGATAAAGCTTGTGCCTGGCAACTATAAAGTTCGGCTTATACTTACAACTGATGAATTGAGTAATGGTGACAGAGCGGCAGTAAACATGGTAAAATATTATTAAAAATAAGCGGAGGTGGGACAATGACACAGGCAACTTATAAGTACAAATATGGGCGTGGCTACAAAACTTTTACTTTGGAGCGCGAGCGCGTGCTGGACGAAATTAAAATCGCGCAGTTTCCTCCTTTGGAAAATTTAGAGGCTGCCATACTGGACGCGCTTTATCACCCGATTGACAGCGAGCCTATTGATAAGCTTGTGAAACCGGGAATGAAAGTAGCTTTTATCTGCAACGATTCTACCCGCGTCGCCAATACGCATGACTTTATGCCAATTTTGCTGAATGAGATGAACAAGCTGGGCGTAAAGGACGAGGATATGCGCATAGTTTTCGCTCTGGGTACGCATCGCAACATGAGCCGTGAGGAGATGGTGGAGCAGGTCGGCGCTGACGCGGCGGCTCGTCTGCTAATGTACAACAGCGATTGCCATGCGCAGGAGGATTTCGTTTATTTTGGCGAAACGTCTTTTGGCACGCCGGTGTGGCTGAATAAATTGATTTGCGACGTCGACCTGGTAATTTTAACCGGGACTATTGTGTATCATTTCTTCAGCGGCTTTGGCGGTGGGCGCAAGGCAGTGCTGCCCGGCGTGGCGGCTATGGAAACCGTGCGCAAAAATCACAGCCTGATGATGAGCCCTGATTCGCAGCTGGGCAAGCTGCACGGCAATCCGGTGTACGACGATCAGATAGAGGGCGTGCGCCTTTTTGCCAAGGAGCATAAGATGTTCCTGTTCAATGTTATTTTGGACGCGCAGAAGCAATTCTTAAAAATTTTTGCCGGACATTGGGAGACGGCGCATTTGGAAGCTTGCAAATTTGTGGAGCAGGTTTACGGCGCGCCTATCGAGCAGCCAGCGGATATCGTTATCGCCAGCTGCGGCGGTTATCCTAAGGATATCAATATTTACCAGCTGCAAAAAACGATGGATAACGCCTGGTGCGCTGTAAAGGAAGGCGGCGTGGTTATTATTTTGGGCGAATGCGAGGAGGGCAGCGGCAGCGCCGCCTTGGAAAAGGCTTTGCAGGAACATCCTTCTCCCGATGCGATTAAGGAGCAGTTGGCTAAGAATTTCGTCATTGGCGCGCATAAGGCCTTCGCTATCACTCGCTTGATGAAAAAGGCGCGTTTTATTTTGGTGTCGGCGCTTGATAAAAAGCTGGCCAAGGATTTGCTGTTTGAAGCTGTGGACGATGTGGACGAGGCCATCGCTTTGGCTGAAAAATATGTTGGATCCGATTATAAAATCCTGCTGATGCCTCAAGGCAGCTTGACTGTGCCGGTGCTGAAAAAATAAATGCTGTTTTATTAAAAAATATTGTGGATACATCTTGCCTTTTAAGAGAATTTCGGCTATAATCATAATGTTATTACAACACGGTAAGTTAATTAAAAGGAGAGACTTTTGTGAAGTTAGACATTGATTATAAGGCTATCGGCCTGCGGATTAAGGCTGCGCGTGCGCGTAAGGGTTTAACCCAAGGGAATATAGCTGGTTTAACCGGTTTGTCGACTCCGCATATCAGCAATATAGAAACTGGTAATACTAAGTTGGGCCTGCCTACGATTATTCATTTGGCTAATGTGCTGGATGTGTCGGTAGACGAGCTGTTATGTGATAATATTCATCGCAGCGAGCAGATTTATTGCAACGAGCTGTCCGATTTACTTAAAGGCTGTTCGGTGGACGAGCTGCATATTATTTCCGAGCTGGCTAAGGTCATTAAAAAATCCGGCATTAACAGCGCGAAGAAGACAAGAAAGCGCCGCACGAAGGCAGAGATGGCTGCGGCTAAGGCTGCCGAAAGCGAAGCGGCCCAGAAACCTTAATAACCGCATACTTTCCATGCTACTGTAGCTCAGTTGGTAGAGCAGCTGATTCGTAATCAGCAGGTCGCAGGTTCGAGTCCCGTCAGTAGCTCCAATGTAAAACCGCCCCTAGACTGGCTCTAGGGGCTTTTTTATAATTAGTATAGCTCTTATAATTCATTTATTGTCTTATTTTGTGTCTTAAGGGTTAGCTTGTATATTTGGAAAGAAATAACGAATAATGAAAAAGCTTTTATTAACAGGGTTTGACCCTTTCGCCCATTACCAAATCAATCCTTCGTGGGAGGCGGTGCGTGCGCAGCCGGAGAGCGTGGGCGATTTTAAAATTGAAAAGCTGCGGCTGCCCAATATTTTTGGCTTGGCTGGCAGAATGCTGCTGGAACGAGCAGAGCAGGTGCAGCCGGACGTGATTTTGCTGACGGGAATGGACAGCGGCAGCCGTCATGTGCATATGGATACGGTGGCTGTTAATGTGCGGGACGCTTTAATCGAGGATAATTTGGGGCGCAAGCCGTGGAATGAAACTATTGTTGCAGGTGGGCCTGCGGCTTATTTTGCCACGCTGCCGGTGCATGAGCTGGTGCGGCGGCTGCAGGCAGCGCATTACCCGGTGCAGCTGGGCTATACTACCGGCGGTTATGTGTGCAACGATATTTTTTTATGGCCTGTCATCATTTTGCCGGCAGCGCTGTGAAGGTGGGCTTTGTCCATGTGCCGCTGCTGCCGGAAATGGTGCTGGACGAAAAATTGGCGCTGCCATTGGAAAAATCGGCGCAGCTTTTGCAGCTTATCATTAAAGCTCTGTCGCAGATAATGTACGATAAATAAAAAGCTCTGAAGCCTTGGACCGCAGTTTGCTGCTGCGGTGCGCTAAGCTTCAGAGCTTTTGTTTTTTACTAAGGGCGCTGGCCCTGAATTATTTTATATTTTGAAATTCGCCGTTATAACGAGCGTTCTCTTTTTCATAAGCCGCTGGGTCGGCATAGCGATTTACTTTAGTATTCAAGGTGCAGGCTTCCGTAAGGCAATCGTTGACGGCGTTTTTGGTATTGATGCGCGGGTCGTCCTCGCTGGCGACAACATAACCGGCAACGCGCAGCATACTGCTGTCGTATTCCTTAATGCCGTAATCGTAAGTAAAGATTTGACCGTCTGCAACGACGCTTTCTTGCAGCGAAACCTTGACGGTGGCGTACTTGCCGACTAATTTTTCTCCGGTGCCTGCGCCTGCCAAATCGATTTTAACGATTACGGGTATCCAGGCAGGGCGAGTGATTAAAGAAACGTCTTCGACGGTGAGCTCTTTTTGCGGAGCGCGTTTAAGCGATTGAATGGCGAAGCGTTTGCCGTATTGTTCCTGAATGAAGGCTTCCAGTTCCTTTTGGCCTTTTTCCGTATCGTTTTCCGGATTCTGCGCTTCTAAAATTACGTCCGGTACCTGATACCACAGCACAACCTTTTTGGCGGGAGCTGCCGCTGCGCCAATGGAACAGATTAGTAAGCAAAGAATGCAAAGAATAAATTTTTTCATGCGAGCTACCTCCTTTTGTTTCTTAAATATATTTTAGCAAGAAAGTAAGCTTCTGAAAAGTAGCAATATAAAAATTATCTTCATCTGCATTAGCAATTTTATAATCAGGCTTACTTATCAACTGCAGCAGCGTCGGGCTGCTCCTCTTTTTTAGGCTTCTTTTTATTGTGCTGGGTCATTACTGCCTCCAAATCGCCTGTCTTAACCCATTGCTGCAAAGCGTCGGCCATTTCCTGCACGGCTTGGTCGATGGCTTCTTTATCTGCGCCTTGGAATTGATGCAGTACGTGGCTGATAACGGCTTGATTATTGCGGGCGGGATGGCCGATGCCGATTTTAAAACGGGCAAAGTCGCTGGTGCCTAAATGCTCAATGATGGATTTTAAGCCGTTGTGGCCGCCTGCGCTGCCCTTGCGGCGAATGCGCAGCTGTCCCACGGGCATATCCATATCGTCCTGGATAACGGCGATGTCTTCCGGCGCGATATGATAGAAATTGGCGTAAGCGCCAACGGCGATACCGCTGAGATTCATATAGGTGGTGGGTTTGATAATTAAAATTTTTTCGGGGGCGCGGTATTCGGCGCAGTAAGCGCTGCGGTCCTCCTTGCCGAAGGCTACGCCATAGCGTTTGGCCAGCTCGTCCGCTACCATAAAGCCGATGTTGTGGCGGGTATTGGCGTATTCGCGGCCAATATTGCCCAGACCGACGATGAGTTTCATTACTTTTTTCTCCTTTGTAAATTTATTTTACTATGTTCACGCCATTACATATTTCTTCGGTCAACTCCGGTTTTTTACGCTCATTGCGTGCAGAACCATAACGAAGCTTGCGGGAAAATTTGTCAGCATAAGCGCAGGAAGGTACGCCCTCGCTTCTATGGTTCTAAGCACTTATGAGCTAAACCTCTAATTCCCTCAGAAATAAAGTAATGGCTTATTTTACGTTATTTTACAAGCTGCTCTATCGTGACAAATTCATAACCATCCGCTCGTAAACGGTCGATGATTTGCGCCGTGGCGGCGACGGTTTGCTCGCGGGGGGCTGTTTGCTTGGGGCTGTCGCCGTCGTGAAGCAGGACGATGGCGCCGGGCTCGGCGCTGCTGCAAACGCGGCTGACGATTTGTTCCGTGCCGGGGTTGGTCCAATCGCGGGGAATAACGCTCCAATTGACGGCCTGCAGTCCTGCGCTTTCCATAGCGTGCATAACCTGCCAGTCCTTAAAGCCGTGGGGCGGGCGCATATAGCGCACGGGCTGGTCGGTAAGCTGTTCTAAAGTGCGCTTGCCGTAAGCGATATTTTCCTGGAGCTGCGGCGCAGATAGCTTCAGCAGGTCCTGGTGATAACCGGCATGCAAGGCAATTTGGTGTCCCCGGCTTTGCACTAAGCGTACTATTTCCGGATGGCGGGCGGCGTTTTCGCCTACCATAAAGAAGGTGGCGCGGACATTTTTAGCTGCTAGAACTTGCAGCAGCTTTTGCGTATAGGGCTGATAGGGGCCGTCGTCAAAGGTCAGGGCGATTTGCTTTTTGCCGCTGATGCCGTGGGTCAGAACAGGGCCGTAAAAGCTGTTGCCGGGCAGCACGGCCAAAAGCAGCAGCACGCCGCTGCACAGCATGCTTACGGCTGCCAGCATGGCGGCTGTGCGCCGCTGTAATTTGCCGAAGCGTCCCAGCCACAGCAGCGCTGTGCTCAGCAAAGCGCTGGTGATAATAATATAAATAATTCTCATAGCGTTTTAAAAGAAAAGGCTTGCCTGAGGCAAGCCTTTAATAGACTATTGGATTGTGCGCTTTTATTTCTTAATGTCGAATAATTGGCTTACAGACCAATCATTGTAAATGCGCAGGATGGTTTCTGCCAAAATAGGCGCAATGGACAATACCTTAATCTTCGGATGCTTCTTAGAAGGAGGCAGCGGAATGGTATTGGTCACAACCAGCTCGTTGATATCGGATTGAGCGATACGAGACAGCGCCGGGTCGGTCAGAATGGGGTGGGTGCAGCATGCGTAAATTTCGTTAGCGCCGAATTTTTTGAGTGCGCGTGCGCCTTCGGTTAATGAGCCTGCGGTGTCCACCATATCGTCGACCAAAATGCAGTTTTTGCCCTTAACGTCGCCAATAAGATTCATAACCTCGGCTACGCCGGGTTCAGGACGGCGTTTGTCGATGATGGCCATGGGGGCGTTAAGAATTTCGGCAAAGCCGCGGGCACGGCTTACGCCGCCTAGGTCGGGGGAGATGACAACCATGTTGTCCAGATTTTTGCTCTTAATGTATTCTGCCAGCAGCGGGCCGCCGGGCATATGGTCAAAGGGGATATTGAAGAAGCCTTGGATTTGTGCTGCGTGCAGGTCGATGGTCACTACGCGGGTGATGCCTGCGGTTTCCAGCAGGTCGGCCATCAGCTTGGCGGTAATGGGCTCGCGGCCGCGGGCCTTGCGGTCCTGACGGGCATAGCCATAGTAAGGAATAACTGCGGTAATATGGTTGGCGCTGGCGCGTTTGAAGGCGTCGGCCATAATCAAAAGCTCCATAACATTGTCGTTAACAATGGGGCCGCAGGTAGGCTGTACGATAAAGATATCCTTGCCGCGCACGCTTTCGTTGATCATTACCTGAATTTCACCATTGTTAAAGCGGTTAACTACGGAATCGCCCACGGTGGTTCCCAGGTAAGCGGCAATTTCGCGCGCTAAATCAGGGTTTGCATTACCAGTAAAAATTCTTAACTTATTTTCATCAGACAACATTTCCAATCCCTCCAAAATCGCCTTGCTGTTCTTGTAGTGCGAAAGGCTTTGTCTAGCATCAATTATACACTAAAAGCCTGCCTTTTAACAAGTTTTTTGTAACGCTTTTAACTGTTTCTGTATTTTTCGGCCCAGCCTTCGATATTTTTTTGCCGGGCGCGGGCGATGCCTAATGCGTTTTCGGGCACTTCCTTGGTGATAGTGCTGCCTGCGCCGATGTAGGTGTTGGCGGCTACGGTGACGGGCGCAACTAAATTGGTGTTGCAGCCGACGAAGGCGTTGTCGCCGACTACTGTACGATGCTTCTTCTTGCCGTCATAGTTGACGGTGATGCAGCCGCAGCCCATATTGACGCCGCTGCCGATATCGCTGTCGCCGATGTAGGTAAGATGCGGCAGCTTGCTGCCTTCGCCGACGTTGGAATTTTTTACTTCTACGTAATTGCCGATTTTTACATGGTCTCTGATAACCGTATCGGGGCGCAGGTGTACGTAAGGCCCGGCGGTAACGTGGCTCTTAACCTCGCAGTCGTGGGCGTAAATAAATTGCAGATGGTTATCGTCGCCCACCTTAACATTGGTCAGACGGGAGCTGGGGCCGATTTCGCAGTCCTCGCCGATTTCCGTGCTGCCTTCCAGCCAGGTGTAGGGATAAATTACAGTGTCGCGGCCGATTTTTACGCTGGCTTCAATAAAGGTGCTGGCCGGGTCCATAATGGTTACGCCTGCGTCCATCAGCTTGTCTAAAATACGCTGGCGCATTACGCCTTCGGCGGTGGCCAACTGTTTGCGGGAATTGATGCCCATAACCATATCGCTGTCGGCAGTGCTGACGCCGCCCACCTTTTGACCTGCCTGATTAAGCTTAGCCAGTACGTCTGTCAGGTAGTATTCTCCCTGCGCGTTGTCGTTGGTTAAGGTCGACAGCACGTCGAACATCAGCGGGCATTCCATGCAGTAGATGCCGGTGTTGATTTCCTTAATGGCCTTCTGCGCTTCCGTAGCGTCCTTCTGTTCCACGATGCCTTGCACATTGCCCTGCTCGTCGCGGATAATGCGGCCGTAGCCAAAGGGGTCGTCCATAACGGCGGTGAGCACGGTGGCTGCCGCGCCGGATTCCTTATGCGCCTGGCAAAAGCGCTTCAGCTCTTCGCCCTCTAAAAGCGGCGTATCGCCGCATAAAATAAGCGCCGTACCGGTAAAGCCATTGAGCGCTTCGGCTGTCTGCATAACGGCGTGGCCGGTGCCCAGCTGTTGAGCCTGCAAAGCGATTTTGCCCTGTGCGCCTACCATTTCTTCTACTAATTCGGCCTCATGGCCTACGATAACAACCTTTTCCGTGCAGCCTGCAGCGGTGGCCGCGTCGATAACGTGCTGCAGCATGGGCTTGCCGCCTACCTTGTGCAGCACCTTGGGGTATTTGCTGCGCATGCGGGTGCCTTTGCCTGCGGCAAGAATAACGGCAACTAAATCAGACATATCTATTCTCCTCTCCCTATACGGAATTTATTTTGCTAAATATTTTCCTGCCAAGCGTAAATCAGCTGGCTTGTCTATATCCATACCGATACCGGCGTGGCTGGTAATGACGGCCTTACTGGTCATGTCCATAATTTTGCTGAAGCGCTGTTCTGCTTCTTCAATAGTCAGCCGGTGCAGCAGCGCTTTAAAGATAAAGCTCCAGCCCAGCCAGTTAGCCAGGCGCAGAGGCGATTTGCGCAGGGCAAAGATTTCGTCGGCCTTGACCCGTGCCAGTGGTATGACGGCTTTATCAATAAGCATCATATTGCCGCCGGTAAACGCGCCGTCCCGAAGTCTGCCGTAGGTGCGCTGAGCGTGAGGAAATTGCTCCAGACAGGCGGCTTGAGGAATAATGGGATAATAAACCTGACCGTTCGGATAAGCTTCGCATTGGCTTAAAAAATCCTGCACTCCTGCCGCCGTCAGCAGCGGAATATCGTCGCAGACTCCTAAAATTTTAGGGCTGCAGCTTTCGCCAAAATACTGCACCGCGTCGCAGGCTGTAACTGATAACGTAGGCGCTGCGGGACACAGGCTGACGCTGGCTGGCAGCGTACCCTCCAGCTGAGCCAGAGCCTCCGGTGCAGCGGCGACTACGATGCGGTGTATACGGCCGCTGCCAAGTAAGGCGTCGGTAATATAATCGATAAGACGGCGGCCGCCAATAACTGCCAGGCAGCGGTATGGCGTGCCGCAGATATCCTGCAGCCAGGGGCTGCTTCCCCCGGCTGCAATAAAGGCGTCGTATTGCTGCATGCTTACGCCTTCTTATTGCCGTGCTCAGCTAGCGAACGCATCAGCGTATGCTCGGCGTTTTCAATGTGAATGCGGGCGGCGTGCTGAGCGCGTTCTACGTCGCGGGCGGCAATGGCGTCTACCAGATAACGGTGTTCGTCCATGGTTTCCACCAGACGTCCGGGATAGCTCATGGTGCGGCCGCGGATGCCTGTCAGCTGCTCGCGCAGATTGTTGATGATGCTGCGCAGCCGTTCGTTGCGGCTAGCGGTATATAAAACGTCGTGAAAGGCTGTGTCTATTTCAACGATTTTGTCGATATCCATATTGGCGACGTGCTGGCTGATTTCATGCAGATAAACATTGAGAGTTTCCAGCTCCTCGTCGGTAATGCGCTCGGCAGCCAGGCCTGCGGCCAGTACGTCCAGGCAGGTGCGTACCTCGTAAATTTCGGTAATATCCTTAATGGAAATATCCGCTACATAGGTGCCGCGGCGGGGAATCATTACCACAAAGCCCTCCAGCTCCAGCTTGCGGATAGCCTCGCGCACGGGAGTACGGCTGACGCCCATTTCGTCGGCCAGCTGAATTTCCATCAATCGTTCACCGGGACTAAAGGTGCCGTCGATGATGGCTTGACGGATATTTTCACATACCAGCTCGCGCAAGGGCTTGTAGCTGTCAAGTCGTATTGGCTGTAAATGTCCAGACATAATTATTTTATCCTCCCTACGGTAGTAGTAATGGCTGTTTCTACGGAAAAGTCGGCTAAGGCCGCCGTGATATTGGCCGCCGTTTTTTGGTCGGGGGCCAGGGCGAAAACTGTGGGGCCGCTGCCGCTCATCAGCGCGTAATAAGCGCCGGCGCTGAGCATAGCGGCTTTAATGGAAGCGATGACCGGGTGCGCCGGAATAGTTACCGTTTCCAGTACGTTGCCCATATAGGGAACTAAGGCGCGGGCTCCGTCCTGCAAACGGGCTTGCAGCTGCCAAATGCAGGGTGCATGCACTACGCGGCCTTTGTTATAATGCTGGTAGACCCAGGCGGTAGAAACCTCCAAGCCTTTGGGCTTGGCCAGTACTACCACGGCCGGGGGCAGCTCGTCCAGCTGCGTCAGGATTTCGCCGCGGCCTGTAGCCAGCGCCGTGCCGCCTTCTATGCAGAAGGGTATATCGCTGCCTAATTGGGCTGCCAGCCGTTTCAATTCGTCTGCGTTCAGCTTTAGCCGCCAGTATTTGTTGAGACCGCGCAGCACAGCCGCCGCGTCGCTGCTGCCGCCTGCCAGTCCTGCGGCTAAAAAGATTTTTTTCTTCAGGGCAATGTGAACATGGGGCTTGATACCGGCATGTTTGGCTAAAAGCTCTGCCGCTTTGTAAGCCAGATTATCGGGGCCGCAGCTGAGGCCTGCCATATCCGTTGTTACGGTAATGGCTTCGTTGTTTTGCCCAGCGCTGATGACGACCTCGTCACTCAGGCCGACGCTCTGCATAATCATGCTGACCTCGTGATAGCCGTCGGAGCGCTTGCCGATAATGTCCAAGCCGAGATTTATTTTAGCATAAGCTGTTTCAGTTATCGTTTTCATCTAAGCTCACCTGCCCATAAGTGTATACAGTATTATTTTATACTGCTTTAGCCTTCACCGCAAGTTTTTTTAGATATTATTAGTAAGAAATGCGCCGGCTGTTACAGCTGTAATGTTTTGAGCATCGCGGCTTATGTAAAATCATGAAAAAATTCTTTATCTGCCGGTTGCTTTTTTGGCAAAAAATGTTTACTATACTAGGAAGTAAAGAATTTAAGGAGAAGCTTATGTCGACAAATCTGAAAAAAATAGCTTATCAATATTTTATGGTTACGCTGGCCTGCGTTATTATGGGCGTGGCGCTGAACGTATTTTATATGCCTAATAAAATGCTCAGCGGCGGTATCGGCGGCGTAGCGGTGCTGGCCTATTATATCGGCGGGCTGCCCATGGGCGCCACCAGCCTGATTTGCAATGTGCCGCTGTTTTTCCTGGCCTATAAATTCATGGACCGCCAGTATACCATCAGCGCGTTGTTTGGTATCGTAATGTTTTCCGCTTCGCTGGACTTTTTCCATTTTCTGTCCTCATATACGGTGGTGCATGATAAGCTGCTGGCCTGCATTGCCGGCGGCGTGCTTTACGGTATCGGCGCGGCCTGTATGTACCGCGTAGGCGGCAGCAGCGGCGGTACGGATATTATCGGCGCTATCATCCAGAAGAATTATTCCATCAGCATCAGTACGACGGGCTTTTTATTTAATTTATGCCTGCTGGTTGCCAGCGTGTCCTTCTTTGGTATTGAGCCCGTGCTGTACACCCTGCTGACCTTCTTTATTATGACCAAAACCTGTAACGCCTTTACTACGGGCTTTGATTATAAAAAGAATGTTATCATTATCAGCAACCGTCATTATGAAATTGCCGAGGAAATCATCAAGGTGGTGGGGCGCGGCGTTACCTATCTGCACGGCGAAGGCGCCTTTACCCATCAGCATCGGGAGATTTTGTTTGTGGTGATTAAGCTGACCCAGCTGGCGAAGATTCGCTCTATCTGCCGGGAGATAGACCCGGACGCCTTTATGATTATTAACGACGTCAACGACGTTTTTGGCCGCGGCTTTACCTTGAAGCCTTCGGGGTCTAACTGCCCGCGTCCCCAATTTGCCGGGGAAGAATGTGCGCAGGAGAAAAAGGCGCAGAAAAATTAAAGGATAATAAAAAGAGGACTGCTGCAGAAGCGTTTTGGCGCTGTGCGGCAGTCCTCTTGAGCTTAGTGTGGATTGTAAACAATTTTAATGTGTTTTGCTGCTTTACGGAACCAGCGCCAGCTCCGCCGCAAAGACGACGGCGCAGCAGCAGCAGGCTACGTGGAACAGGCTCAGACCCCGCCAGGCAGCGGCAATGCCTGTTGCCAGAGCTAAAGCGCCGGACAGGGGGTTTTGAGTATCGTAAACGATGGCGGGAAAGGTCATCACGGCCAGCGTTACATAAGGGACATAATATAAAAAGGAACGGATAAAGGGGTTTTTGATTTCCCTGCGGATCAGCGTCAGCGGCAGTACGCGGATGGCGTAGGTCACAAGGGTCATGATGGCTATATGCACATAAATATTGCCCTGCATGCTACACCTCCTGCCGCACCGGATGGAGCAGCGCCGCCGCCGCAGAAATGGCGACGGTCAGCAGAATGGTGCGCGTGCCGCCGGACAGAGCTGCTAAAAGCGGCCAATAGTTGGCGATAAGGCTGGCGGCAAAGCTGACTGCTACGACCGTCAGAATGACGCGGCTTTGGCGGGCCGGGGGAATGATGACTGCCAAAAACATGCCGTAGAGGGCTACGCTGAGAGCGCTTACCAGACGCGCAGGCAGCTCGCTGCCAGCAATAATGCCCAGCGCCGTACCGCTGGACCAGCCGGGGATGGCTACGGCCATAGCGCCGTAATAGTACCAAGGGTTAAGCATGCCGGGGCGGGCAATGGCGATGCCGAACAGCTCGTCCGTGACGGCGAAGGCGACGCCTAAACGATGCACAAAGGGCGTACCTTCTGCAAAGCGCTGGCTTAAAGCGCAGCTCATGAGCAGATAGCGCGCGTTGGCGATAAGCGTCACCAAAGCGATTTCCACATAGCCTGCGCCTGCGCCGATGAGCGTAATCGCCGCAAATTCACCGGCGGAGGTGTTGTTGAGCAGGCTGGCTAAGAAGCCCTGCAGAACGCTGAGGCCGCTGCTGCGGCAAATGATGCCAAGGGAAAAGGCCACGGCGAAATAGCCGAGGCCAATGGGAATACCGTCGTGGAGACCTTCGAGGAAGGCGCGGCTGCGAGGGGACGAAGCCATTATTTCAACAGCTCTTGGGCAACAAGGCGGCCCATTTCAGAGGTGGAAACCTTCTTCAAGCCTTCGGCATACAGGTCGGGAGTGCGATAGCCCTGTTCCATTACTGCGTCCACAGCGGCTTCGATAGCGTCGGCTGCGGCGCTTTGGTTGAGGGAATAACGCAGCATCATAGCGACGCTGAGAATGGTAGCCAGCGGGTTGGCAATACCTTGACCGGCAATGTCCGGAGCGCTGCCGTGAATGGGCTCGTACATGCCGGTGCCGTCGCCTAAGGAAGCGCTGGGCAGCAGGCCGATGCTGCCTGCGATGGTGCTGGCTTCATCGCTTAAAATATCGCCGAAAATATTATTGGTCAGAATAACGTCGAATTGTCTGGGGTTGAGTACCAGCTGCATAGCGCAGTTATCCACATAGAAATTGTTCAGTTCTACTTCCGGATAATCTTTAGCCTGCATTTCAGCGACGATTTTGCGCCACATACGGCTGGAGCCCAGCACGTTGGCTTTATCGACGCTGGTTACTTTGCCGCGGCGCTTTTTAGCGGCCTCAAAGGCAAAGCGGGCAATGCGCTCGATTTCCGGACGGGTGTACAGCTCTACGTCGCTGGCTTCTTCAATGCCGTCGGCGTTGAGGTGAGCCTCGTTATGCTCGCCGAAGTAAATACCGCCGGTCAGCTCGCGCACGATGAGCAGGTCTGCGCCTTCGGCACGTTCCGTTTTCAGCGGGGATAAATGGGCGGTGAATTTGGAAACGGTCATGGGGCGCAGGTTGCAGTATAAGCCCAGCGCCTTGCGGATGCCCAGCAGGCCTTTTTCCGGACGGATGGAGGGTTCTACGTTATCCCATTTGGGGCCGCCCACGGCGCCCAGCAGCACTGCGTCCGCAGCTTTAGCGGAAGCGATAGTGGCTTCCGGCAGGGGCACGCCGGTAGCGTCGATAGCGCAGCCGCCGATGAGCTGCTTGTCATATTCAATAGCAAAGCCGAATTTTTTTGCGGCAGCGTCCAGTACCTCTACTGCGGCGTCTACGATTTCTACGCCGATGCCGTCGCCGGGAAGTAAGCAAATCTTCATTATTACTGCTCTCCTTTTAAATAGTTGATGAGACCGCCGCAGTCGGCGATTTTTTGAATAAATTCCGGCAGCGGTTTAGTTTTGATGGTGATGTTTTTATTGGTAATATGAATTTCGCCGGCGTTCATATCTACGTCGATGATATCGCCGGGCTGAATTTTTTCTACGTCAGCGCCGATTTCCAAAACGGGCAGGCCGATGTTGATAGCATTGCGATAGAAGATGCGGGCGAAGCTGTCGGCAACGATGCATTTGATGCCTTTAACCTTTAAAACCATGGGCGCGTGCTCGCGGGAGGAGCCGCAGCCGAAGTTTTTGCCTGCCACAATGTAATCGCCGGGCTGAACGCCTGCGGCAAAGTTTTCTACTAGATTTTCCTTGGCGTCCTCCATAGCGTGCTCTGCCAGCTCGGTGAAATCTGCGATATTCAAATATCTTGCGGGGATAATTACGTCCGTATCGACGTGGTCGCCGTAACGCCAAACTTTACTCATTTTACTACCTCCTCAGGGCTGGTGATATAACCGGTGATTGCGCTGGCAGCAGCGGTATAGGGGCTGGCCAGATAAACCTCGCTGTCTACATGGCCCATGCGGCCGCGGAAATTGCGGTTGGTGGTGGAAACGGCGCGTTCGCCGGCTGCCAGAATACCCATGTAGCCGCCCAGGCAGGGGCCGCAGGTGGGAGTGGAAACGGCTGCTCCGGCTTCGATAAAGGTATCGAGATAGCCAAGGCGCATAGCCTTTTGATAAATTTCCTGGGTAGCGGGGATAACGATCATGCGCACATGGTCGCAAACCTTATGGCCTTTGATGATTTCCGCAGCCTGCGCCAAATCCTCCAGACGGCCGTTAGTGCAGGAGCCGATTACTACCTGATCGATTTTAATGTTATGGCCTTCGCTGGCCGGATGGGTGTTTTCCGGCAGATGCGGATAAGCGACTACTGGTACCAGCTCGTCCAGCTTAATATCCAGTACGCGGGCATATTCTGCGTCCTCGTCGGCAGTTACTGCTTCCCAGGGGCGGGTTACGCCGCGTTCCTTCAAAAATTCAATGGTCTTTTCGTCAACGGGGAAAATGCCGTTTTTGCCGCCGGCCTCGATAGCCATGTTGCAGATGGTCAGACGGTCGGCCATGGACAGCTGGGCAACGCCGTCGCCGCAGAATTCCAGGGATTGATAACGGGCGCCGTCAACGCCGATCATGCCGATAATGGTGAGAATAATATCCTTGCCGCGCACATATCTGGGCAGCGTGCCGGTCAGGTTGACCTTAATTGCCTGGGGTACTTTGAACCACGTGGTGCCGCTGGCCATAGCGCAGCCGATATCGGTCTGGCCCATGCCGGTGCTCAGCGCGTTCAGCGCGCCGTAGGTGCAGGTGTGGGAGTCGGCGCCGATAACGATTTCACCGGGAGCAACCAGACCTTGGTCCGGCAGCAAAGCGTGTTCGATGCCCATACGGCCTACCTCAAAGTAGTTTTTGATTTCGTGCTTGCGGGCGAAGTCGCGCATACGTTTGCACATGGTAGCGGATTTAATATCCTTGCAGGGAGAAAAATGGTCGGGAACCAGAGCAATTTTATTTTTGTCGAATACCGGCTTGCCGATTTTTTCAAATTCGGTGATAGCCGGGGGACCGGTAATATCGTTGGCTAATACCAAGTCTACTTGGGAAACCAGCAAATCGCCAGCGCTGACGCTGTCGCGATGAGCATGCTTCGCAAGGATTTTTTCTGTCATTGTCATACCCATAGATTAAGACCTCCAATGTTTTCTTTTTGATATGGTGTTGATTATTACCTAATAAAAAGCCCCTATCTGCTTTTTTTATAACAGATAGGGGCGAAAAATCGCGGTACCACCCTAATTTTTTACTTCATTCTTTCCGAAGCCTTCGTTCGGGGACTTAACGCTGTCGGGCGTCCGCTTCTACTTCGTTCAAAGCGGCTGCTTGCGGGCGAGCTTCTTTGCCTGGAAGGTGGCGGCTTGCACCGTGCGCCGTCTCTCTGAAAGCCTTGGGTCAGGTAAATTTTCCCGTTCATTGCATTTACTGATGAGTATTAAATTTGGCAACAACACATCATTGTGTTCTTTACATTATGGCAACAAGTTGCGGATTTGTCAAGCAAATTTTTTGCTAAGCTGAAAAACGTAACGCTTTGTGTATATTGTGACGGGAAGGTGTACAATGGCAGAGTAATCTGATAATTGCGGAAAGCGTCAGCGAAGAAAAATAGTCATCGGGACGCTAAACCGTCATAAAAAAAACACATCTTTTTGGTATGATAACTTTGACCTCAAAAAGAGAGAGGTATATAATAGATACAAAAAATGATGAATGAGGGATACGCTATGCTGAAATTTATTAAAAACAATAAGTACGTCATTATCGCGTGCGCCATTCTGCTGGCAGGCAGCTATGGCGGCTACCAATATTATCAAAGCTCTCAGGCTGACGCCGTTTCGGTAAAGCTGGGCGAGGTGACAAAGGGGAATTTGACGGAAACCATTTCCGCTACCGGTTCTTTGTCCGCTCTGGATAATGTAGATATCAGCTCCAAGATTACGGGACGTATCGTAGAGGTGCTGGTTAAGGAAAATCAGCACGTTAATGCCGGAGATGTGCTGGTGCGTTTGGACGACACCTCCTTGCGCGCTACTTTGGCGCAGATGCAGGCGCGTTTGGTCGACGCCGAGCTGACCTATAACCGTTACCGTCAGTTGGTAAACCAAGGCGCTATCAGCCAGGCTACCTTCGATACAGCCTATGCCGATTATCTGGTAGCTAAAAGCAATTATGACAAGGCTGCCTCCGACGTCAGCGATACGGTTATCGTTACGCCTATCAGCGGTTATGTTATCGGCAAGCCTACGCCCGTAGGCCAGACCATCAGCTCCGGTATCAGCGAGCCTCAGGTAATTATGTCCGTTGCTACGCTGGATAATATGGAGATTGAAACCATGGTGGACGAGTCCGATATCGGCCAGGTTAAGGTGGGCCAGCAGGTGCGCTTTACTGTCGATGCCTTTCCTGAAGAAACCTTTACCGGCAAGGTACGTTTAGTATCCAAGAGCGCAGAAACCGAAAACAATGTAATTTACTATAAGGTATATGTAACTGTTGACGACGCTAAGGGCAAACTGCTGCCGACCATGACGGCAAGAGCGGAATTCATTATCGCCGAGGAACAGAACGTGCTGATGGCGCCTCTGAACTGCGTTTACAGCGAGGGCAAGCGCCGTTATGTTAAGGTATATAATGAAAAGACCAAGGAAAGCCGCGACGTTGACGTTACCGTGGGCCTGAGCAACGACAGCAGCATCGTTATTTCCGGCGCAGATTTGCAGCCAGGCGAGCGCTTGCTGGTGAAGAAGGCCGTAGCAAAGCAGACTAATACCAGAATGGGTCCTCCCATGTAATAAGGAGGCGACTGTAATGGCTACTGTTATCCAATTAAAGGATATAATGAAAACCTATGTGATGGGCGACAGTATCGTTCATGCTTTGGACCATGTCAACGTGGAAATTGGCTTTGGCGAGTTTACTTCCATTATGGGGCCGTCGGGCAGCGGCAAGTCTACCATGATGAATATTTTAGGCTGTCTTGACCGGCCTACCAGCGGAGAGTATTATTTGGACGGCAAGGAGATTGCCGGTTATAACGACGACGAGCTGGCACATACACGCAACGCTAAAATAGGCTTTGTTTTCCAGAACTTTAATCTGCTGGCCAAGCTGACGGCTCAGGCGAATGTGGCTCTGCCCCTGATTTACGCGGGCGTGGAGGAGGAGGAGCGCATGGAGCGCGCCAAAAAGGCTTTGGAGGCCGTGGGCCTGGGCGACCGTTTGGAGCATAAGCCTATGGAAATGAGCGGCGGCCAGCGGCAGCGTTTGGCCCTGGCTTCTATATTAATAACCAAGCCGCGGCTTTTGATTTTAGACGAGCCCGTAAGCCAAATGAATCCGCAGGGCGTGCAGAGCTTTATGCAGCTTTTGACGCGCCTTAACCGTGAGGAAGGCATCGCTATTTTAATGATCGAGCATCGCGTCAACGAGCTGTGCCGTTATTTTCAGCGGCTGGCCGTGATGCGTGAGGGCCGGATTATTTACGACGGCTCCATCAGCGAAGCCTGGTACGCCTTGACCGGCCGTACTGACGTGGGCGTGCGCGAGCCGCAGAGCGTCAAGCTGTGCCGAGCCTTGCAGCTGCCGCGGTTGACGGCATCTGCGGACGCTATTGTGCTAATGATTGAACACGACTGCGCTGTGGAGCGCAGCGCTTGTGTGGCGAAGCAGCCTGACGTTGTGGGGAAGAAAATTTTACAGGTGCAGGACGTGTATTATACCTATCCGGGAGCGCAGGAGCATACGCTTCGCGGCGTTTCCTTTGCCCTGCATGAAGGCGAGATAACCGCGCTGATGGGCTTTAACGGCGCGGGAAAAAGCACGCTGCTGAATCTTTTGGGAGGCTTGACCGTGACTCAACGCGGCGGCATTATGCTTAAAGGGCAGAATATTAAGAAGGCTTTGGGGCAGGTGGGCTATTTGCGGCAGGAGCCGGATTTGATGCTGCTGGCCGACACTGTGCGGGAGGAATTATGCTGGAAAAACAAAACGCTGTCGCCAGCCGCCCTGGAGACGATGCTGCAAAAGCTGAATCTGGCTGAATACGCCGATGATTTCCCGTTAGCCCTGAGCAAGGGTCAGCGCCTGCGCGTCGTGCTGGGCGCTATGCTGGCTAAACGGCCTGCGCTGCTGCTATTAGACGAGCCTACTACCGGTCAGGATGAGCAAAGCCTGGGCGAAATTAAGCAGCTTTTGCTGGATTGTAAAAATAACGGCGGCTGCGCGCTGCTCTGTACCCACGATGTGGAGCTGGCCGCAGAGGTGGCCGACAGGGCGCTGGTACTGCGTCAGGGACAGCTTATAGCCGATTCTGACGCAAACAGCGTTTTAAGCGACGAGCGGCTTTTGCAGGAGGGCGGGCTGACTCCCTCGCCGCTGCTGGCTATTTGCAGTAGTCTCAAGCTGCCGCCCTGCGTTACGGTTAAGGAGGTGCTGCGTTATGTCCGTAAGACAGCTGTGGGAGGGAACTGACGCCAACGGCTGGGCCCAGCGGCTTAACGGGCGCACTAAGCTGGCAGCCTTGTTCCTTTTCGCTATTTTGACGATTACGGTGGATAATCCGCGGACGTTGTTCGGCTTATTCACTATTACCTTGCTGCTGCATTTGGCGGCGGGAACGTCCGTCTATAAATGGAAGGTGCTGGCGGTGCTGCTGCTTTTAGGGCTGTGGGGCTCCATGTTCAGTCAAGCGTTGTTTTTTGCCCAAACGCCGCGCACGCCGCTGTTTACGCTTATTGCTCCGGACAGCTCCTTTTTGGGACAGCTTACGGGCGGTTTGTATATTTACCGCGAGGGTATTTTGTACGGCGCGGTGCAGGGACTGCGCTCTGCCAGCATGCTGACCTTGGGGCTGCTGGTGTGCTGGACCAGCGACCCACGGCAGCTGCTAAAGGCTTTGCTGGCATGGCGCTTGTCGCCGCAGCTGGCGTTTATGCTGGTGACAGCTATCCGCTTTTTGCCAGTGCTGGCCGCAGAAACGGGCGAGGTAATTACGGCGCTGCAATTGCGCAGCGATAGTCAAAGCGGACGCACGGCGGTGCTGCGGCATTTGCCCTATATCGCTAAGCCCTTGCTGGCCCGCTGCCTGCGGCGGGCGCAGACGCTGGCTCTATCCGTAGTAAGCAGGGGATTTTTCCTGGCGGGAGCCGCCAGGCAGGGCGACGTATGGCGCTGGCGTGAAAAGCTCGGCTGCTGCTGCCTGCTGCTTTTGACTGCGGCGGTGGCAGGCAGTAAGGTGCTCTATCTTTTGAGCGAGCAGGGCTTTTATTTTGGCGTTTTCCGTAAAATTTATGATTGGACTATTTTATACCTATGAGTAAGCTTAAAGGCTATGCAGCCATTCTTATTTTAATTTTATCCTGGTGCGCCTTATATTGGATAACAGGCAGCCGCACGCCCTGGAATCAATTTCAAACCGGCGGCGGGCAGAGCGGCGTCAGCGTGTATTTAGGCGATATTCCCACGCAGAATTACGACCGCATGGGCTTTACCAAAGCCGTGGTGCGGTATGCTGCCGCGGAGCCGGGCTGGCTGGTTGGTACGGAGCGGGGCGAGCTCTTTTTGTTCGATACGGACGGTCGCCAGCTGTGGAAACGCAATCTGGGCATCGGCAAGCTTATTTCCCTGTGTCTTACGCGGGACGGCAGCGTGGCCTTTGTAGGCGAGCAGAGCCCGGAGGGTAGGCTGTACGCCGTCAACACGCACACCGGCGATATTTTGTGGCAGTATAAGGCCTCTGATTTTGTCGGTACTGACGCTTCGCAGCGCTCGTATCCTTCGGTTGTTCATATTGTAGTGGATAAAGATGATAATGTTTACGCCAATATGTACCGCTTTTTGATACGCAAGGATGGCGCCCGCAGCTATAATGGGCGTATGCTGGCCGTCGGCAGGGATGGCGGAAGGCTGTGGCAGTTCCCTGAACGGGAGCCCATGGACAGCTGGATAAACTGGTGCGACGTTAACGATAATAACGGCCGCGTTGTTATTTCCACCTCGGCCTACGATTTTCGCAGCGATATGAACTACAAGGATACCATGTACTTTTTGGATAAGCGCAGCGGCAGCCTGCTTAATTCTACCTTTGTGCCGCCGGTGCCGCCCTTTGATAATACTGTTATGCGCGGCAGTCCCAATTTCAGCGGCGACGGGCGTTATCTGGCTGCCTCCTGCAGCGATGGGCGCGGCTTTTTGTTTGACGCCGAAGGCAATATTCTGTGGCAGCGCTCTATATCGCGGCCCGCTCAGGTGGACGGCGCCTGGATTAACGCCAGCGGCCGCGACGGCTTTGTGACGCCTTACGGCGTTCTCTTTACTACAATCAATACCTTTAACCGGGAAAATTGGCAGCTGCCGACGCCGGTAGAGCATCCCAGCAATAACAGCCTGTTTGTTTTTAATACGGACGGCTCCTTCCGTTACCAATATAAGGCCGACGGCACCATGGAGGAGCTGGCCTTTGCCGGTAAATTTGCGGCTTGCGCTGTCGGGCGCAATGTGCGTACCCATAATTACAAGGCTCACGGAGCTTTGGTAGTAAACCTGGAAAACGGCAGCAGGTATAATTTCTTCGGTACGGAAGGACCCTTGCAGGCAATAGCTATCAGCGGCGACGGCAGGCAGGTGGCGGGCGTTGAGGCTCCGGCAGTAACGCCGGAGGGCAAAATTATCGGCGCTTACCGGCTGCATCTCTGGGATAATAAAGGCGAGGAAGGGACAGGCCATGCTCAATAAATATCTGCATTATTACAAGCCCTATAAATGCCTGCTTATCGGCGTCATGCTTGGCTCCTGCCTGGCGGCGGCTTTGGATTTGCTGTTTCCTGTGCTGGTGCGCCGTTTACTGGATAATGAAATACCGCAGCGTGATTTAGAGGGTATGCTTTATTGGGCTGCTGCGCTTTTAGCGCTTTATCTTGTCAATTTCGCTTTACTTTTCGGCATCAATTATTATGGACATGTGATGAGCGCGGGCATTGAAAACGATATGCGCCGCGACCTGTTTCGTCATATCGAGTCCATGTCCTTCCGCTTTTTCGATAACGCCAGAACGGGGCAGCTTTTGAGCCGTTTGACCAGCGATATTGTGGAAATCAGCGAGCTTACCTTTCGCGGGCCCAACGATTTGCTGGTGTGCAGCATCAGTATGGTGGGCACTATCGCCATGATGCTGTATATGAATCCGCAGCTGGGCGCAGTTATCAGCCTTTTGCTGCTGCTGAAAACTGTGCATACGGTTTACATTAATAGAAAAATGAAGGCTGCCTTTCGCCGCAGCCGTGAAAAGTCGGGCGAGGTGTCGGCTCAGGCGGAGGAGGCTTTAAGCGGCATTCGTCTGGTAAAGGCCTTCGCCAACGAGGAGCGGGAGCTGAACCGCTTTATGGAGAAAAGCGACGAGCTGTTTGCCGTGCGGCGGCAGTCCTTCGGTATACTGTCCTACTTTTCCGGCATCGTAAATTTTTTTACCAATTTTACTAATCTGGCGGTTCTGGTCTGCGGCGGTGTGCTGATTACCATGGGAAGGCTGCCCTTCAGCGATTTTGTCGCGTTCTTCCTCTACGTCAATTTATTTATGAAGCCTATTCTGCGACTGATGGTCTTTACGGAAATGTATCAGCGCGGTATGGCGGGATTTCATCGTTTTAACGAGCTGATGGCTGCGCCTGCGGAAATAGAAGACTCGGCTGATGCGGTGACGGAGGCGCAAATTGCAGGCCATATTACCTTTGAAAACGTCACCTTTGGCTATCTTGGCGATAAACCGGTGCTGAAAAATTTCTCGCTGGATATTGCGCCGGGTGAAAAGATAGCTTTTGTAGGCGCTACGGGAGCAGGCAAAACTACGCTGACTAATCTGCTGCTGCGCTTCTACGAGCCGCAGCAGGGGCGCATTTTGCTGGACGGCGTGGATATCAACCGTTATAGTCAGGCATTTTTGCGCAATCATGTGGGCTTGGTACAGCAGGACGTTTTTCTCTTTTCTGATTCCGTAAGCTCTAATATTGCTTACGGCAGAGCGCAGGCCTCGGCGGAGGAAATTGCGGAAGCGGCTCGCCTGGCAGCTGCGGACTATTTTATCGCCCAACTGCCGGACGGGTACGCAACCAAAGTAGGAGAGCGCGGCGTCAAGCTGAGCGGCGGGCAAAAGCAGCGTATTGCCATTGCCCGCGCTTTTTTGAAGAATCCGCCGGTGATGGTTTTCGACGAGGCTACCTCGGCGCTGGATACGAAAACGGAAAAGCAGGTGCAGCAGGCTTTGGATAAGCTGGCAGCTAATAGAACGACACTGATAATTGCGCACCGTTTATCGACGATTATCAACGCCGACAGAATTGTGGTGCTGCACAACGGCGAAATTGCCGAGATAGGAACTCATCAACAGCTCCTGCCGACGCAGGGCATATATAAAAGGCTTTATGAGTTAAGCGAGTAAGGAGGTTTTTATTATGGCAGAGGATTTTTTGGGCATGAGCGGTAAATTAGAGGAAAGCTTTGTCGGCGCAGTAAACGGAAAGCTGGTGCAGGTGGCCTTTGAAGCTTTGGAGGAACGGGCGGCAAAGGAAAAGCCGCAGCTGCTGGCCGGGCTGAAGGCTTTAAAGGAGGTCATGGGCAGCGACGAGTTCAATCGCCTTATCAACAGCTTGGAAAATGTTAATCTGGGCGACAACGCTTTGCTGATGCTGACGGGCGACGAAAAGGTGCGCACGGCGCTGACTGCTAAATGGCTGCCGGCCATCAAAGCGGCCTTTGGCGTGGATAATGTGCGCATTGTTGGCGGCGGCCGCAACGGTATGGACGCATATTGATTCGCTGAAAATTTTATATTGCATGCAGCTCCCTGACTTGAGGCAGGGAGCTGTTTTGCAGTGCGCCTGTTATTACTGTTATAGCAGCATAGCTGTGCTTTTGGCAAAAATGTGAATAAAGCAGTTTACGCTTTATAAAATATATGGTACAATATTTGTGTTATTGGAATTTTACAAATTCTTGAAGGTGTATACTAATGCGTAAGGAATTGATTATGGCGCAGCTGCCCACTGATTTTTGCCATGCGTCGACCATAGCTGCTTTGCCGGACGGACAGCTGCTGTGCTGCTGGTTCGGCGGCAGCCATGAGGGTGAGCCGGATGTTGCGATTTATGCCAGCAGGCGCGGCGAAGCGGGCTGGTGCAGCCCTGTAAAGCTGGCGGATGGGGCGGCGGCTAACTGGAACCCAGTGCTGTTTGGCAGGCGGGACGGTACGCTGCAGCTCTTTTACAAGCAAGGGCAAAAAATTGCCTCCTGGCAGACGCTGACCATGCTATCTGATGATGGCGGGCGTACATGGAACGAGCCGGTGGAGCTGGTGCCGGGAGATCGCGGCGGCGGGCGCGGGCCGGTGCGCAATAAGCCGGTGCGTTTAGCCAATGGACGGGTTTTGGCAGGAGCGTCGACGGAGCAGGGGCTGTGGCAGGCCTTTGCCGATATCAGCGACGACGACGGCAGAACCTGGCGTAAATCCTCTGCAGTAGCTATCAAAAATCTGCACTACTGTCAGGGAGAAAAAACATCGGAAAGCGATATTGCCGTCAGCCAGCAATCCTTTTACGGCCGCGGCGTGATTCAGCCCAGCCTGTGGCAGAGCGGCGACGGCAGCGTGCATATGCTGTTGCGCAGCAGCGAGGGCCTTATTTACCGCAGCGATAGCAGCGACGGCGGAGAAACCTGGAGCGAAGCTTACGCCACGGAGCTGCCCAATAATAACAGCGGCCTGGATTTAGTGCGCACGGAGCGCGGCGTCTTGTTCTTGGTCTGCAATCCTGTGGCAGCCAACTGGGGTCTGCGTTCTCCCCTGAGCTTGTTCAAGTCGGACGACGACGGCGGCAGCTGGCGCAGGGTTCTGAATTTAGAAACGGAGCCTGCGGAATTTTCCTACCCGGCGATTATCGCTCAGGGCGATACGCTTTATATTACCTATACCTGGAAGCGGCAGAATATTGCCTGCGTCCAGCTCGACAGCGTTAATTTATAAAAATTATATAAAAAGAGGAGATGTTCACGATGAAAAAGATTTTAGTTGTGCTCATGGCGGTTCTGACCATGGCCATGATGCTGACAGGCTGCGGCGGCGACAGTAAAAA
>ERZ779895.470-NODE-470-length-55590-cov-5.717313_pt1 | contig 55590 bp, 41 predicted proteins | sample MGYA00511093_ERZ779895 | MGnify/ENA primary metagenome ERZ779895 (study PRJEB29588, sample SAMEA2142970) | human gut metagenome | biome: human gut; feature: human-associated habitat; material: faeces | place: Denmark | collected 2008/2010 ... | reverse complement strand
GGCGTAAGCCAGCAGATTTACAGTCTGCCCCATTTGGCCACTCTGGTATTTGCCCGTCCGCAATCAAGGTTTAGTGCTTTTCTCAATTGCGATGCAAAGGTACGATTATTTTTTTAACTTGCAAATAAAATCGATCATTTTTATTGCTGTAATTGCACATTCGTCACCTTTATTTCCTAATTTCCCTCCGGCACGGTCTTCTGCCTGCTGCATGTTATTGGTTGTGATGAGGCCGTAAATGACTGGTGTATCGGTAGTTGCGTTCAGTTCTGTAATACCTTGGGTAGCTCCGGCACACACATAGTCAAAATGAGGCGTATCGCCACGTACTACGCAGCCTAATGCGATGACTGCATCTACTTTTCCGCTTTTAACGAGCTGTGATGAGCCGAAAGTCAGTTCGAAACTGCCCGGAACGTAATATACCAGGATGTTTTCATCCTTTGCTCCGTGTTTTTTCAATGTATTGACTGCTCCTTCAAGCAAAGCTCCTGTAATGTTATGATTCCATTCAGACACTACGATACCGAAGCGCATCTGTGAGGCATCGGGTACGGAGTTAAAGTCGTAATCTGAAAGATTGTGATAAGCTGTAGCCATATTGTTTGTCTTTTTAAGTTTGTATGTTAAAGAAAAAAGCCGGACCGAAAAACCTCGGTCCGGCCTGAATGATACTTATACTAATAGAAGTATGTTTCTTGTGGTTTATTTCAAAGAAGCACGTTCGATGTACTTATCGATGTCCATTGCCTGATATGAGTTACCGTATTTGTTCTTAACCTGCTTGTAAGCTTCTACGGCTTCTGCATTTTTTCCTTGTTTTTCCAGGATTTGTCCAGCCTGAATCAGGAAAATCGGGCTAATTGACAAGCTGTTGGCACGGTCGGCTGCTTTCAGTAAAGTAGCAGCAGCTTTGTCAAGCTGTCCAGTCTGTGCATAGCAGTTACCCAAAGCTCCCATTACTGAAGGAGCAACCAGTAAATCATCACCGCTGAATTTATCCAGATACTTGATAGCATCTTCGTATTTGCCTAACTGTGCATAGCAAAGTCCTGCGTATGCGTTTGCCAGGTTTCCTGCATCTGTACCGCTGAATTCGTCTGCCAGTTTCACAAAACCTGCATATCCCAGACTGTCACCCTTCAAGGCAACTTCAAAGTTATCAGCTCCGAAGTACTGTTCACCTTTGAAGATAGCTTCTGAAGCTTTCAGCTCATTCGGTTCAGAAATGAAATGTTTGTATCCGAGGAAACCTCCGACGATAACTACCAGAGCAACTACTGCTCCCAAAAGTACATTCTTGTTTTTAATCAGGAATGCTTCTGAAGTGCTGAGCGCTTCGTCTACATTCAACGGGTCATTAGTGTGTTTTTGTTCAGTCATTTGATATTTGTTTTTTATTATTTTTCCAATCCACGTATTTGGACAGCAAAAGTAGTTGATTTATGTGTATAAATGAAATTTGCGGGCAGTTTTTTTAATCAATCTTGCTTTTATTGTTAATTTTGTATCCCAAATAGTGATTGTTTTTATGTGGCTTAAACGCATTTCGATATTAAACTATAAGAATCTGGAACAAGCCGAGCTGGCTTTTTCCCGCAAGATGAACTGTATCATCGGAAAGAACGGGATGGGAAAGACCAACCTGATGGATGCCGTGTATTATCTGTCTTTCTGTAAGAGTGCAACCAATCCCATTGATTCTCAGAATATACGGCACGAACAGGACTTTTTTGTGCTGCAAGGTTTTTATGAAACCGAAGGAGGTGATCCGGAAGAAGTGTATTGCGGGTTAAAGCGTCGGCAGAAGAAGCAGTTCAAGCGGAATAAGAAAGAGTATACCCGCTTGTCCGACCACATCGGACTGATTCCTTTAGTGATGGTTTCTCCGGCTGATACGTTGCTTATTGCCGGGGGGAGTGAGGAAAGAAGACGCTTCATGGACGTGGTGATTTCGCAGTTCGACCGGGAATATCTGGATGCGCTGATTCGCTACAACAAGGCCTTGGTGCAGCGTAATACGTTGCTGAAAGCGGAACTGGAGCCTGATGAAGAACTGATGAACGTATGGGAAGAGATGATGGCTTCTACGGGTGAAGTGGTATTTGGCAAACGTCAGCAGTTCATCGACGAGTTTATTCCGATTTTTCAGTCATACTATTCTTATATATCCCAAAATCAGGAGGAGGTAAAGCTTTCTTACCAGTCGCATGCGGCAGAGGGTGATTTGCTTGCCCTGCTGCGTGCCAACCGTCAGCGTGACCGGGTGATGGGCTATTCCTTGAAAGGTATTCATAAGGATGATTTGATTATGCAGCTGGGGGAATTCCCCATGAAGCGGGAAGGTTCTCAAGGGCAGAACAAAACGTATCTGATTGCTCTCAAGTTGGCACAGTTTGAGTTTTTGAAGCGTACCGGAAGCGGTACGACTCCTTTGATTCTGCTGGATGATATTTTCGACAAGCTGGATGCGCTCCGTGTAGAGCAGATTGTCAAGTTAGTGGCAGGAGATAATTTCGGACAGATTTTTATTACCGATACCAACCGTGACCATCTGGACCGTATCTTGAAAAAGATAGAGGGCGACTACAAGTTGTTTGAAGTGGAAAACGGAGAAGTGTCCGAACGGAAGGAGTCTTATGAAGCGGAATAATACAGAACAGATTGGCGATGTGCTCCGGCAGTTTCTCCGCCAGCAAGGACTGGAGACTCCCTTGAACGAATATCGTTTGGTAGATGCCTGGAAAGATGTGGTGGGACCAGTCATTACCCGTTACACTACGAATCTTTTTATTAAAAACCAGGTACTTTATGTCAGCCTTTCTTCTTCTGTGATTCGTCAGGAACTGATGATGGGACGTGAAATGCTGATTCGTAACCTGAATGCCCAAGTCGGCTCTCAGGTTATTGTGAACATTGTGTTCCGCTGAATACGCAGCCTTGTTCCGTCCATACTTCGTCCATGGGCAGGTCTGTGGCTTCTACGGGAATATGTGGAAGCAGTTGGAATTGAAAGCACACTCCTATGCGATAGGATTGCAGCCTGGTCAAAGCGCGGTCGTAATATCCTTTTCCCCGTCCTAATCGGTTGCCTGAGCGGTCGAAGGCCACACCAGGAATAATACTCAACTCTATTTCATGCAGATTTTCTATCAGGCTGCCGGTGGGTTCTTCAATGCCGAAAGCACCAGCTTGTAATGAATCCTCCCCTTCATAATACCGGAACTCCAGTTCATCTCCTTTGACAAGTGGAAGCACAATGCGCTTGTATGAATGCCAGTGCTTGATGAATTCGTGAGTCTGTACCTCATCGGGTAGTGAGTGATAGAGCAGAAGAGTGTGTGCCTGTAAAAACAATGGATGGCCCTCCAGCTTTTGAAATAAGCTGGAAGACCATTCAGTTTTTTGAGCAACGGAATAATTCCGTTTTTGTTGTGCGATGTACCGTCGCAATTCCTTTTTATCCATGAAATATCATTTCTTGTTGTCAGTTGTTGCCTGAGGAGCTGGAGCCTGAGGGAAAGATTCACCTTTTTCCAGAATTTCTACGGCTTTCAGTACGGTCTTGTCCGATTCATTCAGGTATTCCACGTATGCTTCCATACCCAGCATGTTATAGATAATGTTTCCGTACAAGCTCATTTCGAACAAGCGGCGTGACTTCATCATCAGGTTGTTACGGCGTTTCAAGCCTTTTTTCTCCGCCCATGCAGCAAACTTGTTCAACAGGTTTTGTCCTTTCAGATAAGCTTCCATCTTTTCCGGAGTATCATATTTCTGCAAGGTGCTGCGGTTCTGGTCAGTATAGTCGAACGTGTAGCGGATAATCAGGCCTCGGTTAGCAGCCATGCGGAAGTATGAGGTCATACCAGTCGTATCCTGTGGTACGAAAATATCGGGCATGATACCTCCTCCTCCATATACCGGACGCCCCAGGCGGGTGTGATATACTTCAGTCTCATCCTGCTTGATGCTGTCGGCAGAGAAGAATTCACCGTGTTCATAACGGGTGAGCAAATCCAGTTCGTATTCCGATTCCTTTCCTTTTTCGTAAGGTTTCTGTATGCAGCGTCCGGATGGGGTGTAATAGCGTGCGATGGTCAGTCGGATAGCCGAACCGTCGCTGAACTCGATGGGCTGCTGTACCAGACCTTTTCCGAAAGAGCGGCGTCCTACGATGGTACCACGGTCATTGTCCTGGATGGCTCCGGCAAAGATTTCGCTGGCAGAAGCCGAACCTTCGTCCACCAGTACTACAAGCGGCATCTTCTGGTTGCTTCCTGTTCCGTTGGAGTTGTAGTCTTCGCGCGGTGACTTGCGTCCCTGGGTGTAGACAATCAGACGGTTGTTAGGCAAGAACTCGTTGACCATCTGGATGGCAGCTGCCATGTAACCTCCCGTATTTCCACGCAGGTCGACAATCAGACCTTCACAGTTCTTCTGATTCAGTTTAGCCAGTGCGATGAGCAGTTCCGGATAAGTGGTTTCACCAAACTTGTTGACTTTTATGTAGCCTACCTTCTCATTAATCATATAGGCGGCATCGATACTCTTCACCGGAATGTTTCCACGGATAACGGTGAAATGAAGCAAATCTTTTTCGCCCGGACGATAAACACCCAGTTTCACCTTGCTGCCTTTTTCACCTTTCAGGCGTTTCATGGCTTCACTGTTTGTCACAATCTTACCGACAAAAGCAGAATCATCTACTTCCACAATACGGTCACCTGCCATCAAACCCACTTTTTCCGAGGGACCGCCCTGAATGACGCTGTTTACATGAATGGTATCGTTCTGAATAGTAAACTGGATACCGATACCGCTGAAACTACCTTTCAAATCGGCATTTACAGCCTCCAGGTCCTTGGCCGGAATATAAGAAGAGTGCGGGTCGAGTTCCGAAAGAATCTGCGGCATGGCTTCTTCCACCAGTTCGCCCATGTTTACCGTATCTACATACTGGTCGTCGATGATGCGCAACAACGCATTCAGCTTGTTGGATGAAGTGTTGATGATGCCCAGCTTGTTTCCTGAGAAATGGTTGGCATAGAATGTGCCGATGGCGATGCCCGCAATCAGGCAGATGGCCAACAGGAACGGGATAAAGCGTGTGTTATTGTTTTTCATGTTATTTATTCATTGGGGTTAAGATATACAACTTCAATATTGGCTCTTTTCAGCAAGTCCAGTCCGTCTTCCAACCGATACTTTTCTGCATATACCACTCGTTTGATGCCGGCCTGAATAATCAGTTTGGCACATTCGATGCAAGGAGAAGCGGTGACATACATGGTAGCTCCTTCACTGCTGTTGCTGGAGCGGGCTATTTTGGTGATGGCGTTGGCTTCGGCATGAAGCACATAGGGGCGGGTTACTCCGTTCTCGTCTTCGCATACATTTTCAAAGCCGACAGGAGTACCGTTGTAACCATCTGAAATAATCATCTTGTCTTTGACAATCAATGCGCCTACCTGCCGCCGTTGGCAATAGGAGTTCTCTGCCCAGATTAAGGCCATGCGCATGTAGCGTTTGTCCAGTATTTCTTGCTTATGTTCTGTTGGTTTCATAGGAGTGTATTATTTGTGGGTAAATTGCATATAAGTTGTACGGGCATCAGGGGCAAGCTGAAGAAGTCTTTTGCTATCTCCTTTATAATAACTTGCCAGTTTCAGCTTTTTGATAAATTCCGCATTCTTTCCTGATAATTGGATAGAGGCTTTTATTTCACCAATTACGGCAAAACTTCTGTCGCTTGGGTCTGCCTGCCATTTCCCTTCAAAAGTACCTCCCTCAAGTGTTCCGGTAAAGGTACCGTCATTTTTAAAAGTTATTGTAATTTTGCTTAGTGATTCCAAGTCTTGTGCTTCGGTATATGCAGGGCGTGCATATCGGTCATTGTTGGATTCCCAATCTCCTCCTGTATAATAGTTTACCAGTTGCCATACTCCACTATCAAAGATTTCATAAATGTCATCCTCTTGGTTACAGCCATAAAGAAATGATGAAAGTGTAATAAACAAAGTGTAAAAGAAATATTTAAAAGTTTTCATATCCGTTTGGTTATAGAGTTATTTTATTCCATTTCTTTTCAGCAATGCTTCAATGGTCGGTTCCTGACCACGGAAGCGTTTGTATAATGTCATCGGGTGCTCGGTACCTCCCTTTGACAGGATATTCTCACGGAACGAACGAGCGGTGTCCTGATTGAAGATACCTGTTTCCTTGAATACGGAGAAAGCATCGGCATCCAGTACCTCAGCCCATTTGTAGCTGTAATATCCGGCAGAATATCCTCCCGACATGATGTGCCCAAACTGTACGCTCATGCAGGTATCTTCCGGTTGCGGAAGCAATTGTGTACGTTGCCATGCCTCTTTTTCGTAGGCTTTTACATCGCCTTCAAACTTGCTCTGGCGAGTGTACCAGGCCATATCAAGGAATCCGAAACTGAGCTGGCGCAGGCAGGCGTATGCCACGTTGAAGTTGGAAGCATCTACGATGCGCTGAATCAGTTCTTGCGGAATGGGTTCGCCTGTCTGGTAATGACATGCGAATGTATTCAAAAATTCTTTTTCTATGGCAAAGTTTTCCATGATTTGTGAAGGAAGTTCCACAAAATCCCAGTACACATTGGTTCCGCTCATGCTTTGGAAACGGGTGTTGGCAAACATGCCGTGCAATGCGTGTCCGAATTCATGCAGGAAAGTATTCACTTCCGAGAATGTCAGCAGGGCAGGCTTGTCCTTGGTCGGTTTGGTGAAATTCATGGTGACGGACACATGCGGACGGCTGTTGCATCCGTTGTCGTCTATCCATTGTTCCTTGTAGCTGGTCATCCAGGCACCCGAACGCTTGCCCTCGCGGGGATGGAAGTCAGTGTAGAGTACAGCCAGAAAACTTCCGTCGCGGTCGAACACCTCATACGCCTGTACGTCCGGATGATATACCGGAATTTCCTTGTTTTCCTTGAACGTGATGCCATACAAGCGGGTAGCCAGTCCGAATACACCGGCTTTTACACGGCTCAGTTCGAAGTAGGGGCGGAGCGCTTCTTCGTCCAGACTGAATTTCCGGTTTTTCAGTTTTTCCGCATAGTAAGAGAAGTCCCACGGCATCAGTTCGAAGTCCTCGCCTTCCAGTTCGCGAGCCAGGGCACGGATTTCTTCTACTTCCTGACGGGCAGTCGGTGTATAAGCCTCCAGCAGGTCGTTCAACAGCTTGTACACATTCTCGCTATTTTCGGCCATGCGTTTTTTCAGTACATATTCGGCATAATTCTTGAAGCCCAACAGTTGCGCCAGCTCCATGCGGAGGTTGACCAGCTGTTCCACAATCTTCAGGTTATTGAATTCATTGTCGTGACAGCACTGGGTGTTATAAGCCATGTAGAGCGTTTTTCTCAGCTCCCTCTTGTCACTGTATTTCATGAAAGGTACGTAGCTTGGAGCCTGCAGAGTAATTACCCAGCAGCCTTCTTTCCCTTTTTCGTGTGCCGTATGTGCGGCTGCTTCTATGGCACTTTCCGGAAGTCCGGCCAGTTCATCTTCGGTGTGCAACACCAGTTCGTAGCCATTGGTCTCTTTCAGGTGATTCTGCGAGAATTTTAATGTCAGGCTGCTCAGTTCCATGCTTAGCTTTCGGAAAGTAGCCTTGTCTTCTTCAGACAGATTGGCTCCGTTGCGAACAAAACCGTCGTATGACTTTTCCAGCAGACGACGTTCTTCAGGAGTCAGCTGCAGGGATTCCCTTTTATCGTACACCGCTTTTACGCGGGCAAAGAGCTGCTCGTTGAGGCTGATGTTGTTGGCATGTTCAGACAGTGCCGGAGTCAGCTTTTCTGCTATTTCTTCCAGCGCGTCGCAGGTTTCCGCACTCAGCAAGTTAAAAAGCACGGTAGTAACCCGGTCAAGGGTCTTCCCGGCATGCTCCAGAGCTAAAATGGTGTTCTGGAAAGTCGGTTCTTCCGGATTGCTGGTGATTTGCTGAATTTCTTCGTCCTCCAGTCGCATGCCTTCCCGAACGGCCGGTTCGTAGTCTTCAATCCGTATCTGCTGGAAAGGAGTAGTATCGTGGAGTGTATGATAGGGCTGTAAAAATGGATTGTTCATATTGCTTCAAATAAATAAAGGTTGTAATTACGCTCAGTCTTTCTTGTCTAACAGCTGCACCACTTCCCTCAGTTCAGGAATGCTGAAGGTACGCCGTCCCAGCTGAATCAGTCCCCGGTTCTGAAGGTCGTTCAGCACGTTTGATACGTTGATACGGGTATCGTCAATCAGGCGTGCCAGATCTTCCATTCGGATGGACAGTTTTTTCGCTCCGTAGGGAGTCATGCAGCGCAGCAGAAGGAAGTTGATAATCTTGTCGCGCGTCTTTCCGATATGCGAATTCCACAATTTGTTGTAAATCACCTGACTCCGGTTGCTCAACATGTTCATGTAGTTCAGGTTGAACACCTCATACCGGCATAGCTCATTGAGAATGTATGATTTGTCAATGTTCAGTGTGTTGACCTCCGTAACCGCCGTGTAAGAAGCCGTGAAGTAAGGGCGCATGCCAAACAAAGAATAAGGCTCAATCACGTTCGGACTTTTGAAATTTTCCCAAAGTGTATATTTGTGAGTCTTGTCATTGGATTCTATCTGTACTTCTCCATCCAGCACGAAAATAAGTTGATTGCATGGAGTGTCTTGTCTTACCAGGCAGCTTCCAGGTTCATATTTATTGAAGTGAATTTTTACTTTTTCCAGAATGTCAGTGAAGTCAAATTTCGACATACCCTGAAATAGAGGCAGCTGTAAAAGCTTGTCGTACATTGTCAATTCCATTTCTCGTTAACTTTATTAAGTTATCTTTTAACATACAAAGTTAAGTATATTTCCCTACTGAAAGTATCGTCCGATAATACCTTTTATCTTTTTTATTCTTTCTTACAGTCTGATAATGTTTGTTCTTTCCTTGCAAGTGTGTAGAAAAATCATAACTTTGCAGTAATAATTTTGGATATAGCTATGAGTGGATTAGATTTTCAGCAGTTTCTGAGTGCCTTTATCGTTCTTTTCGCCGTGATTGACATCATTGGTTCCATTCCCATTATTCTGGACCTGAAACAAAAAGGGCGGTCCGTGAATGCCCTTAAAGCCACTCTCATTGCTTTTGCGCTTCTGATAGGATTCTTTTATGCAGGCGACATGATGTTGCGTCTGTTTCAAGTGGACATCGCTTCGTTTGCGGTGGCCGGTGCGTTTGTCATTTTCCTGATGTCGCTGGAAATGATTCTGGATATTGAGATTTTCAAGAATACAGGTCCTATCAAAGAAGCTACGCTGGTGCCTCTGGTTTTTCCTTTGCTGGCAGGTGCCGGTGCGTTTACCACCCTGCTTTCATTGCGGGCGGAATATGCGCCAATTAACATTGTACTGGCCTTGATACTCAATATGGTATGGGTGTTCATCGTCTTGAAACTGACCGACCGCATTGAGCGTATGTTGGGAAAAGGAGGTATTTACGTAATCCGTAAGTTTTTCGGTATCATCTTGTTGGCTATCTCAGCCCGCTTGTTTACGGCAAACATTACTTCACTTATCGAGCAGTTCCAGGCCCTGAAATAAGATATACCCTGAAAAGGGTATTGGGCATTTGGGATGCCGGTGGTATATTTGCGGTTAAAAAAAGAAAGATATGAATATAGCAGCGTTGATTTCGGGAGGAGTGGACAGTGCGGTAGCCGTGCACCTGTTGTGTGAACAAGGATACAAGCCCGATTTGTTTTACATAAAAATCGGCATGGATACAGACGACGGACTGACCTGTACGGCGGAGGAAGACATTGAACTGGCTTCTGCCACTGCACGCAAGTATGGCCTTTCTTTTCATATTGTCGATTTGCAGCAGGCTTATTGGGACAATGTGGTGGCTTATACGGTGGACAGGGTGCGCCGTGGACTGACTCCCAATCCGGACGTGATGTGCAACAAGCTGATAAAATTCGGCTGTTTTGACCGGGAGGCCGGACAGGGTTACGATAAGATTGCCACGGGGCATTATGCTTCTACACTGGATATAGACGGATATACATGGCTGGCTACAGCCAAAGACCCGGTGAAAGACCAGACCGATTTTCTGGCTCAGATTGATTACCTGCAGGTGTCACGCCTGATGTTTCCCTTGGGAGGTTTTCTCAAGGAAGAAGTGCGGGATATGGCATTGAAAGCTTCTTTGCCTAGTGCCCGACGAAAAGACAGCCAGGGCATCTGTTTCCTGGGAAAGATAAATTACAATGATTTTATCCGCCGTTTTTTGGGAGAACGTCCGGGGCCGGTCGTAGAACTGGAAACCGGAAAGGTTATCGGGCAGCACCGCGGATACTGGTTTCATACCATTGGCCAGCGTAAAGGGTTGGGACTGGGCGGTGGTCCTTGGTTTGTGGTAGACAAGAATGTGGAAGAAAACATTATCTATGTGTCGCATGGATATGATACAGAAAAGCAGTTCGGACATTCCTTCTGTGTAAAGGATTTTCATTTTATCACCTTGAATCCATGGAAAGAACAGGAAACTGAAATTTGTTTCAAGATACGTCACACGGATACCTTTCAGACTGGAAAAGTGCGCTTTGCCGAAGACGGAACGCTGCAGGTTTCCAGTGAGGAACCGATGCAGGGCATTGCGCCCGGACAATTCGGGGTGATTTATGACAAAGATGCTCGTTTGTGCATAGGTAGTGGTGAGATTCGAGCAAAGATTTATTAAAAGCAGAAAGGGTAACTATGCGAATTTCTTTTCAACTGAATGCGGCATCTCCTTTGCAAATAAGGGATTTTTTCGCAAGCTGGAGGTTCCTGTGGAACTGACCGTACAGGGTACTTACCGTGGGGAAACTCATTATTATTTTCATCGTCCGGAGCATTCCACCACTTCGTTTGTCATTTCCGACGATATGCATGGCAAAATAGTGATAGCCATGGACGGACTGTCTTCATACGATGACTATAAATTCTTTCCTTACCTGATTGATACGTTGGGCTTGCATTTGAACGGGCATAGTCCGAAACTGATGTCGCGGGAGGATGGGAAGACTTACAGCGTATATGAAAGGCTGGGCGCGCAATGGATAGAAGACTGTATCGGAGAGGAGATAGCCTCGCTGAAGGTGATACTGTCTGTCATTCCCCGCTGTTACCTGGAGCTTCCGAAAAACGGAATCCATTATGTTTCTCTGGAACAGTTGAAACGATATGGGGTGAATCTTCATTCTTCCACTTCACGCATTTATGGTTACATACAATACCTGCTTCGGAAAGGCTGGCTGTTAGAAGCGACTAAGGAAGAGTTTCTGGCCGACCGGATGGCCTATGCGATGGACGTGGAGGTTGATGTGCCACAGCATGTGTCTATCGGACGGGTCAAGTCATGGCAGACCGACGGCACGGAAACCTGGGAAAGTTTTTCGCGGGAAGACGTAGACATGCTGCTGGAGTTAGGAAAGGAGTATCGTGAAGGAACGCCCGTAGACGGGGTAGTATTGAATGACATTGGTACCTTGTATCAGGAAGGGGTAGGGGTATTCCCCGACGGCTATCAGGCAGAGTTCTGGTTTAAAGAGGCTGTCCGTCAGGGGGATTTGACATACGCTTCGGCCAACCTGGGCGATTTGTACCGGAAGGGATGCGGTACGTTGCCCGTGTCGCTTCCGCAAGCCTTTGAGGCTTATCGTCATTCGTCCGACCCTTATGCTTTTTATCGCATCGGGCAGGGGTACGAGGAAGGATGGACGGGAGTACCTGATTTACACCTGGCTATGTTCTGGTATAAGAAGGCAGCTCAAGCCGGGCATCACCTGGCTCTCAAACGGCTTGCTCGCGAGTGATTTTTCGGCCTTGGAAAAACGCCCTTGCGTTTGAAGTAAAATGTACTTGCGTTTTAATTGAAACGCACTTACGTTTTATCTTAAATGTACTTGCGTTTTGAGTCAAACGTCCTTGCGTTTTGGAGGAAGCACAAGGACGCCTGAGAATGTTTGCTTTCTGGGGGTTAAGCGAGTTGCAGAAAGTCTGCGATTTCTTCTGGATTTTCCACCAAAAGGTCAGGCTGAAATGCCTCTAATTCGCTTTTCGGGCGGAATCCCCAGCATACGCCTATGGTAGTCACTCCTGCATTAAGTCCTGTCTGCATGTCTACTCCTGAATCACCGATGTAGACCACCTCCTCTTTCTGTACGCCACTTATTCCTATGATTTCATGAATGACTTGCGGGTCAGGTTTGGTGGGGACGTTTTCCCGCTGTCCGAATACGGCTGTAAAATGGATGGAGGGAAAGTATTGGCGGATAAGTTTCTCTGTCGCTTCCTGATACTTGTTGGAAGCGACGGCAACCTGAATGTGTTGCTCCTGAAGTTGTGTGAGCAGTTGCTCGATACCGGGGTAAGGACGACTTAAATCTGCATTGTGCAGGTTGTAGTAAGGTACAAATTGGGAACGTATGCGCAGCACATTCTCCGGTGTCCTTTCCGATTCAGGAAGAGCTCTTTCGAACAGCTTGTTGATGCCGTTTCCTACGAAAAAACGATAGGCGTCCGTGTCATGTGTGGGATAACCGAACTGAGTCAGTGCGTAGTTGGTAGCCGCTGCCAGGTCGGCAATGGTGTTTAGTAAAGTTCCGTCCAGGTCAAAAATTACAAGTCTTTTCATATCGCGTTAGTCTTTGGTGTAAATGGATTCCACTCCCGTTTCCTGGCATTCAGCCCCCATGGGAGGATTCTGTTTGAACAAGGCTATTTTGATTTCCGTGATTTGCGGGAAATCGTGAAACAGTCGTCCGGCAATGCGCTGGATGACATGCTCTAACAGCTGGGAAGGGATTTTCATTTCTTCTTTTACGGCCTCGAACACTTCGGCATAGTTGATGGTATAGTTCAGGTCGTCGGTTTGGGAAGCCCGGCTGAAGTCGGTTTTCAACCGCAGGTTGAGGGTGTATTCGGCACCTACTTTATTCTCCTGTGGAAGTACTCCGTGGAAGGCGAAAAGCTTCAGTCCCTTCAAATGAATATACATGTCACTTTGTTTCATCTTTTTTATGAATAAGAGAGGCATGAATCGTATGATTACTGAATTTCAGGAACCCGTACGATTCATGCCTGCGCATTTATAAAATATGTATTTTGTCAGCGATTATCCGCAACGTGAAGAACCGCATGTCTTGCAAATCAGACAGCCTTCCTGATATACCAGTGTTTCATGTCCGCAGTTCGGGCATTTCACGCCTTTGGCTTCGGTACCATCTTGTACGTATTTCTTCAGTGCTCTTTCCACACCGTTTTTCCAGGTGTTGATGTTTTCACTGTCGAGTTGCAGAGAACCTACCAGTTTGATAACCTGCTCGATAGGCATTCTCCAGCGGAGTACTCCTGAAATCAGTTTGGCGTAGTTCCAGTATTCCTTGTTGAACTTTTCAGAAAGTCCTTCAATGGTCATCTTATAGCCACGCTTGTTCTCGAACTGGAAGTCATAATGCTTGGTTCCGTCCTCATCGTAACTCTTGATGATACGTCCGCTGGTGACAGATTTCGGTAATACGATACCTTCTTCATCATCCTGCAGACCGGTAAAGATTTCGTAAGGTCTTCCGTCGAGCAAGCCTACGAATGCCACCCATTTTTCCTTGTTGTTCTGGAATCGTACTACATCAGCTTCCAGCACTTTCGGGCGTACCTCTACCACCTGAGGCGGTTTGCAACGGCATTCTTCCTCTTCTTCTTTCTTGTCTTTTTTCTTGGTAGAAATCAGCACTCCGGCACGTGAACCGTCACGGTATACCGTACATCCCTTGCATCCTGAACGCCATGCTTCCACATACAACTGGTTGACGAGGTCTTCGCTTACATTGTTGGGCAGGTTGATGGTCACACTGATAGAGTGGTCCACCCATTTCTGGATACGTCCCTGCATCTTCACCTTCATCAGCCAGTCTACATCGTTTGAAGTAGCCTTGTAGTAAGGTGATTTTTCTACCAGTTCGTCAATTTCTTCCTGTGTATAGCGTTTGTCCGGATCGTATCCGTTGATTTTCATCCAGGTGAGGAATTTGTGGTGGAATACCACGTATTCTTCGAATGCATCTCCTGTTTCGTCCACAAAGTCTACGTGTACATTTGCATCGTTCGGGTTTACTTTGCGGCGGCGTTTGTACACAGGCATAAATACCGGTTCGATACCAGAAGTAGTCTGTGTCATCAAACTGGTAGTTCCTGTCGGAGCAATGGTCAAGCAGGCAATGTTTCTTCTACCGTACTTTTTCATTTCTTCGTACAGTTCCGGATCAGCTTCTTTCAAACGGTTGATGAACGGGTTGTTCTTTTCACGTTCTGCGTCGTAGATTTCGAAAGCACCACGTTCTTTGGCCATGTTTACAGATGAACGGTAAGCCTCCAATGCAATTGTTTTGTGAACTTTTTCAGAGAATTCAGTAGCTTCTTCCGTACCATAACGCAATCCCATAGCAGCCAGCATGTCACCTTCTGCAGTGATACCTACACCCGTACGGCGTCCCAGTCCTGATTTGTGGTAAATCTTTTCCCACAAGTGACGTTCGCTTCCTTTTACTTCCATGCTCTCAGGGTCAGAGTCAATCTTTTCAAGGATGCGTTCAATCTTTTCCAGTTCCAGATCGATGATATCATCCATGATGCGCTGGGCCAGTGCCACGTGTTTCTTGAACAGCTCAAAATCAAAGTAAGCATCCGGAGTAAACGGATTTACCACGTATGAATACAAGTTGATAGCCAGCAAGCGGCATGAGTCGTACGGACACAATGGAATTTCTCCACAAGGGTTGGTCGATACCGTACGGAATCCCAAGTCAGCATAACAATCGGGCACAGATTCGCGGATAATCGTATCCCAGAACAATACACCCGGTTCAGCTGATTTCCATGCGTTGTGTACGATTTTCTTCCACAGAGCTGACGCATCTATTTCTTTTGAAACCATCGGGTTGGGTGAATCTATCGGATACTGCTGAGTATAAGGCTTTCCTTCTACAGCGGCCTGCATGAATTCGTCGTCTAATTTTACAGAGACGTTGGCTCCGGTTACCTTTCCTTCGGTCATCTTGGCATCGATGAAAGATTCAGAGTCCGGATGCTTGATGGATACGCTCAGCATCAGGGCACCACGGCGTCCATCTTGTGCTACTTCACGAGTAGAATTAGAATAACGCTCCATGAATGGAACAAGACCGGTTGAAGTCAGGGCTGAGTTTTTTACCGGAGAACCTTTCGGGCGGATGTGTGACAAGTCATGTCCTACACCACCACGTCGTTTCATCAGTTGTACCTGCTCTTCGTCGATGCGGATGATGGCTCCGTATGAGTCAGCGCTTCCGTCAAGTCCGATTACAAAGCAGTTTGATAATGAGGCAATCTGGTAGTCGTTTCCAATTCCAGTCATCGGGCTTCCCTGAGGAACGATGTACTTGAAATGGTCAAGCAAATCAAAAAGTTCTTGAGAACTGAGAGCATTAGGATATTTAGCCTCTACGCGGGCTACTTCATTGGCAATTCGCCAATGCATATCCTCTGGCGATTTTTCATAGATGTTTCCAAATGAGTCTTTCACTGCGTATTTGTTTACCCAAACACGTGCGGCCAACTCGTCTCCTTTAAAATACTCCAATGAAGCGTCGTAGGCTTCATCGTAGCTGTACGTTTTTTTTTCCACGGTTATTATATGAATAAGTTTGTTTTCAATAAAAATAGTAAAGGTGTAGAAGGTTTGCTTTTATTGCTAACAAACGTCTGCAAATCTAAAGATGTTTTTTTAATTGGCAAAATAAAAAAGAAATAAGTTATTAACAATGTGAGTGGTTTTCTGTTTTTATTTTTTATTATGTTGATAATTAGCTGTTTGTGAAATTTGTAAATCTGAAAAGTTTTCCAAAACGGGAAACATGCTTGAAATATACGTGTTTCTTGCTTAAGAATGAAGTAGGGATATTCAAGGATTCTTGTTACCTTTGTGTAGTATCATATAAAGCCTATATATTATGGAATCAATAAAGAACAGACGGACTATTCGTAAATACAAGCAGGATGATGTGCCTGCCGCTTTACTGAATGAATTACTGGAGGAGTCTTTCCGTGCTTCTACGATGGGAAATATGCAGCTGTATAGTGTGGTGGTAACCCGGGATGCAGAAATGAAGTCGCGTTTGGCACCGGCTCATTTTAACCAGCCAATGGTTACTTCAGCACCTGTAGTACTCACTTTCTGTGCTGATTTTAACCGCTTCAGTAAATGGTGTGAACAGCGCAAGGCGGTACCGGGTTATAATAACTTTATTTCTTTCTTGAATGCAGCTACGGATGCTTTGCTGGTGACACAGAATTTCTGTATGTTGGCAGAGGAGGCCGGATTGGGAATTTGTTATTTGGGAACTACCATTTATAATCCAGACCAGATTATTGATTTGCTGGAGCTCCCAGAACTGGTTGTTCCTGTAGCAACGATTACCGTAGGTTATCCGGATGAGTGTCCTGAACAGCCGGACCGCTTACCTGTGCAAGGGATTATTCATGAAGAAAAGTATCAGGATTACACACCTTCCATGATTGACCAGATTTATGCTTATAAAGAAGCGTTGCCGGAAAACAAGCATTTTGTTGAAATCAATCATACCGAGACGCTGGCTCAAATCTTTACGGACATTCGCTATAAGAAGTCCGATAATGAATTTATGTCTGAAGGTTTGAAAAAGGTACTGAAGCGTCAGGGATTTGATAAATGATTATAGTTGATAGTTGAAAGATAATAAAAATGGCGGCTGGAATTCCAGTCGCCATTTTTATTATCTTGTGCGAAGACTCATTTCAATTTCTTCGATTTCTGCCTTAAATGATTTGTCTACGTCTACCTGGTCTTTTACAATCTTGCATGCGTGCAACACGGTAGCATGGTCTTTGTTTCCAATGAGCTGACCAATTTTGGAGGAAGATGTATCGGTATGCTTCTTGGCCAAATACATTGCCACTTGTCTTACCTGTACCACTTCCCGTTTACGGGTCTTGGTATGGATGGCCGTTTCATCTATCTTGTAATGCTCGCATACTTTGGCAATGATGTCGCTTACCGTCATCGGTTTGCTTTCTGCGCACTTCACAGCCTTTCTGACGATGCGTTGAGCCAAATCCAAGTCAATTTCCCGTTTGAACAAAATAGATTGTGCCAATAACGAGTTGACAATACCTTCCAGTTCACGTACACTTTCGTTCACGCTTTCTGCGATGTAGCTGATGACAGATTCCGGAATGGTCAGTCCATCGCGTTTTATTTTATTACGCAGGATGTTTTTCCGCAATTCAATGTCCGGTTTTTCCAGTTCGGCTACCAGTCCCCATTTGAAACGGGTCAGCAATCGTTCCTCCATTCCTTGAAGCATCACAGGGGCACGGTCTGAAGTCAGAATCAGCTGTTTTCCGTTCTGATGAAGATGGTTGAAGATATGGAAGAATGTATTCTGCGTTTTGGTTACTCCGGCAAACTCCTGAATATCATCAATGATGAGCACGTCGATAGTTTGGTAGAAGCTGATGAAATCATTGAAGTGGTTTGTACGTACTGAGTCTGTATACTGCACCTGGAAAAGGTGAGCCGATACATACAATACGCGTTTTTCCGGATACAATTCCTTGATACGGGTTCCGATGGCATTGATAAGATGAGTCTTACCCACACCTGATGGACCGTAAATGAATAACGGGTTGAAGGTACGTGCCGGATTCTGTGCTACAGTTTCCGCTACCGTTCTTGAAAATTCATTGCTGTTTCCTTTGATGAAGTTCTCAAAGTTATAGTTCGGGTTCAAATGCGGGTCCAAATCCTGTGGAGCCGGAGCTTGCAGAGGATTGGGTGCTTTATTCCCATTGTAAACAGGAGCCTGTTCTGGCAATGCAGAAGAACGTTTGGTTCCTTCTATATTAACAGTGATATGGTTTGTCTTATCTGTCAGGATAGAATACATCAACTCCGTGCCTTCACCTATTTCTTTATAGATGGCGGCGCGCAGCAGTCCCACATATTTTTCTTCCAGATATTCATAGAAGAAAGGACTGGGGACGCCGATTGTCAATGCCTTTTCCGTAGCTTCATATTTTAAAGGTACGATAGGCTCAAACCATGTTTTAAAAGCCGTAGCATTTACATTGTCCTTTATGAAAGAGAGGCAACGATTCCACAATGCAACGGCTTGGTTATGTTCAATCATACGTGCGTTGTTATTAATAAAGCGAAACTTCTACGCTTGCAAATTTCGTAATCAAATTTCAGAAAAACAAATGCCTTTTTCCTTGCTTTTTATTTTAATAAATTAAGGGGTTGATAAATAGGAGGTTACAAAGTTGTTAAATTATTGATAAAATGAATTTGACTTGCTTTTTAGTAATCTCTTATTTGTCAGTTATTTAACTTTGCCTATATGTAAGGCTATATACTGCTCTATTTTGTCGTTTCCCTTTGAAAATCATAAGGTTGCACTCTTATAAGAAAATGTATCTTTAGAGCTTTACTATTTAGAATATTTCTATATAGTAATCTATTCGTAATATTTTATGCTTGGAAATGGCGCTCTGTTTAAGGAGACAAAAAAGAAGGCATAAACTGGATATGCCTTCTTTTATCTGTTTGATTTATATGTGTTTATTTATCTTTCTTTCCAAAGAGTGAGAAGTGTACATAACGTTTCGGATGCTCTTGCAAATCTTTCAGAAGTGAGGCTGCATTGGCAGGTGTGGCATTAAGGTTCTTATACAGCGCATCATCATTCAACAGCAATCCGATAGAGTTATCCTTGCTGCCTAACTTTTCGGTTAGCAGGTGTACATTCTGAAGGGTGGAATCTACTTTTTGGAAAGTAGCTGCATAGTCAATTCCCTTCAAGTTTTCACTGATGCCTTTCAGGTTTTCAGTGATAGCGGTTACGTTGCTTGTCAGTTGAGGAATGTCTTTGCTCATCAGCCCGTGAAGCTGTACACTGGTCGCATTAAGTGACGCTGTCAGCTTTTCTGCGTTGTGCAGTGTCTGTTTCAATGACGGGTCAGCTAATAACTGGTTTAGTGAACTCAGGATAGAGTCCAGCTTCGGCATCATCTGTTCTACTTTTGGAAGCAGGTCTTTCTCTGCTTTTCCCAGGATACCGGTATTGGCAGTTCCTTCAATGGTGTCCCCCGGATTCAGGAAGGTAGTTGACTCATATTGCAGTATCATGTTCATCTTAACGGTTCCCAGCATTTCTGTCACCAGTTCAGCTTTACTTCCAGTGGGGATACGTAAGTCCTGATCTACTTCAATGCCCACAATGACATGTCCGGGATGTTGATGGTCGTATTGCAAGTTGCGTACGATACCTATTTTATAACCATTGGCAAATACAGGGCTTGATTGAGCCAGTCCATTCACGTCGGTAAAGTCTACGTAATAGTAACTTTCCGGTTTGAACATGCTGATTCCTTTCAGGTAGTTGATGCCGAAAAAAAGAATCAGTAATGCTCCGATTCCTGCTAATCCGATTTTTACTTCTTTCTTCATATATATTCTTTCTCTTTTGTTATCTGTTTTGTTTGAATTCTCGTATCGCTTGGTTGATGTTCATTTTTACCCCGTCTTTAAAGGCAATAATAAATGCATCCTTAAATTTGCTGTCCACTTTATTTCTTTTCAAGCGGAGTATCTTGTTGTAGTTCGTATCAGAACCGAATGTGTATTTTATGATACCTTTTTCTTTATAACTGTCTACAGGAGAAAGGCCTTTGAACTGTTTGCTCTTGGGGGAAAGCTTACGGTCGGATGTAAGTATCTGTATTTTGAATACAGGCTTTCCCGTAGGGCTCACTTCATTGCTTCGCGAAGTAGCTTGTTTTGCGGGTGTGGTAGTCACTTCTGATGCTTCTACTTCTGGCGTATCTGAAGTTTCCATTGGAGGAGCGGCGTTTTCAACAGCCATTAGTCGGGTGCTTCCCGCAACTTTTTCTCCTTTATAATTCAGAAATGCCCGATAGATACTTTGTGCCAATGTAGAACTACCTTGCTCAGACAATAGGAATGATTCCTCTGTGGGATTAGTGATATATCCAAGTTCTATCAGCACACTGGGCATCGATGTGGCGCGTAGTACCAGAAATCCGGCCTGATGTACTCCTTTGTCGGTACGGTTGGCATTCCGGAAACACCGTTGCACTGCTGTTGCGAAATTGACACTTTGTGCCATGTTCTTGTCTTGCAGAAATTCAAATATGATGTAGCTTTCTGCTGAGTTCGGGTTGAATCCGGCATAACGCTGTTTATAGTCATCTTCGATGAGAATTACCGCATTTTCTTTCTTGGCTACTTCCAAATTCTCTTCTGTTCGGTGAAGACCAAGGGTATAGGTTTCAGTACCGCTAACCTTGCTGCTTCTTGAAGCTATTGAATTGGTGTGGATAGAAATAAAGAGGTCAGCTTTGGCGTCATTCGCAATTTCAGCCCTTCTATGCAGCGGAATAAACACATCTTTTTCGCGTGTGTATACAACCCTTGTGTCCGGACAGTTTTGTTTGATGAGCCGTCCCAGTTTTAGAGCTACACTCAAGTTGATGTTTTTTTCCTTGCCTCTTCTGCCTACTGCTCCAGGGTCGTGTCCCCCGTGTCCGGCGTCAATCACGACGGTGAATTTTGTTTCCGCAGCGTATGCCTGTGGAAACAAGCTGAAGGTCAGTAACAAGCTTGTTGTAAAAAACAGTATGTGGAATATTCTCTTCTGCATAATTAAAATAACGGGGCAAAGTTAATATTTTTTTGTCGACTTGTTTTCTGTTGCTTCAAGAATTCTTCTATAGCTGTAATAATTGCTATAAAAACCGAAAAATAAGCAGGTCTTTGTTTTAAAATTTCTACATTTGTGTAATTCGTAAAACAGAAAGGAGTAATTTATGACATTAATTGACGGAAAAGCTGTTTCAGAACAGGTGAAACAGGAAATTGCTGCCGAAGTGGCTGAGATTGTAGCCAAGGGAGGGAAGCGTCCTCATTTAGCTGCCATTTTAGTCGGACATGACGGAGGTAGTGAAACTTACGTAGCCGCAAAGGTCAAGGCTTGTGAAGTATGCGGATTCAAATCTACTTTGATTCGCTACGAGTCAGATGTGACAGAAGAAGAACTTCTGGCAAAGGTACAGGAACTGAATGCTGATCCCGATGTGGACGGTTTTATCGTACAGCTTCCGTTGCCTGCTCATATCTCCGAGCAAAAAGTTATTGAAACGATAGACTATCGTAAAGATGTCGACGGTTTCCACCCCATCAATGTAGGACGTTTGTCGATTGGTCTTCCTTGTTATATTTCTGCAACGCCCAACGGTATCATGGAGCTGCTGCGTCGTTATCAGATTGAGACAAAAGGTAAGAAGTGCGTTATTTTAGGACGAAGCAACATTGTCGGAAAACCAATGGCTATGCTGATGATGCAGAAAGCTTGTCCGGGTGATGCCACAGTAACCGTATGTCACAGCCGGAGCAAGGATTTGGTGAAGGAATGTCAGGAAGCCGATATTTTGATAGCTGCCATGGGACAGCCTAATTTTGTGACAGCCGACATGGTGAAGGAAGGAGCTGTTGTGATTGATGTAGGTACCACACGTGTGCCCGATGCCACTAAAAAATCCGGTTTTAAATTGACGGGTGATGTGAAGTTTGACGAAGTAGCTCCGAAGTGCTCTTACATTACGCCGGTACCGGGTGGGGTAGGCCCTATGACCATTGTTTCATTGATGAAAAATACGCTGTTGGCTGGGAAAAAAGCAATATATTGAGAAAATAGACGATTTTTTTGAAGAAAAGTTTGCAGATTCAGAAAAATCCTCTACCTTTGCATCGCTTTTGAGAAGGAAGCCAACATGGTGACTATAGTTCAGTTGGTTAGAGCGTCAGATTGTGGTTCTGAATGTCGTGGGTTCGAGTCCCACTAGTCACCCCGCTTAAGAATTGAAAGTCCTGCAGTATTGCAGGACTTTTTTTATTTCTCTATGGTTTTGTTTGTATACAAAAAATGCGCTATCAGACCTTCACAGGCGGATAGCGCAAGCTACAATACAAAATACAAATACAACTAAACGAGATTTTGTGCTAAAAATTAAAGCATTCAAAGATATGAATAAAAATTATCTTTTGTTCATGTTTGCTTTAAATTTTAATTATCCTTAATATTCAGACTATTCCTTGAGCCATCATGGCGTGAGCCACTTTCATAAATCCGGCAATGTTTGCACCCTTCACATAATTGATGTATCCATCGCTTTCCTTACCGTATTTCACGCATTGTTCATGAATGTTGTGCATAATCAGATGAAGCTTTTCATCTACTTCCTGAGCAGTCCAGCTTAAATGCATGGCGTTCTGACTCATCTCAAGACCGGAAGTAGCTACACCACCTGCATTGACAGCCTTTCCAGGAGCATACATCATCTTATGTTCGATGAATGCGTCAATAGCTTCCGGTGTACATCCCATGTTGGAAATTTCTCCTACGCAGAGCACCTGGTTCTTGATCAGGTTCTGTGCATCCTCGCCGTTCAATTCGTTCTGAGTAGCACATGGCAGTGCGATGTCTACTTTTACTTCCCACGGACGACGTCCCGGTACGAAAGTAGCTCCAGGGAATTTTTCAGCGTATGGAGCCACGATGTCGTTACCCGATGCACGCAGTTCGAGCATATAGTCAATCTTTTCTCCGCTGATACCTTCCGGGTCGTAAATATAACCGTCCGGTCCAGAGATGGTAACTACCTTCGCTCCCAATTGAGTAGCTTTGGTAGCAGCTCCCCATGCCACATTACCGAACCCGGAGATGGCTACCGTCTTTCCTTTAATTTCGATACCCTTTTCGTCGAGCATGTGTTTTACGAAATACAAGCCGCCGAAGCCCGTAGCTTCCGGACGAATCAGTGAACCTCCGAATTCAAGTCCCTTGCCGGTAAATGTACCTGTAAATTCGCGGGTCAGTTTCTTGTACATACCGAACATGTAACCGACTTCACGTCCGCCTACACCGATATCACCAGCCGGAACGTCCATATCCGGTCCTAAATGACGCCACAATTCCAGCATGAAAGCCTGGCAGAAGCGCATGATTTCTGCATTACTCTTGCCACGCGGAGAGAAATCAGAACCACCTTTACCGCCACCCATCGGCAGGGTAGTCAAAGCATTCTTGAATGTCTGTTCAAATCCTAAGAATTTCAAGATAGACAAGTTCACGGAAGCGTGGAAACGGATACCGCCTTTGTACGGGCCAATGGCATTGTTAAACTGTACGCGGTAGCCTAAGTTTGTCTGCACTTCACCTTTGTCGTCTACCCATGTCACACGGAATGTGAAGATACGGTCCGGTTCTACCAGTCGTTCAATGATTTTTGCCTTTTCAAATTCGGGGTGTTGATTGTAAATATCTTCGATAGAAAGCAATACTTCCCTGACTGCCTGAAGGTACTCAGATTCACCTGGATGCTTGGTTTCCAGTGATGACATGATTTTGTTAATGTCCATAATCAAATAATTTAAGGTCTGACAAAATGAAATATTTTGTATATGCAAAGATAGAAAATTACCTGTATCGTCAAAGAGTTTTACCCGAAAATTTGAACTCTAGGTTGAATTTTGTTAGTTTTTTACCAACTCTCAAGAAAGATTTGCAAAAATCGTGTGAAATTCCGAATTTTGTTTCTGTAATATAAGCTTTAAAAGAAGATACCATGCTTACCAAACTAAGAATTAAACTCCGTCAGCTGTATTTCAAGGATACGCAGTTTGCCAACCTGATGACAAAGCGTATATTCAATGTATTGTTGGTGGCCAATCCCTACGATGCGTTCATGCTGGAAGATGACGGTCGCATTGACGAAAAGATTTTCAATGAATATATGAACCTGAGTTTGCGCTATCCTCCTCGTTTCACGCAGGTCTCCACGGCGGAAGAAACCTGGGAACAGTTGCGCAACACCATGTTCGACCTGGTTATCTGTATGCCGGGCTCTGACAATAGCGATACCTTCGACATTGCCCGCGATATTAAAAAGGAATATCCGCATCTTCCGCTGGTGGTATTGACACCTTTCTCGCATGGCATCAAGGAACGAATGGAACATGAAGACCTGAGCATCTTTGAGTATGTGTTCTGTTGGTTGGGAAATACCGACCTGCTGGTGTCCATCATCAAGCTGATAGAAGACAAGATGAACCTGGAGCATGACATCAAGGAAGTCGGCGTACAGATGATCATGTTGGTGGAAGATTCCATCCGCTTCTATTCCTCCGTATTGCCCAACCTCTATAAGTTCGTTCTCCGCCAGAGCCAGGAGTTTGCTACGGAAGCTTTGAACGAGCACCAGCGTACCCTTCGTATGCGTGGGCGTCCTAAAATCGTATTGGCCCGTTCTTACGAAGAAGCTACGGAACTATATAATAAGTACCAGAATAACGTGCTTGGTATTATTTCCGATGCCCGTTTCCCCCACGGTGGTGTCAACGACCCGCAGGCTGGTGTAACCCTGCTGCGTGAAGTCCGCAAACGCGATCCGTTTATACCTCTTATTCTTCAGTCGGCTGAGGAAAGCAATCGCTGCTATGCACCGGAGTTGGATGCCGTATTCATTGATAAGAACTCCAAGAAGATGAATATCGACCTTCGTGAGGCGGTGTCAGACAACTTTGGTTTTGGTGACTTTATTTTCCGTGACCCCCATACCATGAAGGAAGTGGCCCGTATCCATAACCTGAAGGAACTGCAAAATGTGATATTTGCCATTCCTGCCGAGTCTTTCCTTTATCATATCAGCCGCAATCATATTTCGCGTTGGCTGTATTCGCGTGCCATCTTCCCGGTAGCCGAATTCTTGAAGCAGATTACGTGGGAATCTCTTCAGGATATTGATGCACACCGACAGATTATTTTCGAAGCCATCGTAAAATACCGCAAGATGAAGAATCAGGGAGTGGTAGCCGTGTTCCAGCGCGACCGCTTCGACCGTTATTCCAATTTTGCCCGTATCGGTGATGGTTCGTTGGGAGGAAAGGGACGCGGTCTGGCTTTCATTGACAACATGGTAAAACGCCATACAGAGTTCGATGAGTTTGATAATGCGTCGGTCATGATTCCGAAAACCGTAGTCCTCTGTACCGATATATTCGACGAGTTCATGGACTCCAACCAGTTGTACCAGATAGCCCTGAGCGATGCGGCCGACGACGTGATTCTCCGTGCCTTCCTTCGTGCCAAGTTGCCCGACCGGCTGGTAGAGGATTTCTTTGCTTTCTTCGATGCGGTGAAGGCACCGATTGCCATCCGTTCCTCCAGTCTGCTGGAAGACTCCCACTACCAGCCCTTTGCCGGAATCTATTCCACTTACATGATTCCCTATCTGGACGATAAGTACGAAATGCTCCGTATGCTGGGCGATGCCATCAAGGGAGTGTATGCTTCCGTATATTATAAGGATAGTAAAGCCTACATGCAGGCTACCAGCAACGTGATTGACCAGGAGAAAATGGCCGTCATCCTGCAGGAAGTAGTCGGCACCCAGTATGGCGACCGCTATTATCCGGCCATTTCCGGAGTAGCCCGCTCCATCAACTATTACCCCATTAATGATGAACTGGCCGAAGAAGGAACCGTCAGTCTGGCTTTGGGATTAGGAAAATACATTGTCGACGGTGGATTGACTTTGCGTGTATGTCCTTACCATCCTACACAAGTACTTCAGACCAGTGAAATGGAAATCGCCCTGCGTGAAACACAGACTCGCTTCTATGCCCTCGACTTGAAGAACTTAGGACAGAATTTCTCGCTCGACGACGGATTTAACCTGTTGAAGCTCCACGTAAAAGATGCTGAGGCCGACGGAGCCTTGAACTTCATAGCTTCCACTTACGATCCGTACGACATGGTGATACGCGACGGTATTTATCCCGGCGGTCGCAAGCTGATAACCTTTGCCAATATCCTTCAGCACGATGTGTTCCCGTTGGCCCGTATCCTGCAGTTGGCACAGAAATACGGTCAGGGTGAAATGCGCCGTCCGGTAGAAATCGAGTTTGCCGTCAATTTTGATGCCCGTACCAAGAGCGGCGTGTTCTATCTGTTGCAGATTCGCCCGATGATTGACGTGAAAGCCGGACTGGAGGAGGACTTGAGTGTGATTCCAGACGAAAAACTGCTGCTAAAGAGTGAAAATTCACTGGGACATGGAGTGATGGACGATATTCAGGATGTCATTTATGTCAAGACAGAAGGTTATTCTGCATCCAATAACCAGTTGATTGCTTATGACATTGAGAAACTCAACCGTCGTTTCCTCGATGAAGGGAAACACTACATACTGGTCGGCCCCGGACGCTGGGGAAGCAGTGATACGTGGTTGGGTATTCCGGTGAAATGGCCCCACATTTCGGCTGCCCGTATCATCGTGGAAGCCGGACTGACCAATTATCGGGTAGACCCCAGTCAGGGAACTCACTTCTTCCAGAATCTGACTTCTTTCGGGGTGGGATACTTTACCATCAATGCCTATATGAACGACGGTATTTATAACCAGGCATTGCTCGACAGCATGCCGGCGGTAGAAGAAACCAAATACCTGCGCTGGGTACGGTTTGAGAAACCTTTATCCGTCAAGATGGACGGAAAGAAAAAACTCGGTGTGGTAGAGCTGCCGGAAGACTAATCAATTTAATACATAAAAAAACGGGATGCCTCAATAATGAAGTATCCCGTTTTTTATGGGTAATCATCTTACAGTTTCACAACCAGCTTCTTACCTGAATAAGCTACTTTCTTGTCAGCTTTAACCATGACAGTTTCTGCCGACTGCTTGCCAGGCTGCATCAGCGTGATGCGGAAGTTGCGGCGTTTCAGCATCTTCGGGTATTCACCATTGCGGTCGCTGATGGTCAGTGTGCGTGAGGTATCGTCCCAGCTGAATTTGATGGTGGAGAACATACCCTTTTCGTAATTGTAGTTATCAAACTCGTCTTCGTAGAGTACAAATTCGCCATTGGCTCCCGGATAAACACAGATGTCCAGGTTATCCCATTTCTTTTCAGTAGCGTACTGTACTTTCGGACCGAGCGGAAGGATGCTTCCCGCCTTGATGTAAAGTGGCAGGATGTCAACCGGACATTCGCGCTGGATTTCCTGACCGCCTGCTACGGTTTCGTTAGTCCAGAAGTCAATCCATTGAGAACCTTTAGGCAGGTAGACTTTTACCGGAGCAGAAGCTTTCGCTACGTCGGGCACGGTAGTAACTCCCTTGTTGCCTTCTACTTTCTTGGTGTAAAGCGGTTCTGTTACCGGGCATACCAGAATGTTTTTACCGAACATGTATTCATCGTCCAGCAGGATAGCCTTACGGTCGTTGGCAAAGTCCATTACCAGCGGACGCATCATGGTACCGTCTTCCTGTACTACAGCCCCGTCTAAGCTATATATATAAGGTAAGAGACGATAGCGAAGTTCAATCATACGTTTCTGTGCATCGTAAGCCCAGTCGCCTTCTTTACCGAAGAGGTCAATTTCATTCATCATCGGTGATGAGCAGTGGTTACGCATCAATGGCATGAAGCAGCCCCATTGGAACCAGCGTACATGCAGTTCTTGATAAGCAACGTTAGTACAGTCGTTGTTGTATTCCCATCCGAAGAAGCCTCCTAAGTCGGTGTTCCAGAACGGGATACCACAAAGCGTGTAGTTCAATCCGGCCGGAATCTGCTGACGGAGTACATCCCAGCTTGATACCACGTCGCCGCTCCAGCTCAGGGCACCGTAGTGCTGCTGACCCAGGTAACCTGAACGTGTCATCTGGAACACACGTTTATCGTCCGATACGGCACGCTGGTGTTCATAGATACCCCGGTTGTGGTCCAGCGGGAACGCATTGTGTACGGAGCGGAAAGAACCATCGGCTGTCATCAGGTCGAAGTCGCTTTCCTTGGGATTCAGGTGGTCGGGTTCCGTAGAGTCGGTCCACCAGGCATCGATGCCCATCTGATGCAAGTGGCTGAGGTAACGCCAGTAAAGGTCGCGTGCATTCTTGTTGAACGGGTCGTACGGATGAGCTCCCGATTTGGGTGGCCACGTTTCGAATTTCAGCAGTGCCCCCATCTTGTCGAGTTCCTTGTACTGGTCGGTCCACGGTCCGAAGCTGGCCCAAACGGAAATCATGAGGTGGGCATTATTCTTGTGTACGTATTCCACCATCTCTTCCGGACTCTTGAAGCGCGGTTTCGGATAGCGGGCGTTCTTGTCTTCGTCGTTCGGCAGGTAGCGCAGGGCTGCCGGGTCGTCCATCTTGTTGATGTAGCGCGGGTTCATGAATTTCATGGCGTTCCAGTTGGAATCACATCCCCAGTACTGCCAGTCCTGTACGATACCGTCGAGAGGAATTTCGAGCTTGCGGTACTTGTCGAGCACGCCGCACAGTTCATCGGGACTCTTGTAGCGTTCACGGCATTGCCAGTAGCCCATGGTCCAGAGCGGGAACATGGTGGCTTTTCCCGTCAGGTCGCGGATGCAGGCGATTACACCATCCTGTGTGCCGTCTTCGTACAAGAAATAATAGTCAGAGCAAAGTCCTACCTGTGAAGAGAAAGATGTTTCATACGGCGTATCGCTAAAGTCAGAGATACCTGGATTATCCCAGTACACGCCATATCCTTTTTCAGATGTAAAATAGGGGATACAGATATTGGTATTGCCGTTTGACAGGTGAATTTGCTGGTTGCGGTGGTTCATGGCTCCGCTCTGGCGTTGTCCTAATCCGTAGATAGCTTCTTCCGGTTCAAGGCTGAATGCCTGGCTGACAGTAAATGCGTCACGGTTTACGTCCTTGCGCGGAATGAAATTGGTACCTTCCACTTTTTCCTTTAACAGTGTTTCCCCTTTCAGGTCGGTGTAAGTCACCTTTCCGGTAACCACATCGAATGTCACTGTCATTTTTCCGGAGGTCATGCATACCGTATTTCCATTCTGTTTGTAGGAGATTTCTACCTTTTCCGGAGTCTTGATGACCGGATAACTTTTCTTTTCGGGCATTTCAGCCGAAGGATACTTTACGATGCGCACAATAGAAGGAGAGTAGAAAATCACTTCCCCGTTCAATGTGGGCTGTGCAGTCTGGAACTTTCCTCCCTGAGCGGTCTTTTCAAAAGTCTGACCGAAGGAAGACAAACAAGTGGCCAGTGCAGCAAGAAATAAAATCTCTTTTTTCATGTTGAACAAGTTTGTTTTTCGTTAAATCTGAATACAAAGGTTGATGGTTCAAATGTAAAGAGATTCTTTTTAGAGCAGGAGAATAGAATGCGCCAAAGAGCGGTATGAAATGCTTCAGAGAGGGGTCTGATTCATTTTTACCCCTCTTTTGATTCAGATGTATCCCCTTTTCCCTGCTGTTTCTGAAACTCGCTGGGGGTCATTCCGTACTCTTCCTTGAAGCAGGAAGTAAAATATTTCCGGTTGTAATAGCCTAATGCCAGGGCCACTTCGTTCACGGTGGTACGAGGATCTTTTAACATGCGGCAGGCATGTTGCATCTTCACGCGACGGATGTACTCTAATGGAGTAAGCCCCGTAATGGCCTTGAGCTTGCGGGTCAATGTAGAGCGTGACATGTTGACTTTTTCTGCCAGATGCTGTACGTCAAAGTCGGCTTCGCTCAGGCTTTCTTCCACGGCTTTCAGGATATTTTTCAGTAAAATTTCATCCAGTTTGGCAAATTCCATTTCTGAAATACGGACTTCAGTTTGCGGAACAGGCTTTTCATCGAGGTAGGAACGCATTTTCATCAATTCCGCGCTGTCGGCATACAGTTCTTCATTTTTCAGCTTCATCCGGCGGAGGTAGAAACGAAGTCCGACAAAGATTCCGGCTATCACTACCAATATATAGAAGGCGATGGCCCACCTAGTCTGGTAGAAGGCTGGCAGACGCTCAATGTGAAGCCGTGTGATTTTTTCACTCCATATTCCATACCCGTCGGTTGCTTTCACTTCGAATACGTAATTTCCGTGGGGCAGGTGTTTGTAACTGACGGTGTGTTGCCCTACGGTGGTGTAGTTCCATTCCTTATCCAGTCCGGCCAGACGATAAGCATAACGTATTTTGCGGGCATTCAGGTAGTCAAGAGATGAAAAATGAATGTCCAGATCATATTCGTCCGGCTGAAGTGTCAGAGAATTTCCGTTCGCTATGAGTTTGCCCATGACGTACACTCCGGTGATAAATGTCGGAATGTTCTTGCTGTCCTGATCAAGCCGGGCAGAAGGAGTTACCGCACAAATTCCCGGGATACCTCCGAAATAGATTCGTCCGTCATCTCCCTTGCAGATGGCTGTTGGGATGAACCGGCGGAGCAGCATGGAATTGTCGGTCGTAAGATAAGTGGAGAACGAATGATTCTTCGGGTTATACTCAATCAGTTTCTGGTTGGTATCTATCCACAGATGGCCGTACACATCGAACTCCAGCTGGTTGACAATGTTTCCGTTCAGTTCGCATAGCCGGGTATGATCCGTCAGTTTTTTTGTCTGCACATTCAAGGCATAGACTCCTCCTTCCTGCGTGCCCATCCAGATGAGGCTGTCTTCCTGCATGCTTAGGGAAGTGATGGAGAGAGGAGAGTGGATTTTTTCCCAATGTCCTTTCTTTTGTAGCTTGTAGAGTCCTTTATTGCTTGTTCCAATCCATAGGTTCCCTTGTTTTCCTTCTTTTATACAGCTTACCTGCCCCAGTGTATCACAGATTGTGTGGCATGCATTGTCGTGCAATGAAAAGGCATATAACCCTTGGTTAGTTCCAGCCCACAGGGTCCCCTCGCGGTCTTCGTAAGTCTGTGTAAAGTGCGATTTAGGTCTGTCTGCCGGGAGTTTCAATGTACGTACATGTTTCATTTGCATCCCTTTTCTGCCGAATTCATAAATTATCTGCTTTCCTTCGGGAACTATCCATACATTGTGTTCTCTCTGGGATTTCGACATGTGCTTGATGGCTCCCAATGAAAGCTGGGAAATGGCTTGGAAATCATTGTGGAAGGTCACCTTGTCATGAATCAGGTCATACAACCCCAATCCGATGCGTTCTTGCGAAATCCACATTTTTCCTTCGCCCGCATCACTCAGTGACATGATGGCTGGCTGGAAGATAATACGTTTCTGCAGGGCTGGCAGGCTGTATTCCTCGGGTGCATTTTCAGAAAAATGTACGATGAAACTTTTGCCATCGAAGGAGGCCACCCACAGGTTCTCTTCTTTGTCTTTATAAATTTCGTTCAGCATTCCCCCATAAATGGATGGCAGACGGAAGTCTGTTTGCTGTAGGCTATGGTGTGTGGCATCATAGCGCATAGACACCAGCGAAGTCATGGTGGTCATCCAAAGGTCATTATTACGGTCTTGTGTCAGATAAAGCACACATCCGTCTTTCTTCTCTGCGGGGTTGACAGGAAGTGAAAAATTAGTATATAAAGAATCTTTAGGGGCAGACGGATTGAACAGTAATACTCCGTCAGAGTAAGTCCCTACCCAAAAATAGTTGTGTGTGCGGTCCTGTATGATACACGTCAGATTGCGTGAGGGAGGTGGAGGAGCGAACTGGGTGAAAGTATCAAGTTTGGCATCGTATTGGTAAATGCCTTCCCGTCCTATGGTAATCAAAATCTGTTTTTGCCGGGTTTCACAGAATCCGGCCACCCACGAGGGGGCTTCCTTATGGTCGTATAGCAGATGTGTTTTTTTTAGCCTGCCTGTTGGGGCGTATCTTAGCAGCTTGTTGCTTGTAGCTATCCATAAATCCCCGTCGGAGGTTTTCCATATATTGTTGATAAAACTTCTTTGCAGTATTTCAGGGCTCAGCGAAGTGATTTGCCTGTTTGCCTTATCAAGAATATAGGCTCCATGGTCGGTACCAAACCAGATTTTTCCCGGTTCTCCTTCGGCAATGGACTGGATGGTGTTGTCATTCAGCAGTCCCGGGGTATTGATGTCAGAACGGATGACGCTAATCTGGTATCCGTCGTCGCAGCAAAGACCGTTCACTGTGCCATACCATATCAGTCCTTCGCTGTCCTGAAAAATGCGGTGTATGGCACTGACCGGAAGCTGGGGCAGGGAAGGCACGGGAGTAATCCGGATATTCGAAGCGGCTTGTATGGTAATTTCTATCAGGCTGAAAATGAGTAAAAAACAATATCTTTTCATGGGCTTTTTCAGGACGCTAAAAAACGCAAGTGCGTTTGCTCTAAAACGCAAGTACGTTTTGATTGAAACGCAAGTGCGTTTTACCTAAAACACAAGTGCGTTTTAATTCAAACGCTTTGGCGTTTTCCTTTAAACGTAAGTGCGTTTTTTCGGGTTAGTTTTATCCATTGTTCCGGTATTCTAACGGACTCATTCCTACATAGCGTTTGAAGTATTTTCCGAAGAATGATACATTGGCAAAATTCAGTGAGTCGGAAATGTTCTGGATGGAAAGCTGGGACGATTTCAACTGTGACTTGGCATCCATGATGACCATGGATGAAATGATGTCCACGCACGTTTTTCCCGTAATCTGTTTTACGGTAGTGCAAAGATGTGCGTGCGTAATCTGTAGCTTTTCAGCATACCAGGCTACGTTTCGTGTCTGATTGTAATGCTGCATGACCAGCTGGGCAAAGTTGCGACAAATCAGTTCACTCTTTGACAACGGATGCACTTCGTCAGTCTTGTTCCGGTAAAGCATGGATATACCTTTATGTATGTCGGCATACAGATTGGTCGCGATTTCCGGTCTGATTTTCTCCGGAAGGAATTCATACATTTTGATAAGCAGCTGCATGTATTCCTCCATCATTTTGGCACCTTCCGGCTTTAGATTGATAACGGGACGCCCCAGTGTGATGTACATCGTATCCAGAAAGGAATGCGACTGAAGATTGTGCTCCATAAACTGAGAAGAGAATCCTCCGAAGTAGATGTTCAGGTCTCCCTTGATGTCGTTTATCTGAAAGATACTTCCTGGGGTAAGTACGATAAAGTCATTGGGCTCTACTGTTATCTTGTTGAGATTGACCGAGGCTTCCACTTCTCCGGAAGTACAAAGTACGAAAATCTCGCATTTCAGGCGCACCGGATAGTTTCTATATAACCCTAACAATTCCTTACTGATACCGGTGCCTACCAGCCACTCTTCGGGCAGGTCTATTTTAGGTAATTCTTTTTCCATTTTATTCTGTTTTTGACAAAGATAACCAAAAACGCAATAAAAGCGAATGTACGTCCGATGAATTCTTATACCTCCATCTGCTGTATAACATACTATCTTAAAAATTGACTATTTATTCATGCGTAAATAGGTGGGTTTGCTTTAATTATCAGGAGTATTAGGGCATTTCCTTGAGCAGGTACTAAAAAATCAGCCAAAAATAAAATAAATAGACCTTGTGAGGATTTGGGAATTGGTGTTACTTTGCACACGGAAAATAGATTTCTTTTCGTAGAAATTTGGAAAAATGAAAAAGGTATATTATGGATTGTTGTCCTTATTGTGTGCGGGACTGGTATCGTGTGCGAAAGACGAAGCCCAAAGTTCGCTGAAAGGACGTATAGATGTGAGAGTTAATACAGACCAGAGTCTGTCGGACGAAGTATCGCGAGCAACCGGAGAAGTAACGGAGCCTGACCTCAAAGATTTTGCACTGACTATAGCGTCGGCAGATGGAGAGGTCTCTAATTCATGGGATAGTTTTGAAAAATTTGAGCCGGTATTTGTGGAAGTGGGCACTTATACCGTTACAGCTTCGTATGGTGAGGCGGAAAGTGAAGGGTTTGATGCGTTGAGTTATTTAGGCAGCACTAATGTAGAGGTGCGTAAGGACGAGACGGCTGAAGCTGCAGTGACATGTACCATTAACAAAGCCAAAGTATCTGTGGCTTATACGGATGATTTTAAAAAATATTTTTCTTCCTATAGTGCGTATGTCAGTTCTTCAAAAGGAAATAAAGTGACCTATACAGCCGACGAGACACGCGGTGCGTATTTTGTTCCGGGTGACTTAAGCTTGTTTTTGGAACTGACCCGTCAGGGGATTTCTCAAAAAATAACTTTAAATCCGAAAAACTTTACGGCCGAAGTGAAGCATGAATATCGCTTGACGATGGATGTGGATGCCTCTACGGCTTCTTTGAATATTATATTTAACGACAATCCGGCTTCGGAAGAGAATGTGAGCATCAATATTTCAGATGAAGCATTGAATGCGGCTCCTCCGGTTTTCACGCCTTATGGATTCAAATCGGGTGAAACACTGGAAGTGTTGGAAGGAGAAACTGTGTCGTCTGAGAAGCTGGAGGCTTACTTGAATGCGCCTGCCGGACTTTCTAAATGTGAACTGACTACGGTTTCAGAGGCATTAAAAGCGCAGGGATGGCCGGAAAAAGTGGATTTAATGAAGCTTACTGAAGAGCAGTCTCAGAAACTCACGGAACTGGGATTGTCAACAAGGGGACTGGGGGCTAATCATGATAAGATTGCCTTGATTGACTTCCGGAAGGTGCTTTCTCATTTGTATTGTGTGGCAGACGGAAATGATACTCATGTTTTCACATTGAAGGCAACGGACGCATTGACTAAGGTGTCGGATTTGGTGTTGAATGTAACTACTCGCAATAATGGTTTTGCCATTACTTTGCCAGAATCTGTACCTTACGGAAGTACTACGATGACTGCTGATTTGACTTTAGAAGGTAATCCTGCTTTAGTTAAGTTCTTTTATTTCTATTTGGGTGTTGATCAGGAATTTAGGTCTGAAAATATTAACATACAGCCGGGGACAGAAGAAAATAAATATAAGGTGACATTTACTTATCCAGAGCCTTTGGTGGATACAGAAAATGTAGTGAAGTTTAAAGCGCAGTGTGGTGCGAAAACCTTTGAAAGTACTTTTAAGGTGGAAGACCCGGAACTGACATTGTCTTTAAAGAATGGTGATGCGGATGTGTGGGCCACTAAAGCCTATTTGCAGGTAACGGCTTCAGCCAAGTCGCGTGCATCGCGTACTATTTCTTCTTCTACAGTAGAAATTCAGTATAAAAATGGGGAGGAGTGGAAGGCATGGCCTCACCAGTCTTATGATGCTGAAACCGGATTATTCTTATTGACTGGTCTGGGAGAAGGGGCTTCTGAAACTGCCGGTGTATCTTATATTTTGCGTGCGGTGTATAAGCGTGGAGGAGAAGCTGCTTCGTTATCTGAAGAACTTAGTATAACTACTGAACCGAAGGCTCAAGTGGGGAATGCGGGGTTTGAAGAATGGCATACGGAAACGTTTACATATGATTTAGCATGGCCTGCAACAGAAGGGACCCGTGAATGGTATTTGCCTTGGAATGCGGATGAGAGTGATGTTTGGTGGGCTGTGAATAGTAAAAAAACAATGCTTTCTTCATGCTCAGGGTGGACGTCTGACGTTTATGATTATAGAGTCTTTCCAACTGTTTCATGGTCTACAACATATCATTTGGGAGATAGTGGTAAGTCTATTCAGCTTGCAACGGTAGCTGTTGGGGCTAATGCTTTTTCTACTCCAAGTGTTATAGACAAGTGTTCTGCTGGTGAAATTTGGATTGGTACAGCTGATAATGATGGAAATCATGCTTCCGAAGGGCATTCTTTTGTTAGTAGACCAACTTCTTTATCCTTTTGGTATCAATATAGTCCGGTTGAATCGGAAACTTTCTATATGAAAATAGAGTTAAAGGCTGAAGATGGGACTGTAATTACCTCAAATAAAATAGCAAATGGTGCCACTGAAACTGCAGGAAAAACGATTACGTTACCGTTTGAATATTCTGTAAATAAAAAAGTATCTTCCATTTATATGGTGTTTAAGTCCTCTACTGCTGATTCTCCAAAATATAATAATGCTACGATGGAAATGGCGGGTAAAGAGCAATCGTCACGTATTGGAAGTGTCTTGAGAATTGATGATATTAAACTGAATTACGAATAAAAGCCTACACAATATGAAGAAATATTTTTTAATCTGTTTGACGCTGCTTGCGGGTATGTTAGCTTTCACGGCTTGTCATAGTGAAGTCATGGAAGGACAATCCACGGGAAAAGGAGAACTGAATTTAGCTTCCATGACAGCAGAAGTAAATACGGAAGTGGAAACCGTGTATTTAGGTTCACGTGCAGAATCGGGTACAGATTTCAGTAACTATATAGTGACGGTTTATGATGCTCAGTCACAAAAGGTAAACCAATGGAAATACAGCGAAATGCCTGAAATCGTATCTTTGGCGGTAGGAACCTGTACGGTAGAAGTGAGTTCTGCTGAAGCACCAGCCAACGGCTTTGATATACCTTATTATAAAGGTTCCACTACTTGTGAAATTAAGGAAAATGAAATAGTGAATGTACCTGCAATTACCTGTAAACTCGCTAATATGATGTTTTCGGTGGAATACGATGAAGAATTCAAGAGTAAGATGGGTGAGGATGTGGTAACAACAATTACTGTTGGAGACAATTCTCTGGAAATTCCGGGCTCGGAAACACGTAAGGCGTATTTGGTTGCTCCTGGAGGGGAGACCACTTCTGTGACGGTTACTTTAAAGGGTACAATTGATGGAGAAGTGATAGAGTATAGTGAGCGGTTTGATGTAAAAACGGGTGTACATAATGTCATCAAATATGACTTTGTTCCGGTAAGCGATGGTACTGGAGATGGTAGCACATTGAAAGTGGCTATTAATGTAGACTCTTCGCTGACTGGCTCGGATGAAGTGATTGGCGTGAATCCGGGTGAAGAACCGGGAATTGATGATTTTCCTGAAGGTGGAGGTGAAGAACCAGGAGACGGAGATGGTGAAGGTGAAACCGGTGAAGATGCTATTCGTATTACAGGTAAGGATTTAGGAGGAAGTACTTTTGACATAGATCAGACACAGACTGTGACAGGAAAAACTTCTCTGATTGTGAGAATTGAAGCATCAGCTGGAATTCAAAATTTGAAAGTGAAGATAACTTCTACTCATGAAGATTTTAATGGAATAGGGGAAAGTCTTGGAGAATTTGATTTGGCACATTCCGATACTATGGAGCCTGAGACTAAAGACATGCTTGCTGGTTTAGGACTTCCTCTCGATGAGAAGGTATTAAATCAAGTGGCCCTGGATTTTGATATTAGTGGTTTTACGGAATTGTTGTTGGGATTTAAAGGTACGCATACTTTTAAAATTTCTGTAACAGATAACCAGGGTAATCAGTTGTCGAAATCATTAATTGTAAATGTTCCAGAACAAAATTGAAATGTATAGGAAAATTTTAATCATACAATTGTGTATCTTCATTGTAGCATTGGTATCCTGCAAAGAAGATACGAGTATTGCTGAAACTGAAGGAATCTTGAAATTATCCGTTGGGGTATCGGATAAGGTGGAAGTGGTTTCCCGGAGTCTGGCAGAAGAAGAGCAGAGTGTGCTGGAGAAAAATTGCAAGGTTCGTATTTATAGCGGAGAAACCTTGGTGCAAAAGTATCAGGGGATAGAAAATCTGCCAGCGGAAATAGCCTTGGCCAATGGAACTTATTCGGTACGAGTTACAGCGGGTGATTCTGTAGCGGCTTCGTTCGAACAGCGTTTCTTTGAAGGAATCAAGGAATTTGCTATTGCGAAAGGAGAAACCAGTACGGTGGAAGTGAATTGTGGTATTGCCAATACAGTGGTAGCTATTGCTTGGGACCAATCGTTGCAGGAAGTGTTTAAGGGCGATTGTCAGGTGACAATCACTTCTGCTACAGGAGAGTTGGTATATTCATCTGCAAATGCTGATGCAAAAGGATATTTCAGCTTGCCGGAAGATAACCGGAAACTTACTTGTAAGTTTAGTGCGACTACTCTGGGAGGGGAGGAATATGTCAGAACTACAGAATTATCTGATGTAAAAGATGCTACGCTTTATAATCTGACCTATAGTTATTCGTCAATAGAACAAGGCCCTACTGGTGGAGCGGCATTGCAGATTCAGATATATGAAACTCCATTAGTTGAAGAAGAGCATGTCATTACAATTAAGCAGCGTCCGGTCATTACTTGTAAAGATGGAGAAGAAACGGCCTATGACCTTGATCAGCCTATGTATCTGGAGCTGGGAGCCCGGAAGGATTTTTATGTGCGGGTGGCTACGTCTTCCACATTGAAAAGTCTGATAATTCATAATGAACATTTTCAGGAATGGGGATTTTGGAATCAGTTTGATATGTTGTATCTGGAAGGGCAAGACGAAAAGTTGAAGGAGTTTGGTATTTCGGTTTCTGATAATGATAAAAAGCAGACTTTGTCTGGAGATGTGTGGACGATACAGTTTGCACAAAAGTTGATTGCCAAAATGACAGCGAATGAAGGTAGTGTCTCTACCACAATTGAAGCTGTAGATGCCGAAGGAAAAAGCCGCAAAGTGGTATGGAATATTGTGGCTTCCAGCGCCACGGTGGTGACGGATGAAATTATTCCTTATGAGGTATGGACTTCGAAAGCTACTTTACGTGGGACGGTAACTACAGCATTGGAATCTGTTCCTAAATTCCGTTACCGTGCCAAAAATACGGCAGATTGGACAACTGTGGAGGCTACACTGGTAGAAAATGCCTTTAGTAAGGAGATTACAGGATTGACACCTGGTACTACTTACGAATATCAGGCTATGGACGGCGAAAAGGCTTCATCTATTACGTATGAATTTACTACAGAAACTGCTTTCCAACCAGAGAATGCAAGTTTTGAATATGTTTCAGGTTCTTGTCCATTATGGATATATGGTGATGGACAATCTATGTGGTGGGATTCTGGAAATAAGGGTTCTTCTATGGGAAGCAAAAACTTGACAACTCAGGATGGATCTATATATAAAGATGGTAAGTATTCTTTGAAGTTAGCATCAACTAGTATTTTAGGTAATTTTGCAGCAGGGAATGTGTTTACAGGACAGTTTTTAGGGACAGAAAGTTTGAAATATGGAATTTTAGGATGGGGACGTCCATGTACAAGTCGTCCTAAAGCTCTAAAAGTCTGGGTACGTTATACACCTGGAACGGTAGATTTTGGTGGACATATACCAGCAGGAGAATCTGATAATGGCATTATCTATGTAGCTGTAGGAGACTGGCAGTCAACTGACAGTAGTTATGGAGCAGAATGGCCGGTAGTAGTACGTACTAAAGGACCTTCTTTGTTTGATCCTCATGATAGTGGTACGATTGGGTATGGAGAGCAGATCTTTACCGAAAATTATGGTACGGATACAGAGACCAGTATGAAGGAAATTACTATCCCACTGGATTATGAAGGATATGGAGGGGATGACCGCAAGCCTAAATCAATTATCATTGTAGCAGCGGCAAGCCGGTATGGTGACTATTATCAAGGAAGTACTTCCAGCGTAATGTGGCTTGACGATATGGAGCTGATTTATGAATAAGAAAATAATGTGATAGAATTTGTGAAGAAACTGTTATGTATAATATGCCTTGCGTGTATTGCCTTTGGGGGGTATGCGCAAGGCGGTCAAAAGAAACTTCCGCCAAAAGTCTTTGTCCCGAAAGGACAATGGATTGCCGGAAGTTCAGTGTCGTATTCAGAACATACGGAAAATAACTACGATTTTTTAGTTGTAGAAAAAATTAATGCGGATGGGTATTCTTTCAAACTCAGTCCGATGTTTGCCTATGCCTTGAAAGATAATATGGCGTTGGGAGGACGCTTTAAATATGGGCGTACATTGGTGCGTATGGATGAAACTCAACTGAATTTGGATGATGAGACGTCATTTGACATCAACAATATTTACCAGTTGAAACATTCTTATTCTGCCATGGCTATTTTTCGAAACTATATTCCTTTAGGGGATAGCAAGCGTTTTGCGGTGTTTAGCGAGACACAGTTGGAAGTCGGTGGAAGTCAGTCGAAGGTCTCAAATGGAAAAGGTGAAGCGCTTACCGGTACTTACTCCAAGTCGACCGACCTTGGGTTTGGAGTTTCTCCGGGAATGGTAGCTTTTATCAATAACTATACGGCAGTGGAAGTCAGTATCGGTGTGTTAGGAGTTAATCTGAGCAAGACAAGACAGGTTACAAATCAGGTGGAGACAGGAGAGCAATCGTCTACCTCCGCGAACTTTAAGATTAATATATTCTCAATCGGTTTGGGAATTGCATTTTATTTGTAAGCATGATGAAGATGAAATTGTATATAATGTGGTGTTTGTTCTTCTGTATGGGATGTTTGCAGATGAAAGCTCAGGCGGTGGACTCAGTATCGGTGACTCGTGGAGATTCATTGGTGAAATACAAACTGGTGGTAGTGCATGACACGGTGTATGTACCGATACCGGAAGCAAAGATGCCGATGGATTCTTCGCGGATTATTTATACCAAGCCTGTGGGGCGTTATGACCGTGGAATTACCAATTATCGTTTTATCCCGAAAAATAAATGGATTGGCGGGGTGACAGTATCTGTGTTCAATTTTGAAAGTGACAACAGCAGATTGTTGTTTTCGTTGCTGAAGGATATTGATTTGAATCTGCGTACCTTGTCGGTAAAACCTTTTGTCGGTTATGCGATAAAGGATAACACGGTGGTCGGTTTGAAATTTGGATATTCTCGTATTTCAGGAGGTATAGATAACTTGGCATTGAACATAGAAGACCTGGATATTGCCTTGAAAGATATTAAATACACGGACGATTCGTATTCTTTCAGCTTGTTCCATCGTTCTTATATTGGTCTGGACCCCAAGGGCTTGTTCGGACTTTTTAATGAAACGACCTTGGGATATAGTACGGGATCTACTCGTTTTTCACGAGGGGCAGATGAAACGCTAAAATATACGGATACGTCCATCAATCAGTTGAAGGTAGGTATTAATCCGGGTATTGCTATTTTCATCATGCCTAATGTGGGGGCTGAAGTCTCTTTTGGAGTGGCTGGCTTTACTTATAACTGGGAAAAACAGAAAAAAAGTTCGGGTGAAACCGGAAAGCGTACGAACAGTGGAGCAAATTTTAAAATCAACTTGTTTAATATTAATATTGGTTTAACGGTGTGTATCTGATGAAGACGATGATGACAATAGATAGAATGAGAAGACTGATGCTTTGTCTGTCCGTTTGTTTGCTGGCAGCTTGTATTCAGAATGATTTGCCTTATCCCACCGTGAAGCTTTATATTACGGGAATGACCGTAGAAGGCCAGGTGGGAAGTGCTGTGATTTCGAATGAGGAACGGAAAGTGACACTGGAACTTGAAGAGACTGTGAATCCTCATCAGGTGAAGGTACAGACGTTGGAAATGACGGAGGGAGGTACGGCAACTATCGGTCCGGATTCGATTGTGGATTTGACAAAACCTTTGCAGGTTACTCTTTCCTTATATCAGGATTATGTGTGGACTATAGAGGCTAATCAGACGATTGCACGTACGTTTACTGTAACAGGTCAGGTGGGGCAAGCTAAATTTTATCCGGACGTGCGTGAGGCATCTGTCAATATTCCAAGGGAGAAGGGATTGGGAATGATAGAAGTCACGGATTTGAAATTGGGTCCGGAAGGTTCGACTCAGAATGGAGTGACAGGAGTACCTGCACTTCAGTGGGAGAAGAAAGGAGGCTTTGCCACAGCAAAGGTACAGGTGAAATACAATGATTTCATAGATGAAGAATGGACATTGTATGTCAATCTTTCAGATATAACAGTAGGAGTCAATAGTGTGGATGCCTGGACGAATGTAGCTTGGGTACATGGATTTGGCCATGATGGGGCAGACAACGGTTGTGAATACAAGAAAGAAGGAGATACAGACTGGACACGAGTCGATGCGTCAGAATTGACTCATGACGGAGGTAACTTTACGGCTCGTATTATCCATTTGCAAGCAAATACTACCTACGTATGTCGTCCTTATTCGGGAGAAGAGTATGGAGCAGAAATGAGTTTTACTACAGGAGAGGCGGCCACTATTCCTAATATGGGGTTTGAAGACTGGCATCAGGATGGAAAGGTTATTTGTCCTTGGAAAGAGGGTGATAATCGCTGGTGGGATACTGGTAACTGGGGTAGTGCAGGAATGTTGGGTGAAAAATATAATATAACTACTCCTGTGGAGGATATATATTCTGGAAGTACTGGGGTATTTGCGGCAAAGCTAAATTCTCGTTCGATAGCAGGAATTTTAGCTGCTGGAAATTTATTTATTGGAGAATTTAAGGAACGTGATAATACGAATGGTATTTTAGGTTTTGGTCGTGAGTTCTCTGCTAGACCTACCAAATTGAAAGGCCATTTTAAGTATACTGTTGCTACGATTGACAATGCGGATGATGCGCATAAAGATTTGATGGGAAAACCGGATACTTGCATTGTATGGATTGCTTTGGGAGATTGGAATGAACCGGTAGAGATACGTACAAATCCGAAAAATTCGAAGTATTTTGATAAGAATGATCCCAATATCATCGCGTATGGTGAAATGAATTGTGGGGAAACTGTATCTGCCTATAAGGACTTTGAAATAGAACTGGATTATCGTTCTACCAGCCGTGTTCCGAAATATTTGCTGATAGTATGTTCTGCCAGCAAATATGGAGATTATTTTACGGGAGGAGCAGGTTCTACCATGTGGGTAGATGATTTCAGCTTTGAATATGATTATTAGGTACTTCCACTAATTAGTCATCCGAAATATAAGTTCATGGTAAACAAGTCTATCATTCTATTTGTTAGTAATAGATAAAGATAAACTTGTTTACCATGAATTTTATTATACGCAATCTACTTCTATTCTTTGTTTTATTATGTACTGTAGCTTGTTCTTCGGATGAGAATTTCGATCAGTCTTCTTTGGAATATATAGATTTTAGAGTTTCTGTGTTGGGACAGTCACGTGTGGCGATACAGAAAGACGGGAGTGGAGACTTTCAGGCGGGAGACGAGGTGGCCTTAGTGTATGAAGCGCAGCTGGATAAGCTTCAGGATAAAACGCTGCTACATTGCGAAGGGAATCGGTGGACTTCTTCTATATATTGGAAAGATTGGGAGGAAACTCCTCATTTTTATGCGGTCTGGCCTTCTGTTACTCAGATTGAGCTGTGGGAGGGCACCTGCTGGTATGTGCATCGGGTGAATCAGAACCAGTCGTCAGAGAAGGATTTTTTATCTTCTGATTTATTGGTGGCTGAATGCGAACCGTAGTTATGTGGAACGTTATCTGGAATACAAACGTCGTCTGAACCCGGAATTTTCGATTCCTTCAGCTTATCCGGATTCAAAGCATAGTGAGATTTATCAGGGATTCAAGAATCGTTTTGGCAATAAGTCGGGGTATATCGTATCGGGTGTAAACTGGTTCTTATCGGGAATTTGCAATCGGGTGTATAATGAAAACTTGAAAGTCAAAATTATGGATTTGGTACTGTTGGATAAAGGTACTTCTTATTGGGAGTCATTCTTTAAAAACAAAATCGGGTGAAACTTGAAAGTTCAAGTCCCACCCGAATTTATAAATTTAGAATAAAGTTTTATACGATTCCTTGAGCCATCATAGCGTTAGCTACTTTCATGAATCCGGCTACGTTAGCACCCTTCACATAGTTGATATAACCATCGGGTTCTGTACCGTATTTCACACAAGCTTCGTGGATGTTCTTCATGATGCTCTTCAGCTTTTCGTCTACTTCTTCCTGGCTCCAGCTCAGTTTGATAGAGTTCTGAGTCATTTCCAGACCTGATACAGATACACCACCTGCATTGGCAGCCTTACCCGGAGCGTAAAGAATCTTCGCATCCTGGAATACGCGGATTGCTTCTGGAGTAGAAGGCATGTTAGCTCCTTCTGATACAGCAAATACGCCGTTTGCTACCAGTGCTTTTGCATCATCACCGTTGATTTCATTCTGTGTAGCAGAAGGAAGAGCGATGTCTGCTTTTTCATTCCATGGACGAGCACCTGCTACATATTTGCAACCGTATTTTTCTGCATATTCACGGATACGTCCGCGGTAGAGGTTCTTCAATTCCATGATGTAATCCAGTTTCTCGCGGTCGATACCATCCGGATCATAGATGTAACCGTCAGAGTCGGACATGGTAACTACTTTAGCACCCAACTGAATCAGTTTTTCTACAGTATACTGTGCTACGTTTCCTGAACCGGATACCAAACAAGTCTTACCCTTGATGTCAATGTTACGGGTTTTCAGCATTTCCAGCAAGAAATAGATGTTACCGTAACCTGTAGCTTCCGGACGGATAAGTGAACCACCAAATTCACGGCCTTTACCAGTCAATACACCGCTGAATTCGCGAGTCAGTTTTTTGTACATACCGAACATGTAACCTACTTCACGACCGCCTACACCTATATCACCGGCAGGAACGTCAGTTTCAGGACCGATGTGGCGCCACAATTCCAGCATGAATGACTGGCAGAAACGCATTACTTCTGCATTTGACTTACCGCGTGGAGAGAAGTCAGATCCACCTTTACCACCACCCATCGGAAGAGTAGTCAGTGAGTTCTTGAAGGTCTGTTCAAATGCCAGGAACTTCAAAATTCCCAGGTTTACAGAGCTGTGGAAACGGATACCGCCTTTGTACGGGCCGATAGCGTTGTTGTGTTGTACACGGTAACCCATGTTGGTCTGGATGTTACCTTTGTCGTCCATCCAAGTGACACGGAACTGGTATACGCGATCTGGAATACACAGACGTTCAATCAAGTTTACTTTGTCGAATTCAGGGTGTTTGTTGTATTCCTCTTCGATAGTTCCTAACACTTCTTCTACTGCCTGATGATACTCAGGTTCATTGGGGAATCTTCTTTTCAGATCTTCCAGAACTTTAGCTGCATTCATAATTAAAAAAGATTATCTGTCTTATTTATTGGTTTTGAAAAATCACAGTAATATGTTTCTTCTTGTTTGATGTGCCAAAAATATAGATAAAAATTTATTTATGCAACAATAAATCAAGAAAAGTGAGAAAAAAGCGTCAAAAATCCTTTTTTATCTATTTATTCGTGTTTATTTGTCTCTGTTCTTAAGTGATTTGATAACAGGAATAAACACCAAAGCTCCTGATATGAGAATCATAATGACAAGCGGACCATCAATTTTTGGGGTAGAGGTGAGTACTAAAAAGCAAAGTGCAGCCCAGCATAAAGTAAGTACGACACATTGTGTATGATTGAGTGGTTTTCTCATGGCTTTTAGAAAAATAATACACGGAGGAACGGTGGCAAGGGTGAATGTTTGGCTTGCAGCTGCTCCTCCGTGTAGGGTGAAATAAATCAGTAATGTTTATTGTGCTTTCTTCTTCTTGTCGACAATGGCATCAATGCAGGCGATAGCTGTGATATTGACAATGTCGCGCACGGAGCTTTCAATGTCGGTGAAGTGAATTGGTTTGTTCAATCCCATCTGAATCGGGCCGATGACTTCTGTTTCACTCATGTTCTGGATGAGCTGATAGGTAGCATTGGCTGAACTCAGGTTAGGGAATACCAATGTGTTTACTTCTTTTCCTTTTAAGCGTGTGAAAGGATATTTCTCATCACGAAGGGCATTGTTCAAGGCAAATTTCACTTGCATTTCACCGTCAATGGCCAAATCCGGATATTCCTGGTGCAGCTGGTTGATGGCTTCGTGTACCTTTGCCGGACTTCCTTCTGCATCAGAACCGAAGTTAGAGTAAGACAGCATGGCCATTACCGGTTCCTGGTTGAAGAAACGTACAGCCTTGGCCGACAGTTTGGCAATGTCTATCAAGGTATCGGTGTCCGGATGACGGTTAATTAATGTATCGGCAATGAAATAAGTTCCTTTCTTGGAGTTCAGGATGTGCATGGTTCCGAAATGCTTGTATCCCGGCTGGATGCCGATAACTTCCTTGGCAACCTTGATCGTGTTGGAGTACTTGGTGTACAATCCGGTTACAAAGGCATCTGCTTCGCCGGTTTCCACCATCATCATACCAAAGTAGTTGCGTTCGAACATCTTGTCGTTTGCTTCCTGGAAGTTGGCTCCTTCGCGGGCACGTTTTTCGCAGAGGATGCGTGCATAACGTTCGCGACGTTCTGATTCGCGGTCGTGACGCAGGTTGACAATTTCAATGCCCTCCAGGCTCAGGTCAAGTTCCTTGGCTAATTTTTCGATGCGTTCTTCGTTACCTAAAAGAATCGGATGGCAGATACCTTCTGCTTTGGCTTCTACTGCTGCTTTCAGCATGTTCGGGTGAATACCTTCGGCAAATACCACACGCTGCGGGTTGCGGCGAGCTGTTTCATATAACTGGCGGGTCAGCTTGTTTTCCTGTCCCATCAGTTCTCTCAGGTGGTTCTTGTATTCTTCCCAGTCGGTAATCTGCTTGCGGGCCACTCCCGATTCCATGGCAGCCTTTGCTACGGCCATGGACACTTCGGTAATCAGACGCGGGTCGACCGGTTTCGGGATGAAGTATTCGGGGCCGAAACTCAGGTTGTTTACGTGGTAGGCTTCATTGACTACATCGGGCACCGGTTTCTTTGCCAGGTTGGCGATGGCGTGTACGGCAGCCAGTTTCATTTCTTCGTTGATGGCTGTAGCGCGTGTGTCGAGTGCTCCACGGAAGATATACGGGAATCCGATGACATTGTTTATCTGGTTCGGATAGTCAGAACGTCCGGTTGACATCAATACGTCCGGGCGGGAAGCCATGGCATCTTCGTATGAAATTTCCGGAGTCGGGTTAGCCAAAGCAAATACGATAGGATGAGAAGCCATGCTGCGTACCATATCCTGACTCAGCACGTTACCTCTGGAAAGACCGAGGAATACATCGGCTCCCTTGATAGCTTCTGCCAGTGTGTGGATGTCGGTGCGGTCAGTAGCAAAGAATTTTTTCTGCTCGTTAAGGTCTGTACGTTCTTTGGAAATCACTCCTTTACTGTCGAGCATGACAATGTTTTCCAGACGGGCACCGAGCGCCACATATAATTTGGTACAAGATACGGCAGATGCACCGGCACCGTTGACCACGATTTTCACCTCTTCTATTTTCTTTCCGGCCACTTCCAGTGCGTTCAGCAGTCCGGCACTGGAGATGATGGCTGTACCGTGCTGGTCGTCGTGCATTACCGGAATGTCCAGTTCCTCCTTCAGTCTCTGTTCTATTTTGAAGCATTCAGGAGCTTTGATGTCTTCCAGATTGATACCTCCGAAGGTAGGAGCAATGGCTTTTACCGCTTCGATAAATTTATCCGGGTCTTTTTCATTTACTTCAATATCGAATACGTCAATTCCGGCATAAATTTTGAACAACAGTCCTTTTCCTTCCATGACGGGTTTTCCGCTCATGGCACCTATATCACCCAGTCCCAATACGGCGGTTCCGTTAGAGATTACTGCTACCAGATTGCCTTTGTCTGTATAGTCGTATGCCGTATCCGGATTCTTCTGGATTTCCAGACAAGGTTCAGCCACTCCGGGTGAGTAGGCCAGTGATAAATCTCGTTGAGTTTGATAAGGTTTGGTGGGGACCACTTCTATTTTCCCCGGTTTGCCTTGTGAGTGATAGAGCAAGGCTGCTTCTTTCGTTATTTTTGTCATATTTCTTCGCTTTTTAGTTGTTTCAAAGAATAATCTATCGCGCAAATGTAGGAATAAAATGACAAATGGACTGTTTTTTTATGAAAAAAACTATAAAATGAACAGAAGGTTGTGAGGTGTATGTTTTTTTTGTCGATATTTTTTGTCGATTGGTCTGATATTCTCGGCTATATGTAATGATATTGTGTCATTATAGTTATTCTTAGTTAAAGCCCCTTTCCAGGGCTTGATTTTTTTCCTATATTTGCACGATAAAAAACTAAAGGAGGCCGTAAAGTTTTCAGTGGGAAACTTTAGAAATAGGATTAACGAGAATAAAAACCAAATTTTATATATGAGTATAAGTATGAGCACAAAAAGAAACAGAAGTTTTTCTTCTAGCCGAGTGGCATTCTATGCATTGACTCTTTCGATGCTGACTGCTTGCGGCGGTCAAAGCGGTAAAATGGGTGATGACGAATTCACAGTGCAGGAAGTGGTCTCTACTTCCAGCAACCAGGTGACAAAGTACCCGGCAACTATCAAAGGTTTGCAGGATATTGAAATTCGTCCTCAAGTATCAGGATTCATTGTGAAATTGTGCGTAGACGAAGGTGCTACTGTACATAAGGGACAGGCATTGTTCCAGATTGACCCTACTCAGTATCAGGCGGCATTCGATCAGGCCAAAGCGGGAGTTGAGTCTGCAAAAGCAAATTTGAAGACAGTGACTGAAACGGAAGCCAACAAGAAAATGCTTCACGAACAGAAAATCATCAGTGATTTCGAATACCAGACGGCTGTCAATAATCTGTTGACGGCAAAAGCGAACCTGGCGCAGGCTGAGGCTTCGTATACGGCTGCCAAGCAGAATCTGGGATTCTGTACGGTGACAAGTCCTTCTGACGGTGTGATCGGTACGTTCCCTTACCGTATCGGTGCGTTGGTAAGTGCGTCGATTTCAGAACCGTTGACTACGGTATCTCAAATCGGTGACATGTACGTGTACTTCTCGCTGACAGAGAAAGAACTGCTGGCATTGACCAAAGCAGGAGGAACACTGAAAGAGCAATTGGAAAAGATGCCGGAAGTTCAACTGGAACTTTCAGATGGCAGTATCTACGCTGAGAAAGGTAAGATTGACGCCGTGAGCGGGGTTATTGACCAGACCACAGGCTCGGTGAGCATGCGTGCCACTTTCCCGAACAAGCAGAACATCCTGCGAAGCGGAGGTATGGCAAATGTCATCTTCCCTTACACGATGGAAAACGTGTTGCTGGTTCCGCAGTCGGCTACAGTAGATATTCAGGACAAGAAGTTCGTGTATGTGCTGCAACCGGACAGTACCGTAAAATATACTGAAATCCAAATCTCAAACCTGAATGACGGAAAGAACTATATCGTGCTTGACGGCCTGAAGTCAGGTGACAAGATTGCCGTAGAAGGCGTAACCCGTTTGAACGACGGTATGAAGATTACTCCGATTACTGCGGCACAGAAGGAAGCCAAATACCAGCAGGCTCTGAAAGACCAGCGCGAAGGCAACATAGCCAGTGCATTTAATTGATAAACGTGAATCGTTATATATAATAAGGTATATATAGAATGAGACTAGATAAATTTATTAACCGTCCGGTATTATCAACCGTAATCTCCATTTTGTTGGTAATCTTGGGTTTCATCGGGCTTGCCACACTGCCTATTACCCAGTATCCGGACATCGCACCTCCTACCGTTTCGGTGAGTGCGACTTATACGGGTGCCAATGCGCAGGCCGTATTGAACTCTGTGATTTCTCCGTTGGAGGACCAGATTAACGGTGTGGAAAACATGATGTACATGCAGTCTACCGCTACCAACAACGGTTCGGCACGTATCACGGTGTACTTTAATCAAGGAACTGACCCGGATATGGCGCAGGTCAACGTACAGAACCGTGTGACTCAGGCTCAAGGTCTGTTGCCTGCTGAAGTAACACAGGTCGGTGTGACCACCATGAAGCGTCAGACCTCTATGTTGATGATTTTCTCTATCTATGATAAGGAAGACAAATACAACATCGAGTTCCTCGAAAACTACGCAAGTATCAACTTGATTCCGGAAATCAAGCGTGTAAGCGGTGTGGGTGATGCCAATGTGATGGGTACCGACTACTCTATGCGTATTTGGTTGAAACCGGATGTGATGGCGCAGTATAAATTGGTGCCGAGCGACATTACAGGAGTATTGGCAGAACTGAACGTGGAAGCCGCTCCGGGTCAGTTCGGTGAACGTGGTAACCAGTCGTTCCAATATACCATCCGTTATAAAGGACGTTTGTCGAGCGAAACAGAATTCGGCGATATTGTCATCAAGTCTTTGCCGAACGGTGAATTGCTTCGCCTGAAGGATGTAGCCGAAATGGAATTGGGCCGTTTGACTTACAACTTCAACAATACGGTAAACGGTCACAAGGCTGTATCTTGTATCATCTATCAGATGGCAGGAACCAATGCGACGGAAACTATCGCCAACCTGGAGAAGGTGCTTGCCGAATATGAAAAGAATCTTCCGGAAGGATTGGGTATCAACATCGCGCAGAGTGCCAACGACTTCTTGTTCGCTTCTATCCATGAGGTTGTCAAGACCTTGATTGAAGCTTTCATCCTGGTGTTCATCGTGGTATATATCTTCTTGCAGGATATGCGTTCTACGCTGATTCCGGCGATTGCTATTCCGGTAGCGTTGATTGCTACCTTCTTCGCCTTGAAGTTAATCGGCTTTAGTATCAACTTGCTGACCCTGTCTGCAATGGTGCTTGCGATTGCCATAGTCGTCGACGATGCCATAGTCGTCGTCGAGGGTGTCCATGCTAAGCTGGACCAGGGGTATAAGTCGACCCGTGAGGCTTCCATTGATGCCATGAGCGAACTGGGCGGTGCCATCGTTTCCATTACGTTGGTGATGATGTCCGTGTTCATTCCGGTAAGTTTCATGAGCGGTACGGCAGGTACGTTCTACCAGCAGTTCGGTTTGACCATGGCGATTGCCATCGGTTTCTCAGCTCTGAACGCCTTGACGCTTTCTCCGGCGTTGTGTGCCTTGTTCCTGAAGCCGCACAATTCAGAGGCTACACTGAAAGAACGCATGGGCACAGCCTATAAGGAATCGCGCAAGATTATGGTGGCACGCTATACCGATGCGCTTGGCAAGTGGATGAACCCGAAGATTGTCATTCTTTTCACGGTAGTTGCTATTCTGGGTATGATTTTCGGTTTCTTCAGTTTCGAAGAACATCCGGTGATTTGTGTGCTGATGATTATTATCAGTATCCTGGCTTTTGCCGGTATGACGACTGATAAGTTTAAAGCTTCATTCAACAGATCATACAATTCCTTGTTGGGCAGATATAAAAAACAAGTTGTATTCTTTATCCACAAACGTTGGCTTTCTATGGGACTGGTCGGCGGTACGATTGCGTTACTGATTGCCTTTATGAGCATTACGCCGACCGGTATGATTCCGAACGAAGATACGGGTACGATTATGGGTTCGGTAACTTTGCCTCCCGGAACTTCTCAGGAACGTACACGTGAAGTGTTGGCACAGGTAGACAGCCTGATTGCAGCCGAACCTGCCGTTCAGTCACGTACGGTGATTTCGGGTTTCAGCTTCATCGGTAGCGGTCAGGGACCATCTTACGGTTCTATCATCATTAAGCTGAAAGACTGGGAAGAACGAACCACGCAGCAGAGTTCGGATATTGTGGTCGCTACGTTGTTCATGCGTTCACAGAAACTCTTCAAGGATGCGCAGGTATTGTTCTTCGCCCCTCCGATGATTCCGGGATATTCTATTTCAACCGACATCGAGTTGAACATGCAGGATAAGACCGGTGGTAGCCTGGATCACTTCTTCCAGGTGGTGAATGATTACATTGCCGCTTTGCAGAAGCGTCCGGAAATCAATTCGGCTTCGACCAACTTCAACCCGAGCTTCCCGCAATATCAGTTGGATATCGATGCGGCTGCTTGTAAGAAAGCGGGTATCAGTCCGAGCGACATCTTGACCACGATGCAAGGTTACTTCGGCGGTATTTACGCTTCCAACTTCAACAGCTTCGGTAAGATGTACCGTGTCATGATTCAGGCAGAACCCGATGCTACGAAGAACCTGGAATCGTTGAACGGCATCAAGGTGCGTGGCAGCGACGGCGAAATGGCGCCGATTACACAGTTTGTATCACTGAAGAAGATTTACGGCCCGGATGTCATCAGCCGTTTCAACCTTTACACAGCTATTCAGGTGATGGTTTCTCCGGCTGCCGGTTATTCTTCCGGTCAGGCTTTGCAGGCGATTGCCGAAGTGGCTAACGATAACCTGCCTGCCGGTTTCGGTTACGAGTTGGGAGGTATGGCACGTGAAGAGGCTCAGACAACCAATACAACCGGAATCATCTTCGTGCTCTGCTTGGTATTCGTTTATCTGTTGCTGAGTGCGCAATACGAAAGCTACCTGTTGCCGTTGGCTGTATTGCTCTCTATTCCTTGCGGTCTGTTGGGTAGCTTCCTGTTCGTCAACGGATTCTCGGCATTGGGCAGCATCCCGGCATTGAAGATGGTATTGGGAACCATGTCGAACGACATCTATATGCAGATTGCATTGATTATGTTGATGGGTCTGTTGGCCAAGAATGCCATCTTGATTGTAGAGTTTGCGCTCGACCGCCGTAAGCAGGGTATGAGTATATCTTGGGCAGCTGTGCTGGGTGCTTCTGCCCGTCTGCGACCGATTTTGATGACCTCTCTGGCAATGATTATCGGTTTGCTTCCGTTGATGTTTGCCTTTGGTGTAGGTGCTCACGGTAACCGTACATTGGGTGCTTCCGCTATCGGTGGTATGTTGATTGGTATGATTTTCCAGATTTTCATCGTTCCGATTCTGTTCGTGGTGTTCCAGTGGTTGCAAGAAAAAGTGAAACCGATGGAATGGGATAGCCTGGACGAAAGTGAAGTGGAATCAGAAATTGAACAGTATACTCCTACTAAATGATAAGATGATAATGAAGAAACAAATAATAGGAATTGTGTGTGTAGCTGCTATGATGAGCAGCTGCCACATCTATAAATCGTATGACCGTCCGGAAACGATAGATGCTTCAGGCATCTATCGTGACCCGGCTTCGCCTACGGATACGTTGGCTGTTTCCGATACGGCGAACATGGGAAACTTGCCTTGGCGGGAGGTGTTCCGCGATGCCAAGTTGCAGGCACTGATTGAAGAAGGACTGGCTAACAATGTAGATATGCAGGCTGCCGCTCTCCGTGTACAGGAAGCGAAAGTAATGCTGACTGCCGCCAAATTGTCTTATTTGCCTTCCATTAATCTGGCTCCACAAGGTACTACGACCAGTATGGGAGGTGGAAACTATGTAAAGGCATACCAGCTTCCGGTTGCAGCCAGTTGGGAAATTGACTTGTTTGGAAAGATTCTGAACACCAAACGTGGTCAGAAAGTTGCTTACGAACAGAGTCAGTATGCAGAACAGGCTGTACGTTCACAGATTATTTGTGGTATAGCTAACGTGTACTATTCTTTGCTGATGCTCGACCGTCAGGTAGAAATTACGACCGAAACGGCTGCTATCTATAAAGAAAACGTACGAGTAATGGAAGCCATGAAAATTGCCGGTATGACAACCGAAGCTGCTGTAGCACAGATGCGTGCTGCCAGTCATCAGGTAGAGGCTTCATTGATGGATTTGAAACGTCAGGTGCGTGAAACAGAAAATTCACTTGCTGTACTGTTGGCTAAGGCTCCTCAGACCATCGAACGCAGTACATTGGATGAACAGGTTATGCCGGAAGAACTGGCAGCGGGTGTACCGATGCAGTTATTGGAAAACCGTCCGGACGTGAAGATGGCTGAAATGACGCTTGCGGCTGCTTATTATACAACTAATTCCGCACGTGCAGCTTTCTATCCGGGCTTGAACATTACAGGTATGGCAGGATGGACGAACGGATCAGGTATTCAAGTTTCTAATCCGGGCGAATTTATGCTGCAGGCTTTGGCTTCATTGGCTCAGCCTATTTTCAATAACGGTAAGCTGATTGCCAACCTGAAGGTTTCAAAGGCAGAAGAAAAGATTGCTCAGATGAATTATCAGCAGACTATTCTGGAAGCAGGAAAGGAAGTGAGCGATGCTCTGTATCTGTTCGATACGCAGAATAAGAAACTGGTGGAAGACCGTGGACAGGTAGAACAGTTGGATAAGGCAGTGACTTATACCAAGGCCTTGTTCCAGAGCGGAGATGCCACTTATCTGGAAATCCTGACCGCACAGCAGAATCTGCTGAGTGCACAGTTGTCAGAGGTAGCTGATAATTTCCAGCGTATGCAAGCTGTCATCAACTTGTACAGTGCGTTGGGAGGAGGAAGAAATTGATTAACCTTAAAATGAGAAAACTATGATAAGTCCTTTAGCTTATGTAGATCCGTCAGCCAAATTGGGTAAGAACGTGACGGTTCATCCATTTGCCTATATCGACAAGAATGTAGAGATAGGCGATGACAACGTGATTATGCCCTATGCCAGTCTGATGAGCGGCACACGTATGGGAAATGGAAATACAGTTTATCAGGGAGCTGTTGTGGCAGCAGTTCCCCAGGATTTTGCCTTTACTGGTGAAGAAACACTGGCTATTATCGGCAATAATAATGTGATTCGTGAAAATGCCGTGATTATTCGCGGTACACATGCTTCACATGCTACGAAAGTAGGTGATGGCAACTTCATCATGAGTGGAGCCCGTCTTTCTCATGACGTGGAAGTGGGTAACCGTTGCATTATCGGTAACGGTTCACAGGTTTCGGGCAACTGTATTATCTATGACAATGCTATCCTTACTTCCAATGTGTTGATGCAGGGAAATACACGTCTGGGAAGCTACTCAGTAGTGCAAGGCGGATGCCGTTTCATCAAGGACATTCCTCCATATATTGTAGCAGCCCATGAACCGATTGCATTCTATAGCATCAATACAAAGGTGCTGGAGCATACCGGTTTTTCTGAAACCATTATCAAACACATTGCACAGGCATATCGTATCCTTTATAAGGCAAATACTTCATTGCATGATGCATTGGGACGTATTCGTGAACAGATTCCTAACGGACCGGAAATTGAAAACATTATCCAGTTTGTGGAAACTTCAAAATTAGGAATTATTCATTGATGTAGATAATGGCAGGGCGAAGAAAGGAAAACGACCGTGAAGAGTTAAAGTTGCGTGTGGTGGAAACAGCCTCCAAATCTTTTATGACTTTGGGGATTAAGGCTGTCCACATGGACGATATAGCAAGTTCGCTTTCTATATCCAAGCGTACGCTTTATGAACTGTTTGGAGATAAAGAAGAACTTCTGCTGGAAGTTTTCCGTTTTTATCGTCATTGTATGAATGAGTATATGCAAGAGATTGCTTCCAGCGCGAATAATGTGCTGGAAGTAATCCTTACATTTTATGAGCGTAAGTTCAATGAGTTGTGTTCGGTAAACCCTCTGTTCTTTCGTGACTTGCGCAAATATTCCAAGGTGTTGGACTATATACACGATGACCGTCGCAGGGGAGATGCTGATGCACTGGCCTATTTTCAAAAGGGGGTAGAGCAAGGTATTTTTCGCAGCGACATTAATTTCCAGATTATTAATCAGGCCATGGCCATGCAGATGGACTTGTTGATTTATTCAGACATTACAGACCATTATCCGCTGGCCGAAATCTATAGTGAAATCACTATTCTACACATGCGGGGGATTACCACGGAAAAAGGTTACCGCATGGTCGATGATTTCTTGAAGAATATTCGAGAGAAACATACCAGATAATTTTGTACTTAAACTCCTCTATCTTTGATTTCTCGAAGATAGGATGCGGTTCGGCAATA